>JAEEGF011917909.1_pt1 | contig 79089 bp, 59 predicted proteins | sample 9134171 | NCBI WGS metagenome assembly JAEEGF01 (sample SAMN16246542, study PRJNA631951) | gut metagenome | biome: gut microbiome; feature: rumen; material: AP-attached | host: Bos | place: Iran: Karaj | collected 2018-10 | reverse complement strand
GTCCGCCGATCAAGCCGGAAACGATGCGGATCCTCGTCGGCCTCCTGATGCTCGGCGTCAACCTGGGCGTGAAGTACTATTATCAGTCCCTCCGGGAAGCGCAGCGGGTGCGGGAACTCGAGCTGGAAAACCTCAACCAGCAGCTGGAAGCGCTTCGTTACCAGATCAATCCGCACTTTTTCATGAATACGCTCAACAACATCCACGCGCTCGTGGACCTCGATCCGGAGAAGGCGCGGGAGAGCATCCTGGAGCTGTCGAAAATGATGCGGTACATCCTGTATGAGGGCAACCGGCCGACCATACCGCTCGCGCAGGAGGCGGATTTCCTGCGTCACTATGTCTCCCTGATGCGGATCCGCTATCCCGGGGAAATCCGGATCGACCTGTCGCTGCCGGCGGATTGCGGGGAGGCCGAGGTGCCGCCGCTGGTGTTCGCCTCTTCCGTGGAGAATGCCTTCAAGCACGGGATCAGCTATGAGGCGGAATCCTTCGTTTCCATTGAGGTGAGCTGCGAAGACGGGCGGGTCGTCTTCCGCTGCAGCAACAGCCGCCATGGGGCGGCGACAGGCGGCGGCATCGGTGTGCACAATGTGCGGAAGCGGCTGGAACTGCTTTATGATGAGGATTTTACCTATACGGTAGAGGCGACGGAATCCCGCTATGACATTCGGATGAACCTGCCGGCGTCCCCCGGCAACCACCCCGCTGCCGTATGATCCGCGTGCTGATTCTCGACGACGAGCCGCTGGCCCTCCGTCAGCTGGAGGCGTATATCGAAAAGACGCCGTCCGTCCGGCTCGAAGGCGCCTGCCGCAGCGCGGCCGAAGCGCGCGCGCTCCTCGCGGAAAAGGAGATCGACGCGCTCTTCGCAGACATCGAGATGCCCGACCTTTCCGGCCTTGCCTTCGTCCGTTCGCTGCCCGCCCCGCCGCTGGTGGTTTTCACGACCGCCCATGCCGCTTATGCGGTGGAAGGCTTCCGGGTCAATGCCGTTGACTATCTTCTTAAACCATTCGGTCTCAGCGAGTTCCAGTCTTCTTGCCGGCGACTGGAGGAGCGGCTTGCGCAGCAGCGCGCCGCGGGGGCGAATCCGGTGAGCCGGGAGGAGGACGCCCTGTTTTTCAAGATGGATTACAAGACGGTCCGCGTTGCCTTTGACGACATCCGCTATGTCGAGAGCATGAGCGAATACATCAAGGTCCACCTGGTCAGCCAGCCGGTTCCGCTGCTCGTCCTCTACAGCCTCAAGCGCCTGGCCGAGCGGCTGCCGGAAGGGCGTTTCCTCCGCATCCACCGTTCCTACCTGATCAACCTTTCCCGGCTGGTGGAGACGGGAAGAGGCACCGTCGTACTGGACGATGCCTCTGAACTTCCGGTCGGCGACCTGTACCGCCCGGCGCTGAAAGCGTATCTCGCTTCCCGTCTGTAGGCCGCTCCGGGAATTGAGAAAGAATAACCGGTATCACCGGTGTCTGCTGCTTCGCAGCCCTGTCCGGGTAAATGCCACCGGTGATACCGGTTATTCTTTCTGCTTCACCTGGTCCAGGACCAGTTCCACCGGGCAATGGTCGGAGCCGAAAACCCCGTTCAGGATGTCCGTGGAGGCGATCCGGGGACGGAGGCGGTCGGAGACGACGAAGTAGTCGATGCGCCAGCCGACGTTCCGTTCGCGGGCGTTCATCCGGTAGGACCACCAGGAATATTTCGCCTCGTCCGGGTGCTGGAAGCGCCAGGAGTCGGTGAATCCAGCGGCGAGGAGTTCGCCGAACTTGGCGCGTTCCTCGTCGGAGAAGCCGGCATTGAAGTGGTTGGTGGCCGGATTTTTCAGGTCGATTTCCTCGTGGGCGACGTTGAGGTCGCCGCAGAAGACGACCGGCTTCACGGCGTCGAGTTTCTGGAGGTAGGCACGCATCGCGTCCTCCCACTGCATCCGGTAGTCCAGGCGGCGGAGGCCGTCCTGGGAGTTGGGAACATAGGCGCAGACGAGGTAGTAATCAGGCATTTCCAGCGTGATGACGCGCCCTTCATGGTCGTGGTCGTCCACCCCGATCCCGTAGGTCACGGAGAGGGGGTCGTGCTTGGTGTAGATGGCCGTTCCGGAATAGCCTTTCTTGTCGGCGTAGTTCCAGAAGGAGCGGTATCCGGGGAATTCGAGGTCGATCTGGCCCGCCTGCAACTTGGTTTCCTGCAGGCAGAAGAAGTCGGCGTCGAGTCCGATGAAGATGTCGGCAAAGCCTTTGCCGGCGGCGGCGCGGAGGCCGTTGACGTTCCAGGAGATGAATTTCATGGCTTATCCGAGGTTCCAGGTGGCGCCGTCCTTCGTGTCCTTGACCGTGATGCCGAGCGAGGCGAGGAGGTCCCGGATGCGGTCGCTTTCCGCCCAGTTCTTTTCGGCCCGGGCCTTGCGGCGGTCCTCCAGAACCAGCTCCATGACGCCTTCCAGGGCCTTTTCCGCCTTCTGGGAGCCGCCGCCTGCCTCCTCGTCGCGGAGGCCGAGGACGCCGAAGACGACGTCGTCGAACAGGCGGACGAGCGCGTCGAGTTCCTCCCTGGAGAGCGGCGCCTTGCCGTCCTTGGCGCTGTTGATCCGCTTGACCGCCTCGAAGATGTGGGCGAGGGCGATGGGCGTGTTGATGTCGTCGCAGAGGGCGTCATAGACGGCCTCGACGAGCGGCAGCGCCGTGCCCGGCTCCGGCGCGACGGTGTCGCGGAGGACGCCGTATTCCGGGCGGTACGGCTCGGCGCCCGCGAGGACGCAGAGGTCGCGATAGGCCTGCATGACCCGCTTGTAGCCCTTTTCGGCCGCCTGCAGCGCCTCGTTGGAGAAGTCGAGTGTGCTGCGGTAATGGGCCTGGAGGATGAAGAAGCGGATGGTCATCGGGCTGTATGCCGCTTCCAGCTTCGGATGCGTCCCGGCGAAAAGTTCCGGCAGGGTGATGAAGTTGCCGAGGGACTTGCCCATTTTCTGCCCGCCGATGGTGATCATGTTGTTATGGACCCAGTAGCGGACGCCGGAGGTGCCGCGGAGCGCCTGGTTCTGGGCGATTTCGCACTCGTGGTGGGGGAACATCAGGTCCATGCCGCCCCCGTGGATGTCGAACTCCTCCCCGAGGTATTTCTCCCCCATGACCGAGCACTCGAGGTGCCAGCCGGGGAAGCCCTCGCCCCAGGGGGAAGGCCAGCGCATAATGTGCTCAGGCTCAGCTTTTTTCCACAGGGCGAAATCGTACGGGGCCTTCTTGTCGCTCTGGCCGTCCAGGCTCCGCGTGCCCTCGAGGGTGCCCCCGAGCGTCCGGCCGGAAAGGATGCCGTAATGGTAGTCGCGGTCGTATTTCTCCACGTCGAAATAGACAGAGCCGTTGCTCTCGTAGGCATAGCCGGCCGCCAGGATCTGCTTCACGGCCTCGATCTGCTCGATGATGTGGCCGGAGGCGCGCGGCTCGATGGACGGCGGCACGACGTTCAGCTTCCGCATCGCCTCGTGGTAGCGCTCCGTGTAGGTCTGGACGACCTCCATCGGCTCGAGGTCCTCGAGTTTCGCCTTCTTGGCGATCTTGTCCTCGCCTTCGTCGGCATCGTGCTCCAGGTGGCCTACATCCGTGATGTTCCGGACATAGCGCACCCGGTAACCGAGGTGCCGCAGCAGCCGGAACAGGACATCATACGTCACGCCCGGCCGCGCATGCCCGAGGTGGGCCTCCCCATACACGGTCGGTCCGCAGACATACATGCCGACATGTCCGGGATGGACGGGGCGGAACAGTTCCTTCTCGTGGGAAAGGGTATTGGTCAGGAAAAAATCTCTCATGGTCACTTCCGAAAAACAGACAAAAATAGGAATTATCTGCCGCGAAAGCAAATAATTCCTATTTCAGGCGTATGCCGGGCGGTTACCGGGCCTTGCGGACGGCGTGGGCGGCGGGGCGGATGAGGGTGCCGCTGCTGCCGCGGGTGCCGTATGCGCCGCGGAGGCGGGGCTGGGCGTGGTGGATGGAGGCGCGGGTGACCGGGCGGGGCTGGAAGGCCGGGTGGGAGGCGGAACGGGTCCCGGGCTTGCGGGTCATGGTGAGCGGGAAGCCCGGCACGTTGTCGTTGTAGGTCTTGTATTCGACGTTGTTGCCGTTCATGTAGGCGGCGATGTACTGCATGAAGGCGAAGGTGGTCGGGATGTCCTCGTCGCCGATGGCGGCCGTGATTTCGCAGCCGGTGACGGTGGCCTGGTCGGGTTTGTCGGCCGGGAGGACGGCTGCGGCGAGGTCGATTCCCTCGTCCGAGATGATCCAGATGCCGTTGTCGGCTTTGTTCCGGGCCGTGGTGATGTTCACTTCGCCGAGGAAGAGTTCATCGAGGTTCACGCCTTTTTCCTCATAGGTGCCGAGGTATTGGGCGGTGAAGTACATGTTCAGGTTGTCCACGTCGAAATAGGTCTCCAGGTACTCCTGGTCCATGACGGTGCCGGTCTGCGCGTTGATGCTCTCACCGGTCTCCCAGCCGTGCAGGAAGTAGGCGCAGTTGGCTTCGGACTGCTCGATGCGGACGGGGTAGGTGACGCTCCCGCCCTTGATTTCCCAATCGCCGATCCAGCGGAGATACTCCTCCGTCGGGGTCTCTTCCGCCAGGGTAAAGGAGGTCTCGGCGTAGTCGCCGGTGATGTAGCCTTCCTTGTCCATGCCGATGAGGAAGAGCATCCAGTCGCCCATCCGCATCCGGTCCAGCAGGTAGTCGTGCATTTCCTCGATGTAGAAATAGTCGGTGACCTTTTCCCCGTAGGTGGCGGCGTCCTGCCGGAGGTATTCCGCCTCCTGCTCGAAGAAGGCCTTGCGGTCGTTGTTGTAGAGGTCTGCGTTGCGGAAATCCGCCGCCGCGATGGTCCGGAGGATGTAGTAATCGGCACCCGGGCAGGTGACCTTGACATGCTCCACCCGGATCTTGCGGTTGTTGTCTTCGATGTAGTCTTCCCGACCGACGTACTGGAGGGTCCAGTCGGCCCGTTTGTGGAGGGTGACCTCCACCGTGTGGGATTCGGGAATATCCGTATTTCCGCGCTCGCGGTACGTGTGTTTCGTGCAGCCTGCCACCGCCAGCAGCAGCGCTGCGAGGGTCATCCATTTTTTCATAAGCTGTGCATTTTCCGCCGTTCCCTGCAAAAAGCCGGCCAATCCTGAAAGGGAGGTCCCGGACCCTGTCCGGGCAAACGGTCGCTTTTGAAGCAAGTTAGTTTTTCATTTATATATTAGGAAAAATGACTTTTTTGCACTAACTTTGCGACTTTCGGGCTCATTTTGCCCGGTGTATTATGTAGTGTAGTTGGTCCCCCGGGGGAGAGATTGTTTTATTTGACTGGAAATGAGTGACTTTGAAAATAAAAAGTCCAGGAAATCTTACGCGGGCGCGCGACTGATCCTCCTGCAGGATTCGGTCCTGAGCGTGCTGGCGTCGCTCCTGTCCATTCTCCTGGTCCGTTCCCTCTCGGAACCGATTCCGGGCTTCTCCACCATCGTATGGCGCTATCTGGGCCTTTCGCTCGCCGGCGCCATCCTCGGCAGCCTTCTCTCCGGCCTCTGGAAAATCGAGGCGCACCGGATGAATTCCAGCGCGATCGGAAAGATCCTCCTGCTCGTCTTCGTGAAGGAGACCGTGCTCGTCGTGGCTTTGCTGACGGGCCTTGTCGTCCTTCCCGCCGAGATCTATGCCTTCCTCGTCATCGCGGTTGACGTCGTCTTCACGGCCATCCTCCTCATCTCCCCCCGCTACATCTTCGCGACGATGCGCCGGGAAGAGCGGGCGGTGAGCCGGAACATCGGCCGCCTGACGGCCCTTGTCGCCGGTACGAGCCCGGCCGCCGTCGCCCTGGCAGCGGACGCGGAGGCCTCCGGCCGCTTCAATGTGGTCGGTTTCCTGACCACGGACCGCTCGAAGGAAGGCCAGGTCATCTCCGGTCTGGTCGTCTATTTCTGCGAGGATGTCCGGGACGTCTCCGCGCTCCAGTGGCGCCTGGGCGGGATCGACACGGTGCTCTTCCCGATGGACTGGGACCATGACGAGGTCCAGGGTACCACCGTCCGGAGCGCCGCCGACATGCCCGACCACAGCCGGATGACCCGCATCGGCTACGCCTTCAAGCGGGCCTTCGACATCGCCCTGTCGGCCTCCCTGCTGATCGTCTTCTCCCCGCTCATCGCCATCTGCGCCCTCGCGATCTACCTCGAGGACGGCAAGCCGGTCATCTACCGCCAGGAGCGGATCGGCAAATTCGGCAAGCCCTTCAACATCCTGAAATTCCGCTCGATGCGGCTGGATGCGGAGCAGGGCGGACCCGCCCTTTACAGCGGAGACTCCGACGACCGCCTGACGAAGGTCGGCCGTTTCCTCCGCCAGCACCACCTCGATGAACTCCCGCAGCTCTGGAACGTGCTGCGGGGCGACATGTCTTTCATCGGCTACCGGCCGGAGAGACAGTACTACATCGACCAGATCATGGAGCGCAACCCGCGCTACCGTTACCTTTACCAGATCCGTCCCGGCGTGACCAGCTATGCCACCCTTTACAACGGCTACACGGACACGCTCGAGAAGATGCTCACGCGGCTGGACCTGGACCTGTATTACCTGAGGAACCACTCCGTGCTCTTCGACGCGAAGGTGCTGGGGCTGACCTTCCTCAAAATCGTCAGCGGGAGGAAATTCTAGGATGGCGGCACTGAAGACATACACGGAGCCCTGCTGGTTCGCGGCGCGTACGCGCTACGGCCAGGAGGTCGGTATCCGGGACCGCCTGGAGCAGGAAGGCATCGAGCATTTCATCCCGACGGTCCGCGTCCGCAAATCCCGCGGCAAGGGCCAGTGGGAGCGCCCGGTCGTGACGAACCTCGTGTTCCTCAAGGCGACCAAGGCGGAAGCCTGTGCCCTGGCGAATGAAAAGGGCCTGCCGGTCCGCTACATCATCGACTGCGCCACGCGCACCCTCCTGGTCGTTCCCGACAAGCAGATGGAGGACTTCAAGCGTGTCCTCGACCAGAATGCCGAGGTCTCGACGGAGCCCCTCGCCCTCGGCGACCGGGTGAAGGTGACCAGAGGCCCCCTGAAGGGCGTCGAAGGCCATATCGTGGAGTTCCAGGGCCGCATCTATGTGGTCGTGAGCCTGCTCGACTGCTTCTTCGCCAAGGCCCACGTCCCCCGCGGCTGGCTGGAGCGCTGCAACAAGGAAACAAGTAAGTAATTAATATTGTTAGTAGATTTAGAATGAACAAGAAAAACTATGGGACGCCCACCATCCTTCAGGAGACCCACATTGTCCTGGAGCAGAACCTGATGGCGTCGGTCGTAGACAACCTGACCGTAGAGAGTACGGGTCAGGAGGTGGAGACCTTCGACTTCAACTCCACCGAATTCAATCACACATGGGGGGAATAGCCGTATGAAAAAGTTCTCCATTCTTTCGCTGGGCCTCCTCGCCCTTCTGTTCTCCGGATGCGACGTCGATGAGATGATTACGCGCATCGAAGCCGGAACACCGGTCGTGTTCTCGGCGAGTACCGTTTACTATTCCGGCCTTCCGACCCGTACCGAGTACAGCGGCAAGGACCAGGACAACAACCCCATGGGTTCCAGCTCCCAGTGGGAGCGCATTGACTGGAAAGACGGCGACCTGATCCGCATCTGGTGCGACAACGAGATCGCCGGCGGCAACTTTGACCCGACCGCGACGGACCACTTCGCGGACTACCGGGTGAAGTCCCATGAGATGAACGCCGACGACAAGAAGCAGAGTATCGCCACCATGGAAAGCGCGGGTGCGAACGGTCTTACCTGGGGTGAAAACAAGGAGCACAAGTTCTATGCGCTCTATCCGTCCCCGGCCACCGATGGCGTCGATGCGGCCAAGGTCAAGCTGGAAGGCAACGTCATCACCGCGAGCACGCCTGCCGAGCAGACCGTGACCCTGAAGGACGGCACCACTTCCTTCTATGAGCCCGACATGAAACATTACGGCTACATGTGGGCGGCGAAGGCGACGAATCCCGGCGTGAAGGTCGATCTGGGCTTCAAGCCCCTGATGACCGCCTTCGAGTTCAACCTCATCAACAACACCGGCAGCACGATGACCCTGCAGTCATTCTCCATGTCCTCCGCGAACGGCAACCTCGCGGGCAACTTCACCGCCACGGTGGGCAACGACATGGAAACCCTCACCATCAGCGCCCCCACGAATGCGGGCAACACCGTGACCGTGGGCTTCGGCGGCGATGTTACCCTCGCGGACCAGGCCTCCATCACCCTGACGCTCTTCACCCTGCCGCTGAATCCCACCCAGCTGACCATCCATGTAAATACCACGGCCGGCTCCAAGAGCCTGAAACTGCAGCAGATGCAAAGCGGCACCATGACCTGGATCCCCTTCACGGCCTGCAAGAAGTACCGGCTCACGAACATCAAGGTCGGGGAAGTGATCACCTGGCCTGTCACCTTTGACGTCCTTTCCACCGGGCAGGAGGTCGACCATCAGTATACCGGGTCGGATATCGGTTCCGGCACCTATTCAAACTGGAATTAAGAAAGACTTCTCAACAGAATGAAACACCATATTATATTTTATATAGGAGCAGCCCTTCTTTCCCTGACGGGTTGCATGCAACTTGAAATGTCGGATCTGGAGGATGCCGTCATCAATTTCGGTGTGACCACCGAATATGACAACGGCCCCGAGACCCGCACCGAATACAGTGGCCAGATCTATGGCTCCACGACGAAGTACGAACGCATCAACTGGATTGCAGGTTCGGACAAGATCCGCGTCATCTGCAACGAGGTCGCCGGCAGTCCCACCGCGCTTGATTATAACATCAATACGGTCGCTTCTTCCTCTAACAAGAACAGTTCGGCCACGGTGACTTCCGCCAGTGGTGAGAGTTTCACTTGGAATGGTACCGTCGCGCACTATTTCTACGCTCTCTATCCGTCCCCGAATCAGGATGGCGCTCCGAGCGGCGTATCCATTGAATCCAATACCGGTCACACGGCCAAAGTGCATGGTTCCGTTCCCGCTACCCAGCCTGGCAAGGAGTGGGTTGCCTCCACGCGCACCTACAAGCCGGACATGAACTACGCATACATGTATGCGGCTAAGCAGCAGAGCAACACCAACCCTCCTGCCACCACCAACGTGACCCTCGAGTTCAAACCCCTGGTGACCGCTATCCAGTTCTCTCTTCTGGGAGACAGCAACTATCCGATTTCAGCGGATCTGACCAAGGCGGAACTGATTTCCTCCTCGACTTACCTCGCCGGTGACTTTGATGCATCGCTGAATGCCTCCGGTCTTGTCGACATTCCTCCTGTCAGCAACGGCTCCATGACGCTGACGATCAATTTCCCGGCCGGCATCAAGCTGAGCACGTCTGCCGTCACCACCTTTACTTTCCTGGCCCTTCCGGTCCAGCAGAAGAATCTGACGCTGAAACTCTATTTCGGCTCCACGACGCGTTCCATCGAACTCACGGATGTTACGGTCGCCGCTTGCAAAAAGGCCTATTTCAGCAACGTGAATGTTCCCGGGAAGGCGCAGTTTACCTTTACGGTCGGGAATCCGCCCGTTGATGCAATCATCAACAGCGATGGCGGTTCTGAGAACTGGACGGTCAAGAGTTTTTATACCTGTGACGGCGTCCAAAAGCCTGCGGCATGGAAAGCAGTTGAGTATTATACCTCCACGGACGGCGGTATGACCTGGACGCCCTCGAAGAGCGGTAACAATTGGGTCAAACCCAGTTGGTTCCCGACTATCCCGAACGATCCGGGTTCCACCACCGACAAGCGGTACACGACGACTCTGGGAGTGAATAACCAGACCACTACCAAGAGTTGGACGGGACCCAAGACCCCTGACGGCAATGCAGGCGAAACTCAAGCTACCGACTTGTCAAAAGTGAATTTCCTTACGGGCCAGGCGATTGCCGAAACGACGGCAAACTGCTATGTCGTCACGGGCCCGGGGTGGTATAAGTTCCCGCTGGTTTATGGAAATGCACGGAAAAACGGTGGCGACAATTCGGGTGCTTATTCCAATAGTAATGGCAATTCGAATGTCCTGAAGAATTTCATCAGGCACGATGGAAGGCCCATCACAAGCCCCAAGATTCGGGATAATGTCACTGTTGCCGGAACTCTTCTCTGCTGGCAGGATTTCAGCGCAGACTTTGATGTCATCGATGATGTCAAGTTTTCTAAAGGAAGCGGCAGTAATCATGATTATATATATTTTCATGTGACAACCGATAATAATAAGATCCGGCAAGGGAATGCACTTATCGCTGCTACATCGGGTAGCAATGGAACCGGAGACATTGTCTGGAGTTGGCATATCTGGATCATCGAACGGGACCGTTTAACCACGATACCCATGCGGAATTGCCATGATATGCTGAATGTAAATCTGGGATGGTACGATGCCAACGCGACAATCCTTCAGCGTGCCGTGAAGGTCGTTCTGGAGCAGACGGACAGCAAATTGCGGGACGAACTCGTCATCAAGCAGGATGCAGCGGACGTATTCGGGGGCTGTGTCTTCTATCAGTGGGGAAGGAAAGATCCTATCGTTGGCTTTAATGAGAATTATGAAGTTAAGCAAACAAGGGGAAGCAAAGGATTTGATAAGCATAAAATTGATTCTCACACAGAGGAGTATACTACCAGACATGGTTTAATTACTTACACTAGAAAGCGAACCATCATTGATACGCCTTTGGAGTATACGATTAAGCACCCTAACGAATTTATATACCTTACTGGAGATAAAGTCCCTAATGGTCATAAAGACCAAGTCTTTGTGCCTCAGATTGAATCTCCACTGTCCTATGTTGCCCAGGGACGTTGGTGCAATGGCAGATATGAAAATCTATGGAATGCCCAAGCAGCATTTGCAACGGATAATGAGGTCGTCAAGACGGTCTATGACCCCTGTCCCGCCGGATTCAAGATCCCACGGTATAATGCCTTCAACTCCCTTGGGGAAGGAGTGAAGTCCTTGGGCTTTGGCTTTTTATACAAGACAACGACCACTGCTACCGACCGGATGCTTTTCCCTGTGACGTCCATGAGAGAGGATTCGGGAACGTTGCGCAGCAAAACGCACCCGGACTTTAAGCAATGCTATATTTGGACGGCCGGAAAACATCAGTATAATAACCAGGGCAATACTGCTCCATCCAACAGTTGTGGTTCGTACCTGCAAATCAAGTCCCTTAACGATTATAATCCAAAGAATACGATGGGACTTGATGCGATGGGCTTCTGTGTCCGTCCTGAGAAAGAATAGTTCCCTAACATTCCCAAAGCAAGAAAACCATGAAACACCTTATCCAGACTGTTTCGGCGACGATCGCCATGCTTGTAGTCTCCTTCTCCGCTGCGGCGCAGTATGTGCCGGAGTGGCATCAGGGGGACCTGACGAAGAAGGGTGCACGGATTGCCGTGCAGGACAACAAGTTAGGCAAGGAATCCACCCTCGCCCTGCTGAATTCGGTCGGCGGCGGGGAGATGGTTTCCAGCTGGGAAAAGCTCGACAAGCAGCGCGGTTGGGGCATCGGCCTCACCGCCGGTGGCTATTCCCTCGCCGTGGCGGGCTTCTGCTATGGCGGCGTGTACCTGGCCGCCGGGATTGTCGGCACCCTCTTCGCCGCCATCGGTGGACAGGAAGCCGTGGACAATTTCTGGAATGAGCTGGGTCCCCGGGTCAACATCGGCGCGGGCGCCATGATCGGCGGCCTGGCCGTCGGTACCACCGGCGCCGTGCTGCTCGGGACGGCGAACAGCAAGATGAAAAAGATCGTGGGTACCTGCAATGAAGCGGGTACCCCTGCCGCCGCTCCCGCCGCGGAACTGACCTTCGGACCGGCCCCCTCCGGCGTGGGCCTTGTCCTCCATTTTTAACGCCTGGTAAACAACAGGATACAAAACATCGGAACCATGAAACACCGCTTGTTTGCCGCCCTCGGGGCGATGGCCCTCTTCCTCTTCTCCCTGCCCGCCGCCGCGCAGTACCTGCCGGAGTGGCATCAGGGGGACCTGTCGAAGAAAGGCGCACGGATTGCCGTGCAGGGAGAAAAACTGAGCAGGGATACGACGCTGCTCCTGCTCAACTCCGTCGGCGGCGACGAGATGGTCGAGCGCTGGGAAAAGTACACGAAGCAGCGGGGCTGGGGCATCGGCCTCACCTCGGGCGGGTACACCCTGGCTGCGGCGGGTCTCTGCTATGGCGGTGTGTATTTCCTGGCCGGCCTGGTGGCCTCGATCTTTGTCGCTTTCGGCGGCCAGGAGGCCATCGACCAGCTCTGGAGCGAGATGGGGCCCCGGGTCTATGTGGGCGCGGCCGCCACTGTCGGCGGCCTGGCCGTCGGGACCACGGGCGCCGTGCTCCTCGGCACGGCGAACAAAAAGATGAAGAACATGGTAGGGACCTGCAACGAGGCCGGCACGCCCGTTCCCGGTACCGCCCCCACTCCGGAACTCACTTTCGGCCCCGCCCCCTCGGGCGTCGGGCTTGTGTTGCATTTCTGATATGAAACGGAACTACAGTATACCCCTGGTCAAGGAAGTGGCGGAAGTCCGGCTCGAAACGGACTTCCTGCAGAACTCGATCGTCACCGATGAGACGTCGGTGCAGGTGCGTGAATTTGAGGATGTCACTTCATCGTTTGACGACAAATTCTTTGAAGCTGAATTCAAATAGGAGGAGCCCGATGAAAACAAGAGTGATACTATTCGGGCTGATTGCCCTGAGTTGCCTGGCTTCCTGCCGCCGTGACGGATTCTCGACCTCCGGAAAGGATGTGATTTATGTCCGTGTCAATGACCGGGCGCTTACCAGGTCCGACGCCTCGGAGGCGGAAGCCGCTTCCGGTCAGGAATTGCTGTTTTCCATCCCCGCGGTACTTGACAACGGGGATTCCATCCAGGTCACGGCCTATCTGAGCGACATGGACGAGTCCGCCCCGGACACCCGGGGTGCCGCCCTGACAACGGCCAGCCTGGGTTCGAGACTGGGTCGTTTCCCCACGACCCTGTACAAGGACGGCGCCGTCTATCTTGAGGAATGGACGCAGGTCGCGATGGCGGACGTCCCGGTCTGCTATGATGCCGGCGTCTGGTCCCTGGGTGGATTGGAAGAGGACCAGGTGTACCATTGGCCTTCCGACGGGTCTGCGGTCACGTTCTGCTCCTATGCGCCGTCGAACGTCACCACGCTGACGGACATCGACTGGCATGGCGGTGAGAAGCTGTCCTTCAGCTATTCCCTTCCGGAGCCGGCAGGGGCCGTGGACGGCGTCTTCTCCGATGCGCTGAACCAGCCGGACCTCCTTTTCGCGATGGACCCGCAGAGCAAGGACAGCCGGGTCGTCGGGAAAAAGCATTTTGCCGACATCCAGTTCAACCATGCCCTCACTGCGGTGCGTTTCATCCGGGGCCGGTATCTGGATAACTGTACCATCGATGCCATTTCCCTGAAGGGCTTCTACGGCGCGGGCACTGCGGAGGCGGTCCTGGTACCCGGATCCTCCACGCATGAGAACAAGCTTGATTTTACCTGGACCCCGAGCGGTCCCCTCAAGAACTATACGCAGACCTTCAACCGGGTGCTGACGGACGCTGACGCCAACCAGGCAATGAGCGGCCATGACGCTACCGGCGCTTCCCTGGATCCGACCGAGGACCAGTCCTATACGTTCATGATGATTCCCCAGCTGCTCGCAGACGGGGCGACCATCGAGATTGTCGTGGGCGAGCGTCTCCACCCTCTGTCCCTGGTCTTGTCCGGCGCCGACATGGATGCCAGGCTCAAGGACTGGCGTACCTATGCCGGGAAAGTCATCACGATCAGTGTCAGTTCGGTGGGCGGCGGCGGTCTGTTGGACGTTGAGATCGACGACCAGGTCGCGGCCAACGTGAAGACGGATGTCGTCATCACCAACACCCCCATCGGCAACGACGCCTACGTCCGTGTCGCCATCATTGCGAACTGGGTGAATGCGCAGGGGGCTGCGGTGTATCCGTATCCCATCGACAACATCGCCAGTGATTCCCACTGCGAGGGCTTCGATTCGGCCAACTGGGTGTTCAACGACGGATTCTATTATTATAAGCACAAACTGGAGAGCGGCGCTCCTTCCCAGAAGATGTTCTCCAAGTTCACGGCTCCCGTTTCCGGCGATGCCGGCTATCCTGCCGATGTCCCGAATGTGGACCATCTGCAGATGACCATCCTGGTCCAGGGCGTGGACGCGGGCCGTATTTCAGATATGATCACCTACTATGGCTGGCCCAATGTGTTTGTCGATTAAAAAGGAGATGAATATGAAGAACGCTATTTCCCATCGCTGCGGAACGGCACTTCTTGCCGTCTTCCTTTTCCTGGCCGCCGGCCTGCGTCTTTCCGCACAGATACCGGACTATGGCCAGGTATATTATTGGAATCTGTCCAAGGGTAATATCAACTTTACACCCGGCACCGCCGAGGGCTATATTTGGTTGAATAATCAGTGGACTTATGTCGATAACTCCACGTATGCCCTGACCGATGCCGTCATGTGGATTGTCTTGGATCCGGACAATCGTTTCAATGGCGACCTGTCCAGCCTGGCCGATTATCAGAGACCCGTCACAACGACATCCGGCAACAGCAACGGCGTCAATATCGTCAATAATTCCGGCGATGTGGCGGCGACGCTCAAGGAATGGAAAAGGGTGGCGGAGCTGCAGGGGCGTCCATCCACCGACCACTGGATTTCGGTGGCCTGCAACGTCGGTTATTCCATCGTGTTGGACAACATCTGGTCCACTTACCAGGAAGGCAGCCAGGGGTCCACGCAGGGCGGCTTGTCCTTCAAGCCGCAGAGCGACCAGCCCTGTGTCCTCAATGTCGTGCTCAAGGGCGACAACCGTTTCGGCAATATTTTCTATTGTTCCCACGCGCTGCAATACCCTGGCGGGCCATTGGTCCCTTCAAGCGGGTTGTTCGAGCAGGCAAGACTCATTTTCAAGAGCTACAAGGGATTCGGGTCTACGGAAGGGACGTTGACCGTGGGGAATATCGATCCGGATGCCCGTTATCTCGTGGATCCGGTCAATGGTGAAGTCCCCATGAATTTTTACAATTCGGTCATTGGCGGATCTGACTCCTTTGAAGACTCCTATGGCATCCAGATCGACGGCGGTACCATCTACGCCGGCGCGCAGCCGGAGGATGTCTGTACGGCAATCGGTGGCGGCGGCAACGGGATCGGTGCCGTTACGATCAATGGCGGCCAGGTTACAGCCGTGACGTCGTCCACCGGTACGGCCATCGGCGGTGGTATCGGTTGGACCGAAAAGGGCGGAAAGGCGATTGTCACGATTACAGGTGGCGATGTCTATGCTTATAATAAAGGCCTTCTGCGTAATTACGAGGGAGATATCCATTATGTCCCTGCCGCTGCGATCGGTGGTGGCAGTTCGTTCAAGAGAAAATGCGAGGATTCCTCTGTGACCATCAGCGGCGGAACGGTCTATGCCGAAAGTGTGGGCGGCGTTGCCATCGGTGGCGGCGGAAGCGGCTTCGCAGACGGCGGAAAGGCCACGATTTCCATCTCAGGCGCTTCGACGAAGATCTGGGCCAAGAGCAAGAGCGGAGGCACTGCTTCCCATCCGATCCCTGCCGGTACTTCCATCGGCGGCGGGACGGGCGGCATCGGCGGCCTTACAGGGGATGAACTTGCGGATAACGGTCCTGGAAACGGTGGCGACTGTGAATTTTCCATGACGGGCGGGACGCTGAATGCGGGCTCCGTCGGCGGCGGTTCGTCCAACAACCCGGATCCCGACATCACGATCGGCCATGCCGTGGTCAATATCGAAGGCGGTGACATCCGCGCCCAGTTCGTCATGGCCAAGGGCTCCAGGGACCATTGCGAGTTCAAGATGTCCGGCGGAACAATCGAGAACAGTGTCATCAACGATCCTGAGTATCATCTGGTCAAGAACGACGGCGGCGCCGTTTGGATGAATGACCCGGATGGCAAAGTGTCCATCACCGGCGGTACGATCCGGAACTGCAAGGCCAGCAGCGGAGGTGCCGTGTACACGACCGGCGGCGAAGTGACCGTGAACGGGGCTACCATCACGGAATGCCAGGCTTCGAATGAAAATGGCGGTGCCATCGCCGTGATGTCGACCGGAGCTGCGGTGACGCTGAGCAATGCCACCGTGACGAAGAATACCGCCCATGTCAACGGCGGCGCTTTCTTCCTGAGTCCGAACGCGACCGTGACGATTACCGGCGGCCGTATCAGCGGAAATACGGCTCTTCAGAACGGCGGCGCCTTCTATGGTTCGGAAGGGTCGAAGATTACCATGCTCAGTGGCAGTATCGAGGATAATTCCGCGTATGACGGCGGTGGGGTGTACCTGGCCTCCGATGCGAAACTGACCTATACGACCGGCTCTGCCGGAACGGGATTTATCCGGAGAAACCATGCGTCCAACCTGGGCGGCGGGGTTTTCCTTGCCAAGGGGACCACGACGGCCAAGACGCAGCTCGAGTTTGTCATGAACAGCAGCACCTCGCTCGGTTTTTACGACAACATCGCCGAAGTGGGGGCGGACGATATCTACGCCTTTGGTGAGGGAACCACCCGGATGACCATTCCCTCGGTCAACGGCATGGACCTGGGCGGCTACTCCCTGTTCGGCGCGACGCTCCAGTGGTGGGAGGACTATCAGGTGGACGATCCCAGGTATGGCGTGGGTACCGGTCAGGGCGATCCGGCCAAGGTGCGCCGGTACCGTGCGTCCCGTGATACGGTCGAGCCGATCTGGCGTGTCCCGAGGGACCCGGCTGTTACCCCCCTTTCCTCGTTTGAGGAGAAGTACCTTTGCCTGACGCTCGGTTTCGAATACGGCACCCTGGAAATCCGGCGGAGCGGACTGGAACCGCGGGAGAATGCCATCTACAAGATCGAGTTCGTTGGAACATCCCTGGACCGTCCTACGCAGTATGTCACAATCCTCGGAACGACGGAAGCGGAGAAGACCGTGATCGACGGTGTTGCCTGGAACATCGCGCGTGTCGGCTTCCTGCCGCAGGGACGCTACAAGGTGACGGAACTGAACTGGACCTGGTACAATGCCAACGATCCCGCCACATCCACACCCCTGGTGATAGAACAGGATATCAGCACCGAAAGCGGACGCGTCTATCTGTTCAAGAACACGCACGCGGATCTGGGAGACACGCCCCTGCACGATGAGGAGCTGAAAGTCAACGAACTGATTCCATAGCATCCGCACCTATGAAACGAACTTTGATTCTACCCCTGGTTTTGACGGCCCTGGCCGCCTGTACCCAGGAATCCCTGTATCATGGCACTGGAGACGAAATCGTCTTCGGTGCCTCAACGGGTTATGAGAACGGTCCGGAAACACGGACGGCATATAGCGGAGACCTGGTTGGAACCAGCCCGAAATACGAGCGCATCGACTGGGTGCCGGGTACGGACCGGATCCGTGTCTGGTGCGACCAGGCGACCCACAGATACAAGGACCAGCACTGGGCGGATTACAAGATTACGTCCGCGTCGAACACGAGCGGCCAGCAGAACAGTCGCGCGGAGATCGCCCCGATCGAGGAAAACGGCTATGCCAATGGCCTCGTGTGGGGTTCTCCGTCCGCAACCCATTATTTTTATGCCGTCTATCCGGCCGCGTCGATGGGCTCGACGGCTTCAGCCGCCTCCCTCTCAGGTGCTAACGGCAATAAGGCGACGGTCAGCGGGACGATTCCCGCCGAGCAGCCGGTGACATGGAATGCGTCGAAGCGCGAGTACAAGCCGGACATGAACTACGCGTACATGTACGCTGTCGCGAAGGTCAATCCCCAGACTTCCGGCAACGTATACCTGCCGTTCAGGCCGCTGATGAATGCCTATGAATTCACCCTGAAGGCCTTGAGCGGAAATGCTCCGACGACGAACCTGGTGTCGGTGACGCTTTCCTCTTCATCATCGGACATGTCGGGCGCTTTTTCCGCTACGCTTTCGGAGAACGGTCTGGACGGAGTGTCGGTGAGCGATGTCGGAGGTTCCGTTTCCGTATCCCTTGGAAGCGGTGTCCTGCTGAATGACAATCCGGTGAAGGTCACGTTGTTCGCCCTTCCGGTCGCCCAGACGGACCTGACACTGGAATTGAACTTCGCCGGCGGCGCCCGCCGCTCGCTGGCGCTGTCCACGACGGATTCCGGCGCGATTTCCGTCGATCCCGGACAGAAACTGTATGTCTCGAACCTGGCGACTCCCGCCGCGTTCTTCTATGATATGGTTACGATTCCGGACATCGAGATTTCCGGCGTGGCCGTCCTTGACGAGACAAGCAAGACTGTCACGGTGAATACGGAGAAAGACAGTGAAAACGGGTACGGCGGTACGAACCGTGAAGCGCGGAAAACCGGTTGGAAGGCCTACTATGTGGATGGAAGCAAGTCCAAGCCGGCCAAAGGGACCGTCGTTACCGGCAATGCGGATTATTCCGCGACTTCGCCCGACTGGATCAGCGTGACGGAAGGCGGCAGCGGCGCGGGCCTGGACGATGCCTTCAAGTTCAAGGTCCATGCTTCTCCGGTGGAAGGGGCACATGTCAAGACCGATGTCAGCCCCTGTGTAAGCGCCATGCTCCAAAAACTCCAGGGCAATAATCTCGGGACCGTGGATCTGTCCAAGTTGAATTTCCTGGAAGGAGGTACTTATTCCTCTGCCGAGACGGCCAACTGCTACATCATCAACGGGTATGGTACCTTCCTGATTCCTTTGGTGTATGGCAATGCATACAAGGGCGGGGACAATACCGGTGCTTATGCCTGGTCGACGGCAGCCGATTCGGAGCAGTACTTGCGCACCTTCGTCAATGCGGACGGGAATGCGATCGCCAGTCCGTTCATCCTGAAAGATGGCAATCTGTCCAAACCCTCCCCGTACAACGGCTGCGTCGTCTGGCAGGATACCCAGAAGACCTTTGAGATCGTGAAGGACAGTGACATTTCCATCTTGACATCCAAGCCTTCCGCCGGGGCCATCAACTGTGAATATCTTCAGTTTGAGATCAAACGGGAAAACATCAAGCCGGGCAATGTCATGATCGCCCTCCGGGATGCGAACAACAAAATCCTCTGGAGCTGGCATATCTGGGTCCGTGCGGACATCTCGTCCAGCGATGCTTCGGGATCGATCCCGGCCTCCGGGGACGATGCCAACAAGTTGCACGTGACCGAGGTAACCTATTTGCCCACTTCCAGTACTACAGCCACCATCGGTTTCCTCTCCGAACCGTTGGGGTGGACTCCGCCGCTTTCTTATGAGGGGGGAGATGCGCATGCCCGGAGTTACTGGATCGCCATTGTCAGTACGGAAACCCAGTCCGTCATAGGCAGCTTCAAGGTTTCACAAAGCGATCATCACCAGGACGAGTATGATTCGCAAAGCGAGAGCATCTACTCCGCTCCATACTATCAGTGGGGACGGAAAGATCCCTTCCTGCCGACTAACGGAAAATCCGTGAACAAAATCTGGACTTCCGCGCATTATCAGATTGCCGGGACTTCCAAGACGGAAGACAAACTGAAGTCAGAGCAGTTCAGCGGAACCAGTCCCCAGAAAATCGGGAAAACCATCCAGCGGCCCTACCTCTTCAACTTGAATTACAATGCCTATCCCGCATACAGGAATCTCTGGGACGGGGACTATAACGACACCGGAATGGTTTCATCCGAAGTGAGAAAAACGGTTTACGATCCATCGCCGAGAGGGTTTACCGTCATGCGCTATCGCGCTGTTACCGGCGCGGTCTCGGATGGCTCGAACACGTCCATCAACACCAGTGCAACGATTTATTCGATGTATTATCAGCCAAGGAGCAATGTGAATTACAATTCAGAATGGCCGGCCGGACGGAGAATGACGTATAACCACACAAATAACACGTCCACTTATACGGTCTTTATTCCTGCATTGGGATGGAGAGGCTGGGATAACAGCCAGGTAATCTATAAATATAATAACGCAACTTGGGGAATCGGTTACCAGATTTATTATTGGACGGCTTCCTCCACGGATGATATGTATGACTCCACTCATCTGGGTTCCTCCTTCCATTCGGCGGAGAACCTGTTCGACACCCATACGCGGGACAGGCGTACCGACGGCTTCCCGATCATTCCCACCCGCGAGGAGTAGTTTTTCCAAGATTATAACTATATCGAGATATGAAAGAACAATATGTCATTCCTCGGATAATCCAGGTAACGAAGGTCTGTCTGGAGCGGGATTTCCTGGAAGGGTCCTTGGATAAACTCACGGTAGAGAGTACCGGGCAGGAAGTGGAGACGTACGATTACAATTCATCCACCACGCAATTCAACCATGAATGGGAATAATTGATAATATGAAAAATAAGGCTTTGTTTTTGATGTTTTTACCGCTGCTCCTTTGGGGCTGCGGTAAAAGTGTTTATATCCCGGGACAGAAAGTGCACTTCCGGGCGGCATCCCCCGAGGTCAAGACGCGTACCGCGTATGAGGGTACCGTGTCCGGCGGCTGGGAGCGGATCAACTGGGTTTCGGAGGAGGATGTCCTTCGGATTTATTGCGCGGAAACGCCCGAGAAATCGGCCGATTACAAGGTCGGCACGGTGACGGACCTGTCAGCAAAGTCGAGCCAGGCCGATATCCGGGAAGTGGGCGCGCCCCTTACCTGGGGCAGCGAGGACCCGCACACGTTCTACGGCATGTATCCGTCTCCGCAGGCGTTCGCTTCGGATGATCCCAATAAGGCGGCCTTCTCCCTCACGGACGAGCGCGCCGAATGGATGATTCCGGCGACGCAGTCGGTGACCCGCGTGGGCGAGACCTCGGATTATGCGCCGGACATGCGCTATGCCACCATGCTGGCCAAGCAGGTCGGCTCCCAGAGCGACGAGACCGTGAACATCCCGTTCTATCCGATGTTCAATGCATTCAAGATCAGCATTTCCGCGGGGGATAACGACGAACTGCATGTGACTTCGTTCACCCTTACGGAGGGTGGCGAGGACGGCGTGACGGCCGGCATGGATGCCTGCCGATTTCCCGACAGGCGGAACGCCGGAAGGGACGGGTTTCTATGAAGTTCCCGCTGTCAAAATGACTGCCCAGCCCGTGATGTCGCACGAAGAGCGGCTGCGGACGGCATGGACCGAAGAAATCGCCGCAGCGCACCGGAATCCTTCCAACCGGTTCGACGAGCCCCGTCTTGACCTGTCAAAGTGGAATTTCGTTTCCCACCGGCTGGAGAACCGGACCACGGCGAACTGCTATATCGTGCAGGGCCCCGGCAAGTACATGTTCCCGATGGTATATGGTAATGCCGTCGATCTGATCTGCTACAATACGGCGGATAATCAGTCGTCCTATGAGCCTTCGGTGTCCGGCGCCGGTGTTTTGAACCAGTTCCGGAACCATGTCCGGAATGCGACGGACTATGAGTGGACCATGACCCCTTACCGGATCAAGCAGCCGTGGGTTTCCCGGGATGCGAACTTTGGAGCGAATTGCACCGAGGTCGGAATCCTGTGGCAGGATATGGACGGGACGGTCATCACCAACCTGACGACGGTGGATGAGTTTACCTACGCGAATGGCAAGGCCGACCGGTTTGTCTGCTTCGACATCCCCGCCGAGACCATCAAGCCCGGCAACGTGGTCATTTATGTCAAGGATACCGGGCTGACCGAAGAGTCGGGATCGGGACATCCCGTCGCCTGGTCCTGGCATATCTGGATCACGGACCAGAACATGTTCCCGGTGCGGATGAAGAACAATTCCAATTCGGCCGGGTTCCCGGTCCAGCCGGTCAATCTGGGCTGGGTGGACGGCGAGGAAGGTTTGTATTATCCCGCCCGTACCGGTCAGGTCCGTTTCGTGGCCGCTGACAGCGCGGGTGATTATGCGGATGTGGAACTGACGCAGGATGAGTACGAGAAGATGTCCACGTCCGGCCATGCTCCTTTCTATCAGTGGGGCCGGAAAGATCCGCTCCAGTCCACGGCGACGGCCGTCACCGATGAACTCCACCATGTCTATTATTCGATCCGGCATCCCGAGGTGTTCCTGGGGCAGCATACCAGTACCATCACCCAGTTCGACTGGACGGACAATGGATACCGCAACCTGTGGAAATCGGAGAACAAGAAGTACGGCCGCACCGACCGCACGGCTACGACCGGCCGCAAGACGGTGTATGACCCCTGCCCGAGAGGTTATGTCATGGCTCCGGGTACAACCTGGGACGATGTCCACAAGACGGGCAGCGAATGGACCGGCAGTGGCTGGATTATTCCTTCCGGCATGAACGACGGGCGGAAGACCTATCTGCCGGCAGCGGGTTATCTGCGGGTGGAGAATCCGTCCGGACTGGAAAGCGCCCATTATCTGGGTCTTCAGAACAGCGGCTCGAAGGGGTATTATTGGACGGATTTCCCCTCTTCCATCGGTGTTCACCGTCAGAGCTTCGCCCTGAAATTCGAATCGTCGGAAAGCAGTTTCGAGGTTAATGACGAAATGATGCGTGCTTACGGATGCTCGGTCCGCTGCGTCCGGGAAGACCGTTTCACGGATGACAAGGAAGGCGGCGAAGCGCCGGCCTATGTGGATGATCAGCCGGAGACGCTGGCAGAGGATAATAATTACGAGATTGCGTTCTATACGACTCAGGTGATAAGGGACAATATCACCTCCTTGGATGAGGCTTCGGAGATTATCCTGCATGAGAGCCTGCAGTTTGTCACTGAGAATCCGTTCTCAGTCACGCCTGCGCTTTCGGTTTATTTCGGGAACAGTGATGAGAACCTGCGCTCTCAGGTGAATCTGGAAGCCGGCTCGACGCTGACCATCGCCCTCTCGGCCAAGGGACAGGTTGCCGCCAAGCAGATCAAGGTCAACTGCCTGAGCAGCGAATCCGGCGCCACGCTGGATGTCAATGGCCTGGGTGCGAAGAGCATCTACAATGCCGGCGAATCCACCCTGGTCGCGTATGACATCAACCCGGCTTCGACCATCACATCCATCTCGCTCACGGCGAGCAAGTTGACTGCCATCTACTCCATCACCGTGGAGTTCTGACACCGGCTTTCGCCCGGATGAAAAAGTAGCGGGGTTTTGCTCCGCTACTTTTCGTATTTCCGGGCTTGCATGGCCATTGTCGGCGCTTCAGGGATCCGCTGCCCCAGGCCCCAACCCGTGCACACTTGCTAAGTGTAAGCCCTCATCCGCCAGTCCGTGTGCAAATCAGGCCGTTCTCGCTTACAGCGGCAGGAAATCAACTTAACGGTAAGCAGAAGCGTACCTTTTCGCTTACATCTGCAGGGCAGGACGGACGGTGGATACCTTTCTCCCCTTGCCGTTGGCAAGGCCGGCCCTTCCTGCCCGTCGTTGCAACTATTCCCCCTCGCCGCGGGCAAGACCGTTCCGCCGGAATCTAAGTGTACATGACAAGGCAGGCAAAAGGGCATTTCGCCGCACACTTAGTGCGCCAAAAGGCCATTCCTCCCCGTTCCGACACCTATGTGTACAAGGAACCGCCGCCCCAGCCCCACCCCCGTGCACACTTGCTAAGTGTGCTGCCGCATATGGCCGGCAGACCGCACACTTGGTAAGTGTGCTGCCGCATATGGCTGGCGCACTGCACACTTGCTAAGTGTACCGCCACACATAACACTTGTCCTCCTCGAAAAGCGAAAGCACCAGTCTCCGCGATATCCCCTTTCCCCATAAGAGCTACAGCGCTGCATCTCCGCAATTCTCCCCATCCCGCAATGCGCCTCCGCCCGTGAACGCGACAAAACCGTCCCGCCATTGCGCTCACAGCGGGAAAACGCCCGAAAGCGGCCTCTTCCGTGCCGCGAAAGGGAAATCCGCCGGCATTCATTGCGCTCGCGGCGACCGCAACAGGCATCCGCAACAAGCCAACACGCATGCGCAAAAATGCGAAAACATTAAAACCAGCCGACCGCAGGAAAAAGTTTTTCCGTTTCACGGGGTTGCTTTCCGGGAAAACGTCCCATGTTTGCATCGAACCAAATCACACGCATGATGGACACTGACAAAACCACCAACACCCTCCCGGAGAACTTCGCTCCCGTGTTCCTCGACCCCACGGTCGACTGGGCATTCAAGTACATCTTCTCGCACGAGGAAGTGCTTCGCAAGTTGCTCAATGACCTCCTTCCCGTCCAGGTCGGGGCCATCGAATACCTTCCCAACGAGATTCCTGTCCTGTCCGAAAAGGACAAGCGCTCCATCTTTGATGTCGTCTGCATGAACCGCCAAACCGGCAAGCGTTTTATCGTCGAAATGCAGTCTAACAATGATATGGACATGGACGACCGCCTCTTCTTCTACGGAGCATCCCTCGTCCACCGCCAGATTGAGCGCGGCAATCCCGACTACAGCCTCGCGCCTGTCTATGTCGTATGCCTGGCGAACTACTCACGGAAACATATGGACGCGCCGGAGGACAAGATCCTTTTCCGCTACGGCTTCCGGGAGGAGGAGACGCATGAACCCTATGGGAACCAGCTGACTATCTGCCGGTTGGAGTTGCTCCGTCTCGGGAAGCAGGCGGAGAGGTGCCGCGGAAACGTGGAAAAGTGGGCCTATTATCTGAAAAATATGCCTACCTTTGCCACGAAGCCTGCGGGCGCCGACGAAGAGTTCGATGCGTTCTTCGATGCCGCGCGTTTCGCGGAGCTGCCGGAAACCGACAAACAGCAATACTACAAGGCCATGAAAAGCGAATACGAAATCCGCGTCACTACGCAATACAGCTATAATGAAGGAAAGGCGGATGGTCGCGCAGAAGGCCGCGCGGAAACTGCCCGCGCGATGCTTGCGGACGGGGTGGACCCTGTGCGCATTACAAAGTACACCGGCTTGAGCGCCGAGGAACTTGAGGCGCTGAAGAAGTCATAAGTGATGGACACTTCGATGCGTTCTTCGGTTGACGGTGCTTGCGTCGCCCCTTGTGTGTACGGAAAAGAAAAGTCCCAGGCCGGGGAGACCTGGGACTTTTTGGGGTAATTGGCGACAGGAAAGACGTTATCGGCCTTCCTGTGCCGGGCGAATGGATACGCCTGTATTCCGGCCTGAGGTTAAATCATAGTGTGTGTTGAGAACCCCCAAATTACCGGAATCAAGGATTCCGAAATTCATGATATATCCCCTGACAGTACTGCCCGACCCACAAGTCCAATATTCACCATCCAGGCTAATAGTTGCGCTGTTCGGATTGCGCGACCCGGCCGCGGGGAAGAAGATATAGGGGTGCGTTTCATCGTTTGGCGCATTGAAGTAATAGCCATGCAAATAGCTGGTGTAAACATCACTTGATGAGAACCCTACGAAGGCCTGGTCTTTTGGAACGGTATATCCAACCGGACAGGGGTCATATATTGTTTTTTGGGTTGCCGTACGCGTATCGGCAGAATTGGCACCATAGTGCCACCAGTTGTAACCGCCACCGGCACCATTACTGGTACCTTCGAGATAATATGCGTATTGGCCAAAATGAATATGAGGATTCAGGATAAGCCACTTGTACGCCATGGGCAAATAATCTCCTTGAACACTTGGGTTCGACCAAAAACTATAGCTGTTGTTTTTGTAGATCGTGTCCTGGAATCTTCCGCCTTCGGTGGTCGCTTCGCTGGTAGACCCTTCGTATTGGTTGGGAATCGAAGGGTCTTTCCGTCCCCATTGGTAATAGGGACTGTGTCCATTGAAACCTGAATTAACGCGCCAGTAATAGGGACGGTCAATCTTGATGACGCGATAATTGTCGGTCCCTACTTGTTCCAGACGAACAAACGCCGTAGCCTGCGCATAGGTTGTCCCGGAAGCAGAAGTCCCTGATTCAACCCAGCCCAGGTTACGGGGCATGAAGGTGGCATTCGCGCAATAAATGTCCGTCAAGTCGGGATCGGAATTGTAGGCCGGATAGTTCTTGGGAACATAATCGGTCATCCAGATCATCCAACTCCACATGACGCCGCTTCCGTCCGCTACTGCAATGACGGCACACCCCTGGTCAATGTTGTCCTTTACATGGAGATAACACCAATAATACCCATTGATCTTTTCATTTGAAAAGGTCACGTTCCAGTTCCCGGTGACATCTATCACGTTTTTCTCTTCCCAGACGATAAATGCCTCCGAAGGTTTGGGAAGGTCAGGCTTGGTGATTTTATTGTTTTTGTAATCCACAAAGTTATTCGCCAGTGAACCGACGGTGGAACTGTTATTCTTGACCCCGTTCCCATACACCAGCGGGAAGCAGTAGTAACCAGGGGCATTGACGATGTAGCAGTTGGCCGTTTCGACAATGTTGTTCATGGCACCGTCCACCGGATTGGAGAGGTTCCAGTAAGAGGAGGAACTGCCGCGCTTTACATATGCACCGGTGTTGCTCCGGAGCCGCTCCCGGATTAAATTGGGCAGATTGAGGTTCGAACTGGACGTTGGCGGGGCGGCGGGATAGCCGATCGATATCGACTCTCCGGTGACGGAGCCGCTTCCGGCTGCCGGAGAGAGAGAGGTCATGAACACCTGGCTGAGGGTCTTGACGTTGGTTTTGTCGTTGGCGTCGCTCTCGCTGGTGTAGTAGCCCTGGACCGTCCACGGGACATTCTGCTTCCGGTCCGGATTTCCTTCCGGATAGCGGTAGCTGGTGACAGATGTGGCCGTAGAGGTCCCGTTGTATGTGAGCGTCGGGTCGGAAGCATCGAAGACGTAGGTGTATGGAACCACGGAATCGGGAGCATCCAGTTTCCAAATGTAACTCTTCCGGCAGGCGCTGACGGTCATCCAGGTGCCGTTGTCCTTCAGTTGGAGGGTGCGCTTGCTGCCGTCGTTGAAGTTCAGGGTCAGCGTCAGCTGCGTCTGGTCCATCGGCAGGGTGAGGAAGGTGACGGTGTATTCCTCGGTCGTGCTCAGCGTCACGCCGCTGCCCAGCGAAATGGTGATGGCATTGCTGCCGTCCGAGATGTCGCTTGCTGTGAGCGGGGTCAGTCCGGCGGTGGTGACGGAAGCCTCGAAGGAGCCGGCGAGAAATGCGGAAGTCTGTGTGGACGAAAGTGTTACGCTGGTCAGCGTGGCTGTGATGGGATCATTCGCCCGGGTGAGAAGCGTGAACTCCAGGGTGGTCACGAGCGGGCAGAAATCCAGTCGCACCTTGCCGCCTTGCCGGATGCCGCTTGCGACGGCATACATGTACGCATAGTCCATAACGGGCTTGAAGACCTTCCCGGCGAGGGTGGCGTTCTGCGTCGCGGGGATTTTCCCGGTGATGGTGGCGGAACTGTTCGTAACAGTAATGCCGGCCTCGTCGTTCTGCAGCGGGGAAGGATAGACAGCGAAGAAATTATAGGAAGAGGCCGTGCCCCAGTAAAGCGGCTCTCCGACCGGCGCGAGGGTGGCGCCGTGTGTCTCGTCTTCCTTGGTGTCGGACGGGATGACGCTGTAGTCGGCGAACTTGTTGTCGCTCTCCGGGATGGTGGCCTGGTTGCAGGCGATACGGATCTTGTCCGTGGAGAGCCAGTCGATGCGCTCCGCCGACGAAGAACTGGATATGCCGGCATTGTTCTGGTCCTTGCCGCTGTATTCCGTGCGGCTGGCGGGACCGTTCCCATAGACGGAGGAAACGCCGAAATGGATGGCGCCTACGTCCGGTGTATTCTTTTCCGAAATGCAGGAGGCGGCGCTCCCGATGGTTGCCATGGCTGCGGCAAGCAGGATGATAATGCGTGTGTGTTTCATGGTAAAACCTCCTTATTATTCTCCCCAGGTATGATTGAATGTCGAACCTCCGTTGAGGGAGGCGTCTTCATAAAAATCGTCTGTCAATTGTCCCGTGGACATGATGACCGGCTCATGGACCGGGCTCGCGACGATATCCATCAATGCGGTCTCCAGCTGGATGAAGACCGTCTGGAGGACCGCTGGGGAGGCGTACTCCGTTTTCTTTGTTAAGTTCATTATGGCTGCGTGATATAATAGATTGATATAAAAAGAGTTCAAGTTGCAAAATTAATATTATTCTGTGTTTAAGTGCAAAAAAACCGCCTTTTCATCTATGTTGCCTCCCGCATCCATCGCCAGATTGAGCGCGGCAATCCCGACGACAGCCTCGCGCCTGTTTATGTCGTATGCCGGGCGAACTTTCTCCGCTCCGCGTCCGCACATCATGAAGGACTACCGGGGTATGCTGATATGTCCTGCAAACCCTTTGCGCTTTTCCTTTTCTTTCGGGAATCATTTATTGGAATTAGCGGGAGTTTTTTGTAATTTTGCACGTTTTTCCGGCAAAATAACGGTATCTCGGTGCGTCGTGGGCCGTTTTCCGGAAGGTAGTGTGTTCGTGTTTTTATTGATAATCAATTATTATGCGCATGGACAGAGGATATGCAGCGCCCCGCGTTATGCAGACGGCAAATGTTTGCCTGGAGCGCGGATTCCTTACGGGCTCGGTTGTGGACTCCATGACGGTGGAGTCGACCGGTCAGGAAGTGGGTGGTGTCTATGATTATGGCACCTCGACGACGTTTAACCATGAATGGGGAGAGTAGTATCATGCAGACGATGAATAAACTGTTTTGCGGCCTGATGGCGCTGGCGGCGCTGGTTGCATGTACCCGTGAAAACCTGGTCCATGGAGCCGGTGACGAGATTGTCTTCGGCGCATCGACCGGTTATGAAAACGGCTTGGAGACACGTACGGAATACAGCGGCGACCTCGTTGGGACCAGCCCGAAGTACGAGCGGATCAACTGGGTGCCGAACGAGGACCGGATCCGGGTGTACAGTGGGCAGGCGACCCATCGCTACAAGGACCAGCACTGGGCGGATTACCAGATCACGGCTGCGACGAATACGACCGGCGAGCGGAACAGCAAAGCCACGCTTGCTCCCGTCGTGGAGGTCGGTACGGCCAACGGCCTGGTCTGGGGCGATCCCTCCGATGTGCATTACTTCTATGCTCTTTACCCGGCTCCGTCAATGGGTTCGACGGCTGCATCTGCCTCGATATCAGGCGCTTCCAATAATAAAGCGACAATCAGCGGGTCGATTCCCGCCGAGCAGCCGGTGGTCTGGAATGCGGCGAAGCGGGAGTACAAGCCGGATATGAACTATGCCTACATGTACGCTGTGGCGAAGGTTGAACCGCAGGTCCCCGGCGAAGTCAAACTGGGCTTCAAGCCGCTGATGACGGCCGTCGAGTTGAATCTGGTCGCCTTGTCCGCCGATCCGCTGACCGCCCGGCTGACCTCGGTGACCCTGTCGTCTGCCGAAAGCAAGATGTCCGGCTCTTTCACTGCGACCCTTTCGGAGGATGGCCTGGAGGCGGTTTCCGTCGCGGAGGGAGCAGGGAACTCCGTTTCCGTTTCCCTTGGTGAAGGGGTGACCCTCTCTTCCCAGCCGCTGAAAATCACTTTGTTCGCCCTTCCGGTCGAGCAGAAGAAGATTACCCTCACGCTGGGCTTCTCCGGAGGCTTGACCCGCCGGCTCGAGCTGCGGGATGCGACCGACTGGCTCACGCTGACGGACTGCCGCAAGCTCTACCTGAACAATGTCGGTGTCCCGAGCGATATCGGTACCTATCACTTCAGTGTGACGACTCCCGCCACGCTGGGGGCAACGGGCGGAAGCACCGGCTTCCAGGTGGTCAGTTATCGGTCCAAGGCCGGTGCCAACACCGGAATCGGCTGGACTGCTGCCTTCTCGACCGACGGCGGTACCAACTGGTCGGATGAACTGCCTTCCTGGATCACTGCCTGTCCCGTTTCCGACCCCGACGGTTCGACGGCCGGAGAGAGCTTTACCGTAACGGCCGCCGTCAATGAGCTCGTTTCGAGCAAGGTTTGGCAGGGTACGGCCACGGTCGGTACCAACAACTCGAAGGATGCGGCCATCGACCTCTCCACGCGGGATGTCTATGGCAATGCCAACAGCGCCGACAAGCGCCGTTCGGCCAACTGCTATGTGGTCAGCGCCCCAGGCTGGTACAAGATTCCCGCGGTCTATGGCAATGCGCTTGATGAAGTGATATTCTCCGACGGCAAGAATGTCCTCTCCTATGCCAACAACCGGAGCGGCGCCAATATCCTCCCGCGCTTCCTCCGGCACGACGGCAATGGGATAACCGATCCGTGGATCAGGAACAACGGAATCACCATCAGCAAGGCCGAAATCCTCTGGCAGGACGGTAAGGACCTCCTTTCCACGGTCTCTGCGGATGCTTCCTACCTCTATTTCTACGTGGCCCCGGAGACCATCAAGCAGGGCAATGCGCTGCTCGGTGCCTTCCAGGGGAGCACGGTGGTCTGGAGCTGGCACATCTGGGTGACTGACCGGACCTCTGAACTCCAGACGGTGAATGTCTATTCCCGCAGGGACGCCGATGCGACCCGCCCCAACCGGATGATGAAGATGAACCTCGGCTGGCTGGATGCGGAGACATACAATGCCGCGCCGCGTTCCGCCGTGATGCGCCTGACCCAGAACAGTTCCGGCGAAACGGTGGAGATGACTATCTCCCAGGAAGGCCGGAGCGGCCGCGTCAGTTATGGTACGGCCCCCACCTACCAGTGGGGCCGCAAGGATCCCATGCTCGAATCGGACGGCTCCATCTCCGACCAGTACAGCGACAAACTGACCCCGCGCATGGAGCAGTATCCTGCCGGCGGCGCTTACCTGTTTATCAACCATCCGACCTATAACGAGCCGGTTTCGGTGCCGTATTCCATCCAGCACCCCAATCGGTTCTATCGTGTGGCATACCGGGACAATGGCCCCGGCGACTGGTCCACGGAACACTACTTCAATCTCTGGAATGTCAACGGCATCCGGGAGCCGGGAGATGCGACCATCAATGATGCGGATGTCAAGGTGGTCAAGACGGTCTATGATCCCTGCCCGGTCGGTTTCACCGTTCCCAACCGGAATGCTTTTACGGGCTTCACCACCACCGGAAGCAAAAACACCGCCTTGAATCAGGTCCGTGCATCCAATACCGCTACATTTACATCGGACTACGGTTATTCGTTCTATGTTTCCGCAGGAACGTCCATGAGCGGCGCAACCTTATTTTTCCCGGCCAACGGCTATCAGCTCAGCGACGGGCTGGGAATCCGTCTCGTGACCAACACGGGCTACTACTGGACCGCCACGCCCACCGACGGTAAGGGCGCCCGCAGCCTGCAGTTGAACCGCAATGGTACGGATCCGCTCAACAGCGGCTTCCGCGGCCATGCTTTCTCCATCCGGCCCGCCGCGGAGTAACCCGCGTTGCAGGACGATTGGAGGCGCCTCGGTACAGCATAGACAGCCGTTCCGCTCCGACGCTGTCCTTCCGCTTTCACCGATCTGCTTTCTCCGCTCCGCTGCCGCCGCTGTCGTTGCCGCTGTAAACGCCCGCTGGAACATTCAAATCGGAAGTAGCTAACCAGCAGCGTTTTATAAGAAATCGCTCCCCTGATATCGGGGGAGCGATTTTGTTTAAATAACTATAAATCAGCGCTTTGCAATTTGAATGTTGCTGGCACGGCGCTGGATTGGTCTTTGTCGCCGGACTTATTCCATGGCCCACGTCAGCTGCGGCAGGGCGCCGCTGAAGTCCCAGACATCGCCCGACCAGCCGAGGCTCTGGGCGATGCTGGAAACCGTGGCGGTCGATGCGGCGGCTGTCCCGTAATAAGGTTGCTGATAAGTATATCCTGCTTTGGTTCCCGGCGTAGTCCCCTTCGCCCAATTAGTGCCATCGCAATTCGGCTGGTCCACCATGGTAGTATTCCATTCACCACCCGAGCAACTATAGGAGTTCTTATACTGCATATCCGGACGGCGATAGCCGTTGCCGAATACATTCTTAAAGGAGGTATGGCCGATGACCGCGCCAGAGGATCCGTAGTTACCCGCCTGGGCTGCTATGACCTTGGGATTCCATGCAATGCAACCAGTAATCGTATTATTTGCAACCGTCTGGTCTCCCCAGGTCTGATAACATGCAAGGCCTACGATACCACCGAGAACGCGGCCACCGGTAACCTCGGCGTCAGACCAGCAATTCTCCACGACACCTCCCTTGCCGAGGTCGCCGACAATACCGCCATAACGCTGTTCGGTGGCACTACCGACAACTTTGCCGCGAGAGTAGCAATTCTTGATGATTGTCGCATCATCCTTGAGACCGATACCGAGGATTCCGCCTACGCGGCTATTTCCTGTGACCGTGCCATCATAATAGCTTTCTTCAATGGTGTCAGATTCGGCCACACCGACAAGACCTCCAACATAATTTCCGGAGGCTGTAACGGTTGATGTCGAAAAGCAATTCTTAATGGTGGCGCCATCCGCATTGATATAACCAATCAGACCGCCGACATAGCCGGCTGTACTCGTAACCGGACCAGAAGAAGAGCACTCGGTAAATGTGGCACCAATCTTATCGATTCCGCAGAAACCGCCGGCATTGTTCGCGCCCGCAGCGACGCTTCCGCTTGCACTGCACTTTTCAATAGAAGCCGCCGTCGTTTCAATCCAGCCCACGAAACCGCCAGGATTGCCAGCGCCGGTTATGTCCACGGATGCGCTGTCGTTGTAAAGGGTGCCTCCGACGCAATAGCCGACAAAACCGCCAACTGCACCGGAATACTGGTTATTGCCGATGGCCGACTCACTGGTCGCCGTACTATTCTTAACGGTCGCGCCGTCGAGGAAACTCACGAAACCGCCGACATAGTTGCGTACATTATTGTTCGTGGCCAAGCCTTCTACAGTGCAGCCGGTCGTATTACCAACAGTGGCAGCTGACCCAAGATAGCCGAATGCACCTCCAACATAACGGGAATTGTTGTTCGCTGGAGCATCTAAAAGGCCTATGGTCAAATTATTGACATGACAATCGTCAAAGGACGCAGCCTTATTATCGACACGGCCGACAAGCCCCCCTATGAATCTATTCAATTTGCTTTTGTCATTGTCATGAAGTGTTGGTCCGAGAATCGTTCCATTACTATAGGAGCAGCGGTCAAAATCAACGGCGGCGTTCACTCTTGCGGCAATACCGCCGGCAATACCATCGTTGGGGATAGCAGAGGCATTACTATCTCCTGAACTGGTAATGTCCGTGTTGGAAACAATAATGTCGCTTACGTTTGCTGTGTTGGCGAAATACGCCAAAAAACCAGCAGCGTATCCTACCGTGGAAACCGAGCAATCGCTGATGGTGATATTAGAGAAAACATTCCCGTTTTTCGCAGACTGACCAGCGAGCGTTCCGCAAAAATCCCCTCCATTTTCAAGTTTGGAATTCTTAATCAAGACATTCCTCACTTCGCAATGGTTTGGACCGTAGGTCGCAGTTCCCACATAACCTGCAAGGATTCCGCTTTTTCCCTTTGGGTAAATGGTGGCGTGGTCAATTGTCAAGTCATAAACATTGCCCATCAAAACGCCAAAGACTGAAGCATATTCGTCTGAAGTAGTAGGATTAGAGGTGGTAGTTATATTGCTGATTTCGTGATTGTTACCATCGAAATCCAACTGCTTGTCATAAACGTTCCCGGTAAACTTCGTGCCGCCAGACTCCGGATAACCATTGTTCAGGGGGAACCAGACAATGCCCGTCATGTCGACATTGTCAATGAGTTTAAAATACTTCTTCTCTCCTCTCACCATCAACTGGTGCATCGCATCCATCTGATACTTATCCGCAATCAGATACGGGGCGGCCGAGGTGCCGTCATCATCCTTCCCCGCGTATCTGTCGATATGTGAACAGTTGAGTTTGAGGCCGTTGAGGGCGCCGTTGTTCAGGGACACCGCGGCATCGAACTTTTGATAACGGGTATAGTAATCATAATCACCGTCCCCGACCTTGAACCGGATGAACATTTCCGTGCCCGCGGGGATGGCCTCGGCCGCGATGTTGGCATAGACATAGAGGATGTTGTCTGTCCCCGCGCCCGCGTTGGTGAGTTTGACCGTCAGCTTGTTGCTGCCGTTGAAGAGGTTGTTTTCCGTCTGGAAAACGACGGCTTTGACGTTTGCGGAAACATCCGTAGGAATCTTGGCGATCAGGCCGAGGACACCGGTGGTCTGGGAAAGAACCAGGTCATCAAAATCCTCCTCCGTCACATTTTCCGCCATTGCCGCATATTCAAGATGCGTAAGATCGCCGTCAGAAGCCTGCGTTTGCGTGTCGCCCATGTTCGAACCGGCATGCTTGACACTGACCTTGTACGGCGCTCCGCCTTCGGGCAGCACACCGGTGAACGTGGCGGTTTTTCCAGTTTCGTCGATGGTGGGATTCCCTAATTCCACGGAACCGGAAGCGTTGCTGACAACAAGCACGTCGTCGCTCTCCCAAGTCAACGTCAGTTTAGGTTTGCTACCCGTCTCGTCCAGGGCATACTCGACCCGGGTAACGGCGTCAGGAAGTTTGGCGCAGATGGTGATTTGCTTGCCTTCGACAGATGTCGCCACATCCTCACCGTGCGGATTCATCACGTCGTTCTTCTCATCGATCTTGGAACAAGAAAGGGAGATGGAAAGTCCGGCAAGAAGGACAAGGGTATATTTCATAATCTTTTTCATACGGCTTTCCTCCTTTTTAAAACTCTTCATCTTCGTAAAGTTCATTCCATTCCATATCCTGCAGCTGCCTTGGCCGGACATCGCTCAGGATGGTCTGCTCCAGTTCGATCCAATCCACGGACGTATCGGGAGCCTCGTACGTCCTGCGGGCGAGTATACGGGTGTTCATTTCAGTGTGTATTGATGGTTGCTATAACAAGCTGTCAATGATGGGTTTGATGATGCCTTCCATCACCGTGTAGGCGACGGGGCCGGGGTGGAGATTGTCGTAGAGGCGGTATTCCTCCTTCAGGGAGAGGCCGTCGGCGGCCACCAGGGAGGTCCAATAGTCGCAGTAGGTGTAGCCGCCTGCCGTCACGCAGTCCTGGATCATGCCGTTCAGTTCGATGATGTGCGGGCCCTTGTTCTTGGGGCTCAGCCGGGAATAGGTGTCGTTGTTCGGCGTGACGGAGCAGAGGACGACCTTGATGCCGGCGGCATTGGCCATGCTGGCCATTTCGGCGATGTTCGCGACGATGTCCGTCTTGGCGACGCCCTGGGCCAGGTCGTTGGTACCGCCCATGATGACGACCACCTTCGGCTTGAGGTTCACCACATCCTTCTGGAAACGGGACAGCATCTGGGTCGTGTTCTGGCCGCTGATGCCCTTGTCGATGTACCCGTTGCCGCTGAAGAAGCCCGGATGGAAGGGAACGACGACATTGCTCCCGTTCCGGGTCATGTAACTGCTATCGAACGGAATCTTCAAATTGCTCTCCGCAAAGCTCGTCTCGTTGCGGGCCCATTGCCAGGTGATGCTGTCGCCCACGAAGATGGCCGGGATGCAGGTGGGGACGCTCAGCAGCAGCGGCAGGTCGCCTCCGAGGTCCCAGACCGTCGCAGGCCAGGACTGGCTGACCGCCTGGGCCGACACGGTCCCCGCATTGCCGGAATACACGTTGGTGATGCTGGCCCCCACAGTATTGGAAGCACAGAACGGAAGGGAGGCATGCCAGCCGATGCACTCGGAAATCGTGGCCACGTTGCCTCCCTGCAGCGCGCACTGCCCGACGAATGAACCCGTGTTCGCTCCGCTCCCGGACAGGGAACCCGCTGCATAGCAGTAAGATACATGGGAGGAGTAGGCAATGCCGATGAAGCCGCCCACCGGGGAATAGGATCCTCCCGAAACGGCCGCGGTCGTGTAGCAGTGTTGGATATCACCGTTCTGGACGAAGCCGACGAAGCCGCCGCAGTTGTTGCCTTTGGCCGTGACGCTGCCTCCGGAAACATAGCAGTGTGTCGTGTTGTCGTACTGGACGCCCGTGAATCCACCGGTGTTGATGGCGCCGGTGACGTCGGTATTGCCCACATGGCACTGGTTGGTGGTGACATTGTTGCCGCCCGCGGAGCTGTTGCCCAGCTGGCCGCAGAAACCGCCGACGCGGCCGGCACCGGCCGCAGACACCGTCGCTTCGAGAACGAAGCAGCCTTGGAACGAGACGCCGCCGAGGCAGCTGCCGACGAAACCGCCGACCCGGGAATTGGTATTCGTCGTGTTGGCTGTCACGGTACCGGTGATGTACCGGCAGTCGGTGAAAGAGGCATTCTCGGCGACACCGGCAAACCCGGCGGTGAAACGCTGTCCGGTAACGTTGCCGGTGGCGGCGCAGTCCTTGAAGGCGGCCGATCCGCAGGCCCAGCCCGCGAATCCGCCCACCGAGCTGGCTTCGACGGTCACCGTGGCCGACGTCGAACAGGTCGAATACGTGTCGGACACCGTGGCATAGCCCACGAATCCACCCGTATAGCCGCCTTTCGCCGTAATGGTCGTGGCGTCGTCCACCTCACAGCGGATGAAATTGGCGCCGGCATAGCCGGTGTAGCCCACGAAACCGCCGATGTTGTTGATGGCGGCCTGGGTGGCCGTGATGCGGGTTCCCTTTACGGCGCAATTGATGAAGGAGTGAGCCTGATAGCTTTCTCCGATGAAACCGCCGGTATAGAGGTTCGCATTCGCCGCCGCCTGGTTCTGGTTCAGGGTGACGCCGTCCACCTCGCAGGAAGTGAAGATGGCGGGGACCTCGTATTTGTCGATGCCGGTAATGTCGGCGATGGCGGCAAAACCGCCCAGATGGTTGGTGCCGTTCACCGTGGTATTGACGACCTTGCATCCCGTGACGGCGCCCTTGCCGCGCACATGGCCGGCAAAGCCGCCGCAGGCCGCGGTGCTGGTCACCGTGGACCCGGTGACGGTCACATTGGTGCAGGTGGCGACGCGGGAATAATCGTTCTGCGTCGTACCCAGGAAACCGGCGATCACCCCGGCCTTGGAGGTGGCGTTGATCGTGGCCTCGCTGAAGGTGACATTGGAAATGGAACCGTACAGCACGCCGGCAAAACTGGCATAGGAAACACCGCTGCTGGTGAGACCCTTGATGGTGTGTCCGTCGCCGTCCAGGTCGATGCCCTTGTCAAACGTCCCCCCGGTGTTCAGGGGCGTCCAGTTGGAAATGACGGAGGCGTCGATGTCATCGATCAGCTTGAAATACTTGACCTTCCCGCTTTCCAGCACGCCGGTCTTGTGCATGTTGTCCAGCTGGCGTCCGTTCGCGATGAGATAGGGATTCTCCGCGGAACCGTCGCCCGCCACGAAGTCCGCGAGGGAGAGGTTCACGTTCGTGAAGGAGTTCATCCTGCCGCCCTTGACGGTCTTGTCGCCCGCGATGGTGAGGGTGGCCGAATAGACGTCGTTCGCGGCATCGGTGGCATAGACCGGCAGTTTGGAGCCGTCCGCGAGGGGAATGTCCTCCCAGGGCAGCATCATGTAGGCGGTGAGCACCTGGCCTGCGGCGGAGACGTCCACATGCTCCAGCGGGAGGTTGTAGTACGTGTCGCCCAGGCAGATGGATGCTTTCTTCAGGGTGGTGACACCGGCGGGCAGGCTTGCCTGCAGCTTGACGGCGGCTCCCTGCTTGAAATTGCCGCCGTGGGTCTGGGCCCAGGACGGGTCAAAGGCGATGTCGGTATAGGTGTCCACGCCGCTCAGGAGTGCCTTGAAGCGGAGATGGGCCGCGGACCCGTTCCCGTCCTGGGCGGGACTCTCCGTGTCCGCTTCCGCCTCAGCCACAGAGGTATACGTGCCCGGGCAGAGGATGTCGAAAGAGGTCCCCTCCATCGCGGGACCGGTGAATTCGGCCTCATGCGCGGAGAGGATGCGGGAGATGTTGAATACGCTGGAGGAAGAGCCCGCGATGACGCGGATGCAGTCGCCTTCTTCCCAGGAGAGGGACAGTTTGTCCCCGTCGGGCGTGAAAGCCACCCGGGACGGGGTCTCTTCCGGCATGCAGACCCGGATCGTGACCATGTCCCCTTGCTGGACGGGCTGCGTATCCACCGGTACTTCCCTGGTACAGGAGGCCAGGAACAGGAGAGCGGTCAGGGAGATGTACAAAGGTTTCATAGCGCAGCGTCCTTTAATCGTTTCCTTCATCCCCGTCGGCGGGTTCTGGATCGGTGAAGATGGGGTTGTCGACATAATCGGACAGCTGGGAAAGCAGGAACTGGTATTCCGCAGCCAGGCGCACCGCACGGAGGGCGGGGGTCACGTAGGCCTTCAAAGTAAGGATGGATTTCATATATCAGGTCTGTTTTTATTGACTATTGGGCGTTTACGATGCAGATATAGGAGTCGCGTTTCCGCTGGCCGGAATGGTCGTGTGTCTTTCCGGATCCCATGTTGTCGCAGGGATAGTTCACGACATAGGCGTCACTCGCGAAGGAATTGTGCCGGACGCACATGGTGGAAGAACCGCCGCCGTCCAGGTTGATGGCGAACTGCGGGTTGAAGTACTTGGCAAGGAAGACGGTGAGCCAGTAGGCGCTCATGCCGTTGCCGCCATAACCGGTGGTATAGCGGCCGTCGCAGACGACCAGGAGGAGATGGTTCCCCTCGGTCAGGGCCACCGCGGTGCGCGGATACTGTCCTCTCTGGTGCGTGTTGGGATCTTCCGAACTGTTGAACTGCTTGGGATGGAGGTCCTTGAACTTCTTGCCCACCGGATTGAAGTCCTGGATGAGCACGGGAGCGCTGGAGATCAAGCCGGGCCATTCGTCGGTGCAGAGCTGGTAGAAGAGGCGTTCCTGCTGGACCGTCTTGGTCTTGGTGGCGGTGTCCGGGTCATAACCGTCGAAGGCGATCTTCAGGTTCCGTCCGCCGTCGGTGTAGAACGTGCCCTCACTCTTCCAGTTGGGGATCTGTTCGTTGGTTTCGCTGTCCGTGATGTAATTGTTGGGCATCATGGAGATGGGCACGCCGCCAGAATAGTACTGGAGCCGGGAGCCGTCCCATATGCCGTTGGCTTTCAGGGCGATGGAGGGCTTCTCATAACCGCCGTTGATGGCCGCGAAGGCGGAAGTGGCGGCAAAGGCGTCGGAACAGGTGACGCTCGGTTCGGTATAAATCACCTTCACCGCATATTGGGGATTGGAGAGGTCCAGGTCCACGATAAAGACGTCCTGGTACTTGTTCTCCGTCTCCGGGCAGTTGTAGGCATAACGGTAATAGGTGAGGCCGTCGGCCACCTGCAGGATGCTCCAGCCGGGATCCGTCGCCTTGGGCCGGACTTCGCCGAGGCCGCGCAGGGATGCGCTCCCCGGAGGGACATCGGCGGCGCCGCTCCGCGGAGCTTCTGCCGGCGGAAGGACCTCCACCTTGCCGGTGAGGTACGGCACGGGGCCGGAAAGGTCCCAGACGGTCTCGTCCCAGCCGAGGGAACGGGCCGCTTCCGAGAGCGTGCCGCTGAAGGCCCGGCCGTGGTAAGGATAATAGTGTGTGTACGTGCCGGGATTCGGGTTGGACAGCACCAGCGGCGTGGTCGGGCTGGCATTCGCCTGGTCATAGAGGACCATGCTGGGGGAGTAGTCGTGGAAAACCATGTCCGCACGGCGCAGGCAGTCCGTGAGATAGTTGTGCGTGGCGGTGAAGGCGACGATGGCGCCGGAAGAATACCAGTCCCCGTTGGGCGAGTTCTGCGTCCGCGTTACGATCTGCGGCTGCCAGGCGATGCACCCCTCGATCACATTGTCGGGCATGTTGGTCGTGTTGTTGCTGCCCTGGTCCAGGTTCGCGAAGCCCACGATGCCCCCGGCCGCGCGCGAGGCGCTCACCGTGCAGGTGGAGTAGCAGTTGACGATCTTGGTCCCCGTGCGGATGAGGCCGCCGCAGAAGCCGCCCACGCGCTGGTCGCCGTAAACGCTGCCGGTGCTGAAGCAGTTCCGGATGGTGGAGGCGTCGCCCCAGTCGAGACCGAAGAAACCGCCCGTGTAGTTCTTGTTGCTCTTGACCTCCACGTTGGCGGAGCAGGAATCGATGAAGGCGTAGTCCACGCGGCCGCAGAAGCCGCCGATGCAGGAGGTCTGGTTATTGGCCACCTTCGGGGCGGCGGTATAGGTCACTTTCCCGTCCACATGGACATTATAGACGGTGGCCCGCTTGAGCGGATAGCCGCAGTAGCCCGCCAGGATGCCGGTCGGCGTGCCGAAGGTATTGGTAATCTCGGCGTTATAGAACCGGAGGTCGTAGCATTCCCCGTACAGCAGGCCGAAAAAGGCCGGCTTGTCGTAGGGACGGTTCTCGCTGAGCATGCCTTCGTCCGTCTCGCCGTTGTTCCGGGCCTGCGCCTCGGTGAACGAGCAGGAGAAGTTCTCGATGGTATGGTTGCCGCCGTCGAAGTTGACGCAGTAGTCGTACGGGGCGTCCCAGTTCAGGGGGACCCAGGGCGTTTCGGCGAGGTACTCCTCCATGTCGATATCGTCGATCAGGCGGAAATACACCTTTTCCTGGTGCTTCAGGACGCCTTCGGCGTGCATGTTGTCCAGTTGTTTTGCGTTCGCGATCAGGTAAGGATGCCCGGCGCTGCCGTCACCCCCGGCGAAGAGCCGGGGCGTGAAGCCGCCGCCTATGACGATGGAATTCTGTGCACCGGCCTTCAGCGTCTGGCTGCCCGGAACCGTCCGGGAGACGGCATAGGCGGTCCCGTCCCGGTCCAGGACGGTCACGGTGAGGGTCTTTCCGCCGATGGGGATATCCTCCCATCCGCACTGGGCATAGGCCGTCAGGACACGGTCCGACCCCAGGGAGACGCCGACGAGGTTCACGGTGATGTCGTTGCCGAGGCCTTCCATCCGCACGCTCTGCGGATAGGCCAGGGCGGCCGGCAGGGTGAGGACGAATTTCACGATGCCGCCCCGGTTGAGGGAGGTGCCGGGATGTTCGGCCACCCAGGCGTCGGTAAAGCCGATGTCGGTGAGGTCGGAGCGGGAGACACCGCTCAGTCTGGCCGTGAATACCAGGTGGTTCGTACTCCCGTTGCCGCTCTGGGTGAGGGAGGGATTGCCCGCTTCCGCCGCTTCGACGGAGGTATAGGTGCCGGGGCAGATGATGTCGAAACGGCTGCCGGCCACTTCGGGTCCGGTGAATTCGGCTTCATGGTCCGTGAACCCGTCCGCGATCTGGTAGACGGCCGACGCGCCCTCGCCGAAGACGCGGATGCGGTCGCCTGCCTTCCAGGCCAGGTGCAGCCCCGTGCCGCTTTCAGGAACGGTAAATCCCGCCCGGCTGAGGGGCTCTTCCGGCAGGGACGCGCGGATGGTCAGGACCGCTGCGGACTGGTCGTCCAGGTTCTGTTCTTGGGTGCACCCGAAGGCAATCAGGAGGGAAATAACCGGTAAAAATGTCAGAACTCTTTTATTCATAACGCTTTCGCCTATTATACAGTGAGTTTCAAAGATACATCATTTTTCTAAAAATGATGCGATTTCTGCAAAAAAACCATCGGTTCGGCCCGCTCCGGCACTGCAGGCTGTCTAATAATGGGTGGCTTTTAATGGGTGGCTTTTTTGGGGGGGCTTTGGGCTTTTTGGGGGCCGCCGCGGGCGAAAACCGCCTCGTATGCCCGCCAAGCGTGGTGTTTCCCCCCGCCGCGGGCAAAAACCGTCCTGTATGCCCGCCACTGGCCCGGCTGGAAAAAGTCCTGCACAGAATCGGCCTCCAGGCGCACAAAGCGTGTGCAAGTCGCATCAGTGTGCCCCGGGTCGTGCACGAAAACCGCCATAGAAAGGCAAAAGCGTGCAGCACTTTTGCGGGAAGAGATCGCGGGGCAGACCGAAAGCACCCTGATTTGCTGTGTGACGCGGCCTTCCGGGCCGCTGGCGTTATTTTTGCATTTCATGGAAAAATATCCTACATTTGACCCGTCGTTCCGCATTGGGGAACGGCATAAAGAACTTTTGATATGAAAAAATTTGGTCTCAAGATCCTTCTTCCGCTCATGGCCGTCCTTGCGGCGATGATGCTTTCCACCGGGTGCGAGAAGCACGCGTATTCCATTAGTACCAACATCTTCCGCTATTCCACCGGGGGTAGCGACAGTTTCCACGATGTCTCGACCAAGATCTCGCTGAAGACCGGCCAGAAGGCGTATATCATTGCCACCAGCAAGTCCGGCGAGCGCTTTGACGGCGGCAAGTACACCGCGACCGCGACGGCCGTCCAGGAAACCAACGAGGACGGTACCGTGAAGGAGACGGAACAGCATGCCGTCAATGTCACCACGGACGGGATGGTCAACGGCTTCCCTTGCATCACCGTCGAGGCGCTTGCGCCCGGCGCGGCCAGCGTGAGCCTCAATTTCGAAATCATGGGTTTCCGGCTGTACAAGACCGTCACGGTCAATGTGAAGTAGCTGGGAAACAGCGCATTGTTACCGCGGGGAAAACCCCGCGGTTTTTTTGTTTCAGGGTGGGTCGGCTCCGGCGCGGAACGACGGACCCCGCCGTCCAGAAGACCCCGCCGTCCGAAGGTCCGGAAGATTATGCCGGCCAGAGGAGCAGGCCGATCCGGTACGCGCCGAAGCCGAAAAGCCAGGCGACGAGGATGGTGTAGAGGGCCAGGAGGATGGCCCAGCGCCAACTGCCCGTTTCGTTCTTCGTGGCGATGAAAGTGGCGATGCAGGGGAAATACAGCAGGATGAAGACCATGTAGGCGAGGGCAGCCGCGGTCGGGACCGACGCCTTCAGCGCGGCCTGGAGCCGGGTGTCGTGCTCATCCGTTTCGGGGGCCGCGCCATCCTCTTCCCCTTGCGCGTACATGACGCCCAAGGTGCTGACGACCAGTTCTTTCGCCCCGACGCCCGCAAGCAGTCCGACATCCATCTTCCAGTCGAAGCCGAGGGGGGCGAGGGCGGGTTCGACGCTCCGCCCGAGCCAGCCGATGCAGGAATGCTCCTGCTGGTACGCCGCGCTTTGCCCTTCGTGGCGCGGGAAATAGCCGAGGAACCAGATGGCCACGGAGAACAGCAGGATGGTCGTGCCCATCTTTTCAAGGTACTGCCGGCCCTTTTCCCAGGTGTGGCGCCAGATGGCTTTGCCGGTCGGGATGCGGTAAGGCGGCAGTTCCATCACGAAGGGAAGGTCGTCGTCCTTGACGAAGCGGCCGAGGACAAGGGCGCTGAGGATGGCGAGGATGACGCCGAGGAGGTAGATGCCGAGCAGGGCCGTCGCCGCGTTGCCGGGGAAGAACGCCCCGGCGAAGAGGACGAAGACCGGCAGGCGCCCGGCGCAGGACATGAAGGGGATGATGGCAATGGTCAGCAGGCGGCTTTTCCGGCTCTCGATGGAGCGGGTGGCCATGATGGCGGGCACATTGCAGCCGAAGCCCATGACCATGGGGATGAAGGACTTCCCGTGCAGGCCGATCCGGTGCATCATCTTGTCCACGATGAAGGCGGCGCGGGCCATGTAGCCGCTGTCCTCCATCAGCGAGATGAAGCAGTACAGGATCATGATGTTGGGCAGGAACACGAGCACGCTGCCGACGCCCCCGATGACCCCGTCGACGATCAGGTCCTTCAGCCAGCCCTCTTTCATGAAGGTGCCGACGAAGCCCCCGAGTTTCCCGACGAGCCAGTCGATCCAGTCCATCGGGTACTGGCCGAGGGTGAAGGTGGCCCAGAAGATGAGCCAGAGCAGGAGGATGAAGATGGGGAAGGCGAGCCAGCGGTTCGTGACCACGGCGTCGATCCGGTCGGTCAGGGTGCGGCGGGGCCGCTCCGACTGGTACGGCTGGTAGGTTTCGGCGAGCGCGCCCTGGATGAAGGCGTACTTGGCATCGACGATGGCCGATTCCGGCGTCGTCTTGAGCAGGTCGCCGATGCGCTCGTTCTCCGCTTCCCGGGCGGCGATGAGCTTGTTGCGGAGGGGGCTGGTCTCGATGAGCCGTTCGATGTCCTTGTCTCCTTCAAGGTACTTGATGGCCAGATAGCGGGTTGAATAGCGCCGGCGGAGGTCTTCGTCCTGATAGACGATGTCCCGGATGCGGCGGATCGATTCCTCCAGTTCCCGGCCGTGGTTGATGTGGATGTGCCGTGCGAGTCTGGGGTCGGCGTTTTCATAGACCTGGATGACGGTGTCGAAGAGTTCCGGGATGCCCCGTCCGTCGCGGCACACCGTCGGGCAGACGGGCATGCCGAGCAGGTAGCCGAGCTGTTTCGTGTCGAGGGTGTCGCCCTTCGCTTCGAGTTCGTCGTACATGTTCAGGGCCATCACGGTCCTCAGGTTCATGTCGATGATCTGGGCGGTCAGGTAGAGGTTGCGCTCGATCGAGGAGGCGTCGACGACATTGACGATGACGTCGGGCATCGCGTCGATGAGGTTCTTGCGGACATAGAGCTCCTCCGGCGAATAGGCTGACAGTGAATAGGTTCCCGGCAGGTCGACCAGGGTGATGCGGTAGCCCTTGTATTCGAAATGGCCCTCTTTGGCCTCCACGGTCACCCCGCTGTAGTTGCCCACGTGCTCATGGCTCCCCGAGGCGATGTTGAACAGGCTGGTCTTGCCGCAGTTCGGGTTGCCGACGAGGGCGACGCGGATGACATGGTGCCGCTCTTCGGCGACATGCTGCAGGGCTTCCTCGATCCGGGCCTTCTCCTCCATGTCCTCGGGCAGGCCCTGCAGGTGCTCGTCGCTCCGGAGCGCCTCGCGGGCCTCCTCCTCGCCGACCACCTCGATCTGCCGCGCCTCTTCCCGGCGCAGCGAGATCTTGTACCCGATGATCTCATATTCAATGGGGTCCTTCATCGGCGCGTTGAGGACCACCCGGACCCGCTTGCCCTTGATGAATCCCATCTCGATCAGGCGTTTCCGGAAACTCCCGTGCCCGTTGACACGGACGATGACCGCTTCCTGCCCCGTCTGGAGGTCTGCCAGTTTCATGTTCTGCGTTTTTTACCGGTGCAAAGGTACGGCGTCTCCCGCTCCCGGTCAATCCCCATTTGTGGGGATGGCGATTCTTGCGTATCTTTGCATCCGGTCATGGGAAAGAAGCGTCAGACAGGGCCCTTCCGGGTGGAAGTACCGGGCGGCGGGGAGCGCGTGCTGCTGCACGCGTGCTGCGCGCCGTGCTCTTCCGCCATCGTGGAATGCCTCCTGAACCAGGGCATCCGGCCCGTCATCTTCTATTCCAACGCCAACATCTTCCCGAAGGCCGAATACGACATCCGGCTGAACGAGTGCATCCGTTTCGCCCGCTCGCAAGGGCTTGAAATCGTGGAGGATACCTATGACCATGCCGACTGGCGCCGCTGCGCCGAAGGGCTCGAGCACGAGCCCGAGCGCGGCGCCCGCTGCCTCGCGTGCTTCACCTACCGGCTCTCGCACGCCGCCCGCTACGCGTCGGAGCACGGCTTCCCCGTGCTGGCGACGACGCTGGCGTCCTCCCGCTGGAAGGACCTCGCGCAGGTGAACGCGGCCGGCGAAGCAGCCTGTGCGCCGTACCCGGCGGTCACCTGGTGGCCGCAGAACTGGCGCAAAGGCGGCCTCCAGGACCGGCGCAACGCCCTCCTGAAGGAATACGGTTTCTACAACCAGCTTTTCTGCGGCTGCGAATTCTCCCGGCGTCAGAACGACACGCCGTTGTCCGAGGATTTGTAGTCGAAACGGTCGCCGTGCCAGGTCCAGGTGTGGAGGACGCCGGTGGCGGGGTCCTTGATGGTCAGCGCCTGGCGGAAGATGCGGCACTCGGTGCCGCCCGCGAGGGCCGGCGCGCCGATTTCCTTCCATGCGCCCTCTTTCCATCGGAGCACATGGGCTTTCACGCCATCCGGAAGTTTCTCCCCGACAATGAGTTCCGGGGTCTGGTCCCCCGTGAAGTCGTGGATGCCGAGAAGGAGGTCGGCCGTGTCGAAGGACAGTGTGGCGGCGGGGAGGATGACGGTATTGCCGGAGGCCTCGGCCCGGAAGGACCGGCCGTCGGCGGTCCAGGTGAGGGGGCCGTTGCCATAGACATAGGCGTCCAGGCCGATGACGAAGGCCCGGGCGTCGATGTCCGCGGCGGTGCGGATCTGGGCGGGCGCCGGCAGGGAGGTCAGCAGCCCGGCCAGGAGGAGGCAGTGGAGGAATCGCTTCATGGCCACAAATATAAGGATTATTCTTCATATCTTTGCAGCATGGATTTCTGGAAAAACTACGGGTCGACCGTGCTGCTGCTCTGCGGCCTGGTCATCGGCGGGGTCTGCGGCGTCGTTTTCGGCGAAGGGGCCGCGGCGGTCAAGCCGGTGGGGGACCTCTTCCTCAACCTGATTTTCGTGCTGATCGTGCCGCTGGTCTTCTTCAGCATGTCCTCGGCCATCGCCCGGATGCGGGGAAGCGGCCAGGCCGGCCGGGTCATCGGTATCTCCATCGCGGTCTTCGTCGGGATGTCCCTTGTCGCCGCATTCGTCGGTTACGGCTGGTGCCTCCTCTGGGACCCGCTGCGGGGCGTGGACAAGGCGAGCCTCCTCTCCAGCCTGCCGCCGATGGAGGACCAGGCGTCGCTCACGCCCGGGGAAATGCTCGTGAAGACCTTCTCCGTCCCGGATTTCATCCAGCTCTTCAACAAGGCCAACCTGCTGCCGCTCATCGTGTTCTCCCTCCTGCTGGGAGCCGCGGTGCCGCCCGGCGGCAAGGTCGCCCGGGCGCTGGATGCCGGGCTGGATGTCATCGTGCGGATGATGAAGCTGGTCATGGTGGCGGCGCCCGTCGGCCTCGGCTGCTATTTCGCCGCGACGGTCGGCCGCACCGGCAGCGCCATCATCAGCGGCTATCTCAACGTTTTCCTCAGCTACACGGTCCTCGCCCTCCTGTTCTTTTTCCTGGTCCATACGGCCTACATGGCCCTCACAGGCCGCCTCAAGGCCTTCTGGCGGCATATCTTCACCCCGGCGCTCACGGCGATCGCCACTTCCTCCAGCGCGGCGACCATGCCTGCCGGCATCGCCGCGGCCTGCGACATGGGCGTCCGCCCCGAGATCGCCGAGACCGTCATTCCCCTCGGCACCAACCTCCACAAGGACGGGACGGTCATCGGCGCGGTGATGAAGGTCCTCTTCCTCTTCGGCCTTTTCGGCATCGGGAGCGGCGGCCTGGGTTCTTTCTTCCTCATCGTCCTGGTCGCCCTCCTCTGCGGCATGGTGATGGGTGCCATCCCGACCGGCGGGATGACGGCGGAACTGCTCATTTGCGCCGTCTTCGGATTCCCGCCCGAGATGGCTGCCGCCGTCATGATTATCAGTACGTTGATCGATATTCCCAGCACGCTGCTGAATGCGTGCGGGAATGTGACTGCAGCGGTCCTGGTGGACCGGTTCGCCTAGTACACTTCGAATTCCGCTTCGGAACGGACGGCGCCGAGGCGCCCGTCCAGGCCTTCCATGACCACGCGGTAGCGGCCCGGATGCGCCCCCGTGCGGACTTCCAGCCGCACTTCCTGCCCGGCGGGCAGGGTCACGGCCGGGTGCCAGAACAACGTCTGCCGGCGGTCGTTTTCCGCGGGTACGTGTTTCCCGGTCAGGGCGACGGGATAGGAAGCTCCCTTGAAATCAATGACTTGCGTCAGGTCATTCATCCGGAGCGAGAGGCTGCCTCCCTTGCGGGTCGAGAAATTCACGATCCCGTTGTAAACGTTCATCCCGAACAGATAGGGGTGCGGGTAGATCTCGATGTCCTGGAACAGCAGGGCGTCGTATTCCAGGAGCCGGGCGTGGTCGGTCACGGCGATGCCGTCGAGCAGCACGAGGATGTTGTCCCGGAAATAGGAAAGCGCCCCGGCCTTGTCGGTATAGAGCATCTGGATCTCGCGGGTGCGGCGTTTCCCCCTGCGGACACGCAGTTCGGGGACCAGTTCGACAAGGACTTCATCGACGGTGGGGAAGCGGACGTAATCGTCGAGATGATAGACGGTCCGGTCCTCCCGCCGGAGCAGGAGGTTCTCCCGGACCGGCAGGAACTGCACCAGGGTGTCCGCGTAGCCGGCATGGAAGGCCTGCATCGCCAGATGCCGCTCCAGCAGGGCGGTGCGGTAGGTTTCCGACAGTTTCAGGGGCGGGATCCCGCTGACGGTCGGGTAGAGGTACGGTTGCTCGAGATGGAGGAAACACTGGGTCCCCTCATCCATGCCGCCCAGTTCGCAAACCAGGTCGCGGTCGCCGTAGATATTGTTCGTGAAGAACACGGCCTTTCCGTCCTGGAAATCAGAGGTATAGGTGTCGGACGCCGCTCCCTGCGCGGAGATGATGGCGATGGGGTGGGGGACGGAGAGGGCTTTCTCCCGGTCTTTTCCGTTGATGGTGGCATAGATGACCTCGCCGTCGAAATCCGGGATCCGGTCCCCGGTCACGCGGACGGAGCCGGGCGCGGGGAGCCCGGCAAGGAAGCGGTCGATTCCCGGAGCGGCGGGCTCGGCGATTTCGTCGGTCCGGTACACGGAAACGCTGACGGAAGCATCCGTCCCGCAGCGCAGGAACAGCGGAAGGACCGACCCGGCCTTTGCCCGGCGGTTCACCTGCAGTACGAGGCCGCCCAGCGGGTCGCTGAGTGCGTCTTCCGTATCAGTGATTTGATTGTCAATTATTTCTACGCCGCCCGGAATCCGTTCGGTCGTCATGGTGTTGAAAACGGACAGGATCCTGGCCCCGTCGAGGTAGCCCTGGCCTTGTTCGTTCCGGTTGCAGGAGGTATAGGCGACGAGGGCGTAGTTGCCCGTCGGCATGTTGGCCGGCAGGGCCAGGACGCCCGCACCGCGCCCGCCGATCAGGGCGATTTTTCCCGTCACGGCCGTCCCCTGGGAGGAGACTAGTTCCAGGTAGGCGATGCTGCTCGCGGACGACAGGACCGGCGTGCCGGCGGCGTCGATGCAGAAGAGGGAACACCATACGAGGTCGCCCGCCACATAGGCACCCTTGTCCGTGGACACATAGATCCGTTCGACGGGCTGTCCCGCCGCGGTGAAGGCGGCGAGTGCCGCAAAGAGGGAGAGGAGGGTCTTTCTCATGGTCATTGATGGTCGTTGGGCCAGAAGTCCGGCTTGTCCTTGGTCCCGCCGTTCACCACGCAGTCGATGCAGGCGAGCGGGCACCAGAGCATGCCGGAGACTTTGTTCCTGTCGATGCCGGGATACAGCGGCCGGTAGCCGCTTTTGTAATGGTCGGTCAAGGAATAATCTTCGTTCAGTTCCGGGACTTCCCGCTGGTCCGGAAGGGCCTCCCGGTAGTACCGGCTGTCGATGAATATCCGTTTCGAGGCCGTCGTGACGGCTTCGATGAAACCGATGGCGGAACGGGACGGATCGCTGATGCACTGGATGTTCCCGGAGACCTTGTCCGGCATGGCCGAGAAGAGGTCGCCGGTCAGGTTGGAGTTCCTGCCCACCGTGCCATAATACTTGTAGCCCTCCGGGGAAATGCCGCGGGTGCGGACCAGGATGGCGTAGAGGACCTGGAAGCGGGTGTCGGTCCGGTGGATGCTCCGGACGACCTGGCGCTCCATCCGGTTGACGGACAGCCGCTCTGCCGAGTAGAGGCCGGGCTCCCTGGAACTGGCCTTGTACCAGCAGTAGTAGTTGGGGTTGACCCAGCCGTCCTGCTGGTAGTAGCCCTCGGTTTCCAGATCGAAGAAGTAGCCCGGATTGTACTGGGCATGTTCCTCCCAGTTCTCGTCGAATTCCCAGAAATAGTACGGATTGTCCGACTCGGACGGGGTCATGGTGGCCTGGACCTGCACATAGTCCTCCTCCGCGGCGAAGCGGATGTCCCCGATGAACGGAGCCGTATGGACCTTGAGCCAGGGGGTCTGGTACACTTCCACCTCGACGGGGTCATCCTCTTCCGAAGCCCTTTCCTGTTCGGTTTTGGGCAGGGTCAGGTAGATGGTCATCCGGTATTCCCGGCCGGGGACGGCGGTTTCCATCCGGGCGGTGAAGCCGCCGAGATAACTGCCGGTGACGGGATAATTGATACCGGCATTGTCTTCCACGGTGATCTTGGCGGAAAGGATGCCGTCGTCCCTGGACGGTGCGACGGAGCCCTCGGAGAGCGGTTTGACGACGCTCAGCCGGATCGGGCTCTGCTCCCCGATGAGCAGGTTGCCCTCGACAACCAGCGGCCGGTCTTCCGCATCCGGCAGCACCGGCGTGAACGGATAGGTGCATGCGCACACCGCCGCAGCCGCAAAGAAGGTTAACAGGGTCTTTTTCATCAGAAGAGGAGATTGAGGTTGATGTAGGGGATCGGCATGGCGAATACCGACACCATGTAGCCCTGGATCCGGGCGCCGTGGTCGGTCGTGAAGAAGACCGAATAGGGGTTCTTCCGGCCGGTGATGTTGTACACGCCGATGGTGATGGAGCTGTGGGTCAGGGCCTTCAGGTAATGGCCGGGATCGATGTTGATGGCCGCGTCGAGGCGGAAGTAGTCCGGGATCCGGTAGGCGTTCCGCTCGGAATAGAGCAGGCGGTAGCCGTTCTGGTAGCGGTATTTCCCCGTCGGGACGGTCACGGGCCGGCCGGTGGAGTAGTCGAGGTTCACCGACAGGCTGTAGCGGTGGGTGAACTTGTAGTTGAGGGCCATTTTCACGTCGTGCGGCTTGTCATGGGCGGCGCAGTACCATTTGCCGCCGGCGATGGTCTCGAGGCCCCGGTCCTCCATCTCGCGCAGCAGGGTGCGGGAATAGGAGTAGGAGATCCAGCCGTTGAGTTTGCCGGCCGATTTCTTGGCCATCACCTCTACGCCATAGGCCTTTCCTTCGACTTCCACGAGGTCGTCCGCCAGGTTCGGATTCATCGCGAGCGTGGCGCCGGACTTGTAATCATGGTAACGGAACATCTGCTTCCAGTACCCTTCCAGCGAGAGGTCTACCTGGCTGTTGAAGACGGTCCAGTAGGCGCCGCCGGCCAGCTGGTAGCCGTCGGTCGGACGGATGCCCTTCCCGCTGAGTTTCCAGGTGTCCATCGGGGAGATGGAGGCGGTGTTGGAAATCAGGTGGATGTACTGCTTCATCGTGTTGATGCCGGCCTTGAAGGAGAGGTTGTCCTTCGGGGAATATTTGCCCGAGAAACGCACTTCAGGGCCGCCGTAGAGGGTCGGACCGCCGGCGACGAAGCCCGAAAGCCGCGCGCCGAGGTCCAGCGAGAGGACCTCGCTGAAGGTCCAGGTGTCGCCGAAATACACGGCCGGTTCCAGGGCGTATTCCTGCGGGAGGCGTCTCGCTTCGACGGCGGAGGGGACCGGCTGCTTTTCCCCGGCCTCGTCCAGGACGTATCCGTCCAGCGGATCGAGCCGGCCGGGGTCGAAGCCGTAGCCGACCGCCTGGACGCCGTAGCTGAGGGTGTGCGCCCCCCTGACGTCGGTGATGCCGGCCTTCAGGAAGGCCTGGCGGACCTGGGTCTCCAGACGGCATCCCGTCAATAAGGCCCTGTCTTCCAGGGTGTTCCCGAACTGGTCATAGCCCGTGCTCACGTTCAGGTAATGGTCCTTGCCGAGTTTGTGCCGCCACAGGAGCGAGGCGTTGAGGCTCTGGTAGCGGAAGGTCGTGTCGCCCTGGAAGCCGAAACGGTCCCGGGCGAAGTAGCCGAAGGCCTGGAGGGTGTTCAGCGAGTCGGCCTTGTGGGTGATCCCGAGGTTGAAATCCCCGAAACCGGCGTTGCCACCCGCATAGCCGCTGTTTTTCGGCAGCTGGCGGAGGAGCCAGTCCGAATAGGTGATGCGGCCGCCCGTGACGAAGGTCGTCCGGTTCTTCGCGAGCGGGCCTTCCAGCTCGAAACGGCTGGTCAGCAGGCCGATGCCGAGGGCGCCTTTGACCTTCCCGGGGTCGCCTTCCTTGCTCCGGACATTCAGGACGGAGGAGATGCGCCCGCCGAATTCGGCCGGGATGGAACTCTTGTACAGTTCCACGCTCTCGACGACGTCGGGATTGAAGGCGGAAAAGATGCCGAACAGGTGGCTGGGGTTATAGACCGTGCTTTCGTTAAAGAGGATGAGGTTCTGGTCGGAGGCGCCGCCGCGGACATTGAAGCCCGTCGAGGCCTCGCCCACGGACTTGACCCCGGGCAGGGTCATCACGGCCTTAATCACGTCGCCCTCCCCGAACGCGGAAGGGATCTTGCCGATGGTCTTGATGCTCACCTTCTCGAGGCCGATCTTCGTCGTGCGGTGCTCGGCCATGCTCTCGGCGGTGATGGTCGCCGCCCGGAGGGCCGTGATTTTCTCGGGCATGATGACGTCGAAGCCGCCGGGACCGTTGAGGATGACCTTCAGGTCCAGCTCGTCCTTGGTGGGTTCGCTGAAATGCAGGACGTTGGCCCCCAGCGGGAGGGTGATGCGGTAGTGGCCGGAACGGTCCGTCCGGGCGTAGGTATTGGTCTGCTCGTCGTAGATGGTGACCCCGGGGAGCCGCGCGCCTTCCGTGTCGGTCACCACGCCGGTGACGACCGCCGTCGTGCGGGAATCGCCTTCCCGTTTCCGGCCGATTTCATAGACTTTGTTGCGGTAAGTGGCCTGGACGGTCTCCTCCTGCGCGGCCGTCCGGCTGGCCTGGGGCAGGAAATAGCCGGCCGGGAGTTCCTTGCGGGCGCCTACGATGGGAGCGACGGCCAGGGTGGGCGGTACGCCTTCCCCGCCGGCCGGATGCCAGTCCCCGAGCAGGGGCGTGATGCGGCCCGGCTCCCGGTCCAGTTCGGCGGCGAGGAGCTGCAGGGTGGCGCCCAGGTTCTGCGGATCCGTCGCCCTGCTCCGGAGGAGTTCTCTGGCCTCGCCCTTCTGTTTCGGATGCAACTTCCTGTAGGAACGGAGATTGCGGAGCCGGACGAGGGCGCCGTCGACGAGGAGGTAGAATTCTTCCTTGTAGGCGAAGTAGGTGATGACGTCGGTGCGGTAGTCCGGATCGGTAAAGCCGATTACTTCCCCGTTCTTTTCACCGGGGTTGCTCTGAAACTCCTTTTCCACGCGGCGGAACAACGGCTCGGCGCCGTCGTGCAGCAACTGGTAAAACCCCGGAAGCGCCTCTGCGACACCGAGATACCGGAGATTGACGAAGAGATGGCCCTTGCGGGTGAACCAGACGACCTGGTCCCGGTCGGCATAGACGGGCGCATACTGGCGCCCGGGCCGGACGGTCAGCTGGTCCGTGAAGGCGTCGATGTTCAGCAGGACGTCTTCATACCGTCTGCCGTTGTAAAAGATGTCGCCGGGCGTGTATTCCGGATCGTGGTCCCAGAAATAGTTCCCGTTATAAAGGAAGGTGTAGGGAGCGACCAGTTTGCCACGGAAAATCATGGCACGCGGGTCGCCGGAGCCTTGTTGTGCGCGTGCAAGTGGGAAGACAAGGAGCAGCGCCGCCAATAGGACCAGGTATCGTTTCATAATACAAAAATAGACAAATCCTGCGAAAAAAGGTTTAACTTTGTCCGAAATGACGACGAGCAGCCTCTATACCCCCCGGACGAAGGTAGCGGACCTGGTGGACAGCAATGTCCACCTGCTGGGCGTCCTGTCCCGGATGGGCATCCCGATGGGATTCGGGGATGCGACCGTGGAGGAGACCTGCCGGCTCCACGGGGCGGACATCGAAACGCTCCTGCTGATCTGCAACATGTACGCTTTCCGGGATTATGTCCCCTCCGAGGAGGAGATGACGCGGCTCGACCCGGGGCAGGTCGTCTCGTACCTGAAGAATTCCCATGCCTATTACCGGGAAGATGCGCTCGTGACGCTCGAGGGGGCCATCGGCCGGATGCTGGAGCCCTGTGACGAGCGCCGGAAACAGTTCATCCTGGCCTTTTTCGCCGATTACAGGTCCGAGCTGGAAAAGCATTTCGCCTACGAGGAGGCGCATGTCTTCCCCTTCGCGGAAGCCATCATCCGCGGCGACACGACGATGGAGCGCTTCTTCCAGGTCGAGGCGGAGCATACGGACATCGCTGCGAAAATGGGTGACCTGAAATACATCATCCTCAAGTATCCGCCCGTCGAATGCCGCAGCGCGGACATCCAGCAGGTGCTGAATTTCCTCTATTTCCTCGACGAGGACCTGCTGCGCCATAATACGATCGAAGACCGCCTGCTCGGCAAGGAGGCGCCCTCCGAGCCGCGGGCCCCGAAGCCGTCCCCCGACGGGGACGAACTGACCGCCCGCGAGAAGGAGATCCTCATCTGCGTGGCGAAAGGGATGCTCAACAAGGAGATCGCCGACCTCTACAACATCTCCGTCTATACGGTCATCACCCACCGCAAGAACATCACCCGCAAGACCGGCATCAAGTCCATCGCCGGCCTGACAATCTATGCCCTCCTGAACAACCTGATCGAGGTGGGCGCGGTGGAATAGTCCCCGGATTCGCTGAAAAAAAAGGCCGTTTGACTGAATGCCGACCCCACAGGGCCGGTATTTTGCTGATTTCTCCGTACATTTTACGTGTACTTTTGGATTTTTGAAATACTGACCGGCATCACCGGTGTCTGCTGCTTCGCAGCCCTGTCCGGGTAAATGCCACCGGTGATGCCGGTCAGTATTTCTGTCTCACTTAAAACCGCAAGTATCATGAAAAGGGCATTTTATTCCCTCATCCTGCTGGCCGTGACGGCGGCTGGATGTACCGCCGACCGGATCACCGAGGTCGACGGCGGGGAAACGGATCCAGGCATATCCGTTTCCTGTACTGCACTCAATGCCGACCTCGTGGCATTGCAGGCCCTTGTCAAGGCGATCGGACCCGGCGGCACGGTCACGTCCGTGTCCGGCTCCACGCTTGTCTTTTCCGGCGGCGAGACCGTGACGGTCCCCGTGCGGGATGCGTATGATTTCAGTTATGTCAACCCGGTCGTCGGCCTTTCCGACGGGATCTACTGGACCCTCGACGGCAAGGCGCTCCCTTCGGGCGGTTCGGCGCTTCGGGTTGCCGATGGCCTCCTTCAGCTGAAAGGCGCCGCCAATCTGTGGTATGCCTATTACGACGGGGAGTGGAACGAGCTCGGGAGCATCGCTTCCGGCAGCAGCATCCCCGTCTTCAAGGCGTTTGATGCCACGCGGGATGCCGTGCAGGTGACCCTGTCCGACGGAACGGTGCTGAACGCGCAGATGTACAAGGGAACCGAGGCTATATCGGTTTTACCTTCAAGCGTTTCCATCGCGAAGGAGGGCGGGGTTGCGACGGTCTCCGTCACGGCGAACGCAGCGTGGACGGCCTCGTGCGAAGCGGACTGGCTCAGCCTGTCGCCCGCTTCGGGCGCGGCCTCGGATGCCGCCCCGGTGACTCTCACCGCCACGGAGAACACCGGTGCCTCCCGGAAGGCGACCGTCGTTTTCTCGACCGGCGAGCTGTCCGCGACCGTGACCGTGTCCCAGGCCGGCAACGGCGGGACCATCGACACGGGCGACACGGAAATCTCCGATGACAACATCGCCCGGACGGAATTCGCGCGCACGGTGACCGTGACCTACTCGACCGGCGTCGATGCGGTCGTCGGCGGGACCACGGACGATTTCGCCGTGACGGTCAGCGGCAACGACGTGACCATCACCTACAAAGGGACGGAGAACATCCTCTATGAACTCTCCGGCACGACGGACGACGGCTTCTTCAAACTCTACAGCGCCAAGAAGCAGGCCATCAAACTTGCCGGCGTGAGCATCACGAACAAAAACGGCGCAGCCATCAATAACCAGTCAAAGAAACGCACCTTCGTGGTCGTGGAAGGGACCAACACGCTGTCGGACGGGACCTCCTATACGGAAACGCCTGAAAATGAAGATGAAAAGGCTACCTTCTTCAGCGAGGGCCAGTTGATTTTCAGCGGCGGCGGCAGCCTCACGGTGACGGCCCGGGGCAAGGCGGGCATCACTTCCGACGACTATGTCCGCTTCATGTCCTCCCCGACCGTGAAGGTCAGCTCCAGCGCCGGCCACGGCATCCGCGGCAAGGATTATATCCTCGTCTCGAACGGAACGGTCGAAGCGACGGTCAGCGCCGCGATGAAGAAGGGCTTCTCCTCCGACAGCCTTGTCCGGATCGACGGCGGCGTGACCACGATCTCGGTCAGCGGCGGATCGGCCTATGACAGCGAGGACGGGGATTACAGCGGTTCGGCGGGCATCAAGGCCGACCAGCTCTTCGAGATGACGGGCGGCACCGTCACCATCACCAACACCGGCCTGGGCGGCAAGGGCATCAAGGTCGGCGGCAGCCCGGACGTGACTGTCACCAGCAGCAATTACAACGCCTACGCCATCGGAAAGAGCTATATTTCCGGCGGCAGGCTGACCATCAAGACGACCGGCGGCCGCTATACCCAGGGCGACATCTCCCCGAAGGGCATCAAGGTCGGCTGGGCGATCAAGAGCGGCCATGCCTATTCCTATTATTCCGGTGACCTGGAGATCCGGGGCGGCGTGGTCAGCGTCACGGCGGAATCGGCGGAAGCGATTGAGTGCAAGCGCCATCTGACCGTGAAGGGCGGGGAAGTCTATGCCTATTCCAAATCGGACGACGCCATCAATGCGGCCGGCGACTTCACCGTCGAGGACGGATTCCTCTGCGGCATCTCCTCCGGCAACGACGGACTGGACGCCAACGGCAACTTCTACCTCAAGGGCGGCGTGGTCTATGCGGTCGGCAAGAGCACGCCGGAGATGGCCATCGATGCCAATACCGAGGGCAATTTCAAGCTTTATCTCACCGGCGGCACCCTCTTCGCCATCGGCGGCCTGGAAAAAGGCGCCTCGCTCTCCCAGGCCTGCTACAGCGCTTCTTCCTGGAGCAAGAATACCTGGTACGGCCTGACGGTCGGCTCCAGCTCCTATGCGTTCCGGACGCCTTCCAGCGGCGGCACCGGCATCGTGGTGTCGGGCGCTTCGACCCCGACCCTCCTCTCCGGCGTGACCGTTTCCGGCGGGACCACCCTCTTCGACGGCAACGGTTATGTGGGCGGATTCACCGGGGGCACGTCCGTCTCGCTCGGGAATTATTCCGCCGGTTCCGGCGGCGGTCCGGGCGGCGGTGGCCACGGAAGGCCCTGATTGACAAGGATATCCAAAGAAGGTTTATCATGAGAAAGACAGCAATCCTTGCGCTGGCCGCGCTGCTTGCCGCGGTCTCCGCCTCCGGCCAGGAGCCCCAGGTGCTGAACAAGAAGAACCTGGTCGTCAAGGAATGGAACACGGACGCCCGCTCCAACACGCGGGTCCTGGACCATGTGACCACCTACAACGCCGAGGGACGGAAGGTCGAGGAGATCGAGTATTCCGGCTCCGGCCAGAAATGGCGCAAACGCTTCGAATACGGCGCGGACGGGAAGCTCGCCCGGGAGCTCCTCTACGATGAGCGCAACCGCCTCACCGGCTACAAGAAGTTCGAATTCAACGCGTTCGGAAAGAAAAAGGTCCAATATACCTATGATGCGAAAGGGCGGCTCCTGTCCGTCAAGAACTTCGAATACATCACCCAGGATGCCTGAAACCCCGCATACGGATTTCGTGCCGGTCCTCGCCGGATTTCCCCCCGTCACCCTCGCGGAGATGGACGGGGTCCGGCTGATGAACCGGACCGATACGAAATATGTGACGGAGGAATCCGTGCTCGCGGCGGTGCTTGCGGATGCCCGGGCGGCCGGTTACCGGGTGCTGGAGGTGGACGGGGAGCGGATCTGCGCCTATGATTCGCTGTATTTCGACACGGCGGCGCTGGGCATGTTCCTGGACCATCACAACCGGCGCGTTCCCCGCCGGAAGGTCCGGACCCGCGTGTACGTCTCCTCCGGGACGGCCTTCCTGGAAATCAAGCGGAAGCGGAACAACGGGCGGACGAAGAAGAAGCGGACGCCCATCCCGCCGGCGGATTTCCCGGATTTCCGCCGCAATCCGGCCGCCTGCCGCTTCCTGCAGGAAAAGACCGGGTACACGGCCGACGACCTCTCGCCGGCCCTGGAGACCGTTTTCCGCCGGATCACCCTCGTCAACCCGGCGATGACCGAGCGCCTGACCATCGACACGCGCCTGTGCTTCGCCAACCCCCGGACCGGCCGGGAGGTTTCCCTGAAACGGCTCGTGGTCATCGAACTCAAGCAGGACGGCCGGGCGGCCAGCCCGATGAAGCGCATCCTGCTGGGGCGGCGGGTCAAGCCGCTCCGCGTGAGCAAGTACTGCATCGGCGTGACCCTGACGGACCCTTCCGCCAAGGCCAACCGCTTCAAATTGAAAATCAGAACATTGGAAATAACGATCAACGACAAGTTATGGTAAAGATCCTCACCCTCCTTGTGTCCCTCCTCTTCCGGGGCATCCTTCCCCTGCAGGCCCAGCCGGCCGACCTTTCGGCCTTCGACATGGCTGACGAGGAGGTCTTCGACGTCGCCGGCTTCGTGGAAGCCGAGATGACGACGGCCCAGAGCATCCTGGAGCTCGCCATCCGCTTCCTGCTGAACCTCGCGGTCTGCTGGGTGCTCGTGCACTGCTTCTATTACCGGAAAAGCCGCCGGCGCGACTATTATTTCACCTTCATCATCTTCTCCACGGCGATGCTCCTGCTGCTGTATATGATGGGCAATGCGGAAGTGGGCATCGGGCTGACCCTCGGGCTGTTCGCCATCTTCGGGGTCATCCGCTACCGGACCGAGACGGTTCCGATCCGGGAGATGACCTACCTGTTCGTCATCATCGCCCTGGCGGCCGTCAACGGCCTGTCGCCCGTGTACAGGCTCACCGGTGCGGCGACCGACCATCCGCAGTATGTGCTGCATGCCGGCGCGGTGGGGGTGACGGTGCTTTCCAACCTGCTGGTTATCATACTGGTATGGATCCTCGAGAGCGAGCGGATCGTCCGCCACACCTCGGCCAAACTGGTCCTGTACGACCGGATTGAGCTGATCGTGCCGGAGCGGCGGGCGGAACTGGTCGCCGACCTCCAGCAGCGGATCGGCCTGCGGGTGGAGAACCTGGAGATCGGCCATGTCGATTTCCTGCGCGACGCCGCCTGGATCAAGGTGTACTACACGCTGGAGCCGGACCAGACCGGTTCCATCGACCAGCTGACGAAAGAAAAGGATTTTATCGGGCAGTAGGCTTATGGGACGGAAGTTGATCCTGGCCGCGGTGCTTGCCGCGGCGATCCCCGCCACCCTGCGGGCGCAGGGGACGGAGGCGGACGCGGGAACCGATGTCCGCGCCCGGGTCTCGGCCGAACTGGACCGGAAAATCGTCAGGGGCATCCACGTGTACGGGGAACTGGAGGGCCGCTTCAAGGACAATGTCCAGCGTATCAATGATTTCCGTGTCACCGTGGGGACGACGTACAAGGTGGCGGACTGGTTCAAGACCGGGGCGGGCTACACGTTCATCGGCAATGTGAACGGCTCCTACGTCCTGGAGCCCCGCCACCGGATCCATCTGGACGGGACCCTTTCCTTCCGCGCGGGCGACTGGCGTTTCTCGCTCCGGGAGCGCCTCCAGCTGACCCACAAGGCGGAAGACATCAACGTGTACCAGGAGACCCGGAACGCGCTCGCGCTCAAGAGCCGGGTCAAGGTCAGCTGGAAAGGTTCCCGGACCCTGGAGCCCTACGCCTTCTTCGAACTGCGGAACGCGCTGAACGACCCGTCTTTCACGGCGACCTGGAACACGGGCACCCAGCGGTACTCGAATGTTTCCTTCAACGGGTATAAGGACCTCTATATCAACCGGTACCGGGCGGCGGCCGGACTCGACTGGCGCATCTCCAAGCAGCATTCCATCGAGTTCTACGGCTTCTTTGACCGCTACCGGGACAAGGAAATCGACACCAACCGCTACGGCTCCGAAAGCTGGCAGGAAAACGGCCTGGTCCTCAAGAGCCTGACCTATCAGACCGGCACCAACCTGACCTTCGGCGTCGCCTACCGCTTCGCGTTCTGACGGAAGGGTTGACGGGAGAGACGGGGGGAGTGATAAAGGAAAGGGACAGGGTCCCGGACGTGTTTTTTGAGTCCGGGACCCCGTCCCTTTCCTGATGGGGATGTTCCCTTATGCCTGGAGCCCCTTCTTGACGGCTTCGCTCAGCCGGTCGTAGAGGGCGTCGGTCTTTTCAAGAAGCTCCATGCGGATGGCGGTATAGACGGCCCGCCCGCCGCCGGCGGCGGCACCGACCTTGTCGCGCAGGTCGTTATAGAGGTCCACTGCCTCGTCCACCAGGTTGGCGATCTCGTCCCCGTTCCTGCCCGGATGGGTGGTGAGGAAAAGCGCGCAGTCATCCACAAATGCACCGATTACATACTCGATGTCTTTCTTGATGTCTCTAAGATTCATGTCTTTCTGAATTAATCCGGTGCAAAGATAGCATTTTTCTTTGAATTATAATAAACCGGCACTCGGCATATTCCGCCATTTCTTTACCTAATATCCGGGGTTCTGGTCAAGACCCGGGTTGGCGGTCAGGGCCGTGTTCGGAATGGGGAAGAGATTCTTGTATTCTTCGAAATTCCGGCCGGCATAGCCGCGTCCCTTCCATTGCCACGAGTAATTGGTGCTACCTCCATACTTGCCGAAGCGGATCAGATCCATCCGGCGTCTGCCTTCAAAATAAAATTCACGGGACCACTCATCGCATATCTCATCAAGAGTATAGCTGTCTTGTGTCATGCCGTTGGCCCTTTTGCGGAGTGCGTTTATTGCATCGGCAGCCTCTCCGGAAGCGACTCCGCCGTTCTGGCGAGCCGTAGCTTCGGCGTAAGTCAGATAGGCTTCGGCCACACGCAACATGAAGAAATCGGTATCAGGAAACTGAGCGCTGCCGGCACTGACACCTGTTGTCGTGAAGTTATTGTACTTGGCAACGGCAAATCCATCCGTGAAGGCACCGATATTCTCTGCTCCGATGTTACGGCCCCGCGAGTCCATGATTGCGCGGTCATCGCCGGCAGCCACTGCAAAAGCTTCAGGGCCGGCCTCCGGGGCATCACCTGAGGGAAACCATTTGGCGATCAGTTCGGGCCGCGCCCGGTTCCCTCCCCAAGCCTCTGTAGTACCATTGGAATCATCCATGTCGCTATCGTGGGTAGAGGCAATCAGGAAGTGTGTCACGCCGGTATAGCTTGTTTGTCTGCCATCCTGCCTGATGGGGAAAATGGCCTCGTATGCGGCATCGGTCTCACCATTGTCAGCCATGAACAGCATTTGGTAAGCACTCCAGGAGCCCACACCAGTGGTATTGAGCTTGTAACCGGAGGACATCACTTGACTGGCATACTGGGCTGCCTTTGGGTATTGTCGTGAACCTGTATAAACTTCGGAATTCAGATAAAGACGCGCAAGGAGAAGCCATGCGGCTGCCTTGTCGACACGGCCGTAATGAGCGTCGGAAGACTTTTTGGCATTAGCGAAACTTAACTGAGGCTCTATTTCCAGCAACTCACTTTCAATAAAATTGAACATCCGGGAACGGGTGTACTGGTCAGGCTTATCGGAAGCGTTGTCGGTCAGGAAAGGAACATTCCCCCATCCATCCATCAACAGGTAATAATTCAGAGCGCGGAGGAAGCGTACTTCTGCCGTCATCGTTACATCGTGATCCCCATATTCCTGCAAATACCGGTTGCAGATAGAGACACCTTTATAAAGAAGATCATAGAAGGCTCCGAGCATCGGATTGGAAGCATCATAGGTATTGAAACATAAATCGGGGATCCCGTCATTCCCCCACGCACAGATAGCCTCATCTGTGGTCAGTTCGTTGGCGTTCCACATCTGGCTGATGCATCCTGAAGAAACATCGTCTACACCGCGGGCACCGTCCACGGCAAAAAAGGAATAGCACTCGTTAAACAGCCCGTCAGGATTCGTGCCCGAACCTAAATCAGGATGAGGATGATCTTCCACACAAGAAGTGAGACATGCTGCCAGCAGAAAGACAACATTCGTAATGATCGTGCTGATATGGTTCTTCATTCCGAATACGAAAAGGTCAAATCGCTGTGGTCTTTTCACTTAAATGTCTTTTTTGATGTCACGAAGATTCATATCCTTTCTGGATTAATACGTCTGCAAAGATAGCAATTATTTTGATAGGGTGGAAAGCCAATATGACACTTGAAACCATTGCCAAGTTGGAGCAAGCCCTTTCTTTTGATTTAATCGGACAAGGTTTGCTTGGATTCGACAATTCTGTTCCCGAAGAAGGAGTCGTTGGTTATCTGAATGACTCATCCACCGGTGAGCCGATATCTGATGAAGTCAAAACCGGCAGACTCGTTGACGGATACAGGCCCAGAAAGAAAAAGGGTCCCAAGAGTTCCAGATAACGCTGGAACTCTTCAGGGTTCTCTCCCATCACGGCAGCCTACTGTCCGGAACCGGACACATCAGCATTACCGGACTCCTCCGGGCTGCAGGCCGCCAGGAATGAAACCATGGTAACAGCGGACACAACCGCCAGGACCGTTCTGATTCGTGAATGACGCTTTTTGTATGAAGATTAGAATTGTATAAAATGAGGACAGTATTCTGTCACCGGGATTCATGCCTGATGCGAATTAATTCGCCAAAAGATAGTCATTTTTCTTTTCAGGGGCAATGATCCCGGGAGAGTCCCGGGAAAATACTACCGGGAGCGTTGTGCCAGTATGTCAGATGATGCCGAGTTCCTGGGCTTTGCGGAGCATGTCGGAGACGTTGCGGACTTCCATCTTGGCGTAGATGTGCTGGCGGTGGGTGTTGACCGTATGGACGGACAGGAAGGTCCGTTCGGCGATCTGGGCGGCGGTGAGGCCTTCGGCGCTGAGGCGGATGATCTGGATCTCCCGCTGCGTCAGGCCGATGTCGGCGATCTTTTCGCTCCGCCGGACCAGGACGTCGCCCACGTAGGAAGCGACGTCGGCATTGATGGACCGGGCGTTCCGGGCCAGTTCGTCGCAGCGGGCCCGGATCTCTTCCGGGCGGAGGGTGGGAGCCGCGGCGGAAAGGTCGGCAATCTCCTGGGCCATGGCTCCGACCGGATTCTTCAGGTCCTTTGCGAGGAATTGGATGAGTTCCTCCTTGGCGTCGTTGACGCGCCGCAGTTCGTTGTTGCGGCGGTGGATCTTGCGGATATGGGTGACCCCCTGGACGATGACGGCCAGGGCCAGGAGCAGGGCCAGTGCGAGAAGCCAGACCTGGTAGCGGCTCCGCTCGACCTGCCGTTCCTTCTCCTGCACTTCATGGCGGGTTTCCATGTCCTGCAGGGTTTCGTCCTGCTTCTGGAGGATGTATTTCTGGATGTGGAAGACGTAGTCGTCATGCGCGTCCAGCGCCTTCCCGTACGCTCCCGTACGCGTGTACAAGCGCACCAGGCGGTCGTCCAGCGCAGATGCCGTGAGATGGTCGGAATCCTTCAGGGAGGACAGGGCCTGCTCGAAGTACAGGATTGCCTCTTCGTTGCGGCCGCCCTGCTGGAACCAGCGGGAACGGAACAGGATGCCGTTGCGCCGCAGCCGTGGCAGGTCGCAGGAATCGCAGAGGGCCTGCCCCCTGTCCAGCCACTCCCCGGCGGTACGGTAGATGTCCGGGTCAATGGGATCCGACCAGCGGTTCTTGTTGATGTACAGGGAACCGATTACCAGGCATGCTTCGCATTGCTGCTCAATTGCTTCCGCCTCTTCCGCCAGGACCAGGGCCTCGCGGGCATACGCCAGGCCTTCGTCATTCCGTCCGGTCTCCGGGGAGATCTCGGCATAGGAGCAGAGTTTGGCCTTGGAGACCAGGATGCCCGAAAGTTCCTTTCGGAAGCCCCTGTCGCGTGCAATGGCCTCCGCCTCGAGCGCCTTCTCCCAGGCGTCCCCGTCGCGGCTGGCCATGATGTCGATGCCGACCAGGGCCTGCAGGGCCTTCACTTCGCCAAGCCTGTCGCCGGAGCCCCGGGCGATCTCCAGCGCCCGGAGGCCTTTTTCCATGGCGGCCTCGAAGCGCTGGTTGTCAAGGTCTTGCCCGACCTCCTGCAGCAGGACATCCGGCCTGTCCCCGGAAAGGACGGCGGCCGGATGACACGCTGATATCAGCAGCAGGAACAGCAGGAGGGCTTTCCGCATCAATTACATGGATTGTATGATACTACTCCATTCGGACCAGTCATGATGGCGCCGATAGGTAGATACAGACCCTGAAGGGACATAGATGACAAGACTGACATTGCACCTGTAGAAATAGTTGGAATGATTGGATTCGATTGCCTTCGGGGGTACGGTAGGATAGCAGTAGACGGTTTTCAGTTTCGAGCAATAACCAAATGCCCGGTAGCCCATCTTTTCTACAAGGGGAGGAATCGTTACGGTTGCAAGGGTGGCGCATTCGAAGAAGGCTTGTTCACCAATGGTTTTGACCGTCTGGGGAATCTCTATTGCCTGAAGGGAATTGCAACTGCAGAAAGTGAAGTCATCGATGACAGTAAGTCTGTTCGGCAGGTGAATGGTCTTCAGGCCGCTGTTATAAAACGCATGTATCCCAATCGACGTGACGGAATTCGGGATCCAGACATTCTCAAGGGCCTGACAGCCAAGAAAAGCACGTGCCCCGATCGATTTGAGGCCGGAAGGCATCGATACGCTGTTGAGGGAAGAACAACCTTCAAATGTCCTCTCCGAAATTGCCGTCAATTGGGAAGGAATGGCGATCGCTTCCAGGGCGGTGCAGCCCGCGAAGGCCGACGCACCGAGGGAGGTGACCAGGACAGGCGTCCCGAAGATCACTTCCGTCAGGGCGGAGCAGGCGTTGAATGCATGGTCCTCAATCGTCGTGACGCCGGATGGAATGACAATCCTTGGCATGGAAGAGCATTCGTTGAAAGCGTTTTTCTTGATCGTTGTCACCCCTCGGGGAATGTAGATATCCTGTGAAAGGCTCGTGCAAAACATGAATGCGGCTTCGCCGATCGCGGTAATATGCGGTGGAAGAAGCACTTTCTTCAGGTTCGTGCACCCCATGAAAGTCCTGTCCGGCAACGAGGTGATGCCTGTAAAGTAGTTGTAAAAGGACGCGTCGGTAAGCTCCGCATACGAAGACAGGGTCACGGATTTGAGCTGGGCTGCTTCGTACTTGCTCAAATAATTGTTGTTGTTCAGGTCTCCGGTGAAAAGAATGTTATCCCTCACGGACGCCGGCTGCCCCAGCAGGACATCCTCGTTGGCCGGGTCTTTCAGGGTGACGGCTTTCGCATAGCCCTTGCCCGGCGCGACGACCTGATGGTCGATGACGCCGCCGACCAGGCCGTAGCCCTTGTACACGTTGTCCAGGGTGATCTGGAACTTCACCTCGTCGAACATGACGCCGTCATCCTCGACGCGCATGGAACTGTCGGCCAGGATGGCCATATAGGTCGTGCCGCCGGTGGCACTGGAAGCGTGGAGCGAACCGTTGACGGCGGCGTATTCGCCGGACCCGCTCCATCCCATGCCCGTGTTGGTCGCCTGGGTGGGGATATGATAATCCGCCGTGACCGATACCGTATAATCCCTGGCGAGGGACGATTCTTCCGAAGGTACGTTCACGTTCATCTTCAGATAACTGGTCAACAGCTTGAATTCGAATCGCTTGTCTTCGTATTTTGTGCTGCCCTGATAAATGGCGGTGCGGCTGAAGAGCGCATTGAGGTCCGAGTCGATGGACTTGGTGCTATAATCCACCGTCAGGCGCTTCTCGGAAGGATTGTAGCTGAAGATCCCCTGCGAGACGCCTTCCTGGGGGATCAGGGACGCAAGGAGCGTCTTTCCGGCCAGGTCGGCCTCGGTCTTGCCGGCCGCGAGGGTCAGGTAGCCGGTGAAGGTGGCGGAGCGCTGGCCGGCCCCGGACTGCAGGGTGAGGATGGACGGCTCCACGATTTTCCAGCAATAGACCAGCAGCTGGTCGCCCTCCGAGAATACGATGTCGGAGGTGCTTCCGCCGATCGCCATGCGGGTATCGGGCTGGCCGGCCTCTGCGGTGAACGGGACCAGGACCCTGTCGCCGGTTTCAGCGGCGGCGGTGGAGGTTTCCGGCGCGGGATCGAGGATTTCACGGGTGCAGGACCCGGCAAGCGCTGCCGCGAGAAGCAGGATGGAAAGGTATGCTTTTGTCTTCATGGCAGTCCGGATTAATCGTTTTCCTCTTCAAAGTCAAAACCGGGAAGGGTCCCGGTGTTGAAGGATGCGCAGAACATCCGTTCGGGTGAATAATCCGTCACCTTCGTCTGGGGTGCGGCATACGGTTCTCTTTTTCTCATATGCATAGGTTCAGTGATTTTCGGAACAAAAATACCGATAACGCCGGAAAGACGCATAATGATTTTTCAGTATTTTGCTTCCGGCAGGGGGAAATAGATACGTCTGACAGGGGTTTCCCCAGCTGCGCCCTGCTATCACGCGTGCGCAACCCTACTGATACCGGACGGGACGGACGGGGAAGCCGGCGCTGCGGCCCTGGTGGCCCTCGAACGCACCATTCTCCTTGGACCGGAAGCCGAGGCCATAGACGCAGGAAGGATCCTCTTCATAGACAGATGACGAAAGGAGGCCTGTCACCTGTCCGTTTCCGTTGTAGATGCTGTGCTGCAGTTCCTCCGAACCGACCGGCAAAGAATAATAGCCGGTGAAGGGGATGAAGATACTGTTCCCCTCCGTATCGGGCTTTTTGCTTACGATCCTCCACCCGCGGACGACGGTTTTGCCGGAAGCATCCCAGATTTCATTCCCTTTTTTGTCCAGGGGCGTCTCGATCGTCCAGGAATAATCCGGGTCGGAGAGGGTGGAAAGCAAGGCCAGCAGTTCGGCCCGTGTAGGGCAGCGCCACATCCCGCCCAACCTCACGTGCGCGGCGTCGTCACTGGGAAGCAGGGTGACTTCCCGGTCCGGACCGGTCGTTTTGTCACCCCAGTAATCCCACTTGGCGGAAGGGCAGTAACGGGTGAGTTTTTTCGCGTCTCCAGCGGCATGTTTGTACGTCTTCCAGGTGTAGTCATCCTTTTCCTCCGTCTCCCCCCAGGCGAGGAAGTAGCCGTACTCATATTCGTTGGAAGCCCCCAGGTTGCATGATGCCCAGAGGACCTTCCTGCCGTCGACCACTATGCCGAGGTCCACCGCCTCGGGCATCGGCGTAACGCGGTCAACGCCGTATTTCCCCTTGCGGGGCCTGTCGTCTTTGTTGCAGGCGGCGGCCAGTACGGTCAGCACCGCCATGGAAAGGAATAAAAACTTTTTCATTCTGATTCGCAGTGTTCCGCAAGATACGCCATTTATTCCGTTTTTGCAAAACTTCGCGCCTGTGCCTGCGTCCGGCACCCGCACTGGCGCAGGAATTGCCAAAAAAAGCGTATCTTTGCATTTCTGACGGATTTGGAACGGGACTTGCTGGAGAAGGCCACGGTCCGTCGGACCGGAATGCGTTGAATTCAAACGGAAATTGCATATGAGAATCGGGATTCTCAAAACCGCGGCGGTGTCCGCCGCCCTCTGCCTGCCCCTGCTGGCTTCTGCCCAGAAATATGGGAACGGCCTGATCGACAAGACCGTCGCCGTCGTCGGCGCCGAAGCGATCACCATCTCCGACATCGAGGGGCAGGTGCAGATGATGCGCGCCCAGGGCATGGCTTCCGACCGGAACGCCCGCTGCGAAGTGTTGGAGAACATGATGGAATCCAAGATCTTCCTGATGCAGGCGCGCGTGGACTCGCTGAGCGTGAACATGGACATGGTCGAGGGCGAGCTGTCCCAGCAGATGGACATGTTCCGGACGCGGCTGGGCGGCGACGAGGCTGTCGAGAAATACTTCGGCAAGCCGCTGTACCGCCTTCGCCAGGAGTGGCGCAAGACCATGGAGGACCAGAGCCTGATCCAGCAGGAGCAGTCCCAGGTCGCCTCGAACATCCCGGAACTGACGCCCTACGACGTGAAGCAGTATCTCGATACCCTGGCCAGGGAGGATATCCCGCTGGTTCCGGCCAAGTACCAGCTCAGCCAGATCGCCATCTACCCGGACCGGGAGGCGGCGAACCTGGCCGTGAAGGAGAAACTGCTCTCCCTCCGCGAACGCATCCTCTCCGGCGAGAAGTTCTCCACCCTCGCCCGCATCTATTCGGAAGATGTCAACAGCGCCCTCCGGGGCGGCGAGCTCGGCATGGCCTCGAAGTCTTCCTTCTGGCCGGTCTTCTCCGATGCGGCGATGTCCCTGAAGCCGGGCGTGATCTCCCAGATCGTCGAGACCCCGGACGGCTTCCATATCATCGAGGTGCTGGAGAAGAAGGGGGACATGTTCAATGCCCGCCATATCCTGATCAAGCCCAAATACACGGCGGAGGACCAGGAGAAGGCGTTCGCCAAGCTCGACAGCCTCCGCACGGAGATCAATAACGGGGCCGTCTCCTTCGCCCTTGCGGCCCGTTTCTATTCCGAGGATCCGGCGACCCGCACCAACGGCGGCCAGATGGCCGACCCGCACACCGGCTCCTCCTATTTCGAGATCGACCAGCTCAAGCCGCAGGACTATGCGGCCATCAAGGACCTGAAGGAAGGCGAGATCTCCGAGCCGGTCGCGTCGCTGGACAATGAAGGCCGCAACGGCAACACGGTGTACAAGATCATCCGGGTCGACAAGATCCTGCCGTCCCATCCGGCCACCTTCGAGAACGATTATACCCAGCTGCTCGAGCAGGTCCGCCACCAGAAGCAGATCCGGGCCATCGAGGCGTTCATCGACGAAAAGATCAAGACGACGTACATCGTCATCGACCCGATGTACCGGGAGTGCAGCTTCAACCGGGCAGGCTGGGCTGAAAAATTCCGTGCCGACTGATGCAGTTGCGGCGGTTCTTCCTGGTGATCGGGGCGCTCGCCGCCCTCTGTCCCGCCCTCTCCGCCCAGCGGAAGGCGCGGCAGGACAGCCTTGTCACCCTCATCAGCGCCAAGTCCGCCAGCCTGCTGGAAATGAACGGCCAGGACTACCGCAAGGTGGTGGGTCCCGCCCGTTTCCTGCACAACAACACGTACCTCCTCTGCGATACCGCCCTCTGGAACGTGACGACCAACGTCATTTTCGCCGAAGGGCATGTCCAGATCATCCAGGACCGGACCAAGCTCAGCAGTGCGACCCTGGAATATATTGTCGATGAGGACCTTGCGAAGTTCCGCGGCGGGGTGGTCCAGCTGGAGGACAAGGATAAGAACATCCTCCGCACCCACTATCTCGACTACAACACGAAGGACAGCGTCGCCATCTTCCAGAACGGCGCCTCGATGCGGGACAAGGACGGCCAGATCATCGAGAGCCGCTTCGGTTCCTATGATTCCAAGGCCAAGACCTTCCAGTTCATGGACGACGTGAACATGTTCACGGACTCCCTCTTCATCAAGACCTCCAGCCTCGAATACCACTCCGACATCAACACGGCCTATTTCGGCTATGCCACCGACGCCTGGGAGCACGACAACATGCTTTCCGCCGACGACGGCTGGTATGACCGCGACAAGGAGCTGATCTTCTTCCACCGCAACGTCCACCTCCTGACCAAGGACAACGAGGCCTGGTCCGATTCCCTGTATTACCAGCGGGATACCCGGGACCTCGAGATGCTGGGCGAGGTGGAGGTGATGGACACCACCCAGAACGTCTATGGCCTGGCCGGCCGGCTCCAGTACACCGACACGCTGTCGCAGATCCACATGACCCGGGACCCGGCCATCATGTCCATCAGCGAGGAGCGGCACAGGCGCGACACGCTCTATTTCGGTGCCGATACCCTCCTGTACCGCACCATCCTCATGTGCGATATCCACCCCGCCTGGCTCAAGGATGCCAACAAGCGGCTCGCCGACCTGCGGGTCGATCCGGTGACGGAATACCGCCGGAAGGCGGCCGAGGAGGCCCGGAAACGGGAGGAGGAGGCGAAGAAGAACGATCCGAACGCCCCGCCGGAGAATGCTGCCGATGCTGAAAAGGAGAAGGCGGCGGCCCAGCCGGTGGAGGAGAAGAAGGAGGCGCCAGCAAAGCCGTCCAAAGTGCCGGGCGGAAGGGGTCGGCGCGGCCTGCCGCAGCAGCCGGCTGACAGCCTTGCCCGGGCGGCGCTGCCCGACAGCCTGGCCGCCGGCGCGGATTCGCTGCAGGTGCAGGGCGCCCCGGCCGATACGGCCGAGGTGGATTCGACCCGGGTGGCGTTCCTGTGGGCCGTGAACAATGTCCGCCTCTACCGCGACGATATCCAGCTGGCCTGCGATTCCCTGGCTTATTCGGACCTCGATTCCCTGGTCCGCATCTACCGGGATCCCATCATCTATAACGAGAAGGGTACGCGGCAATATACGGCGGACAGCATCTATGTGATCATCAAGGACCAGGAGGTCAAGAAGGCCAACCTCATGGCCAACGCCTTCATCGCGACCCAGGAGGACTCCCTCCTCTTCGACCAGATCAAGGGGGCCGAGGTCGTCGCCTATTTCGACCAGGACCAGACGCTGGAGCGCTTCGATGCGCTGGGCGGCGCGATGGCGCTCTTCTTCCTGGAGGAGAACGACGCCTTTGCGACGGTCAACCGGGTGGAGTCGAAGATGCTCTATGCCCAGTTCAAGGACGGGGACCTCGAGCGGGTCCATTATTTCGAATCCGCCAAGAACGACGCTTACCCGATCGTCCAGGTCCTGCCGGAGAACCGCATCATGAAGGGGTTCAACTGGCAGCCGGAGAAGCGCCCGAAAGGCCGGACGGACGTTACCTCGCTGGTCCCGAGAAAGAGCCAGCGGCGGATCTACGAGTCCCGTCCGCAGGCCCAGTTCAAGTTTACGGAGAATTATTTCCCGGGGTACATGGGCAAGATCCGGGCGGAAATCGCCAAGAAGGATTCCCTCGCCGCCGCGCGCGACCGGGAGCGCCGCCTCCGCGAGCGGGAGCGGGAACTCCTTGCGGCGCAGGAAGCCGCGGATTCCCTGGCCCGGGCCGATTCACTTGCGCTGCGGGATTCCCTTGCGCTGTCCGATGCGCCGTCGCCTGCCGGCAGCCCGGCTGCGGTCGATACCCTTGCCGGATTCCTGCCGGCCGTCCCGGCCGATTCGCTCGCCGGCGGCCGTCCCGTGTCTCCGCCGGACACCGCGGCCGTTTCCGCGCCGGCGGTCAGGGACAGTGCAGCCGCCGTCAAGCCGCAGAATCCGCCGAAGACGGAAAAGGCGTCGCCGACGCCGGAAGAGCTGAAGGCCTTGGAAGCCAAGAAGAAAGCCGAGGAAAAGGCGGCTGAACAGGCCCGGAAGAAGGAGGAGGCCGCCCGCAAGCAGGCGGAGAAGGAGGCGAAAATGGCGGAAAAAGCGGCCCGGAAACAGGAGAAGCAGGAGGCCCTCGAGGCCAAGTGGGCCGAGGAAGACCGGATCTATGAGGAGAAGCAGGCCGCCAAGAAGCAGAAGGAGGTCGACAAGCGCCGCGCCCGCAAGCTCAAGCAGCTCCGCCGCCGCGCCGAAAAGGCCGACAGGGAGCGCAATCTCCTCCGCAAGTACATCGAGCGCTACCGCGAAGAAAAAGCCCGGAAGAACTGATCTCCCGATAAACTGCCCTTCTCCGTCAAAAGTGCTGCACGCTTTTGGCTTTCAGGGGCGTTTTTCGTGCAGGACCCGGCATTTTAAATGCGGGTGCTGCACGCTTTGTGCGCTCGGAGGCCGTTTTTGTGCAGGACTTTTTCTAACGAGACAAAGCGGAAGGTTCGGATGGAACCCGGCCCCATGATGCTGTCGACGGCTACAGGCCCAGGAAGAAAAAGGGGCCCAAAAGTGCAAGATAGCCAGGTAGAACGCATCCCGATAGCTTCCCCCTGCGCGGAAACCTTGATTTTCCTATGAGAAAAGTTTGGATTTGGGTGTGGATTTGAGTAACTTTGCAACTTGGTAATGATAATTGTTTCAACATATTTCGCTCCCGTCAACGCCAGGATGATTTTCTGGGGGGGGTAGTAAATAGCTCTTTATCAATAACTTACAACATTAACCCCTGCCTTTCCGAACCCGGAAAGGCAGGGGTTGGCGTTTCGTATCCGCTCTGATTATCAATAAATTAAAAACATAATACTATGAAGAAAAAGTATTACGAAAATCCAGAATCGGAACTGTTTACGGTTCGGTTTGAGGAAAACATTATGAGCCCAAACTATAATGAAAATACTCATACCGAGTATCTGGGTGATGAAGAAAACGGTGGTGAACTTTAATTCAAAACGGACTGCCATGAAAACTTATTTTAAATCCATGATGTGCTTCGCTGCGGCAGTGATAACTCTCGCGGCTTGTAATACAGTCGAAACCGAACAGCCTGTAAGCGAAGAATGTTATTATTATACTTTTACTCTTGGATCTCCTGAGACGAGGGCGCTTCTCGCCAGCGATGAAAATGGAAAGTTTGGAGCGTGGGAAAAGGGTGATCAATTAGGCTCTGCGGTTAATGAGGGCGCTCTTGGTTATTCAAATATCGAAACCACAACATCACCTATGACATTTAAGATTTACAAGTCTGGTGGATTGAAAGAGAATGATGTTGTTTATACTTACTATCCCTATAGTTCAGAGGCAACTTCGACGAGTTCCATTCCTTTCACTATTCCTGTTTCACAGTCTCAGGATGGGACTTCTTTTGACTTTGACGCAATGCCGATGGTCGGAGAAGGTTTCGTGGTTCCGGTTTCTTTAGAAAGCGAAAGTTCTACTACGCCGGTTGGCGATATTTCACTTGTCAATCTTGGTTCTGTCATTGACTACCAGATTTATTCTACAAATAGCGAGTTGGCAGAGGAAACCATTGTTAGTGTGTCCCTGACTGCCAACAAAGCTGTTGCGGGTGCATTTACAAAAGATATTACCAGTGTGAAGAACAATGATGAGAGCACACTGACCATTGCTGGTTATTCCGAAACAACGGTTACAACTTCAGTAGTTGCTCCTGCTACAATAGGAGCAACCCGTTCAGCTGCTTCTCATGTCTATATGGTCATCGCTCCTGTCGATGGAGAATCTGAGACAGGTATCACCGGCACTATCCTTGTGACTACGAATAAGGCCAAATACACCTTTAACATCAACACCGCTCAGAAATTCAAGAGAGCTGGTCTCAAATCGTTTGGTCTTAATCTGGCCACTTGTCAGAACAGAGTCGAGGAAGCCGCGGCTGTTCCTACATATTACAAATTAGATGATTATTATCAGGCTAATGATAAAGTAAATCCTCTTGAGTTGGATGATGTTGTCACACTTACGACAACTCCTAACGGTAATTCTGGAAAATTCTTTGGCAATGAACCGAATAGGGATTGGCGTCTGTATCAGAGCGAAGAGGCGTTTGTAACCGTTTCTGTACCTATTGGTTACGAGCTTCGGAGTATCGAGTTTATATATGGTACATCGAATGGTGGTACGCTTGAAGGTGCTCCGAGCGGAGAAGTATTAAATGTTAGCGGTCAGTCTCAGACATATAACGTCGTGAATACTGGCTCTGTAACTAATGGGCAAGTCAGATTGACGGCAATTACCGTGAGTTATGTAACAGTTCCCGTTCCTGAAGGCTATCAGCTTATGACTAGGGTTGCGGATATTGAATCTGGTCTCTATGTTATTGCGGCTAAAGTGGGTGATAAGTATTATGCCATGTCAAATAGTTTTGGCAGCAAAATTGATGGTACTGAAATAACTGTTTCTGATGGGATTATCAGTTCTTCCGCAGCCGTAAACTATGTCGTGACTATAACGAAGAATGACTCCAACTATTTGATTGAAGGAAGCGATAATATATCATTGGGATATCCCTCCAACGGTACTGACTTTAATCTCGAGGGGACAAATACAAATTGGACTATCGCGACTGGTAATAACGGCACGTTCAGAATTGCAAATGCAAATATTACCTCACGTGCTATTGCCTTTAATGGATCACGGTTTGGAGCCTATTCTACTAGTAACATAACATCTGGCAGTACTTCGTATTATGATGTTGAGCTCTTTAAGTTCAATGGTACCCCTAAAACAATACCGACCACAACTGTGACTCCTGCATCTCCTATCAATTTGGAAGTTGGAGACACTCAGCAGCTTACTGTTACAACGAATTCTGATGGTGCCAAGAGTTATGAGTCTTCTGCAGATGCAATCGCTACGGTTACTGATGCCGGTTTAATCACCGCTTTGGCAGCAGGTACAGCCACAATAACCATCAAAACGGCTGCAACCGAAACATTTAGCGAGGGAATGACAACCGTTACTGTTGAAGTATCTGATCCCAATGTTCCTGAATTGAGTGTTTCTCCTTCTACTTCAGCGGCTAGTCCTGCTTCTTGGCCGGCTGATAATAATGATACGAAGACGTTCACGATTATTCCTACAAACGGGACATGGTCTTTCGATGCTTCCGATGTGTCCTCATGGGCTAATGTAACACGGAGCAATGATGTTCTTAATGTTACCCCTAAAGAAAAGCGGGCAGGCGAGGCTCACAGTGGTTCGATCGTGATAACTCTTACTCCTTCCAATAACGATTACGAGAGTGTGTCTGCAACGATATATCTGGCTCAAGCTAAGTATAGTGGTGGTGGAACATACTCCTTAACCCCTAATGCGGCATCGACTGGTAAGAGTTCTACAAGTTATATTACAACTTTGACAGAGTTTACATATAACGGAATCTCATGGAAGATGAATCAGTGGAATCCTAGTACACTTCAAATAAAGACCAATCAGGGTTCCGCTGCAAATGAATTCCGGTTCTATAACACAAGTGCTTTCTCGGGAAGAATCACTAAAGTTGTCATCAAATTCTCTGCGCTGACAGTTTCTGATGCCTCTAAGCTGATGTTCTTAGGGGGGACTTCTGAAGTAACCACTACTTCAGGAGGAACTGCTGGAACATGGGATGACTCGGCAAAGACGCTTACTTGGACTCCTGGAAGTTCGGATAACTTTACTTATTTTGCATTCTATCAGAATGGTAAGGCAGCATCGGGGACCAATTTTCTTGCCGATTCCGATGCAATTGTAGTAACCTATAATTGACCCCTCCGGGAGGGGGTGGAGACATCGAAGTAATGTGAGGATTATTCAGTTCATCTCTACCATCAATTTATGACTCATCATAGGGGCCCCGCTCGCGAGGCCCCTTTTCCCCTCCCCATGCCCTCCTCTCCGACTTTCCCCGATCTCGCCTCCCGCTGGCTCGCCGCATCGGCGGTGAACCTTAGCGCAGGGACCATCGCGCACTACCGGTGGCTGCTGGAGAACTATGTCTTCCCGGGGCTGGGGGAGAGGGTCGATGTCACGGAGGAGGAGATCCGGGCGCTGGTCGAGGCGAAGCGCTCGCAGGGATTGTCCGAATCCACCCTCTATGCCCTTCCGAAGCTTATCCGGCGGATTCTCAGCTATGGATCGGCGGAGGGGCTCTGCGCGGCACCCGGGTGGGAAATAACCCAGGAGACCCCGCAGCGGAAGACACCGGCCGTCATCCTGTCTCCCGGGCAGGAGCAGCGGCTGTCGGCCTACCTGACAGGGCATCCGTCGCCGAAAAATCTCGGCATCTACCTCGTTCTGACGACGGGAATCAGCGCGGGAGAACTCCTGACCTTGACCTGGGCCGACGTGTCCTTCCCCCTGAAAAGGATCCGCGTGTCGATGGAGAAGGATTCCAGACCGGAAACAAGAAAAAAATTCCGGGACATCCCACTCGATGAACGGCATCTGATTTTTTTGAAGCGGCTCGCCTCGCGGCCGGTGGTGTATCTCGCCAGCGGGAAGGCCAGACCGGTGTCGGGAGGAACGTTGAGGTCCGGCTTCCTTTCAGCGCTCCGGGAGGCGGGACTGCCGGCGATGACCCTTTCCGACCTCCGCCGTAGTTTCGCCGTCCGATGTCTGGAAGGAGGGATGGGTTACGAGGATCTCGGCAGGCGTCTCGGTCGCAAGAACGGCCGGAATTTCCGGGCCGAATTCGATGGCCTGGTCTCAGAAAAGACTCGGCAGCGCCTCCGGCAGGAGACGCTCGCCGCCCGAGAGACCCGCCAGGCCCCCGGGCACATCGACAGCATCGGGCCGGACATCTCCCCGGAAATCGTCGCACTCCGGCAGAAGGTGGAGGCGAAGAAACGGCAGCTGAACGAAGCCCTCGCCGCCCTGGAGGGCGACCTTGAGATTGTACGGAGCCTCAGGAGAGGCGGGCATGGAGGGATTGACCGGCCGCGGGAAGGCCTCTGTCGGCTCATCGAAAAGCTCCTGGGAGACGACCGCGACGGAAAGACGCTCGTGGAGTACCTCCGCTGCAACCTGCGGGTCGCCGACATGCCTTCCCGGCAGGATGTCACCGTACAGACCCTCCGTGCCCGGATTTCCCGCGGATTCTCAAAGCTCTGTGACCGGCTGGAGGAACTCTACACGCTTGCGGACCGTTTCTCACGGTCAAACCCTTAAAGACCACTTTGCCCCGGCGGCTGTGGTTTTAAAGCAGCGGCTGGATGACCGGCAAGCGTTTTCTGCAGGTATCTTCCACTGTTTCAATGATTTCAAGGCACTTGTTTTTCGGGATGCGTATCTCCGTACCCGCTTTCAAAACGAGGGAAAGGTCTGGATTGCCGTTATAAAACAGGGAGGTCGCATGTTCTCCGTTCGAACCGGCCGGCGAGTAGGTGATGTCATAGGCGGGTGCCAGGGACCATTTCCCCTCTTTGCACAGGAACGAGAAATTGTTTGCATGGTCATCCTTGTTGACCGCCACGATGTTCATAACCATCCGCCGGTACATCTCCTCGACCTGTAACGGGTCCTGGGTCAGGTATCCGGTCAGGGCGAGCAGGTTCGTATAGTCCACATCCTGTCTTCGAAAATCCGTTTTCAGCAGCGCAGCGGCGGTAAGGACATGGATTCTATCGCCTTCCGGCGTAATGTCGAATCGTTCGATGGCGAAATACTTGTCCTTCACAAGGTCTATTCCCGGTATGTCAATCCCGCATTCGCGGGCTGTTTTCATGTAGAGATGCTCTGTCCTGCCGATGTCGTCCGGGTCATAAACATGGCGGAATTTAATGAGCCAATGGGAACCATCCCTCTTTTTCATCGTTGTTTTCGGCCGTGCCCCTCCCGAGTTCGCGCTATTATAATACAGATAAGAAGGATTGCCGGGCTCTTTTTCAGACAGGACTTTAAGGGCCTCTTTTTGCAGCACATCCAGCTCATCGGCGTTTTTTGCATTACGCTGCTTGCTGATACCCGGCATCGTGGGAAGATACGACAAGGCCCCCATGCCTGATGTCCCGATGATCGACAGTTTCTGCAGTGGCGTCAGTTCCTTCAGGGAAGCATGCTGCTCTCTCAATAACCTGTCAAGCAGATACAGGCCATACCCGTCGGGCAAGCTGTTTTCAAATACGGCAAAATTACCGTTGAACAGTTCCTTGTCGGCATAAAACAGGCCGCTTTTCAGCGGAAGTTCAGTCGGCGAAAGGGAGAAACCGTTGCTCAGCCAGGTCTTGTCGTATTCGAAAACACAGGTTCCGCTTGCCGGATCCATTTGGAGTGCCCCGACGACTTCCGTCCTGTAGCGTACGGTGATGATCTTTATGTCTGCAATCATCGTCCTTTTTTTCTTGTACGGTTTCTGTTGATCTGTTCCAGTTCCCCGGAAGTGGTGTATTTCGTCCGGCCGAGGATAGCGGTCATTTCTTCGAAGTAATCGAAGTGGATGACGAGTTTGCAGAATGCTTCAAGGGATATTTTCCCGGTTCTTTCGAAACGTTCCAGGGTCGGAGCAGGAATCTGAACCTGTTCGGAAAGCGTTTTTCTGCTGTATCCCTTTTCCAGTCTTCTGTTTTTGCAATTAGCCGCCAGGCGGTCCAAAAGCATTTGCGGATTCCTGGAGTAATTGTCGAGTCGGTATTCCATCATATAATATGTAAAATCTCGATTTTTGCGCTCTTCCCCATATAATGTTATGCAAATATAATGATTTTTCGGCTTATTTCCAACAGTCTTCTTTTTTATGTTGGAGACGAGCGTCCGGGAGGGTTGTTCTGGCAAACCCGTGGCCGCCCGTGGCCTCGTGAACGGGAGGGACCCGCCGCAAAGCGGTGGGAGGGATGTAGCGGAGCGGAAGGTTTGCGGGACAACCCTCCCGGACGCTCGTCTCCGTCAAAAGTGCTGCACGCTTTTGGCTTCCAGGGGCTTTTTTCGTGCAGGACCCGGCATTTTAAATGCGGGTGCTGCACGCTTTGTGCGCTCGGAGGCCGATTTTGTGCAGGACTTTTTCCAACGAGACGACAAAGCGGAAGGTTTGCAGTACCGCCCGCCCGCGAGCGCGAGACAGGATAGTCAGGAGTGCCGGCAGGAGCAGATGGGCGGCCCCGCTGATGACAGCCCCGCTGAAAAAAGAGCTTGCACCACAACATGGCGCAAGCTCAAAAGTAGAAAACGGCCCCCTTACAGCGAGGCGATGTTCTTCTCGTTGTGGAGGTCCTTGCCTTCGGCCGTGTAGCTGTAGGCGATGCGGTCGGCGTAGTGCTCCTCGACCTTGCGGCGGACGATCTTCATTGTGGAGTTCATCATCTGGTTGGCGATGGTGAAAGGCTCGTCGCAAATCACGACCGCGGCGGGGAGCCAGCGGTCCGGGAACAGGGCCGCATGGGGCCCGCCGGTCTTGTAGGAGTCGATCTCCGCCTGGATCTTGTCCAGCATCGCGATCTTGCCTTCGCGGCTCTCCGGGTCGAGCCCGGCCTTCTGGACATATTCCTTCAGGGCTTCCTTTTCCGGAACGATGAGGACCATCGTGTAGGGATCCTGGTTGTTGTGGAGGACGACCTGGGAGACGAACCGGGAGACTTCCGGGAGGCTGTCTTCAAAGGCCTCGGGGGAGTACTTCTCGCCGTCGGAGGAGATCAGCAGGGATTTGAAGCGGCCCACGACATACAGGAACTCGTGGTCCCAGGGGCAGATATAGCCCATGTCGCCGGTGTGGAGCCAGCCGTCGATGATGGTCTTCGCCGTGGCTTCGGGGTTCTTCCAGTAGCCGGCCATGACATTGCCGCCGCGACTGACGATCTCGCCCTTCTCGCCGATCGGGACTTCCTTGCCGTCGGTGTCGCAGATCTTGATGTCCAT
>JAEEGF012309220.1_pt1 | contig 79131 bp, 78 predicted proteins | sample 9134171 | NCBI WGS metagenome assembly JAEEGF01 (sample SAMN16246542, study PRJNA631951) | gut metagenome | biome: gut microbiome; feature: rumen; material: AP-attached | host: Bos | place: Iran: Karaj | collected 2018-10 | reverse complement strand
ACAATTCCAGGGAGCAGCCGGGCACCACGCACATCGCGGGTACGGAACTCGAGGGCGACGCGCATATCGCGATGGCGGGCCATATCGCGGAATTCCTGATGCGCAAGGATTTCAAGTGCGACCTCGACACCGTCATGAAGGAACTGCCCATGGAGCTCTACAAGAGCGATTCGGATTACCAGAAATTCCAGGCGGCGTGCTACTATTTTCAGCTGGCCGAGACGAACGTGGTCGAGCAGGATTACAACCTTCTGATGGCATGCCGCAAGGCCCTTTGTGGGATTGCCGAAGCGTTGAATCAGCGCGTGTACCTGACCCGCGATGATATCGAAAACATCCTGAAAAAAGCCTAAAAAAACCAAAAATACGGTTTTTGACAAGTGACATTTTTTGTCGCTCTCTTTTTTGTATATTAATCACTGTGCTTATGCATATATTTGCATACATGCATAGCAATTATGAAACAAACATTAGAAAAACACCAGGAGGTTTTCCATGGCAATCATATTCGACGATTCAAGATCTATCAACGATTACCTCAAGAAACCGGACTCCCATCCGGAATCGTTCGTCTCAATGTGCAAGCGGCAGGCGGCGGAGCTGAAGCTGATTAGCGACGAAATGGAAAAGGAGAGAAAAGAGCAAGAGGAACTGCACGAACTCCAGGAGAAGCGTTTCGAGCGCAAGAAGAAATTGCTGTTCGACAACCTGGACCTTATCATGCGCCACCGGGACGAGATTCTCGCGACACCGCGCTACGCGAACATAGACGCCCACTACGCCATCAAGGGCGGCGGGCTCTACGTAGGCCCCCTGCACACCTCAAGGGCGTTCAACATTGCAGGCAGCATCGTCAGGGTCGGCCTCAGGCTTGCGACACTTCTGCGCATCTGGGAAACCGACCAGTTCAAAGTCGAGTGCAAGTGCGGCGGAACGGCGGTCATCCGCAGCTTCACCGGGTCCCCGCTTTCGGGCGGTTCCCGCGCGACCGCATATTGCCCCGAGTGCAAGCAGGAAATTCGCGTCAAGAACCGTAGTTTCGGGCAGTATTTCTGGTTCTTGCAGACCAGCCTTTCCGAAGACGTCGAGACCGTCGCAAAGTCAATCATCGCCAAGTGGACGCTCGCCGAAGCGGAATACGAGAAGAAGGTCGAAAAGGGAAACCATAAAGACCCGAGACCCGGAGCCGAATTCCACGGCGACGGCGAGCCTTGCAATCTCGAAACGATGATTAACGAGTTAAGGTTGAATGAAAATGTCAATATTTGACATAAATTATTGGATAAATTTAAATTGCAAAAAAGGAGCAAATTATGACACTCGAAGAAAAAGTAAAAGAACTCTACAACGAGCTGAAGCCCAAGTGCCAAGCCGAAAACTTGAACCTGGATTGGGAAATCCATAAAGCCCTAAGGCGTTTTCGCAAGGAACATCCCGATCTCGATGACCAGTGGGCCAGGGAGGCAGAAGGTTTAGGGCCAGAAGATTAACAGCCCTCAATATCCCAAAGGAGGTTGCTGTACGAATGAAAAAGTGCAAAATATGCAAAAATAATTCCTAACAATAACCCAAATGCGACTGTATTTGTTGATATGTGAAAAATCTGCCTACGGTCATCTCTTGATTGTTTTTTCCGTAACGCCTAATTTTTCGGCAAGCTTTTGGGCCGATGCATGAGGATCTTTGGAGAGTGCGGCAATAACCTTTTTCTGCCTATTTTTTAGAGGGACATTTACAGGGACATTTACAGGGACATTTTTCCGTCATTGAATTTGGCGATTATTTCATTTTCCGCTTAGGTTTTCTGCCGTGGCAATTGTATGCGGTCCTCGGTTCGCAAACCTTACTCAAGGCGAGTGTTCGGTGCATGTAGCTAGAACGTTCCAGCTCTATGGCGTTGCGCAAAATGCGCTCTAGATAATCGTTTGTCGACTTGTTCTCGCTTGCGGCCAGTTTGCGCACTGACTCTTGCAAGTCGTAAGGTACCTGGACGGTCATGCTTTTCATTGGGGTGACAAGGAGTTCGCCACCGACAGCCTCCGCCATCTTCTGCAACTGCTTGTAGGATGGATTGGTTTTTAGCGATGCTATGCGGGAGATGGCGCTCTGCGTGGTGCCCATCTTCTCAGCGACATCCTGCTGGGTCAAACCCAAGGAGTCTTTCAAGAAGTCGAAATCCGTCAGGAACGCCGACAACGCCTCGTACAAATTCGCGTACGAAGCCAATTTTTTGTCACCCTTTTCAAGGGAGTTCATGAAATCCAGGACTTGATTCTTTTTCATAGCATTGCTCCTTGTTTGACGAGTTCCCTATATTGCTTCAATTTGCTGAAAGCCGTGTCCAGTTTCATTGGTTCCTTTTTGTGTTTCAGTTCTGCACACAATAGAATCAAAGTTTTTAGTTCATGCAATGACATGCAAAAATATATCCTAAAAACGCCGCCGCGGGCTTGTTTGGGTATTCGCATTTCGTAGAGTCCGTCATATTCCTTCGGAAACCTGTAAATTTGGTTGTTCTGCAGATAGGGGGTTATGTCTAGGACATTCTTTAACGATAGCAAGAAACTCTTTACGCGCAAATACAGGTTGGGCCGGTGCTTTGACAAGTCCTCTATTTCTTTCCCTACGTCACCCATTTCGTCTTTGGGTTCCATTTCTTCAGGGTTGAAGGTGTGGATATTTGGGAAAAACTTGAACTCCATGTACTAAATATAGCATATATGCTATAATAAGTCAAGAGTTTTTGCAAAAAAAATGTATATTCCCTCTAGTACCAACTTACGGAGACTGGATGCGTTACACCATCCGCACGGAACAACCGCGCGATCCCGAACCGTACTTTGTCGCCATACGCAACCCCGAGGCCGATTTTTTCGACCTCAAGATTTTCTGCGGTTCAAGCTCATCACCTTTACCCCGCGGATGGTATATATTCGCGATCCATAATATCACCTTTTTCTAGTGCTGGGAGTTAAACTTTGTACACGGCCTTTTTCTCGGCGACTGCACAGGGGGTTATGCAGAGTTTTAAACCCATGGCGTTCAGCACACGCATGATGGTGTCGAATCTCGGATGCGCGTCTTCTCTTAGTGCCTTGTACAAACTTTCGCGATTCAGGCCCGCAGACTCGGCAATTTTTGCCATTCCGATTGACCGGGCTGCGTCTCCTAAGGCTTGTTGCCAGAGGACGGGGTCATTTTCGGCAAGGGCTTCTTCCAAAAAGAGTTTTACATCATCTTCTGTTTTAAGAAGATCAGCGACATCCAAATCAGAGACTTCTGCATCACTTTTTTTCATTGTTCAACTCCTTTGCCAACAAATTTGAAATCTCCAAAGTTACCTAGTTTAACCTGTTCAATTCTGAGGTTTATTTTCGCACGGGCGCGCGCATCCTTGAGATTGGCGTGCCACCTGGAAAAATATTCCGTTTTCTTAATTTGAAGCATTCGCCCTCCTATAATGTAGCCAATCGGCTACAAATTGTCAATAGGGCAATGTGGGGGTTTGCTAAATAAATCTCGGCCTCGGCCGCACTGGCCGCAACATCTTTCTTCATCGTCAACTCCTCTGGCATACAAGCGTCAAAAATACCAAAGACTACACACTTGTGCACTAAATATAAATTCAAAAATTTTGTTTGTCAATAGGCCCGCGCGATTTCTTCTGAAAATTATTTTGAAGGGGGGAAGTCTCCCGCACCACCTAAAGGTGGCCATGTACACTAAGGCCTAAAGGCCAAGTGTCCAAAGGTCGCTCCTGCCTTGCCCTGTGTCATCCTGAGCGAAGTCGAAGGATCTAGGGCAAGTCATCCGCTACCCCTTCTCCTAGGGGCTCCGCCCCTAAAACCCCGGGAAGCGGGAAATTACACGAATTCAACTACGAGTTGTTTGCCGAGGGCGTGTGCCAGCTTGTAGAGCGTTTCGACGGAAGGCGAGCCCTTCGGAGTCTCGAAACGCTGGTAAGCCTGCGGGGTGATGTTTGCGCGACGCGCCACATCGCTTTTCTTTTGACCCCTGCGCGCTTCAAATAGTTTATATGCAATCTCGATTCGCGGGGAAAGTTCGACCGGGTAGAGCCCCTTGTCGGAATCGGGCATTGTCTTGGGGAGAATCATCGTGTTGCCGAGATCCAGGTCGCATTCCATCGCGCCGTCAAGGGCGTCCTTCGCCTGCCTAAGGGCCTCCTCCTGCGTGTCGCCGAACGCGTTCACGTTGGGCAGATCGGGGAACGAAACCACGAAACCCATGTCCTTGTCTTTCTCAATTTTCGCTGCGTAATTCATAGGTTTGGAGCCCAACCTCTTTTCTTTGCGTAGTCGCAGATTTCTTTAAACTTCATAGATTAAAATACAATATATTTGTTTATTTGTCAATATATTTATTTAAAAAAAAGTGAATGGAAACCCTCATTCCCCCGCTTGCAGCAGCCTTTCGAACAGTGGGCGATACACAGCGATATCTTCCAGCTGCATGATGGTCGTGATCTTGTTCCCCGCGTCTTTTGAGGATGCTCCGCAGTGGAAAAGTTTCTCGGTGTCGGTCCCGAAATCCAGATAGATGTACCTGTCGTGAAATACGTTCCCCGTGGCACGAACATCGTCAAGCTCCACATCTGGGCGGGCAGCCCTGAAGTCCGCCAGCATGCTCGCGGTCAGGCGGGCATGGCCGTGCTGTTCGCTGAAAATCTTGACAGAAACACCCTTCGCTACGCACCGCAACAGATCGAGAGTCTTTACATTTAGGTAATCATCTACAATCAGCACGGACTTCTTCGCCATGGTGTAAATCTGCGTGTAGGCGACATCGGCTTCCAGCCGCTGCCCGTTCAGAATCAGGAAGTGCTTGAAGGTGCTCGGGTCGATGAAATTCGCCATGACCTTCTGGACGTCGTTGGACAATTGCTCGATTCTCTGATTTTGGGCGGAGTGGGCTGTATTGACGAAAAAATCTACGCGCTGCTCGACTGCTGTGAGTCGGGTATTGACGTTTTCAATCAGTTTTTGTTGAGTCTGGGGAGCCAGCATTCGCTGATTTACAGCGTAGCCCTTGAGCATGTACTCTTTCAAAATGTTCAAAGCCCATTGGCGAAAGCGTGTGCCCTGGATTGATTTTATGCGGTAACCTACAGAAATGATGACATCCAGATTGAACCATTTGGTCTTATAGCATTTTCCGTCAGAGGCAGTTGTCAAGTATTCCTTGACAACTGAATTTCTGTCAAGTTCCCCCTCTTTATAGATATTGGCTATATGCAGGCTGATATTCTGCTTTGTGGCATGGAAAAGCTCGGCCATTTGCGCTTGAGTAAGCCAAACACTCTCGTTCTCGACACGAACTTCGATGTGGAATTCACCGCCCTCCGGCTGGTAAACGACAATTTCGTTCTTTTCTACAGCCGGCACTATATCCTTTTTCTTCATCGTCAACTCCTCTGGCATGCAAGCGTAAAAAAATACCAAAGACTACACACTTGTGCACTATAATATAAATTCAAAAATTCAGTTTGTCAATAGGCCCACGCGATTTTTTGAAAATTATTTTGATGGGGGAGGTTTCCCCCTCGCTCCAACCGCCTAGCGGCGTTTTTCGCTACCCTCTTGCCTAGTGGGCTCTGCCCCCTAACACCCCCGAAAGCGACGCGCCTTACTTCCTCTGCAAGGAACTGCAAGAAGGATTCCTCGACGGAATCACCGGCAGCTACCGCGATCCCGAACCGTACTTTGTCGCCATACGCAACCCCGAGGCGTTCGAGAAGTACGACGCGGAATTTCCGCCGAAGGAAAAGCACAAATTGCCTGGGCAATTGTTCTAGATAAAGTGAATTAGAATCAAAAGTGGTATGTGCAAATTTTGCACATACCATTTCTAATTTGACCTTTTATTTCCTCGCTACTCTTTTCAAGCGTTCTTTCTTCAACAATTTCGCACTTTTTTTTGGAGTGGGGAGATTTTCGGGCATCGTTCCGCCAAGTTCGGCTATCGTCTGACGGACCTTCTTACCGACCGCAAAATGAGTTTCGTTCGCCTTTTCCTTGCCCTTGATATTTTCGCGTCGAAGCTTGTCATCTGTTTGCGTAATGCGAAATAGATTTGCGGCAAGTTCCGTAGCCCCCATGTGGTCCAGAATCTGTTCGTTTTTCTTGAGTCCTTTACGCTTGTGGATGTCCTTCATTCCCAAACCGTTGTAAAGCCCCTGATAGCCGCGATTTTGGAACACTGCGTAATCTGCAGGTGTTTCGACTCCGGCAGCCTTTGCGGAACTGGCGAGAAATTTGTTACGGATAGTAACTTCGTCACGGATTGCCAGACGCTTATCGTCTTCCGAAAGTTGCGCAATATCGTCAGCAATTTCTTGCTGACGGGTCTTTACAGCGAAATACGTTTGACCGAGGGCGATTACCTCCTTGCGAGGGTCACCATTCATTACAATCAAGTAGCAGGCGTAACGGGAAAGCTTGATGTCAGCGATTTTGCGTTGCGAACCGGATCCAAGGTCAACCATTTTGCCAACGTCGGCAAAATGGTCTGCCATATCTAACCCACTAGCTTCGCAAGCGGTTTTCGCCCGTTCAACAGATTCCTGAAACCGACGCCATTGGGCGTATTCTAGGGCAATCTGCAGTTCGCGAGCAAGCCAGAATTCGGCTCCATTTTCATCGATGTGCTTGATGCTCTCAAAAGTCTGCTGAGAGTAGGCAGTTACTTCTTTTTTGGTCATATAGCCTCCAAGTGGTCAAAATTTTTGACCGGTTGATGTTAGAGGCGTCCCCTTGAATCTGAAAAACAGATAAAAAAAGACGCATTTCTCCATTTAGACAGAGAAACGCGTCGGGCATTAATGTACCTAATATCCGGAAAGTTGGCAAGGTACGAAAGGAAATTTTACATGGGTTACTTGTAGTTTTGAATCAGATACATTTAATAGGAGGGGACGATTTAGAAAACTAGAAGCAGGTTCCTTCAGAATGTGGTGGGTTATTTGTTTTGATAAGAACTATTGTTTTTTGGTCTGCATACCACTTTTCAATGAGATGATTGGGACTCAAATGATTTTTATAGATAAAACGTCCCAAGGCATCAACAAAGTTTGGTTCGTTATCACGTTTTGTTATAGTGCCTTTGATGCACGGATTAGGATTTCCTGATTCGTATACTTCAACAGTAGCGGTGTCTGTTGCCATTTTTACCTCGTTTGTTAGTTTGTTTTAGATAAAACGGAATATACCTTTCTAAATCTAAATTTGTTCTAAAGATTGGGTAAAAAATCATAAACAAACTAATTTACCCTCCGCAGAAGGCGAGCGAAGCTACAATCCCTACGATTATCAGGAACGGCACGATTTTCAAAAGCAGCGTGATGGCGCATGCGTCACCCGCATCGCCCGCGCCCAGAAGGGCCAAAATCCCGAGAACAATAAGGAACGTCGTCAACATACAGCCTCGCCAATGTAAATATACATACGGCGAGTGACAGATTATGACAATTGACGATTTTGGCGTTTTTGAGGCGTTTTTGATGTGCGCTCCAATATCATCTTCCATTTCAAAGTCGCAATTTGCGACTTTGGTCTTTGTTCAACTTATAGGAACAAACAATAGGTCTGATGATTATCAGGAGCTATATTTTAAGCAAAATACCCCGAAATAGTTTTTTAAGGCTTGATAACACAAAAAAAGTGGGACATTGTCATTATTTGCCGTGTACCGAAATATATATTTCGTAGAAGAGTGAACATAAGTTTATTATGGTTGATATGGCAAAGAAAATAATGTGAGGCTCCTAATGAATGATTTTGAACATATGAAGTCAAAAGTCAAACAGTTCACGGTAGATCGCGATTGGGACCAATTCCACAATGGTAAAGATTTAGCTATTGCCCTGTCTGGTGAAGCTGGAGAATTGCTTAATGCGTTTCTCTGGAAAAAGCCTGAAGATGTGAAAATAGAAAAGGTAAGGGAAGAACTTGCCGATGTTCTCAATTATGCATTCTTGATTGCCGATAAGTACAATCTTGATATTGAAGAAATTATGGATGAAAAGTTGAGAATCAATGGCGAAAAATATCCCGTAGACAAGGCCAAGGGGTCTGCCAAGAAGTATAACGAATTTTAGGAGTGGATTATGATTGTTTATAGTGGGACGAAATCAGATTTTATGAATAGTGTCGAAAATGACACTATCGCCATAGAAGTGCAGAATACTATTTGGCAAAAGATGGGCAGGGCTACACCTCAGAATGAATTTCGGTCCTGGGATAATTCTCTCCAACATATGTATAAAGTTTTGAATGATGATGATATTCCTAAAGATGCGGGCATTGCAATAGAGTACAATATTCCTCAAACTAGTAAACGCATAGATTTTATTATTTCAGGATATAATGACAAAGAAGAAGGGAATGCGGTAATAATTGAGTTAAAACAGTGGGATAAGATTGAAGCTGTGAAATCCACGGATGCTCTAGTAAAAACGTATATAGGTGGAGCCAATAGATTCCATGTACACCCCTCATATCAAGTATGGTCATATTCTAAAATGATTGAGGATTACAACCAGAATGTACAGGATTCAAAAATTAATTTATTGCCCTGCGCCTATCTTCATAATTATATAAGAAAGAATGATGACCCATTGGATGCGTCGCAGTACAAGATATATTTAGATGATGCTCCTGCATTCACGAAGGGCGAGGTTCCGAGACTTCGGGAGTTCATAAAAAAGTGTATTCAAAAAGGCGACAATCGTGAAATTTTGTATAAAATTGATCATGGTAAGATAAGACCATCGAAAAGTCTGCAAAATGCCATTGTTGGAATGTTAAAGGGGAATAAGGAGTTTACTTTAATAGATGATCAGAAAGTCATCTATGAACGAATTTTGAAATGGGCGGAACAATCGCTGAAAAACGAAGAAAAAAGAACGATTATTGTTGAAGGCGGCCCTGGAACAGGAAAAACTGTTTTGGCGATAAATTTATTGGCCGAACTGACCAAGATGGGACAATTCGCCCAATATACATCGAAAAACTCGGCTCCTCGAAATGTGTATCTCACCAAGTTGAAGGGAACGTTTAAGAAAAGCAGTGTCAACAACATGTTTAAAGGCTCTGGAATTTATACAGATGCTCCCTCGAACTCTGTTCATACCATATTGGCTGATGAGTCCCACCGTCTGAACGAAAAGTCGGGCATGTTCCATAATAAGGGTGAAAATCAAATCAAGGAAATAATTAATGCGTCATATTGTAGCGTGTTCTTTATCGATGAAAGTCAACGAGTAACGATTGAAGACATTGGTTCTGTTGAAGAAATTGAAAAATGGGCACAACAATTAGGCTCAAAAGTAGAACGAGTTCAGTTGCAATCCCAATTCCGTTGCAACGGGTCAGACGGCTATCTTGCTTGGCTTGATGATGTTCTTGAAATTAGAGAAACAGCAAATTATGACTTGGATGGAGTAGATTTTGATTTTAAAGTTTTTGATAAACCTGAAGAAGTGCGGGACTTGATTTTTGAAAAGAATAGGGTGAATAATCGATCTCGTATTTTGGCGGGTTATTGTTGGAATTGGGATAAACAGGGTCAAAATAACACAAATGTTCATGATATAAAAATTGGCTCGTTTTCAATGAGTTGGAATCTTGGCAACTCTGCAACTTATGCAATAGATGAAACCTCTGTCAATGAGGTTGGCTGTATTCATACATCTCAAGGTCTTGAATTTGATTATGTAGGGGTGATTATTGGAAAAGACCTCCGATATCTAAATGGGCAAATTGTAACAGATTTTACCCAAAGGGCAAAGACAGATAATTCGCTGAAGGGGATAAAGTCTCTAAATAAAAAAGATCCCGTCCGCGCTCATAAGATTGCCGATGAAATTATCAAAAATACATATAGAACCCTAATGACTCGCGGAATGAAGGGGTGCTATGTATACTGTTGTGATAAGGCTCTGGCGGATTATTTAAAAGAAAGAGCGATGGTAATTGCTGGTCAAGGGTGAATCGCTGCTTAAAGGTAGTCAAAAAAGTTATATATTAGTTAACAGGCATTGAAAAAATCATTGCCGTGAGCGGTCGCCTCCTTCCGCTTATCATGAACGACCAAGTGATAGTTGATTGATTTTGAAGGAAACGCATATGATAGGATACGAAGTAAGTTCAGGAATATGGTTTGAAACAGAGTTTAACTCCATAAAAAAGAATAAGAATCCCTTGCGCCCTATATATGAGGCTTTTACTAATTCTTGGGAATCATTATCTACAACTGATAATGTAGAAAAACAAATAAATATTGATTTGTTTTTGAATTCTAGTTCAATGGATATAAAATCCTTTGAAAAAATTATTATTGCGGACAATGGTTGTGGCTTAAATGAAGATAACTATGACCGACTAAAAACTTTAAGAAAAAATACCAAAGGCTATCATAATAAAGGGACTGGACGAGTTCAATATTTACATTTTTTTGGCAAAACAAAAATAGAAAGCGTTTATAAAAAAGATGATAATTTCTATAAGAAAATCGTAGAGTTGTCAAAAAGTGAATTGTTTCTTTCTAATCGTGCGTTTATAAAATGTATTTCAGATGAGCAAACTGATGAATCATTGATGACGAAGGTGATATTTAGTGATCCTTTAGAAGAAAAAGATCGTTTGTTTTATGAAGAATTGAGCCTTGAGGACTTAAAAGACAACATCATTATTCATTATATGGTGCTATTATGTCAACATAGGGATGTTCTGCCAAAAATTACATTGCGACAGTTTGTTGATGGGGAAGAGGTAAATTCGTTAGCAATAGACAAAACAGACATTCCTGATTTAGACGATAAAGTTGATTTTGAAGTTAATTATTCAACTGTTGAAAATCGAGAAATTATACCGATTTCCAAGACAGAAAAGTTCTGTTTTCACTCTTTTAAAATAGAACAAGAAAAAATTCCTCAGAATTCCTTGTTATTGATAAGCAAGAATGAGGTTGTTGATGAAAAAATCAAGTTGCCTTTTCCTGAAAAAGATAGCTTTGAAGGTTTCCGTTATTTATTTTTCGTGTCAGGAGATTACATAGATAGTAACGATTCTGATTCGAGAGGATCAGTTCATCTTTGTTCTGAAAAAGATTTAAAGAAGGCTGCTCGCGAAGACGATTTGTTTGGCGATGAATGCATTACCATTGATTCTCTCAAGAAATCAACATGGCATATTGTAGAAAACAAATATCCTGTTTTTTATAATAAAAAGCAGGCGATGTTTTCGAATCTAGAAGAATTAAAGAAAATGTTTCTTTTGGATGAAACAGCAGTTGATGACATTAGACAATCAATATCTTTAGATGCTAAATCAGACGAAATTCTTTCGAAAATATATAAGATGGAGTCTAAAAAAATAGCCGATATTGATGCAGAAATTGCGGAACTCAAGAGAAAAATTGAAAATTTGAATCCTGTTTCTGAAGATTATATGGATTCTTTGAAATCAGAAGCTGAAAATCTTGTTAAGAAAATTCCCGAACAACAAAAAAATGAATTGTCAAAATATGTTGCGAGACGTAAGATTGTTTTAGATGTTTTTCAGAAAATACTAGACAAAGAACTTGAATCATTAAAAGGAAAGAAACATGTTGATGAAGAAGTTCTTCATAATTTGATATTTCGGCAACATACGGATGCTCCAGATGAGAGCGATCTATGGCTTATTAATGAAGAATATATGCTTTTTAAGGGTAATTCTGAATACAGTTTGGATCAACTAGAAATAAATGGTGTGAAATTACTTAAAGAAAATTTGTCAGATGAAGAACTTGAATATAAAAACAAATGTCAGGAAAATGCAGGGTTAAAACGACCTGATATATTGCTTTTCCCTAATGAAGGAAAGTGTCTTATAATTGAACTAAAAGCCCCCCATGTTAAGGTATCAGAGCATTTAAATCAAATTATGCAGTATGCTTCGTTGCTGCACAATTTGTCAAAGCCAGAGTTTAAATTCAATTTCTTTTATGGATACTTAATCGGTGAAAATATAGATGCGCACGATGTTCGGGATTATGATTCTGATTATAAAGAGGCTCCTCATTTAAATTATCTATATAGAATTAACAAGGAAGTTGTGGATCGATTTGGAAATCGCGGACCTGGTAATTTATATACAGAAGTTATAAAGTACTCTGTATTACTAGAACGTGCAAAAATGCGAAATAAAATTTTTATTGAAAAACTAACTGGGAAGAATGCTTGATAGTTTTTTGAGAACGGCTTTATGACAAATGACTTAGATACACTTGCAAAGATATTCAATAAAAAACTTTACAGAATTCCTGATTATCAGCGTGGTTACGCTTGGGGAGAATCCCAACTTCGGGATTTTTGGGAAGATCTTGTCAATTTACGGCTGGATAAAGGCCATTATACGGGATTATTGACTTTCAAAATACATAATAGTGATTTAGATCCGTCAGAAAAGTTGCTTACTGATAATGGGTATGCTAAATACGATGTTGTTGATGGTCAACAAAGGTTAACTACGTGTATAATTTTTTTGAATGCCATTATCGCATATGCTAGGGAAATAAACCCTAAAAAGAATGATGATGAAATTTCCTTAGGATTGGATAGTGTAAAAGATATTGTTGCTCAATACATTTGCAAAAAGAATCCTAGCGGTATAATCAAATCTTATTTATTTGGTTATAGCATGGATAATCCGAGCCAAGAATATCTCAAGTATAGAATTCTTGAAATAGAAGAATCCGACCAATATGTTGAGGAAACATTTTATACTAAAAATTTGAAGTATGCAGATGCCTTCTTTAGGATGAATATCCATGAATATGTAGAAAATAATCCGGAGAAGCTTTCTGATTTATTTCGACGACTGACGACAAAGCTTTTATTCAATATCAATTACATTTCAGATGATTTTGATGTGTATGTGTCATTTGAAACAATGAATAATCGCGGCAAGTCTCTCACAAATCTTGAAATTCTCAAAAATCGCTTAATTTATTTGACTACTCTATTTGATTCCAGTAAGGATGATGAGTGCCAAGAATTGCGTAAGAAAATTAATGATGCGTGGAAGGAAATATATTTTCAATTGGGACGAAATCCAGAGTATTCACTGTCAGACGATGAATTTTTGAGAGCTCACTGGATTATTTTCTTTAAATACACACGTAAGCGTGGTGATGATTATATAAAATTCTTGTTAGACTATTTTTCACATAGAAAAATTCAGCAGCAAACAGTAGTGGAAGAATTTCAAGAAGGTTGTCCCATAGAAGAATCTTGGGACAACGATGAAGAAAGTGAAGAAGATGTTACTGATGTTGTTCCTGCAGATGCCCAGGGCCTTACGCTCCAAAATATCAATAAATATGTTGAAAGTTTAAAGACGCTAGCAGGAAAGTGGTATGAAATTCATTTCCCTGACAAAATAGATGCACTTTCAATAGAAAGGAAAAATAGGCTTGATCGCTTAAATAGGATAGGGTGCGGCTATTTTAAGCCTCTCATTATGGTTGCGATAATGAAGAATGCATCTAATACTGATGAGTTATTAGACTGCATAGAACGTTTTATTTTTATCATTTTCCGTTTGGGCGCGGCACAATCAACATACGCGAGTAGCTATTACTACAATAAGGCTCACGATTTATATAACAATGTCAAAGATTGTTCCGTAGATGCTATCATAAATGACCTAAAATCTGATATTGCCAAAAAAATGGAATTGGCGATAAAAAATTTTGTTGCAAAAACTGAAGAGCGTTTTGAAACGGAGGGATTCTATAAATGGAATGCCTTGCGCTATTTCCTGTATGAGTATGAAATGCAATTGCAAAATACAAAAGATGGAATGTTGAATAAATTTAGGTCTTGGTCAACTTTTGTTAATGATAAAGCAAAAAAGACAATTTCTATTGAGCACGTTTTACCTCAGACTATTCCAGAAGATGAATCTAATACATATTGGAAAAATCGCTTCGGAGAATATTCTGAAGAACAATTGCGTTTTTTGACGGGTGCAATAGGTAATTTACTCCCTTTGCAGACGAATATTAATTCCGCATTGCAGAATGATAGTTTTGACAACAAGAAATCTGGAGTGGGGAAGCGTACACGCGGATATAGAGATGGCTCTAATTCTGAGGTTGAAGTTGCGCAGAATGCTGAATGGACTGTCAAAGAAATTAAAGAACGAAGTGTCAAATTGATTGATTTTCTAGTTGCCCGTTGGGGTGTGGTTTTGACAGACGAACAAAAAGGAAATTTGATTCATTTGTCTTTTTTGGGGAATTCTGATTCAGAGGAATAATTATGTCAGTATCTTTTGATGTCTACGGCCCGTATAAGGTCCCGATTGATGGGGACTCTGCGAAAAAAGGGAAATCCCAGTACTTCCAAGTTTCTAGTAAGGAAAAATTGGCGAATTTTTGGGATGAATGCGATATGGGAGATGAAAAAGGGTGCTATGTATTTGTAAACTTCTCCACACCGGTTTATGTCGGGAAGACGAATGTTTGCTTCAAAAAAGAAATATTCGCTTCTCATAAAAGAGTTCTTCTAAATAAATGTTTAAATACGGCTTCCAAAAGGAAATTGCAGGTATTTTTTATTACGACTGAGGAAAGTGGCCGTCTTGATGAAATTATTGGCGAGATTGAAAGCTATTTGATCATTCAGGCCAAGAGGGCTAATGAAGACCTGCTGAATGAAAAGAACACGAGTCCTAAATGGTCGATTCCCGGCATTTATGGCGCAAATAAAATAGGCAAGCCTTCGATGGCCGCTAGGAAACTGAAGAAAAGTTTGAAACTTTAAAAAAAGACCATTTTGCCAATGCCGGCAAAATGGTTTTTATTAGATCTTCGTGCCATTTCTGCTAAAATAAGGTATTTTAGCTTTGAGGGAATATTATGTCCAAATCGCTAGAAAAATTCAAGGTGTCAATTCAGGATTCCAAGAATCTCTTGGAATTATTTAATAAACACGGGAAAACGGACCCTGAATGCTTTGAGGTCCTTAAACGGGCTGGATTGATAATGGCCATGACCGCTTGGGAAACCTATGTTGAAGATCGTTTAACGGAAGCTTTGGAACAACAAACTAAAATTATCAAGGGGAGTTCACTGGGCGATTTCGTCCAGAAAAAATTGGATGAGGAACTAAAACGTTTCAATACTCCGAGATCGGATAAAACAAAGAAACTATACTCGGATTTTTTAGGTATAGACGATGTTACGGAAGGTTGGAAATGGAGTAATTATGAACCGCAAAAGGCTCGCGAACAGTTGAATCGATGGATTGAACTTCGGGGCGATGTGGTTCATCATTCAAAAGATGTGTCTGCAAGCCCGCGGCCGCATGCAGTGAAAAAAGAAGACCTTGCAAAATGCATTACCTTCCTTATTGGTCTTGTAAATGCGTTTGATGCTTATTTAGAAAATAACTTGTAATACGTAATATTCTTTCCTTATGAAGCATAAATATCGTACAAGAGTCCAGGGAGAATCTCTGCAAGAGAAGATCCGTGATTACGAATATAAAATCTCGGAACAGATTATTCTGCCGACTTTTTATTCTGCACTTGCTCTTTTTGTGTGGGTTATCTACCTCACTTCGGTGCCTATAAATCTTTTTTGCGCTATTATATTTACCATTATCGCGGTTCTATTGATTATTCGTGCTTGTTTTAAGGTCAAGAAAACGAGATGGGTGTTGATGCGTTACCGCAAGGGTCTTGAGGGCGAACGCCTTGTCGGCGAGACTTTGAATCGCCTCAGTAACGAGTCGACCTTCGTATTTCACGACATTCCTGGCAATCGCTTCAACGTAGACCATATTATCGTTAGTACCCGCGGAATATTTGTCATAGAGACAAAGCATTTCAATCGTGAGATATGCAATGAGTTTTTTTATGACGGCTCGATGATTTACCGTGTTATGAAGGACGGCAGGAAATTCCCGTGTCCGAAGTTGCTCCCGCAAATTGACGGAGAAGCTCGTTTTATTGAACAGGAAATAGAGCATCGCACCGAGATGAAGTTGCCGGTTGTCAAGGTGGCCATATTGATCGGTTCCTATATTGGCGGCACGGAGAACTTCAAGGACTATTGGTTGTTGAATGAATCGTCATTCGTGACGGCATTCCGCCAGGCTAAGGAAATCTATGACGATTCCGTCGTGAAACTGGTGGCTACGCACATCCGCACGATGGTTGAAATCGACGTGGATGAGTGATTTTATAATTGGGAACGCACTGCGTTCCCCTTTTTCCCGTATCATTTTGTTGGCGTCAACAAAATGATTTTTTATTTCTTCCTCAATCTCCCGCCGGCGAATACCACCAAGAGGGCGCCAGCGGCTACGCCGCCGACCTTCTTGACGTCGCTCCAGAATTGCCGACGGTTTGCCTTGCACTGTTCGCAAAGCTTCTTGGTGTCTTCGGGCTTGTCGCAGCCGCATTTTTTGCATTTGTTCCAGAGTTTCTGAGTCATGGCGGAATCTCCTTGGCGTCTGGATTCTAATATACACTTTTATTCCGACATCGTTGGTTAAGTAGTCAAAATTTTGCGATCGAAATTTTCGACCGCAAAATTCTCCGCTTTGTAAAATTTTTTCCTAACCCTTGCCACATCTGTCGATTTTAGGTACATTAACGCCCGACGCATCTCGCTGTTTTAAGGCGAGGTGCGTTCTTGTTTTATTCGACTTTTCGGTTTTGCAAGAACGCCTCTAACATCAACCGGCCGCCAAAGCGGTCAAATGGAGGCTATATGGCTAAAAAGAAGGTTTATCGTGTTTAGTGTCCTCAGCAAATTGGGGCAACAGTGTTGCCCCAATCTGAAATCTTGCAGAAATGTCCAATACATTGTCCAATAAAATGTCCAATAAAGAATGATGGCGGTTGGGTGATGAGTTGGGCAATAAGTTGGGTGATAGGATAAAAAAAGATTCGCTATGTAAAATTTTCTTGCTCCCCTAGCCAAGTTTCTGAATATTAGGTACATTAATGCCCGACGCGTTTCTCCGTCTAATGGAAAAATGCGTCTTTTTTTTATCCCGATTTTCGGAATAAAGGGGACGCCTCTAACGTCAATCGGCCGTTATTACGGCTAATGGAGGCTATATGGCAAAATCAGAGGATCTTATAAAGAATTTGATTGCCCTTCCGCATGAATACGAGTGGTTAGACTTTAAGGAAAGCTGGTTTTCGAAAGACGAAATTGGCGAGTACATTTCGGCTATTTCGAACGGGGCTGCTTTATGTGGCCGGGAATTTGGCTATATCGTGTGGGGCGTGAACGACTCATCGCACGAAATCATCGGCACGACCGTAAACTTTGACAAGGACGTTGATCACGAACCTTTCAAGCATTATCTCGCCCGGAATTTAAAGCCGAGCGTTGCCTTTGAGGTCGAAGAGGCTCAGATTGACGGAAAACGCCTTATTTTGTTGTCTGTTCCTGCGGCGAAATCTGTCCCGACGAAGTTCCTGTCGCAGGCTTTTATCCGAATCGGATCAAGCAAGGAAAAACTTTCGAAGTTCCCTGAATGGGAGATTCGCCTTTTGAACACGTTGTCTAACGGCATTCCGACGATTGTCAGCATGGCTGCTCCCGATTATGCGCAGGAGCTGACTTTTGAAAAACTGTTCATGTATTATGGTGCGAAAGGGGTTGCTCTTCGCAAGGAAACCTTTAAGAAGTCGCTCAAGCTTTTAACTGCCGATGGGCGATACAATATCATGGCGTTGCTGCTTTCGGATGCAAATGATATCCCGGTTCGTGTGTCCGTTTTTAGCGGCAAGAGCAAGGCCGATACGCTTTTCTCGGTCAAGGAATATGGGAACACTTGCATTTTGTATGCGATGGATAAAATTCTGGAATACGGCGATGCAATCAACATCATTCAGGCGGATGAACGTGGCCGCATTTCTGAACGGAAGGATGTTCCCCTCTTTGATTACGAGGCTTTTCACGAAGCGATTTTGAATGCGTTCATTCACAACAAGTGGCTAGGACTGAACGCTCCCATGATTAGCGTTTTTACGGACCGTATCGAGATTCTTTCGCATGGTGGGCTTGGGCTTGAGCAGGATTTGGAAGGTTTTTACAAGGGCGTGAGCATCCCTGTCAATGAAATTCTCGCCTCGATGTTCTTGCAGTTGCGGCTGAGTGAGCGGTCGGGTCGTGGTGTGCCGAAGATTGTCGGAGCGTATGGCCGGGATTCCATAAAGATTGAGAAAAATTTCATTGTGGTGACGATTCCATTCAATAGGATTAACGTGACCCCGTTTGAGTTGAATGAAGGGCAGCCGACAATAAACCCGACTGTAAAGGCTACAACAAACGCTACAACAAACGCTACAATAAACGCTACAATAAAACTGACCGATAGTCAAAAGAAAATTCTTGAAAAAATCTTGAGTAATCCGATAATTACTCAAATTGAAATTGCCGAACAGCTAAATCTTCACCGTGTCTCTGTCACCAGAAGTATAACGAAACTACAGAAATTGGGTGTTCTGAAGAGAGTCGGCAGTAATAAAACCGGATATTGGGAAATAATTGAAAACGTACTCTAAAATTGAGTAACAGTTCAAGCTCTTGACGCGGCATAGTCGTGGATTTAGTTTTAGAATAGGAGTTAAAAAAAGAGCAACATCATAATGTTTTGGACGCATCCAAAAACTGTAAACTTAATCATAAAAACGAGGAAAAAATGAACTATACATTTACAGAACAAGAAGTTGAAATGATGTATTACTGGGGACAATATGCTGATGGTGAAAGCGGCTTCACTGAAGAAGAACAAAAATTGTACGATAAAATAGAGCGAATTTTTACGCCGTTGCAAAAAGAAAAAGATGAATCTCGCAAGATTGTAGAATTCTTTGAAGAGATATGCAGTACATATAAGGGGGTGTCATATTCTTTGCGATTCCCCGGAGGAAATTGCATAAGATTCATTGACGTAGATAAAGACCTTTGCTTCGACACGAAAAAGTCAAAGTACACGGATGTGGTGTTGGAGGTTTCGAAGGTAATAAATAAATTGAAGTTGAAGAAACGGGAGGGCTAGAATTACAACATGTATTGTAACGTGTATTGACAAATATCTATACATTTTCTATAATAATGAGGACAATAGATGAATATCACAAAGCACGCTTTTGAGAGGATGCGTGAAAGAGGATTCACCGTGGAAATGCTCGGAAAGGTTCTGCGGAGAACAGACTTGGTTCGCGACCCATCTGATAAAGAAGGTGTTTCTAAAATTATTACCGAGGTTGATAATCGATTTTGGGCATTAATTGTCTCGGACGATTTAAAAACATTGATAACCGTAAGGAGAGCTCATGAAGACGAAGTGCAAGAAGCGAGAGAAGATTAAGCTGCCCAAGGGCTTCAAGCTGGTTGACGATTTCCTTTCTAAAGAGGAAATCGAGGCGCTTGAAAATGATACTACAATGAGAGATCCGATGGTAATTACCGGCGGTCATGAGTCGGAGACGTTGGAGGAATCCATTGCGCGAATCAGCCGTGCCATTGCCGAGGCCAAGGAAGAAAAGAAGATGTATTCCATAAGGCTCAAGGTCAAGACGGTGGAATCGATCAAGCGCAAGGCTGCGGCAGCGGGCATCCCGTATCAGACTTATGTGAACGTGGTGCTCGATAATGCGGCATCTGCTTAAATGGCAAAAAGTTGTATCTTTTCGGTGTAGAAGGTAACATCATGAAAAGACTTATCGCACTTATGCTTTGCATTATGGCCGTGGCGACGTTCGCGGCCGAAGACATCAAGATTGTCAAGGTGAACGACGCCAACTTCGAGAAAGAGGTTCTGCAGTCCAAGAAGCCGGTCATCCTGGATATCACTTCTACGAGCTGCCCGCCGTGCCTCATCATGATCCCGACGCTCATCGGCATCGCGAAGAATTACCCCGACATCAAGATTGCGACGGTGGGCATCGACGAGCCGGGCATCGACAAGATCAAGGCGAGCCTGCCTATCCAGGCGTTCCCGACGTTCTTCATGGTGCGCGACGGCAAGATTGTAAACCAGCTGGTGGGTGCAGTCAAGGAAGAGGAACTGCTGGCGGCCCTGCAATACACGCCTTCCAAGAAGCCTGCAGCCAAGCCGAAGAAGGTCAAGAATGCGAAGCGCAACATGGTGTGCAAGACTCCGGGGCAGTTCAACGGGCTCAAGAACCTGGTGACCATTTCGTTCGTGTTCGGCGACTACGAAATCGAAAACGTTGACATCGTGACGGACGTGTTCGTGCCGCCCGAGCTGAACGACAGGCGCGAGCAGATGATGGATCACGTTCGCTCAAGCGGAAAGGGCGAGGTGGAGCCCACCATGACGGGCTTCCGCATTCATATCGACAACAACTGCCGATTCATGAAGGCGATGGACATGAAGCGCACGTCTACTTACGGCGAGATGCGTGCGGGTCTCGAACTGCAGGGCTTTAACTGCCAGTAGTCCGGCGCGTTTTCTATTTGCGAAAAACGTCCGCGAGCCGCGAAAATAATATACATTACGGGTATGGATACTACATCGGGTACATACCGTCGTATTTTTGTGCTGGGCTCCGGCTTCAGCAAGTCTTTCTGCCCGCAGATGCCCACGCTCAAGGACTTGAACGAGCGTATTCCCTTCGGCATTCCGGACGAGTTCCCGCACCTGCGCGAGTACTGCACGCGTTTTTTGGAACTGTGCAATAGCCAGCCGGATTACCTGGACATCGAGCGGCTTTCGACGTCGATTCTTTCGGCGCAGATTTTCCCGGGGGTGCGAGAAAGCCTGTACCATTCCAGCCTGCGGTTTGAACTTTTGCGGTTTATCGCAAGCGAGATTCGGCACGACAAGGGCGTGGATGCGGACTGCGCGGCGGTGCTCCGCAAATTCCTTTCGGGTTGCGAAAACTGCCCGGGCGAGGGCGTGCGCGATACGCTACTGCTATCGTTCAATTACGATACGCTTGTCGAAGACGTGATTACTGCCGACCCGGAGATGAGTTCGCGCGTGGCGGTGGATTACGGCGTGCGCATTGACCCTGCGGACCGGAGTGCGGTTCGTGCCCCGCGGACGCTCACGGTGGACCTTATCAAACTTCACGGTTCGCTCAACTGGTACCCGGTCAAGGGTGCCTCGGACCCGCTCGACCTCAAGAACGTTTGCCAGGTGGAACCCTGCGACCGGAGTTTCCCCATCTACCGCGAAGACACGCCCATCTACATCCCGATGGCGCACGCGAAGGAATCCTTTTTGCGCGGGAGCCTCTTTAACCTGCTCTGGAGCAAGGCGGATTACTACCTGAAAAACGCTGAGGAAATCTATTTCCTGGGTTACGGTTTCCCGAAGACGGACATGAACAACCTGGAATTTTTGCTGCGGCATCGCGAACGCTTCAAGAAGGTGGTCGTTTTCGAGCCGGAGGGCTCCGCCGTGCTGGAAAGGCTTCGCCGCCTGCTGGGCGATATGGTCGTGAGCCGCGACGCGAAGGAATACCTGGCGAATTTCTAGAAAAAAACAATTTTTTGGGAATTTCTAAATTTGCGGTGACACTTTTGACCTCCCTAGGTGTTACACAGGCATGGAAAGGATGAATCCCGCAGATAACATGACGTTTTCGAAACTGTACGAGGTGTATGCCCCGATGGTTTACCGCCGCGCCATGGCCTTGCTGAAGGATGAATCCGAGGCCGAAGACATGGTGCAGAACGTGTTTTTGCGCGTGTACGAACGCTGGGACAGCCTGGATGTATCGCAGCCGAGCAGCCTCTTGTGGAATACGGCTACAAGGCTCTGCCTCAACCGCATCCGCGACAAAAAACGCCGCGGGCTCGATATGGACACGAGCGAACTCCTGCTCTCGATTGCCTGTGCAGACGACGAACAGGAATCTTTCGCGGCCCGGAACATCCTCTCGAGAATTTTTTCGAAGGAACAGGAATCGACAAGGACTATTGCGGTGTTACACTATGTAGACGGCATGACGCTCGAGGAAACCGCCCGCGAGGTGGGGCTCTCGGTGAGCGGCGTGCGCAAGCGCTTGCGGGGTCTGCAAGCCAAGGTAAAGGATCTGGAGGTAAAGTGATGATCCCCGATTGGAAACTGGAACGCTACTTGACGGGCGACTTGCCCGCTGCCGAGATGCGCGAGATTCGCGAACTCGAAAAGACGGACGCGATTTTCGCGAACCGCGTGAAGATGATGCGCGAGAACAACGCGGCGATTCTCCGCAAGATGCCCTTCGAGAGGCTCTCGGAAAAGCTCAATGCGATGCCGGCGCGTCGCGGTGCTGGCGCAGGTTTTAACGGCGCTGGCAACATCGTGAATTTTAGGCTCGTGAAGTTCGCGGCCGCCGCGGCCCTTGTGCTTGCCGTGGTGTCGGTGGCGCTCTTTAGCCAGCGCGAAGTCATGGCCCCGGCGCAGTCAGGCGCACAGGTGATGGACGTGGCGATGCTCGACTCGCAGGACGAGGGCACGCGCATCAAGGGCATGGACGCCCGCATAGAAGTCTGGAAAAAGACGGCCGACAGTGCCGTGCAGATGTCAAACCTGGACGAAGCCCGCGAAGGCGACGAAATCCAGCTCCGCTATTCCGTTCCCGAAAAAAGTTTTGGCCTATTGTTCAGCATGGACGGGAATGGCGCCCTCACGATGCACATGGGCAGCGAAAACCACGCTGTTGAGCTTGCTCCCGGCGAGATGACGACCTTGCCGTTCGCCTACAAGCTCGATAACGCGCCCAAGTTCGAAAAGTTCTTCTTGTTGACCTCGCGGAACATGTTCTCCATCAATGCGTCCGATATAGACGCTTCGCTCAAGCAGGAGGGCGTCCGTGTGGTAAGTTTTACGCTGCGTAAAGTGGGGGGAGTGTCGAAATGAGGAATATTATCGAAAAATTGGATACGTCCATAGTGCTTCAGGTTTTTTCCTTGGTGATTTTGCTGGTACTCGCGGCAACATCGGGGTCGCAGGCCGCGACAGGCTCGGCAGAAACCCAGATTAACCGCTATGTGCTCGCGGTGAGCGCGAATAACGGCGGCAAGGGCCGCCCCATGCTCCGCTATGCCGAAAGCGATGCCAAGTCCTTTGTGAACGTGCTCAAGGAAATGGGCGGCGTGCAACCGCAGAATATAGTGTTCGTGAAGGGCCCGAGTGTAGAAAAGCTCCGCCACGAGATGGACGCCCTCGACAAGAAGATTGCCCAGGGCAAGTCTACTGGCGGCCGCAACGAGGTGCTGGTGTACTACAGCGGCCACGCCGACGACAAGGGCCTGCGCCTTGGCGAAGAAGTTTACAACTGGAAGGAATTCCGCAAGAGAATCGACGCCCTCAAGGGCGACGTGAAGATTGCGGTGATCGACGCCTGCGGTTCGGGAGCGATTACGCGCCTCAAGGGCGGTGTGGCCGTGCCCGCATTCATGGTGGACAAGAGCAGTGACATGAAGGGCTACGCCTTTATCACCAGCAGTACGCAGGATGAATCTAGCCAGGAGAGCGACAAGCTGAAGGGTTCCTTCTTTACGCATTCCCTGGTGAGCGGATTGCGCGGTGCGGGCGATGCGAGCGGTGACGGCAGGGTGACTCTTTCCGAAGCCTACCAGTTCGCGTTCAACGAGACTTTGCAGAAGACGGAGACCACTTTGGGCGGCGCCCAGCATCCGAGCCGCGACATGAACCTTGCCGGTACGGGCGACGTGGTGATGACGGATTTGCGCAGCACGAGCGCCGGCCTCGATTTGGACGAGGACGTGGACGGCCGCCTGTTCATTCGCGACGAGAAGGGAGAACTCGTTGCCGAACTCTACAAGAAGGGAGGCCGCGCGATGAGCCTCGGGTTCCCTGCCGGCAAGTACAGCGTACGCATGGAACGCCCCGCCGAGTACAAGGAAGCGACCGTGACTCTGCAGGACAACTACCGCGCCCGCCTTTCGCAAAAGCAGTTCGCCGCAGTGTCCGCCGAAAAGACGACCCTCCGCGGCAGCGCTGAATTCGTCTCCGAGAGGACTTGCGCCGGTGGCGATATGGACCAGTGTTCGCTTGATTCCCTGGACCGCAACGGTATTTCGCATACGACCTTCAACCTCTACGACCGCGACAAGGAACCGCGCAAGGGCGTGCAGCTGGGCCTCTTTGCCACGCGTGCCGACGATTACCTGATTGGCTCCCAAGTGAGCTTCTTGGTGAACAGCGCGAACAAGGACATGCGCGGCCTGCAGGTGACTGGCCTCATAAACCTCGGCGAAAACGTGGATGGCGCCCAGATTTCGGGAACCGTCAACTATGCCGAAAGCTTCCAGGGCCTGCAATTCGGTTTTGTCAACTGGGTCAACGACAAGTCCGACGGTGTCCAGATCGGCTATGTCAATGCCGGTTTCGATACGGTGGGCCCGGTGCAGGTGGGCTTTGTCGATTTCGCCAAGCAGACTGACGTGCAGGTAGGCTTTGTAGACGTGGCTGGCGCGTCCGACGTGCAGGTGGGCTTTGTTGATGTTGCTCCCAAGTCAGATGTACAGGTGGGCTTCGTGGATGTCGCGGGCAGGTCCGATGTGCAGGTGGGCTTCGTGAACGCCTCTTACAAGGAAGGCGGCACGCAGGTCGGTTACGTGAATACGGCGACCGTGGCGAAGGGCCGACAGGTAGGCTTCGTGAACGTCTGTCTTGAATGCGAGAAGACTCCAGTTGGCTTCGTGAGCATCGTGGGTAACGGCGTATGGTCCGGCTCCGCCTACGTTAACGAGATGGGCGCCATCGGGATTTCGCTCCACTTGGGAACGGCATACTTCTATACGGCTTTCGAAGGGGCTCGCCTGTTCGAAAAGGGTACCGGCTTCAGGCACTTCGACGATACCTGGGAAAGCGGATTCGGCGTTGGAACGCAGTTCGGCACGTATGGCAGCCACTTCGAGCTCGAATACATGCACTTCAATGTTTTCGACAGGTTCCGCATGAACGATGTTGACGCAGGGTATCACCATCGCCTGCGCCTGGGGTATGTGCTCCGCCTGCTTCCGGGAATCGGTCTCGGCGTCGGCGGAACCGTGAACGTGGCGACCCAGGGCTATCAGGACGACGTAATCCTCAAGCCGCTCGGCAACTACCACGACGACGTCGGTTCCAAGGATCACAAAGGTCGTTGGTGGCCCGGATTCTACTCGGGAATCACCGTGGGAAAATTTTAAAAAATCGGTGACACTTTTTACTCCTTTGAGTGTTACAATGGCAAATAGGGATTCCTATTTGCTATTTTTGATTGGAACGCGGGAATTTTGTTGAAGATTTATACTAGCATTATCGTTTTGTTTGCGGCCGTGGCCGCCCTGGCGCAAGAACCGGCGGCGGAAACGGTCGGTGATTCCGCGCAGGTTGCGGGAATCGTCTTCAACGGCGTGGTGCAAGATTCCTCGTTTGCTCCGGGCGAAAAACTGAACGTCGAAATCCTCGAATCGGGCGAGGCGTTGCAGACAACTGTCGGTACTCCCTTCCGCGTGGTCCTCCCGGAAGATACGCTCTGGAACGTGTGCGTCACCAATTCCGATACCGCGGGCGCCGAGAAGGAAAAATGCTACGAGCTCAAGTACGTTGGTGCGGAACGCAGTTTCTCGCAAGCCCTCGGCGAAGCCTTTGCGGAACCGGATAGTACGCATGCCGCAGCCGGTGATTCTGCGGGCGCAATCCCAGGCGATTCGTCAGGTGTCATCCTGAGCGGAGCGCAAGCGGAGTCGAAGGATCTAGACCCGAATTCCGCCGCTCCCGCCGATACTGCACAGCCTAATGACGTCAACGTCGACGACTTGCTCGCCGCGGGCGACAACACCAAGGTGACCGAACTCAAGAAAGTCGTGGTGCAGTTGCGCAAGCGCCCCAAGCGCAAGCCCGGCGAATCCGTCGTTACCGCCAAGTCCATCAAGCGCATGCCCGGTCTCGCCGAAGCCGACGTCATCAAGAGCGTGCAGGCGCTCCCGGGCGTGGTCGCGAGTTCCGATTTCAGTTCCAAGATTTACGTGCGCGGTGGCGCCGCCGACCAAAACCTCTTTTTGTTCGACAATGCGGTCGTGTATTCTCCGGTGCATTTCTTCGGGCTTTTTAGCACCTTCCTTGTGGAAGGCATCGACGACGTGCAGTTCTACAAGAGCGGGTTCCCGGCGCAGTACGGCAACCGCCTGAGTTCGGTGCTCAAGATGGAAGGCCGCGCGGGCGGCCAGGATACCGTGAACGAATGGTTCAGCAAGTCCAGCATCAAGGTGAGCACGTTCGCGGCCCAGCTCCATACCGAAGGCCATCAGGGCCCTGCCCGCTGGGTGTTCGCCGGTCGCACCACCTACATCGGCTACATGCTCGACCTGATGAACGCGGTGGGCCTCCTGGACCTGGATTTGGATTACGAGTTTACGGATTTGCAGGGCACGTTCATGTACAACGTCACGGACGATACCCGCCTCAAGTTCAGCTTCTATATAGGCAAGGACCGCCTGAGCTTTGACCCGCTCTATATGGACTGGGGGAATGTCGCCATCCCGATAAACCTGACGCACCGCATCAACGGCAACTGGGACTACAATGTGACACTCGCGTACAGCGAGTTCTTCCAGACCATGAAAATCAGCGACCTCATGTCTATCGAGATGTTCCTCTATACGTTCTCCGCCAAGCAGTGGCTGAACTACCGCGGCATCGCGAACCATACGCTCACCTTCGGCTACGAACTGGAATACGACTACGAACGCTACCAGGAAAAGATGGCGACCGTATCCGTGGCCGACATACAGAAGCCCCTCCATCACGTAGGCTTTTTGCAGGATGCCTGGAAAATTACGCCGGATTACCTGCTGCAATATGGCATGCGCTTCAATTACCACGAGGCTTCGGAACATTTTGGCGTGGAACCGCGCGCATCCCTCACCGTCAACCTCGACGATTCCAAGACGCTCGAATTCTATGGCGGCTATTACCTGCAGTACCTGAATGCGCTCGTGTACACCGACCAGGAGACGCTCAACGATTTCTATTACCCCGCGACCAAGACGACGAGCGGGCGGCAAATCAAGCCGGCATCTTCGTGGCTCTTTGCGACGGAGTACAGCCAGCGCGGAATATTGGACGATTACGACGCCACCGTGGGGCTGTATTACAAAACACAGAACAACCTGAACACGTTCGTGACGCAGCTCGATACCAGCGAAGATTCCAAGTCCAGTAAGCTCGTGCTGGCGGACCAGTTCGGCACGGCGGAGGCGTATTCCTTTGGTTACGAACTTTCGCTGCGCAAGGAAAAGGGCTGGTGGTTCGGCGGTATCAACTGGAGCCAGAGCATAAGCGTGATGAAGACCAACGACGGCACAAAGCCCTATTACCCGAGCTGGCACCAGCCTTACGCGCTCAAGATGGACCTGGGACTCAACTGGCGCGGCCCGGAAGAATCCATGTCGGTTCACCCGACGCAAAAAGACATGTACCTGCGTTCCTCGGTTGTCCTCAAGTACTCGGCGGGCATGCCCATCAGCGAATACAAGGGCTACTACCTCTCCGAGCATATCGGTCACCAGGAGTATTCCGACGAGGTGGTGGTGATTCCGGGTAGCCGCAACGCGGCCCGCCAAACGGATTACTTCAGGGTAGACGTGAAGGCTATCGATGTCGGCCGTGAAGGCAAGTGGAATTTCAGCTGGACCATCATCAACCTGACCGATCACGAGAACATGTTCTTTACCTTCTACGATACGCGCAAGAACCCTCCCGAGAAGACTTCCATTTCGCAGTTCCCCTTTTTACCGATTATGCTGAGCTATGAATACTATTTCTAGAGTGATTAGTGGGTGGTGGTTAGTGGTTGGGTTGCTGCTGACTGCGTGCGGCGATTTCCATGGGCCGTGGGAATACTATCCCGAGGAACGCGAAATCTATACTGGCATCTTCACGTACGGATACATCCTCTCCGATGGCGGTTCCGACATCTGCTTTTCCAAGATTTACGAACTCGACGAAGCGGCGTCGCGGAATTTCGCATTCTACGACAGCGCCCGCGTTACGGTGCAGGGCCCGTTCGACATCGACGGAAAAGAAACCGATACCGCGCTGGTGCTTTCGCCCAGGGCGGACAATCCGAACTGCTTCTACAGTGAACTGGACGGCATTACGGGCAGGTCGTACAAGATGGACGCCTACTTCGAGTGGGACAGCGCGGGCCATGCGGCCAAATCGCGCTTTACGGCCAAGGCCGAAATCCCAAACGCCATTTCGATTCCCGGGATGAATGTCCCGCTGCCGGATGGCAGCTACGAATGGAGGGAGTATAACGATTCTACGGAGTTCCACGTCGAGTTCCTGGAATTCCCGATGGACATGGAGTTCGTCAAGTGCGACGTGGATTATGACAGGACTGTGAAGGGAGTCATCTCGGTGATGCGCTACGGCATCTCGAATGCGGAATCGCAGAAGACGACCATCAACGACATGCTTGAGGGCTTGACGGACAAGGACTCGACTGGTTACAGCGGGATTGCCATGCACGACCCGCTCGAAAGGAGCGAGAATCTCGGGTACACCATAAGCAGCTGGGTCGCCGATTTTAATGCGCTCGATACGCTTTACCTAATGAACATGATGATGCCGCTCGGCAAAATCTATGTGGATTTCTATGCGACCGATGCCGCCTACATCGATTACGAGATGAAGGTGACGAATTCGTTCAGCGATTCGCGTATCATTCCCGAATCGAATATCGAAAACGGCCTGGGCGTATTCAGCGGCATGGCGAAGACGACTATCAGCCTATATGTCGATGGCAACGGCGTGGACATGGAGCATATCGCCTTCCGCAACTGCGACGAGACGGAAGGGGATTTTTCGGACAGCTGGGATTCCCGCGGGTGCAGGCTCTACCAGGATGTCGCTTGTTCCGGGATGCCCTCCGACAGCATGGAAAAGCTGGGCCTGCTGGAGGCGAATGCGCATGCCTACCTGTATTACAGGGAGTCGGAATACATGAAGGACAATGCCACCTGCTATGCATCGCACGTGAAGGCGGCGATGATGCTTGATACCGCCAAGTGGACGGTATTCTTGCCCGAGGGCATCAGCTCGGAAGATAAGAACAATGCCTACGGCGACGGCCTCAAGCGCTACTGCGTGGCCTCCAATTTCGAAAGCAACGGTATCGCGGATTGCGGTAATCTCAAAAAGCAGTGCCTGGAAACACCCGAGAAGAACGACTGCAAGCAATACCTGTGGAAATGGTGCGCCGACCGCGACTGGAATATGGCTGACCATCCCCAGTGCGAATCTGCCCTGGTGAGCCGCTATTACCTGGAAGAGCAGAAATCAAACATCCTGGAGCGCGAAGTCAAGGAAATTTGCAATTCAAAGAATCCTCAAAGGCCCGAAATATGCGGGAAGTTACCTCAAAAGGAAAAGAATTGATAAAACCGGGTGACAGTTTGTGCGGGTTCGGGTGTTTTAATTATGTAATTTTGAACAAAACCTATTGCGGAACGTTATGAAAAGATTTAATTTGTTGCCTTTTGCGCTTTTGGTGCTCATGCTGTCGGGGTGGGCGTTTGCCGACCGCGATTCCGAGATTCGCGACCTCAAGCTCGAAAAGGAAAAGCTGAATTCCGAAATCCAGAAACTGAACCGCCAGATTGCATCGACCGACTCGATGCTCAAGGCGGACGATTCCCGCTACAAGACGCTGCAGAGCCGCTACAAGGCGGATACGGACCGCCGTCGTGCCGAAATCGACAGCCTGAACGCGAAAATCAGGGCAGTTGCTGGCGAACTCCAGACGGAACGCAACAAGCAGGCGCACGCGAAGAACCGTGCCGACAACGTGGCCGCAAAACGCAAGGCGCTGCGCTCCGAACTCACGGGCATCTGCAAGAAGCTCGAAGCCCAGGTGGCACAGACCCTCCCGTGGGAACGCGAAAGCAGGCTCGATCGCGTCAAGTCGCTCACCCGCGATATCGAAAGCGGAAACGCGAGCGAAGAAGAAGCCTTTTCTCGCCTCAAGTCGCTTGTGGCCGAAGAGACCAAGTTCGGTGACGAAGTCGTAGTCATCAACAGCCCGCTCACTCGCAAGGACGGCGAACTTATCAATGCGACGATCCTCCGTATCGGAAATCAATGGATGGTGTACAGCGACGAGAATGGGACGGTTTTTGGTTCCTTGGTACGCAAGCTGGACGGTGGGACCGTCGCTTACGAATGGAACGAGAACCTGAATCTCGAAGAACGTGCCGCCGTGAAACTTGCGCTTGACGTAAAGCAGGCGAAGAAGCCTCCCCAGGTCGTGAAGTTGCCGGTAAGCCTCTCTATCGTGGGAGGTGAAAAATGAGAAAGTTAATCGCAGTCCTCCTGTGCGCTACATCCGCATTCGCATGGCCGTGGTCTGATTCCGGCGAAAAGAAAACAACGCCCGAAGACCAGGCCCGCATCAAGGATTCCCTCCAGCTCGAAGAAGTGAAGAATCTCCAGCGTGAAGTCGATGCGCTGACCCGCATTCGCCTGCAGAAGGCGGACTCGCTCGAAAAGCTCGAGGCGGAACACTGGCGCAAGCGCTATGCTGAATCGCAGCTGACCGAAGAACACCAGTCGGAGTCCCGCGAGCTTGATGGCCGCTATTCCAAGCTGTCGACGGATTTGGGTCGCGTCAACGAGGAAGTTGCCGCAAGCAAGAGTTTGACCGAGGAATCCGAAGAAAAGGCCCAGTCTGAGGAATCGGCCTACGATGCATTGAATACGCAGGTGAAGCTTTCCATCGACAAGGCGCTTGGCGATGTGATGGGCGACTATCCCGTGGGCATGAACAGCCGCCTCCTGCGCTTGAAGCAGGCTTCGGACGAAGCGGAAAAGAAGACCCCGAATACGATCGGTGCCGTCCAGGGATTCATGGACGACATGCTGCTCCGCCACGAGCTGACATACACGCAATTCTTCGGCAGGGAAGTTTCGCAGGTGGGTAGCCGCCCCGACGTGAACGTGAACCGCCTGCGTCTGGGAACCGTGTTCCTTGGCGAAGTCGCGCAGGATAACGGGGATGTGCAGGCGCTGCTCCGTTCCGGAGCCCTGCAGGGCAAGATTTTCGAATGGAACTCGATGCTTCCGCCCGAGATGGCCGCCGATATCAAGCAGGCCGTGATGCGTGCCGATTCCTCGATGGTCACGATCCCGCTGGACGTGTTGCAGAACAAGGCGGTCAAGAACGCGATTGCCGACACCAAGGAACTTACGTGGACCGAAAAGTTCGAGGAGTTCTTCAAGAAGGGCGGCATCGTGATGTACCCGCTGATGCTTGTCGCGATTTTTGCTTTGCTGCTCTGCCTGGAACGATTCCTGGTGCTCACGTACCGCGGGCATCTGGGACGTCGCTTCCTCAAGAAACTTTATGCGCTCGTGAAGGAATCCCGTTACGAAGATGCGGCTAGCCTTTGCCTCAAGAGGGAAACAAGCCTTTCGATGGTGCTTTTTGCGGTGCTGAACCGCGCCCGTGACAAGCGTGAAGATGCGGAACGCTCCCTGCAAGAGGCCCTGCTCCGCGAGCAGCCGAAACTCGAACGCCGCATGGGCCTTCTGGCCGCCATGGGCACGATTGCGCCGTTGCTCGGGCTTCTCGGTACGGTGACCGGTATCATCACGCTCTTTACGGTGATTACTGAAGTGGGTACGAACGATGCCCGCGTGCTTGCGGGAGGCATTTCCGAAGCCCTCGTGACGACCGAGACGGGCCTCGTGATTGCAATCCCGGTGATGATCCTTCACGGCCTCCTGAGCGAAAAGATCGAGAAGGTCACCAGCGAAATGTATGTGCAGAGCACCGCGCTCTTGAACAGGATTTTTGGAAAGGAAGCGTAGTCCGGGTATGTCCAACACCCACTACATACTCATCGAGTCTCTTGAAAACACGTACCATGCGGGTGGCGTGGTAATGCTCCCGATTCTTATCGCGGGCGTTATCGGGTTTTACTTCCTGTTTTCGGGATGGTTCCGCATCGGGAGCGATTTCTTTCGCGCCGATATCCACAAGGTCATCAAGCGCATGCGCCTGGACCTGAACGGCGGAAACGAGGAGTACGAAAAGAACGCTGAACCGCCGAGCGTTGCTAAGGCGCTGCGCAGGCTCCGTAAGCGCGGGGGGCTTCTCGGCAGGGAACTCTGCTACGCGATCGAGGCGGCCCAGGACAATCCTGCGGGATTCCGCGACTATATGCAGGTGCGCCTCGCCAAGACGGTGCGCTACATGGAGCAGGGAAACCACATCGTGTCGGTGATGGCTTCGGCCGCTCCGCTGCTCGGGCTTCTCGGGACGGTGACGGGCATGGTGTCCACCTTCGAGGTGATAACGCTTTATGGAAACCAGAATCCGGTGCTTATGGCCGACGGCATTTCGGAAGCGCTCATCTCGACGCAGAGCGGACTGCTTGTGGCTTTCCCGCTGACACTCCTGAAACAGCGCCTGGATGAACGTGTGGATATTTTGCGCCAGAAGATGGAACTCGGCGCGACCGTGATAGAGAACTATTTCGTGGAAAAGGCGGAAGGCTGATTATGGAATTCAACATACCGAGAAGAAAGCAGAAGGATATGGGCATCGAGATGGGCCCGCTGATGGACATCGTGTTCATCCTGCTCATCTTTTTCGTGGTGACGTCTTCGTTTACCCGCGAGACGGGCGTGGACGTGACCAAGCCTCAAGCGCAATCCGCAAGCCAGCTCGAAAAGGAAAACCTGCTGATCGCGATTACGCGCGAAGGCACGATCCATATGAATGAACGCCAGGTGGATCTGGCGAGCCTGCAGGATATCCTGAAACAGTCGCTCGCGAAGGCACCGGACCGTGAAGCCGTGGTGATTGCCGACAAGGGCGCCGAAACGGGCGTGCTCGTGCAGGTGATAGACATGTGCAACCTGGCCGGGGTAAAGAAAGTCTCGATTGCGGCGCAGGCGGAATGACACGTAGTGTCATCCTGAGCGTAGTGCGTAGCACGAAGTCGAAGGATCTAAGTAAGAATTTTTTTTTGATTATATGTTTAGATATTTGAAAAAAATAGTGAAGCGCTTTACCATTCTGCTTGCGGCAATGCTCGCGAGTGCGGCACTCGTGTTCTCCGTGACGATGGCGAACCTGTTCTTGACGGGGAAGGTCTTTCACGAGAAAAAGTACACGAAGACAGAAATTGCGGTCAAGAAGGTCGAGGAAGTTGAAAAGAAAGTCGAAAAGAAAAAGCCTGCACGCAAGCCTAACCGCATGAAGTCGAATTCGCGTTCGCCCAAGGCGGGTCCGCGGTTCGCGATGAACTTGGGGGCTGCTTCGGGCAACGGTGGCGCTACCGTTAGCCGCGACCTCGTGGCCGATTTCCGCGGTGGTGCGCTATCGACCGAGAAGGGCGACGTGGACAAGAAACCCGAAAGCCGCACGATGGCGAATTTCCAGGTGCCGCCCAAAATCAGGGACAACGAAATTGACGCGACGCTCCGCTTGAGTTTTTGCGTGGATGTGAGCGGGAAGGCTTACGACATCAAGGTTCTCGAGGAATCTCCGGCGGGTTCGGGACTTGCCGCTGCCGGCCGCGAGGCTCTTGGCCGCATGACGTTTGCTCCGGCCGAAAAGGCGGGGAAGGCGGTGCCTTTCTGTGGCATGGAACAGCCGTTCGAAGTGAAGTTCAGGGATTAGGGAAATGCATAATATGAATAAATGGACTCGCGCGTTTTTCTCCCTGGTTGCAATCGCATTTGTCGCGGTGCCGTCTTTCGCGGTGCAATCCGCATATGATTTGATGGAGCGTGCGAACGCTTTGTACCGTGATGGGAAATTCAGGCAGGCAATCACGCTTTACCGCAAGGCGGAATCCCGAGGCGCGGACCCCGTCGCCACCAGTTTCAACATCGCGAATAGCTATTACCAGATGGACAACTTGCCCGAAGCCGCCGCCACGTACCGCAAGGCGATCGACTTCTCGAACGGGGCTTTCTCTCCGGCGCTCTTCAACATGGCGAGCGTGTACTTTAGACTCCGGCAGTATCCCGAATGCGTGGCGGCGTACCACCGCGCGTTGAAACTGGAGCCGGAAAATGTTTCCGGCTGGCTTTACTTGGGCGAAGCCTACAGTAAAACCGGCGACGGGGTCGGCGCGCTGCGTGCGATTGAGAATGCATACCGGCTTGACAAGGAAGATATCAGTATTGTCTACCAGCTTTCGGAAGCGAATATTGCACTCAATGATTTTGAACGTGCCGTGAGCGTGATCCGCGAAGGCTATGCGGCGCATCCCGAAGAAATCGATTTCCTGGTGTACCTGGGCGATGTCTACCGCCTGAACAAGCAATTTGAAGAGAGCGCGGGCGCTTACCGCGAAGCGCTGGGCGTGCGGCCCGATGATGCCGCCACGATGTACAAGCTTGCGGACGTGCTTGCCGAAGACGACAAGCCCTTTGTCGCGATGGATATCCTCAACAACCTCTTGCAAATCAAGCCCGACTTTGCCGACGCGGCGATTTTCCTTGGGAACCTCGCGTACGATGCCAAGTTCAATGATCGTGCCGAGGCCGCCTACGAGCAGGCCGCCCGCGTGGGGAATGCCGAGGCGGTTTACGGCTTCAAGAATCTCGCTTTTGATGCGCACGCCCAAAAGCGTGACGACGAGGCGCTCCGTCTGCTAAAAATCGCCCAAAAGTACTATCCGGACGATGCGACGGTTGAAGCTGAAATTTTGAATATCGAAAATCCCGAGTGAATCAGTACCAGGTTGTAAATACCACCTGGAGACTTGTCATGGAAGTTTCGGAAATACGCCAAAAATCGGTAACGTCACTGATTAACTTTACGCTAAAGTCGGATCTGCCCATACGTATGCCGATTCCTGGAACAATGGCGAAATTGAAGAATGCCCAATCCTCGTCGTTGTAGCCAATGACCTCTTTGTAATTGAGCCAACCGTAATGGAACAGGTTAAAGCCGAATTGCGGTCCAAGCTCTACGTAAAAGATGGAGAAGTTGATGCGGGCGGCGACATTCGCCTTGATGCTGAGCATCATGAACAGGTTGACCTTCTCCTTGAACTTTTCAAAATCGCTTTTGTCTTCGTCGTCATCCCCGTCAAGTCCTGTTAAAGTTCCTAGGTTGGCTTGGTTGAGAAGCTGGCTGTAGTCCCCGTTGTAATACCCGTTCATAATCTGGGTGTACAGGTCGGCTTGATTTTGGGAACTTGTGGTGTTGGTTGTGTTTGAGTTTTGATTATTGACACGGAGGTAGGGGAACGGGTCGTTGGGTTTCCCTCCAAATAGCTTAAAGTCTAAATCGAGACTCGTGACGGCTTCAACTGTTTTTCGGTTGTTGAAAATCTTGGAAAGGCCGAAGAAGAAGCCGCCTCCGTAAACGTCCTTGAGCGCCGTGTTCATGGGGTCGTAGGCAGCTTTTAGCCAGGAGTATTCAAAACCCTTGCGGAGGCCCCATGAGCCATCGCCGTCATCATTATTGTTGTTGGCCGTGGTGGTGACATTTTGCTCGACGGATTCGTCGGCAGGTCCCTGGGGGTTGCTTGGGAACACGCTCTCGAACCCCTGGGAACCGTATCCCTGGGATTCATAGCCAATCTCTTGGCCAAAGACGCAACTGAGCGCGCCTGCGACGAGAACTGTCCACCACTTATTCATAGAGTGCTGCTAGGGCTTGGCTGTTGGTGCGGGAGTTTGGATGGTGGGCCTTTGCTGTACGGCGGGCTGGGCTGCGGGTCGAACGTTTGGTTGTTGCGCAACAGGCTGCTGCGCAGGTTTTGGCTGGGCCGTTGGCTGTGCAGGCGCTTGCGGTTGTACCGGTTTGGGTTGCGCGGCAGGCTGTGCAGGTTGTGCGGCAGGCTGTGCAGGTTGTGCGGCAGGCTGTGCAGGTTGTGCAGCAGGCTGGGTCACGGTTTGCGCAGGAGGTTGCTGCGGCTGCGGAGCCGGGGTGAATTGCGGAATGTTGCGCGGAGCATTTGCCTGTGGTTGCGGGTGTACTGTTCGGTTTATTGTATTGGGAGGTTGTTGACGGTATACCTGCTGCGTTGGATTGGGGGCGGATTGGGCGCATGCCTGGCCCGACTTTACGACAGGAGTGTAGCGGACGGCGATTCCCCAGTACCGGCAGAGCACATCCGTTACCTTTCCGTCGCTTTCTTTTTGAGTGGTTTCTTCGGCACGAATGTTCATGATGTCGTGGATTGAAGTGTCGCGGGAGGTAATTGTGGTGACAAAGTCAAATACCGAGCACTTGGACTTGCTTGCCCAGGTCACGGTCTTGACGATCTCTGTTTGGTAAGAGCCGACGAACTCCACGTTGTTGGTGATTTTGTCCACGTAGCCGACTTCGGTGTGGACATCGGTTTGCGTAGTGGCGCAGCCGGCAAGTAAAGCGACCGCTGCCAGGGAGCCCAAAAGAATATGGCTTTTCATACTACAACCTCTGCCTGAAATGTTAACTTATGTTAATATATCATAATGTTCAGGAAAAAGGAGACCTCCTGCCCTCTTTTTTTGCCTTTTTGACCCAAAATAACCCTTTTTTGAGATATTTTGAGAAAATGACGTCGAGCCCATGGACTAGAAAACAACAATTAATGCTTTGGGGCTCTTTTAAAGTGGATGTGTAATTTATATGTTTATGGCATGGAGGTAGTATGGAGAACAAACTAACCGCAATTCTTTTTTTTATGGCCCTGCCATTTGCCTTGATTGCCTGTGGCAGCGAGAGTGATCCCGTCGATGCAAAAGACGCGTGGGATCCGGAGTCCATGTCGGACAAGCCTGTCCCCAACAAAAACTGTACCGAGACGGCGACCATGAAGCAACCCAACGGTATTTACGAGTGTAAAGAAGATCGGTGGGTGCTGCAAAAGGAATTCGAATGCACCACCGGCGATGCGGACTATACCCTTGCAGGCTTTACACGTTTTTGCACGGACGGTTTTTGGAAGGTGACCGAGTGTGTCGACGGTGGCACCATCATGCAAAATGAAAAATGTTATGAGTGCAAGAATAACAAGTTGGTCGCGACAGATGCGTCCGCTTGCAGTGGCTCCGTGCAACCTCAAACGCCTGTTACTGCAGATTCCTCGGTTTGCGGGACTTGGGCTTCTTCAGGCAAGTTGATGCTCCAGGACCTGGGGTCCGTTATGGCCGACGACCTGCAGTTTGCGGCGTGCCCCGAGGGTTCACACATGCCCACAGCCGACGAGTGGAACGCCTTCAAAGAGATTTTGGTTGCATCTCCCGGCGCGTTTGAAACCTGCAATCTCAGTTACGTGTACTGGATTGATGCAAATACGGTGATGAGTTTTGCCAACCGCCAGGCGCCCGCGCTGGGCGTCCCTGAGCAGGGGTCGCAGTACAATATTCGCTGTGTTATGGACTAGGTTTTGGATCCAAAATCCTTAGCCTGAGTTTTTGACGTTTGACATTCTCGCGCTCGCGTTCGGCAACCATTTGCCGGTATTCTGTGCGGGTCCCGTCGCTCTCTTTTACAAAGGATTCCATTGTGCCGATGATCCTGGCTATGCGCTCGGGCGGTTTAGGGAGTTTTTTTAGGTATTTGAGGAGTGCGTCTACGTCTTCCCGTTCCATGGGAAATGTTTCGGCTTCGTAGGAAAGTTGCATTTCGGTGGCACTGATTTCAATCAGGTCGTTTTTGCGCAGGTCCAGGTATTCTTGTATCGGTGATTTCATGCGTTCCCCATTCTAGTAGGGGGAATCTACAAAACGAAGGTTCTTGTGCGTGCAAACAATAGTTGCAAAATGCGGCACGCTTAAAATAAAAAGTATATATTAAAGGCATGGCGCTTTCGAACGTGGCAAAGATTACAGAATGGAACGGGATCCAGGGCAAGGCCGTGGCCGGCGGCGTGGAGTATTCCGTTTATGTGGGGGTGTTTGGCGACATTATCCGCATGCCCATCGTTGGCGATACGTTTGTTATCGACAAGGCGGGCAAGTCCAAGGAAGGCTATTTCATTATTAAGGCGAGCCTCGACGGGGTGCCGGTGCGCCGCTCCAAAAAAACCAGGGGGTCTATCTTTTTTAGACTGTTCTCGAACAATCGTTTTGTCCGGATCGTGGGTTCGCTGCTCCTGCTTTCGCTTGCCATGGGACTGATGCTTGCCATGTGCAGTGGCAAGTGACTATATTTTTTGCATGCTCAAGATAGTCAAGGCTGTTAGCCGTTTTCTTTCTACTTACACATCCCTCGTTGTAATCGGTTGCGCGGTCATCGCGTTCTTCGTTCCTGTGGCGTTTGGCTGGGTTCACGGGAATGTCTCGAGTGTCATTCTCGGCATCATCATGCTGAGCATGGGCCTTACGCTTTCGGTCGAAGACATCAAGATTCTATTCAAGCGCCCGTTCGACATTTTGCTGGGGGCGGTGGCCCAGTACACCATCATGCCGCTCATTGCGTTTACGCTCACCAAGGTGTTCGGACTCGACCCGTACTTGGCGGTGGGCATCATCCTCGTGGGCTGCTGCCCGGGTGGCGTCTCGAGCAACGTGATGAGTTTTTTGGCGCGCGGTGACGTGGCGTTCTCGGTGGGCATGACCACGGCGAGTACGCTTTTGGCGCCCATCATGACCCCGCTTTTAGTGCTTTGGCTTGCCGACACGAGCATCGAGGTGAACGCCCTCGGGATGTTCCTCAACATCCTCTACGTGACCATCGGCCCCGTGACTATCGGTTTTTTGTGCAACCACTTTTTCGGGAAGCGCGCGACATTCAAGGAAATCCAGGCGAACATGCCTGCCGTGAGTGTCATTGGGCTCGCCTTGATTGTGGGCGGCGTGATTGTCACGGTGCGCCCGCAGCTCTTTGCAAACGGTTTTGGCCTCATTGCGCTAGTGCTCGCGGTGGTCTTTTGCCACAACGGGCTCGGCTACCTGTTAGGCTACGGCGTGGGGAGCCTTTTCAAGTTCAACAGCGCGAAAAAGCGCACGATCGCCATCGAGGTGGGCGTGCAGAACGCGGGCATGGCTACTGTACTTGCCGCGGGGTTCTTTGCGAACCCGGAGAACGTGGCCGCCCACCCCGAGGCGGTGCTTTGCGTGGTGCCTTGCGCCATCAGCTGTGCCTACCATTCCATTTCGGGGACGATAGTCGCAGGGCTCTTTGCCTGGCATGACGACCGCAAGGCGGCAAAGAAGTAGTTTATTTTTCGAGGACTTTGGCGGCGCTTTCCACTTCGTGCGTGTAGCTGTCGCCGTTGTTGCACGCCACGAGGGTGGCGATGAGAGTGATGCTTGCGAGTGCGAGTAATATTTTATTGATCATAGTGAGTCCTTTTTTTAGTTATACAGTCATTAGGAAGATGGCCAATACCTGTGCGCTCAAAATGCGGAGCAGCATGGTGAGCGGGTATACCGAGGCGTAGCCCACATTGGTCGCTTCGCTGTTAGAGAGCCCGTTCGCAAAGGCGAGTGCCGGAGGGTCCGTCATGGAACCCGCGAGCATGCCGCAAAGCGACAGGTAGTTTACGTGGAAGGCGATTTTGCCCACAATCCCCGCTACCATGAGAGGCACGAAGGTGATGAAAGTGGCAAGACCCATGTAGTAGAATCCGTCGCCGTTCAAAAGCACGTCAAAGAAGCGGATGCCCGCGTTGAGACCCACGCACGTGAGGAACAGCGTGATGCCGAGTTCGCGGAGCATCAGGTTCGCGCTTGCCGCCATAAAGAAGTTGAGCGGGCCGATTTTGCGTTTGCGCGAAAGCACGATGGAGACAATGAGCGGACCGCCGGCGAGCCCGAGCTTGAGGGGCGTGGGCATGCCGGGGATGGCGAGTGGGATGGATCCCGCGATGATGCCAAGGAAGATGCCTACGAAGGCGGGGATGATTTCGGGATGGTCCAGAGCTTGGAGCGAGTCGCCCAGTTCCTTGGCGACGGCGTCGATGCCCTCGGCGGGTCCGACAACCAGTAGCTTGTCTGCGAATTTGAGTCGCAGGTCCAGGCGTCCGGTGAACTTGAATTCGCCGCGGACCACACGGCTCACGTTTACGCCGTAGCGTTCGGGGAAGGCGAGCGAACCGATGGTCTTGCCGAGCATCTTCTTGTTCGTCACCAAAATGGTACGGGTGGTAAGCGTGCAGGCGAGTTTGGTGATGGGCGTCTCGAGGCGGCTCCCGATGACCTTCTCCATGGCGGCGACCGCATCGGGGAGGCCTACGATGTGCACCTTGTCGTTTGCCTCGATGACGGTCTTGCCGTTCGGGGTGATGATGTCGTTGTGGCGGAGGAGACGCGTGATGACGACGCCACTCGAAATGAGTCCAGGGATTTCTTTGAGTTGCAGGCCAAAGAGGTTCTTGTTCTCGATGGTCAGGCTCTCCGAGACGATTTCTTTACGGGTGGCGGCGATTTCGTCGGCGTATTCCTTGGCGGCGGTATCGGGGTTTTGCTTGAAGAATACGCGCACTAGAATCATGACCAATATGATGCCGATGACGCCGAAGGGGTAGGCGACTGCGTACCCGACGCCCGTAAGCGAAGCGTCCATACCGGCTGTCGCGAGCGCGGAATTCGCGGCCCCGAGCGAGGGCGTGTTTGTGACGGCGCCGCAAAGCATGCCGATGAGAACGGGCACGTTGTTGTGCATATCTGTAAAGGCGTAAATGCATAGCGTGACGATGACACCCGTGAGCACGACCGTTACCGAGAGGATGTTAAGCACGAGCCCGTGACGGCGTATGGAATCCACGAAGCCCGGGCCCACCTGCATGCCGATGGTGTAAACGAATAGGATGAGCCCGAATTCTTGTATAAAGTGCAGGACGTCCGTTTCGATGCGGAGCCCCAGGTGGCCGAACAAGATGCCCACAAAAAGGGCGCCCGCCCCGCCGAGTGAAATGCCTTTCACCTTGATTTTGCCGAGCATGAGCCCGAGGGCGGCTGTTACGGAGAGAACCACTATTTGTTCTGCGACGGAGTTCCTTGTAAAGAGGTCGATAAGCCACTGCATAGTTTTTTCCTTGATTTCGGCCTCAAATGTAGAATCCCCCATTGATATTGACTAATACATTATTTATATTAAATTCATCACTTTTAGTTATGAATTGTAAGGCGGGCTTTTATGGAACTGACGCATTTGAAGTATTTTTTAGAGGTCGCAAAAAACGAGCACATTACCAAGAGTGCAAAGAACCTTTGCATAGTGCAGCCCGCCCTTACCAAGGCAATCCATAACCTCGAAAACGAGGTGGGCGTGCCACTTTTCAAGTCGAGCGGGAGGAACATCAAGCTCACGCCTTATGGTCAGTTTTTTTATGAGCACCTGCAACCTCTTTATGACGAAATAGAGAAGTTGCCGCAGCGCCTACGCGACATGGCGAACAGCGAGGTGGTGCATGTGAACCTCAACGTGTTGGCGGCGTCCTCCCTGGTGACGAGCGCCGTGATTCGCTACAAGGCCTTGCATCCCGAAATCAACTTTGACCTCATCCAGAACGAGTCTACGAACCTCTACGACGTGGGTGTCACTACGGTCGCGGGCGATGCACGTGTTTCGCCCGAGTGCGACGCCTGCTACCGCTTTGAGGAGGAAATCTTCCTCGCTGTGCCCAATCGCGATGCTTACAAAAAAAAGGACCATGTCTCGCTCCGTCAAATGACCGGCGAAAAGTTCATTGGGCTCGCGGGCACCAAGCAGCTTCGCAGTATTTGCAACGAGTTCTGCGAAAACCTGGGCATACGTACCGACATTAGTTTTGAGAGCGACAACACCTCCGCCATCAAGGACGCCGTGGCCGCGGGCATTGGCGTGTGCTTTTGGCCCGAATTCACCTGGGGCCGTGTGGAACGTCGCAAAATCAAGCTGCTACGCATTACCGACGCCCAGTTCAAGCGCGACGTGCTCGTGACGCTACGCAAGAATAAGACAGACAACCGCCCCACCGAGGATTTTTACCGTTTTTTGGTGACGACTTTTGCGAGGACTTCGTCAAGGAGCCGGCGAAGATGATGGTTGTTTTTTGTACATTGGTTGTAATATATGGGTAAACTATGATGCTCGAAAAAATAAAGTCCCCCGCCGACGTGAAGGCGCTCGATGTTTACTCCCTGGAGGCGTTGGCCGCCGAAATGCGCACGGCGCTTATCCAAAAGCTTTCGAAGACGGGCGGGCACGCCGGCCCGAACTTGGGTTTTGTCGATGTGACGATTGCCCTCCATTATGTTTTTGATTCGCCCAAAGACAAGATTGTGTACGACGTCTCGCACCAGAGCTACAGTCACAAGATGCTCACGGGCCGCGCCGAGGCTTTTTTGGACCCCGAAAAGTATTGGTCCGTCACGGGCTACACGGAGCCCTGCGAGAGCGAGCACGACCACTTTATGGTAGGCCATACCTCTACCTCGGTGAGCCTCGCGCTTGGTCTTGCGACGGCGCGTGACCTCAAGGGCGAAACGGGTAACGTTATCGCGGTGATTGGGGACGGTTCGCTCAGTGGCGGCGAAGCGTTTGAGGGGCTCGACAACGCGGGCGAATACGCGACGAACTTTATTGTGGTGGTGAACGACAACGAGATGTCGATTGCCGAGAACCACGGCGGGCTCTACAAGTCGCTGGCGGAACTGCGCGCGACGGCGGGCGAGTCCGGCAACAACTACTTTAAGGCATTGGGCTTTGACTACCGCTATGTGGAACGCGGCAACGACATCGCGACGCTCATAGAGGCGTTCAAGGCCGTGAAGGATTCAAAGCGCCCGGTGGTGGTTCACGTCCACACGCAAAAGGGCAGGGGCCTTGTGTGGGCCGAGGAGGACCGCGAAGGCTGGCACTGGGCTGCCCCCTTTGATGCGGCGACCGGCGTGGTCCACTGGGGTACGGGTGAAAGTTACAGCGAGATTTTGGCCGAGTACTTGCTTGCCAAAATCAAGGCGGACCCCAAGGTGGTGGTAATCCACTCGGCGGTACCGGCGGGCATTGGCTTTAACGCGGGTCGGCGCAAAATGGCGGGTCGTCAGTACATTGACGTGGGCATTGCTGAGGAACATGCGGTCGCGCTCGCGTCGGGCCTTGCGAAGGGCGGCGCAAAACCCATCTACAGCACGCACAGCACGTTTATCCAGCGCACCTATGATCAGCTCTCGCAGGACCTGTGCGCAAACAACAATCCGGCGACGCTCTTGGTGACGTGCGCGGGCGCCGACGGCATGAACGACACGACTCACCTCTGCATTTTTGACATCCCGCTTATGAGCAACATCCCGAACCTGGTATACCTTTGCCCCACGTGCGTCGAAGAGATGAAGGTGATGGCCGATTGGGCGATTGACCAGACGGAGCGCCCGGTGGCGATCCGCGTGCCGAACGGCGTGACTCACCGGAGTGATGTCTTTGACAAGGACTACAGCCGCCTCAATACTTACAAGGTGGAGCATCGCGGCTCCCGCGTGGCGATTTTTGCCTTGGGCAGTTTTTACGATCGCGGCGTGGCTGCCGCCCTCGAACTCAAGAAAGCCGGCGTGGACGCGACGCTCGTGAACCCGCGCTTTGCCAGCGGGGTCGACATGGCGCTGGTCGAGGAACTCGCCTGCGACCACGAGGTTTTTGTGACGCTCGAGAACGGTGTTGCCGAGGGCGGGTTCGGCCAAAAGATTGCAACGGCCTGCGGTACGTTGGGCGTAAAGGTCCTGGTACGCGGACTGGCGAAGGAGTTCTACGACAAGGTGCCTTTTGAAACGCTTTGCGAGAACAACCGTCTTTCGCCCCGGCAGGTTGCCGACGACGTTCTGGAAGCGCTGAAGTAGTTTGACTGCGGTTTTGCATTTTTATATATATGGGTCGTTATGATTATTGATTTGAAAGGAATGGAAACGACGGTGCTGCCGAACTTCAAGGGCGGCGAGAAGGAATACAAGGCGAAGATGTACTTTGACGGGACGACGCGCATTATGCACGGGACGCTCGAGCAGGGCGCATCCATTGGCTACCACAAGCACGAGACCAACAGCGAGATTATGTTCTTCCTCGCGGGCAAGGGCAAGGTGCTCTTTGACGACGGCGTGGAATACGTGGAAGCGGGCCAATGCCACTTTTGCCCGAAGGGCCACAGCCACAGTTTAATCAACGAGAACGAGGAACCGCTCGTGTTCTACGCGTGTGTTCCGGAACTCGGATAAAAACGGAGTATATAAGATGTCTAAATTGATGCGTTCTATTTCGGGTATCCGCGGAATTGTGGGCGATACCCTCACCCCGCAGGTTTTGGAGAGCCATGTGCGCGCCTTTATTGAGATCACGAAGGCGAAACGCATTGTGATTGGCCGTGATAGCCGCCCCACGGGTGAGGCTATTGTGCAGTTCGTGGCGGGCGTGTGCCGCCTTGCCGGTGTCGATGTGGTCGATGTCGGTCTCTCGACGACGCCCTCGGTCGAAATCCTCACTACCGAATTCAAGGCCGACGCGGGCATCATCATTACCGCGAGTCATAACCCGCTTGAGTGGAACGCCTTGAAGTTCCTGAACAACAAGGGACTCTTCTTGGGTCCAGACGATGTGAAAAAGCTTTTTGAACTTGCCGATGCACATACGCTCCAGTATCCGGACTACCGCACCATGGGCAAGTACGAGGTTGCCCCCGATGCCGATGGCGTACATATTGATGGGACACTCAAGATTCCGTTTGTGGATGTGGAAGCCATCCGTGCCAAAAAGTTCAAGGTGGCCGTAGATGCCGTGAATGGCGCCGGCAGCTACATTGTGCCGCGCTTGCTCGAGAACTTGGGTTGTGAGGTGGTGCGTGTGCACTGCGAACCGGACGGAACGTTCCCGCGCGGTGCCGAGCCGATCCCGGAACACCTTGGCGACTTGCGTGAGGCAGTGAAGGCGAATGGTTGCGCCGTGGGCTTTGCCGTGGACCCCGATGCCGACCGTTGTGCGTTGGTGAGCGGCGAAGGCAAGAGCATTGGCGAGGAATACACGCTTGCCATTGCCATGGAAGAAGTGCTCTCGCAAAAGAAGGGCCCCGTGTGCGTGAACCTATCGACGAGTCGCATGAACGAGGATGTCGCCGCCAAGTATGGTTGTGAATTTAGCCGTGCCAAGGTGGGCGAAATCAACGTGAGCCTGCAGATGATCGAGAAGGGCTGCGTGATTGGCGGCGAAGGCAACGGCGGTGTGATTCTGCCGGCGCTCCACTACGGGCGCGATTCCCTGGTGGCGGCGGCGCTTGTGCTCAGTTGGATGGCCCATCACGATGGCGGTCCCGAAAAGTTCGTTGCCGAGAACCCGGCGTATGTGATGCCCAAGAAGAAATTTGAACTTGGCAACAAGAGCGTGGCCGAGATATTGCCTTTGGTCCGCAAGGAATTTGAAGGCTGGACGGACGATGACCGCGACGGCCTTTGGCTGGGCAAGGAGAGATCTTGGGTGCACGTGCGCGCGAGCAATACGGAGCCGGTGATTCGCGTGATTGCGGAGGCGCCGACGGCTGAAGAGGCCGAAACCCTCTGCGCAAAGGTCGAACGCCTGATTTAAAAATATTTCCTATATTCTCTTTGAATAAAAATGGAGTTTTACTATGGAAGTCAAATGGCTTAATCCCGATGCAAAGTACGATAGACTCGTTTTGGCGGGCGATATTGGTGGCACCAACACGAACCTTGGCCTTGTGGGCTACAAGGACGGCGAGTTTACGCTGATTTTGGAGACGGTTTGCCCCAGCAAGGACATTGACGGCCTTGACGCGCCAATCAAGGAAACGCTCAAGGTGGCGGTGGACGCGCGCAGCGACCTCAAGCCTAGCCACATTTGCATTAGCGCCGCGGGTCCCGTCGCAAACAACAAGTGCGTGATGACCAACCTGCCGTGGAGCGTCGATGGCGATTCCATCACGAACGCGACGGGCATCCCGACGCTCGTGATCAACGACTTCATGGCCATTAGCTATGGCATCCCGACTCTGGATGTGAACGACCCCAACCAGATTCACAAGCTGCTCCACACCGACGGCAGCGACCCGGCCCCGCAAAAGGCGACCAAGGCGGTGATTGGCCCGGGTACTGGCATGGGTGTAGGCTTCCTCGCCTTTGACGGTGAAAAGTACATCCCGGCGAGCTCTGAGGGTGGGCATTCCACCTTCGCCCCGTTCGACAAGGATTCCCAGGAATTCCACGACTATATGGCGAAAAAGTTGAACTGCGTCCCCGGCGTGGAGCCTTTGGTGAGCGGCATGGGGCTGCGCAACATGTACGAATGGTGGAAAGAGACCCGCGGCGTTCCGAACAACGAAGCGTTTAAAAAGATCGAGGAGACGGAACCGAACGACCGTCCCAAGTACATTAGCCGCGCAAGCGACACCGACCCGGTGGCCGCCGAGATGATGCGACTTTTTGTGAAGATGCTTGCCCGCTTTGCAAGCGACGCCTGTACTCTGTTCCTCCCGTTGGGTGGATTCTACCTGGCTGGCGGCACGGTGCAAAAAGACTTGCGCTGGCTCGAACGCGACAACCTGTTTATGCAGTGGTTCGAGAAGAACTACAATCCGAACATCCGCCCGCTCTTGAACAAGATCCCGGTGTACGTGATCAAGGATTACAGCATCAGTTTGTATGGCGCGGCAAACGCCAGCTTGAACTTGCAAAAGTAACGTATGAATTTTGAAAATCTCCCGCTTGCAAATCCTTTGCAGCGCGCTGTTCGTGCCGTGGGTTACCAAACGCCCTCCCCGATTCAAGAACAATCCATCCCGAGCTTGCTCGAGGGCAAGGACCTGCTGGGAATAGCCCAGACGGGTACGGGGAAGACGGCCGCCTTTGCGCTCCCTATTTTGCAGCGCCTACTGGATTCCGGAAAAGTACGCGCGCCCAAGACGTGCCGCGCCCTGGTGCTGCTCCCCACGCGCGAGCTCGCCATCCAAGTGGAGGAATGCTTTAAGGCGTATTCGCAGTTCACGGCGATCTCGACCACGTGCATTTTTGGCGGCGTGAACGACGCCCCGCAAAAGCGTGCGCTGATTCGAGGCGCGGACGTGCTGGTGGCGACTCCGGGCCGCCTGCTGGATTTGATTGGGCAAAAGGCGGTCTCGCTCAAGAACCTGGAGTTTTTTGTGCTGGACGAGGCTGACCGCATGCTCGACATGGGGTTCATTCACGACATTCGCAAGGTGGTGGCGCTTTTGCCGCAGGTGCGGCAGAACTTGTTCTTTAGCGCCACGATGCCCGACGACATCACCAAGCTGGCGTCGACCATCCTCCGGCCCAACCCGGTGCGTGTGGAAGTCGCCCCGCAGAGCACGCCAATCGAGCGCATTCACCAGGAACTGTACCGAATCGACAAGCGCCGCAAGGGGGCGCTCCTCAAGGAACTGCTTGCGGCGCACCCCGAAATGCAGAAGGTGCTGGTGTTTTGCCGCACCAAGCATGGCGCCGACAAGATTGTGCGCGTTTTGGAAAAGGCGGGCGTAAAGTGCGCCGCGATTCACGGCAACAAGAGCCAGAACCGCCGCCAGGAGGCGTTGGGCAACTTTAAGCAAGAAAAGATCCGCGTGCTGGTGGCGACCGACATTGCCGCCCGCGGCATTGATGTGGACGACGTGAGCCATGTGTTCAATTACGACTTGCCCAACGAGCCCGAGACTTTTGTCCACCGCATCGGGCGTACGGCGCGCGCGGGCAAGGACGGCGTGGCCATCGCCTTTTGCGCCCCCGACGAGGAACAGGACTTGCGCGCTATCGAGAAGTTGACCCGCGTCAGGATCCCCGAAGGTGACCCGGCGGTATTCGAGAAGCTCCCGCCACCACAAAAGGAGACGCCCGAGAGCGAAATGCGCAATGCCCGTGGCCGCATGCCCAGGCACCCGGCGCAACCTAAACAACAGAAACCGGCTGTGCAGCAAAAGCCGCAGCAGGCGCTGGCGCAACCCAGGCCGGTTGCACAAAAAGCCAAGTCGCAACAACATCCCCAGCAAGTCGATGGCGAGGCGAAACCGCACCACAAGCACCGCCGTAATCGCCCTGGCTCGCGAGCCCGCCGCCGCATGCGCGAGAACGCGCAATAATTTTGTTATCTTGTACAGGCAAACAGCCCCAAAAGGAGAAAATATGTTCAAGAAAATCGTCGCTATCGCCGCCTTGGCTGCTTCCACGAGTTTTGCCGTTTGGGACTTGTTCCCGATTATGCCGAACGGCACTGGACAGGTCCGCGGGCAGCTGATTTACACGGATCAGGATCCCTTGACGTCGCTGACAAGCACGGTGGGCGCCCGCTATTCTGTTGCCGACTGGATTGAAGTGGCTCTCAACTTGGATTACCGGCTTTTTACGCACCTTGATGGGGACGATGTAGGACCGGATGGCTTTGGCTACTTGGCTCCGGGTCTGCGTTTCCAGGTGACTCCCGTCTTTAGCATTTTTGGGGATGTCATGATCCCTCTTGACGATGAGTCCTATACGGGCGATGTGATCAGGTATGACTTTGGTATCCAGCATGCGTCGATATGGTCCAGGCTCATTTGGGGTACTTCTTTGGAGGTGCAAATGAACACCGAGACTTCCGTGGTCATCTTCGCCTTTGAAGACGAGTTCGACATCGTGCTCGGTCAGGTTGTCCCCTACATTGGCTTCAACCTCTATATGGGCGAGGACTTTGGTCCGGGTGGCGAGGGCGCCAACGGCTTCGAGATTCCGCTTGGCATCAAGTTCGGCGTTTCGGAGAGGCTCTCCCTCGATGTAGGCGTGCACTTTATGGGCGGAGACTTGTTCGAAATTTACGGTTGCGACGACCCCATGATTATGGGTTTCGAAATCGCTTACATTTTCTAGTGTAGTTTAGACAGATTCGGCGAGGGCGTACTTTTGGCTACGCCCGCCCTTGGGGCTGGCTTTGACCAGCCCTTTTTCTATGAGGCTCTGGATCTCGCGGAGCGCCGTGTCGTGGCTGGTGCCGAACAGGCCGGCGGCGTCCTTTGCGGTAAAGTTTTGCGGGAGAGAGCCTGCCATGACCGCGTTGATGAGCGTCTGTTCGCGTTCGCTGGTGGGGGTGCCCGCATGCAGGCAAGTATAGGCGGTGCGCTGGATTTGCGGGGCGATTCTTTTTTCGGTGGCCTTGATGGCGTTTTGCAGTTGACCCAGGAACCAAAGGATCCATTCGGTGAGGTCGCCGTTGCCACATTGCGTGCGGTTCAAAATGCAAAAGTACTCGGCGCGGTTCTGCACCATCTGCACGTTGAGCGCGTATTGGCAATGGGTGGTTTTCTCGGCGCGGGCGAGTTGCATTGCCATAAGGGTGCGCGCCACGCGTCCGTTGGCGTCGTTGAACGGTCGCAGTGTCAAAAACCAAAAATGGGTTATGGCCGCCTTGATGACGCCGTCCATGGTCGAGGTCTCGAACCACTTGATAAAGTTTTCGACTTCGGTTTCGAGGCGTTCGGGCGAGGGCCCGTCAAAAACGTAGGTCGAATCGCCGTTGCTGAACTCAATGCGGCTGGGGGTCTCGCGCAGGCGCATGGATTTGCTTGGCGACATGGAGGCGTGCCAGTTGAACAGGCGCTCCGCGGTTAGGGGCATGGCCGAGTTCACGATGGCGCCCAGGTAGTTCTTTACAAAGTTCTGCTTAGCCTGGCTCCGGAGTTCCACCTCTTTTTGGATTGCGTCCAGGTCGAGGTCGTGGCCGTCCATGGCGAAGTTCGCCACAATGTCGCTTGCCAGGATTTCGTTTTCGGTTTTTCCGAGGCCGCACATGTTCATGGTCCCGATGAGCCTGCCTTCGAGCAAGCGAGTTTCGCCCAGGGCGTCGAGGACACGCCGGGTGTCGAACCTAAAATGGGTCCAGTCGGGGAATTGGTGGATGAATAGCATATGCATAAAAAATATAACTCAATTGGAGGGGATTTTACTATTTTTTTCAAAGCCTTATGCCGTGAGAAGCTGCAGGGGTTGTGAAAACTGCCCATGTAAGAGAATCCCGTGAAAGCCGGGAACGGTCCCGCCGCTGTAAGGGTGTACGAAACTGGCAAGAACCAATGTTTTCGAATGTGAAGGAGCCAGCTGTAGGATGATCCCCGAGTCAGAAGAACTGTGAGGCTGCCATAGGCAAATGCCTTTTGCGGAATGACCTGCAAAAAGTTTTTGCCACAACTGAGGTCCGATGCGAGAGACGTTGGCTCCATATACCGCGGTAACGCGCGGTCTTTTGCGTGTATGCGCCCTGGGGGCGTGTGCCGTGGCGGCTCCGTTGTGGGCCGATGCTCCTGCAGACCAGTTGGCGGCGCGCGATACGGCTTCGGTTGGGCCGGTGCGCGACTTGGGCGTTTCGGAAGTCTCGGGATACGAAGCCGGCATTTTGCAAATGTCCACGGGCTATGAAGAGATTTTGCCTGCTTCTTGGGAGGGTCGGGGTCTTTCGGCAGCCGAGGTGCTTGCGACACTTCCCGGAATTCAGTACTACAAGCAGGGTGGCATGGGAAGTTTCCAGACCGTGAGCGTGCGTGGCATTGCGGCGAGGAGCATCGTCATTTGCATTGACGGGGTCCCCCTGAACGACGCGACGGGTGGTGCCGTGAACTTGGGGCAAATCGACCTGAACCAGATGGAAAAAATCGAGGTGTACAAGGACCGTGTCCCGGTACGTTTTGGTGGTTCGGGCATTGGCGGTGCCATCAACTTTGTCACAAAGGCTGCAGTGCATAGCGGTGGACGTGTTTTGGCGAGCTATGGAAGCCACAACACTTTTGAGGGCTCGGCACAGGTGACTGCCCGCCCTTCCGACAGCACCCTGTTTTCGGCGTCGCTCTCGGCAAGGCATTCCGACAACGACTATTCCTTCAAAAACCGCAACGGCACCAAGTACAACGAAGACGATGATTTTTGGGACAGACGGAGCAACTCCCAGTACACCGATTACTCGGGGCATTTTCAATACCGCATGCTGCACGGCGGCGACTATTTCTCGGTGGTGTCGGGCAACATTTTTTATGCAGCGGGGGGAATCCCGGGAACGGAGACCAACAACACCAAGGTCGCGAACTTTGTGAACGAAAATGCGGTGCTTTCCTACCGTTTAGAAACTCCAGACTACTTTGACATGCTCCGCTTTGAAACGGGCCTCTCGGGAAAATTCGAGAAGACAGTTTCTTCCACGTCGTACCCGCTGGATCACTTGGGCTATCTTAACGTTCCTTTTTTCCAATATGGGCTCGCGGGCTACAAGGCCATTCCCGAGGTGTCGGCGTACATGAACTTTTCCAACATGGAGTTGGGCGCCCATGTTTTGGGCAGTGGGGAGTATTACGGTTCCCGCGGTTCCATTAGCGATTTTGAAATCAAGCGCCTTTCGGGTACGCTTGCGGGAGAGGCCACTTGGTGGTGCCTGCCTTGGCTCAACGTGGGCGGCGAGGGCAGCACGCTGTTCATTCACGACGACATTGAGGGGGAGGAATTCGTGCTCCCCAATGGTTCCAACAAGTTGGACGGCGGCAAGTCCCGCGACATGGCGTGGTCGGGAATGCTCCGGCTGAAGCTAGGCCCCGAAAATTCCCGCTATGGTTTTAACGCTTCGTTCGGCAGGTTCTTTAGGGAGCCGCAACTGATGGAACTTTACGGCGCCTACGAGGGGCTGCTCTCGAACCCGGAACTCAAGGACGAAACGGCCCACCGCTTTGAGGCGAGCGCATTTGCCATGACGCCCAGCCGCAAGACCGTCTTCCGTACCAGCTATTTTGAGACGCATTCAAAAAATGGAATCTACTGGATTATCAGCGGCGAAATCAAGAAGCCCTTGAATGTGGGGCGAGCCCTGATTCGCGGCGTGGAGGCGGAACTGCAAAGCCGTCCCGTGAAGTTCTTCGAGACGACCTTGCGGGCGACAGTCCAGGACCCGCGCGACAATTCGGACCACCCGACGTATGACGGGAAGTTGCTCCCCGGCGAGCCCGTGCATAGTTACTTTGCCGAAGGGCGCGTTTTATTGCCGCTCCATTTGGACGCCTCCTTTGCGGCGGAGTACCGCACCAAAATGTATGGGGACAGAGCCAACCGCATAGAGCAGCCGCCCACGCCTGGCTACAATGCCGCCCTCGGTTTTTCGCCTCTCGAAAAAACGCGTTTGACTTTTGCGGTCAACAATATTTCGGACGAAACCTACAGGAACATTTTTACGCCCTACCCCATCACGGGCAGGGAATGGAGATTTACATTAACCCAGGGGTTATAACCCCCGCGTAGGCCTGTAACGCAAAGTTTGCGCAAGGGTCGCTACGATAACACAAAAAGGAAACGATATGAATAACAAATTCTTAACACTCTTGGCTGCAAGTTCCCTTGCTTTCTTTATGCAGGCTTGCGGTGACGACTCCTCTTCTTCTTCCACTCCCGAGGAAGATGCGGAGCAGACAGCAACGGCTGCCAGCGTTTACGTGTTTGGCACGGACTATACGGCGGGTGAACTCCATGCCGTCAAAGACGGCAAGGTCGCCAGCGAGGGAATTGAATTCCATCAGGATGCCAAGCTGGTCTCTGCTGGAGGAAACCTCTTTGTTCTGGAACGCTACGGTGCCGATAACCTCGTTCTCTTCAATACCGAAAAGAACGAAGTCACGTGGCAGGTTTCCCTGGACGATTTCTCCAACCCCGCCGACGTAGTGATGGCGAGCAAGGATGAAGCCTGGGTTGCCCTGGATGGTGCCGACAAGCTCATCAAGGTCGCCGTGAAGGACGGCAAGACTAAGAAGACCGTGAATACCGGCGACTTCGCCATTGGCGAAGATGGCAACCCGCACGCCACGGACCTCGAAGTCAGCGGCGACACGCTGTTCGTGCTCTTCAACCGTTATTACAGCAAGAAGGTCGACACTAACTATGTGACTGTTTACCCCAATGGTCTTGTTGCCATGTACAAGCTCAGTGATGGAGAACTTCTCGACACCATTTCCTTGGTGACCCAGAACCCCATGGCCATGGCCAAGGCCAAGGCCGGCATTTTCGTGGCATCCCAGGGTGATTACAACGACGCCTGGGGAACCGACGCCGACGATAATCGCGGCATCGAAAAGCTGGACCTCTCCAAGAAAAGCTCCAAGCTCTTTGTCTCTGGCAAAAAGCTGGGTGGCGGCGTCTCTGCGATGGCCGTGAACGCCGACGACAACGAAGCCTACGTAGCCATTTACAAGAGCTACGGCGATGTGCCGGTTGTGGAAGTGGATCTCGAAAAGGGTGATACCGAAACTATCAAGGGTGTTGCCGATGCCGAAGGCTCCATTGCTGTTGACCAGGCCACAGGCAAGGTCTACATTGGTGACCGTAGCTATGGTGAAGAATCCGTCTACGTTTACGACGGCGACAAGGTCGAAAAGATCGACAACGGCAAGGCGCTTCCTCCGTACAGCATTGTCCTTCTTTAACTGACGATGCGGTCGTTGACCGCAATTTGTGAAATAGGTCGCAGCGTGGGCCGCGGCCTTTTTTTGTACATTTTTGACATGAAGAAAGTCGATACCTGGTACAAGGCTCAGGGATATTGCCCTACCGAAGATTTTGAACTGGCGAGCTACCTGCTTTTTGAGGCGGGCGTCGCGACGCTCGAGGAATTGGACCCGGTGGCCGATGGTCGTACGGATTTTTGCTTTTATACGGGCGACAAGGCCGAGAGGGACCGCATTGTGGCGGAGTTCCCGCAATATCACTTTGCCGTGACCGAGGAGCCCGCGAAGGATTGGGACAAGTGGTGGCGTGACCGCGCCCAGCCTGTTTCGGTTTCGCCCCGCCTGTGGGTGCGCCCGCCCTGGGTCGATTTCAAACCCGAGGACCCGAATGCCGTTGTGCTGGAACTTGAAGCGAAGACTGCCTTTGGCACCGGTGAACATGACACCACGAGCAGTTGCGCGACGCTCATGGAGAATATCGATTTCAAGGGCAAGACTGTATTGGACATCGGTACCGGTACGGGAATATTGGCGATGTTCGCCCGCCGCATGGGAGCCAAGCTCGCCGTGGGCACCGAGATTGACCCGCTCACTATCCCCTGCATAGCGGAGAACTTTGAACGCAACGGTTTTGGCCAGAGCGATTGCCTTCTGGGCTTTTTGGACGCCTTCAAGGACGGCACCAAGTTCGATGTCATTTTGTGCAACATGATTCGTAGCGAACTATGGCCGCTCCGTGACGACATCGAGTACCTGCTCGCCCCTGGCGGGGAGCTCGTCATTAGCGGGCAGTTGTTGACCGAGAAGGATTACATTCTCAAGTGGTTCGACGAAGCCGGTTACAAGGTTGTGCAAGAAAGAATAAGCACGGAGTGGTGGAGCGTCTTGGCGAGATCGTGAGCCGCGGCAGGGGCTACTTCCCCCACGGGCTCTTTTTGCCGAAGCGTTCCTTCTTTTTGGGCCCGTGATTGAAGGCTGGGTCCTGGGCGCGGCGGCGTTTTTCAAAGTACTCGTCGCGTTCGCGGTTGCGTTGTTCGCGTTCCTCTTCGGTCCAGCGTTTCTTTTCTTTTTTTGGTTTCATGATTTGGGCGCGCTCTTCGCGCTTTTGCCGCTCTCGTTCACGGGCCTCCGGGTTGGCCTCGCGTTCCTCACTGGGATGGTATTCCTTGCCTTCGGCGTTTGCCGTGCGGCTTAAGAGCAGCCGTGAGAGTTTGCCCATCTTGAGGCGTTCGAGTACCGCGCGGATTTTGGGGCGGTTCTCGGGGATGTACCAGAAGAAGAACTGTTTTTGCCCCGCCTTTTGCGAGGGTGTTTTTGCCACATAGAGCGGGCTCCCGTCGGGGAGCATCTCGGCGTAGAACATCTCCGTGGCGATGGTCATGGGGGTCGGTGTGAAGTCCTGCACCTGCTCCAGTTGAAAGCCCAGTTGTTTGGTCTCGAGGGCGAGTTCCGCCATGTCGGCTTCGGTACACCCGGGGTGGCTACTGATAAAGTAAGGGATAATTTGCTGTCGCTTGCCAATGCGCTTGCATTCGGCGTCAAAGAATTCCTTGAATTTGCGGAACAGCGAAAAACTCGGCTTGCGGATGAGCTTGAGCACCGCTTCGCTCGTGTGCTCGGGGGCGACCTTGAGGCGGCCGCTCACATGGTAGTCAATGAGCTCGCGGGCGTATTCCTCGTGGTCCTTGCGGAGCGCCTCGTCGTCGGTCTCTTGCAATAGCAGGTCGTAGCGCACGCCGCTACCGATAAACAGGTGCTTTACCTTCGGGTTCGCGCGGATTTCGCGGTACAGGCTCAAGAGTTCGGCGTGGTGCGTGTCCATGTTGTCGCAAATCTTGGGAAACACACAACTCGGGCGGGCGCACTTTTCGCAACGGCAGCGGTCGCGTCCGCGCATCTTGTACATGTTCGCGCTGGGACCGCCCAAATCGGTGATTGTCCCGGCAAAGCCTTCCATCTGCGTGACTTTTTCCACCTCGCGCAAAATGCTCTCGCGGCTGCGGCTCGCAATGAACTTGCCCTGGTGTGCGTTGATGGCGCAAAAACTGCAACCGCCAAAACAGCCGCGGTGCGTGTTGATGCTGAACTTGATCATGTCGAACGCCGGGATGGCGCCGCGTTTTTTGTAGCGCGGGTGCGGTGCGCGGGCGTAGGGGTATTCAAAACTCTCGTCGATTTCGCCGTATTCGAGCGGCGGGTATGGCGGGTTGATGACGACCGTTTGTTCGCCAACGTTTTGCAAAATACGTTTGGCGTGGATCTTGTTGCTTTCGAGTTCCACTTTGCGGTAATTGTTCAGTTGCGTTCGCTTGTCGGCGAGGCATTCCTCGTGGCTTGCGAGATGCAGGTCTTCCCAGTTCTTGTTTGCAGGCACGTGGCCGCGCGGGGCGAGGTACGCTGTTTGCGGGATGCTTGTGAGGTTTTTGAACGGCACGCCTTTTTTGAGGAGACGCACCATCTCTTTCATTGGCTTTTCGCCCATGCCGTAAATAAGCAGGTCCGCTTGCGTTTCGGCCAAAATGCTCGGCTTGAGTCTGTCGCTCCAATAATCGTAATGAGTTACGCGGCGAAGACTGCTTTCGAGCCCGCCAATCATTACCGGCACGTCGGGGTAGAGGAGCTTCAAAATTTTTGCGTAAGTGTATGTTGCGTAATCGGGGCGGAACCCCGCCTTGTTGCCTGGCGTAAAGGCGTCGTCACTGCGCAGGCGCTTTGCCGCGGTGTAGTGGTTCACCATGCTGTCCATGCCGCTCGAAATGGCAAAGAACATGCGGGGTTTCCCCAGCTTTTTGAAGTCGCGCAAGTCGTCACGCCAATTTGGCTGCGGGAGTATTGCGACGCGGAGTCCTTCGTGCTCCAAGAGGCGGCTCACCACGGCATGCCCAAAGCTCGGGTGGTCTACGTAGGCGTCGGCGCTAATGAGGATGACGTCCACGTAATCCCAGCCTAGGGCGTCCAGGTCTTCTTGGCAAATGGGGAGGAATCGCGGGTCGTACATGTGAAGTAATGTAGAAAAAGAAGTGATTGATGGTTGGTGACTAGTGGTTAGGATTGTTGAGGTTGAAACGTTTTTTTATCTTTGGCTTTGATTATGGCAGAAACAAAGAAAATACTGGTGATGGTAGGAAGCCCCAAAAATGAACGCAGCGGGACTTTGATCCCGACGAAGGCGTTTGTGGAGGGCCTCGAACAGAACGGTAATTACGAGACCGAATACGTCTTTATCGACCGCCTGAACATTACTCCCTGCCGCGGTTGCCTCAGTTGCTGGGGCCGTGAAGACGGCAGCTGCTTTATGAAAGACGACGACATCCCCATGATTCGCGAAAAGCTGATCAATTCCGATGTGGTCATTTGGAGTTTCCCGCTTTTCTTGTTCAGCATCCCTGGGCAAATGAAAGTGCTCATGGACCGCATTGTGGGTATGGTTCATCCGTACATGGGCCAGCGCCTGGAAGACCCCGACTACATGAATAAAAAGATGCACGGTTTGCAGTTTCAAAAAGAGGGTCAAAAGATCATTTTGCTTTCAAGCTGCGCCTGGACTGACATTGACGTGGTGTACGAGCCCATTCGCAAGCAGTTCAACATCATTTTGGGTGAGGGCGGTTACGATTTGGTGGTGGCGCCGCAGATGCGCGCACTGCACCACCGTGGTGGCGAACGCCGCCTGAACATGCTCCGCGACAAGTTCCGCAAGGGCGGCGCCGAGCTCGCGACCACCGGCAAGCTCTCCCAGGAAGTCATCGACTACATGCAAAAGCCCATCTTTAGCGATGCTGCCTACCGCGAACTCGTGGTGCAGTTTGTGACGCACATGTTCGATAGGGACGACAATTTTTAAAGATCTTTGGCGTCGCGCATGGAGTAGACGCAGCCGCAAAAATTTTGGCGGTACAGGTTGTACTCGTGCGAGAGCTGGATGGAGCGCTTGTAGCCGCCCTTCTTTTTGAAGTCGCTCGGGAGGCGGCGCACGCCGTAGATGTCGCACTGCTCCTGCACCACATCGTTCAGCACCTGGGCATCCTTCATGGGGCTTATGGTTAAGGTCGTCGTGAAGTAGTCGGCTTTCTGTTCCTTGGCGATGCGTGCAGATTCGGCGAGGCGGAGCTCGAAGCATTTGCGGCAGCGCTTGCCGCCCTCGGGCTCGTTTTCTAGGCCGTGTGCGATGGCGTAGAATTTCTCGGGATGGTAATCGCCCTCGATAAATTTCACCGGGTGTTTCATTTCGGGGTGGTTCGCCTGGAATTCCGAAATAAAGCGCTTGATTTCTTCGACGCGGTGGCGGTATTCTGCTTCGGGCGCGATGTTCGGGTTGTAATAGAAAATCGTGATGTTGAAATACTGCGACAGGTATTCGATGGTGTAGCTGCTGCAAGGTCCGCAGCACGCGTGCAAAAGCAGGCTCGGAACTTCGCCCGTGCGCTGGAGCCGCCGTATTATGCGGTCCAGGTCCACTTGGTAGTTGTGTTTGGGGGGCACGCCCGCTTTTTTGACATCGCCCATTTTGCTACTCCCAGTTCAAAGTGCCAAAGGCTACCACCCAAAAGCAGATGGTGGCCGCGATGGCGAGCGTCCCCATGACGCGGCGCTCTTTTTGGCTGGTGCTGAACAGGACCGTCGCCGTGTAGAACGTGAGGTAGATCGCAAAAAAGAACGAGAGAATGCGTGTGATGATAAAGGGGATGGGCGTTGGCACGGCACCTCCCGCCGAGAGTAGTGTAAAGAGTGCCACGAACTGCATGCAGACGGGCAGTACGAACGCCTTGCGGACTTCCTTGGGCACTACCTTGTGCCGCCCGTTCATGGCGTACATGCCCCAGGGGGCGCCACTGGCGAGCGCGATATTCAATACAATGGAGGGCAAAAAGAATACAGCCCCGATGATGGCGGCAATCAGCATGCGGTAAATATATCAAATTTCAACGCCGAGGGCATTGGCGATGCATTCTACGAATTCCTCATAGGATATGCTTTCGTTTTCGTATTCGTTGATCAAATAGCCTGAATAGTCTTTTTCACCCTCTGCATTTTTACGCTTGATTTTTTCCATGTAGGAGCTCATGTCCTTTTCGTTGCAAACGGACTTTGGATATTGGAAAATTTCGTCCAGTAAATCCAATTTCTTTGTACAGCTCTTTCCATTGCCGCTAAACGATGTTTCGCGGTGCAATATACCATCGCTATCAATGTCCATGGTTTCTGTGTAAGAATATTTCTTTCCGTCATATTTAATTTGAACGGTTTCACATCCGTCACTTTCAAGGTCAAAGTCATCTTCGTCAATGTCGAACTCTGCAGATAGCAAGTCTTCGGCTTTGTAAAGGAGTTCGTCTTCTGCGTAGCAAATGTCCGTGTTGAATTCATTTGCAAAATTTAGGCTATGGTCGGTTACACGGAGAGTGGTTATAAAGGTGCTGTATTCCACATCGCCGTCTCCATAGTCCTTTGCGATTCCGGAGGTTTTCCACGTACCGAAAATACTCCCCGCTTTGCCGCCAGTCATCGTGAATAACTCATCGTGTTCATTGTCATCGGAGACGATCAGAGCGTCGCCTTCGAATTTGTAACGGAAAAACGTCGTATCTACATTTTCGTCCCAGCGGGTGGAATTCTCCGTTATGTAACAGCGATCATAAATGATGCCAAAGCGCTGGTTGGCTTCGTCAAGGATGTACTTGGCGGATGATGTTGTGGATGCGTTGCTGCTGGAATCGTCGCCGCAAGCGGAAAACGAAAGGGCCGCTACCGCAAAGGCTACGCTGATTTTTAGAACGTTTTTCATAGTGCTCTCCGTTAGGGCTTATTTGTAGTCCAGAACTGCATACCATTCAAGTACGTAGTAGGTGGCCATATAATCGTCCTGTGGTATTACCTCGCCTATTTTTTGCCCGACATTGTCAAAGCCGTAGCAGTAATTAGAACAATATTCCTTGTCGTCAAAAAACTTGTCTTCATCTACAAAATTCGGACACACATAAATCTCGTTGATGCCGCTGGAAAGTGTGACCGTAACGGATTTGTAATCACTCCAGATGCCGACATTATCTCCTAAATCGATTGTTGAAGTCTTGATGGAATCTTTTTTTTCCCCGTCACGATAAGTTTTTATGGTAAATGAAATACGCGGGTCCCCATCGCTTAAGCCATTACCATCCATTGTTTCTAGCTGCTTGTAATATTCCAAGAACACAGACAGCGTTGTTTGTCCATTTGTGTAGGCTGAAGTATATGCCGAACTGCCAGAATAAGAGTAATCATCGTCTGTATCGTATTCTCTGTTATAGAAGTCAATCTCATCTGAAGATTCACGAGAGACATCATAAATGGCGTCTTCGTAGGTGTCGGGGCTGAGAGGGCCGTTGCCGCAGGCGGTAAGTGCGGCAATTGTCAAAAAGACGGCAAATGAAAGTGAAATGCGTTTTTTCATAATCCCTTCTTACCAGGCGAATTGCAGGTTGAGGCGGAAACTGTCGTTCTCGTCGGCGTAGTTATGCCCAATTCCAGACTTGGCGTCAATGAGCATAAAGAGGATTTCTACAGAGAAGTGTTTGGTAAATTCAATCCCAGGCCCCAGCCACAAAAGGAATTCCCAGTCTTCTTCGCTATAGAAATCACCGTCCCAGTTAAAGGTCTCGTCGACTCGCCATCCGTAAATGTCTGCCGTGTTCCAGCCATAGATGGGCTTGCGGACGCTGAAGGTCAAGTCGGCAAAGGGGGCGAAGAATTTGACAATGGGGATGCCTATCCTCAGGGAAAGAGGAATTTCAGCAAGTAGCTCGTGATATTCGGCCCACAGGTCTACAAAGTAGGTTTTGTACGAAGTGCCAAAAAAGGAATTTGAAACTTCGCCCAGATATTGCCCGTTCGTATGCATATAGTCATGGTGACGGTACAGGGCGCTCAGACCAAATTGGAATGAACCTGCGCTGTAAAAATACCAGCGGAATAGGAATGAAATACCTGCCTCCATATTGAAGTCGCCGACCATCTCGTTGGCGCCGTCAATGTGGTTCTCCAGGAAGTCGTTCTCGTCGAGGCTTCCCACTACAAGGCCTATGCCCCAGTAGAAGATGTCTCCAGATTTTGTCGGGGCTTTGGGCTTTTCATCGTTCTTTGTAGGTTCCACCTTGTCGCGTCCTGTTTCCAGGGAGTCTACGGCGACGACAGCGGTTGCGGAATCTTTTGCTGCATCTGTCGCGGTTTTTGCGACTTCAACGAGGAGTCCCGTCTCGCGGTGCATGGTTATGATGACATAACAGTCGCCAACCGTGTCGCACACTCCAAATATGGAATCTGTTACGGCGTTTTCGTTTTGTATTCGGTTGAGGCTCGCTTCGATTTTGGCGATGCTGTCCTGTTCGTGGAACTTTGCCGCCTGCCAAAGGGCGCGGCTATATTCGTAGCATTTGCATGTTTCTTCCACTTTGTTGCAGAGCGGGTTCTTGGTGTTTTCGGGAGCCGTTGCTGTGGTTTCGAATAGGCTTGTGTCGGCGGGGCAGGAGGTGCAGATTTGCTTGCATTGGTCGCCCATGGAGGGAACCTGGATGGGGGCTTCGGCGTTTGCAGAAGCCCGATTATGCTCTTTGTGAAACTGCTTGAGTTGATCTTCTGTCAAGGGGTTCTTTGCCTTTTGGGCGTCCACAAACACGCCGTCCTTAAAATGTACTGTGCGTGAGTAAAACTTGGACTTTCCTTCCGATGCCAGGGCTTTCTCCTTGAACAGTTCTTTGTTTTTTGCGATGTTATCCAAAAGTGCTTGGCAGCTGCATAGGGAATCGAGCCTCATGCAGGTGGCGTCTTCGGGAGTCTCTGCGCATGGCCCGCAAAGGGACTTGCACATGCCGGCCTCATTGGCGTAAAGGACCGTGGCTGCAATCAAAGTGAGTAGGATTTTTTTCATGGAAAAGACGAGGCTACGGGGTTACTGCCAATATGGTGAGAAGAATGCATTGTAAAAATAAATGCACAAAACTCCCGTGTCAAGCGCTTTTTTGAAAAATCCATGAAACTGCCCGCCGTCAACAAATTCCCAGTTGGCAGGCGTCTGTTTTGTGAAAAAACGCAAAGGACGTGATTTCCGCCCCTTTTTTTTGCATTTTCCTGTATTCTTTTTGTATCCTTTGAAAATGGGTATTTTTTTAGTTTATATTCGGTAGCATGAAGATCGAAAAGCACATTGTTACTGAGTCCAATTGGACGCGTTCTAGGAGGGCCGCCCTTGCTACGGCCCTGGGTATCACCGTGAGCCTCCCGCTGGCGGCTTGCGATATCTCGTCTTCGGGCGACGACGCAGCGGAACCCGCCCCCGAATCCAGCTCTGTGGAGGAACCCCTGGGCGGCGATGTTTTTATACCCGAGTCCAGTTCGTCGGACGCACTGCCAACCAGCTCGTCGGACGTTCAGCAGCCTCCTAGCTCTTCGAGTAGTCTTTTGCCGCCTAGTAGCAGTTCCAACGGGCCGGTGGACGTGCTTATTGCTGGCGACATCTATATTCCTGAGCCCAGCAGTTCCAGCGCCGAGCCCGAGTCCAGCTCGTCGGAAGTTCAACCGTCAAGTTCCAGTTCCGATGGCGAAGAGGTGCAGTGCGGAGAAGACCGCGTGTTTACGAGTCCGTTTGACCCGTGCATCCCGGACGACTATCCCGTGATGAGCATGCCCTCGACGGTGGGCCACATCCAGGTGCCCCTGGTCAACGTCTAGTATCCATGAACCTCGTTCTGAGCCTTACAGAGCAGTGCAATCTGCGTTGTACGTATTGTTACTACAAAGAGTCTCATGCGGGTCGCGTCAAAGTGATGAGCGACGAGGTCATGGAGGCTGCCATCGGGCTTGCGGTAAGGCGCACGGTCGCCTTTAGGCAACGCCGCCTGAACATCACTTTTTTTGGCGGTGAGCCTCTGCTCCGCTTCGATGCCATTAAACGTGGTGTGGAATATGCAAAAAAAGTGGTAAGCGAAACTGCGCCGCAGGGCTTTGTCGTGCGCTTTGCCGTGAATACCAACGGCACGCTTTTGAACGACGAGATCGTTGATTTTATGAAGCGCGAGAACTTCCAAATCTTCCTTTCGCTGGACGGTTCCGCCGAGCGCCACAACATTTGCCGCAGGCAGGTGAACGGCGAGGGAAGCTTTGACCTCATTGCACCGCACATTAAAGCGCTTGTCAACACCGACGTCATTGTGCTCGCGGTCATTACGCGCGACAATATCCGAGGACTTTGTGACTCGTTCAGGTGGCTCTATGCGCAGGGCTTTAAAAACATCACCTCAGCTGTAGATTTTGACGGCAAGTGGACCGAGGAGGAATTGGACGCCCTCGGCGCGGAATACCAAAAATTGGCGGAACTTTGGGTTCAAAAGAAGAAGGCGGGAGACGTCTTTTACCTGGGGACCATTCACGACAAGGTGAAGATTGCCGTGGAGGGTTCGCGTTACCGCCTGTACTCGTGCCATGTTTACGAGGGAGGTCTCTCGGTCGCGACCGACGGGAGCATTTTTCCATGCACGCGGTTCATCGCCTCGGACCCGGAAGCCCCCTATTGCCAGGGGAATGTCTTTACGGGCGTTGACGAACATCGTGCTAACGCGGTACATGAATTTGTCCACAACGACAAGGCCGCCTGCGAGGGCTGCGCCATTCGGCATCGCTGCACGGCGCATGAGTGCGCCTGCACTTCGTTTTACACCACGGGAACCTTGGAAGGCGTCTCGCCCGAAGTCTGTGCGCACGAGCGCATGCTCGCCGCGATTTGCGACGACGCTGCGGATATGATACTGACAAAATAATGGCTGCCGCCTTGCCGGGGTAAAAAAAAGACCCCTTCAGGTAAAGGAGGTAACCTAAAGGGGTCAGGGAGTGTTTGGGTATGCCAAAAAATTAGCTTTCGCATGCCCCAAAATCCATCCGGGCCGGAACATTTGTGTTTACCGAAGTATACACCGATTTTTATCCGTTATGGATGATTTTAGCGTAAAAATGCCTTTTTTAGGCTGAAATTGCCGTTTTAGAAGGCGATTTGGGTGGTTACTGCGCCGTGTACAGGGTGAAGTGGCGTTTTTTTGCTGTTTTTGAAGGTCGTGGTGAGCGAAAAGTCCAGGAAATCGGCGTGGAGATGCACCTCGTTTTGGATCTGGAGGCGCCTGGTGGGTAACCCGTCGGGGGCGACAATTACCGTTTTTACGCGATTTTTGGGGGAATCCTGGTATTGGACGCCCAATTCGAGCCTCGGCGGCCCGAATCCCTCCCCACGGGTGTGGCGCACCCTGCCTTTGCTCCCCAGGGTCCAGGACTCGACTGCCTGGGAGGTGACTCCCGCAATCCAGTCGGTGCGGCGGCAGTTTTCGCTGCCCTCGAGGCAGGTGGCGCCGAGGAACACGCGTGCTTCCGGCGGCCCGCTTTGGAGCGTCGCCTTGAAACGGGTTTGCACGCTGTCGCTGTGCAGCGGGTTGATGAAACGCGCATTGAGCGAACCCTTGGTGTCGAGGAAGTTCTTAGCTGTGGCGGAAACGGTTTGCGAACCCCAGAGGCGGCTCTTTAAAATACCCGGGCTTAGCCGGGCGAAACTCGGGACGGAGTCCCCGTGCGCATACAGGGTGGTCTTCCACGAGGGTATCCCTGTTTGCGAGAGTTCCGCCTTGACCAGGGGCTTTTTTTGACCCGCCTCCCACCAGCCCGAAATTTTCCCGAGGTTAAACTTTGTCTGTAATGCCCCCGAATAGATTGGTTTCTCGCGGTGGTTCTTGCGGAACCAAAAGATCCCCTCGGCGCTGCTTTTGCTGTTGAAGGTGTAGCCACCGCGGGCTTGCACGGTGCGGCTCGTGTCCAGGAGGCCTGCCAGGTGGAAGTTCCCGATGGGGTAGAGGAGGGCGGTTCCCCACAGGGTGTCGAGCGGAAAGTGGCTGTGGAGTTCCTTGGTGGAGATTTGACCGAGGTGGGCTTCGTTCCCGCCGTTTTTGTAGGTGAGCAGTTCCTGCGTGCCGAGCCGGAGGGTGTAGCGGTAAAACGAAAGGTCGAGTTCTTCGCGGAGGCTCTCGATGCGGCCAGTGGAATCGAGTCGAGCCTTCCAAGTGACGCTCCCGTGCGGGATGATCCCCGGGCTTTTTTGTTTTGCGGTGCGTTTTTTGCGACGGGTGTCGGCAATTCTTTTGCGTTCGGCGCACGGCTCCTGCGCGTATACCTCGGCCAGGAGGCAGGCTTCGCCCTCGTTGCCCTCGTCCAGCAGGGCAAGCATCTCTTGCGCCTGTTCCGGTGTAATGATCCCGCCGTCCCACCAGTCAAATATGTCGGCTTCGTTTACGGCGTGTCCCGTGCCTGCGGCGCTCAGGAGGGCAAACAACGATAACCGCGCCGTCCAAAATAAAAAACATTTGAGGTCCATACCTTATAAACGGATTTTTGGTGAAAAATGTTCCGTATATTTTTAAATTTATGGTATGGCAAATTCCAGCTGGTCCAAAAAGCCGTTTCGTAGAACTCCCGCCCGTGCTGCCGATGCGGTGGGCAAAGCGTTTGTGCCGCACCTCAAGGCGCCCCGCACCGAGTTCCCGCTGTTTAACGGCAAGCGCGTGACGCCCTCGCTCGCGGGTCTCGACAAGTTGCTGCACTACTACGGTGTGGAACTCCAGGAGCCGACCCTCAAGCAGTTCTGGGAATTCCACCAGCTGCTGCGCGCGAACAACGACGACCAGGACCTTACGCGCCTGAATGCTTTCGAGACGATGGTGGAGCGCCACTATGCCGACTGTACGCTCATCAACGCCTACGTGCCGCAGTGGCCAGCCCGCATGATCGACGTGGGGAGCGGCGCCGGCTTCCCGGGAATCCCTTTGAAGCTCGTGAACCCGCAAATTCGCCTCACGCTTTGCGAACCGCGGCCGAACCGCATCAACTTCCTCAACATGGTCATCGAAAAGATGGGGCTCAAGGGGATTGACGTGTTTGGGCACAAAGTCACGAGCCGCAGCATGACGCTCCCTGTGGATGGCGTCATCAGCCGCGCTTTCGAGTGGATGGACAAGACGCTCCCGCGCCTAGCGAACAGCCTCAAGGTGGGTGGCCGCGTGTACTTTATGAAAGGTCCCGGAGTCGCCGAGGAGCTCGCCACGTTCCATCCCGAGGACTTTGGGTACAAACTAATCGCCAAGCATTTTTACACTATCCCCAACAGCACGCAGGACCGCGCTCTGATTATCTTGGAACGCGTGGAGTAGCGGTGAGTCTTCACATTGCGGCGTAGCCGCTAGAACTTGAACAGCATGCCGAAGCGCATCTGCCCGTCACGCACGCCATCGTGGTCGCCCACGTCCTTGATGGTGGCGAAGTCGAACTGCAGCACGTCGGAGAGCATAAAACCAAAGCCGAAGTCCACTTCGTTTCGCTTGCCGGTCTGGTCGTAGAGGTAACCCAAGCGGAGCGCAATCGTGTTGGAGTAGATGAATTCGGTACCGAGGTTAAACACACCTTGCATCACGGAATTCTTGACCGCTTCGAACCCGTCGCCTTCGCGTTCCGGGTTCAAGAGGGACTTCCAGCTGGCGATGTAGAACGGCTCGGGGTCGCCCTTGTCGTCGTCGTAAACCACTTCGCGGTTGTAGTCGGCGGCAATGGTCCACTTGTAGTCGGCGAGGCTCAACAGTTCGTACGCGAGTCCCAGACGCCAGGTGAGCGGGATGGGGTCCTCGATGGTTTTGTCTACGTAGTAAACGCTCGGGCCGATGTTCGCCAGCACCAGGGCGAAGTTCAACTTGTCAACAATCAGGTTCTTTTTCAAAACGCCCACGTCAAAGGCGTAGCCGAAGGTGGTAGCTTCCTCTTCGCCCGCGCCCGCGCCGGAACTCAGGTCCGAGTAGAAGAATTTGATGGTGAGGCCCAGGCCCCAGTCGTTGGGGAAGCGCGTGCCGTAGCTGAAGCCGCCCACGATTTCGGAACTGTTGTAGGCCACCAGGTCGTCGGCGTCCACGTCGCCCGAGACCACGGTCGAACCGAAGCTCACGAAATTCACGTGGAAGCCGAGGGTTCCCCAGTCGTTGAGCGGGATGGTTAGGCCGCCATAGAGGTGGTAAAGGTCGGGGATGTTCAAGATGGGCAAGAGCTTTTCGTAGAAGGCGGTGAGCTGGTAGTCGGCGTCCTTGTACTGCTCCATGCCGTTCGCGGTACTGAACCACACGTCGTTGCCCTGCGGGAGCACCACCCATACCTTGTTGGAGCTGAGTCCGTTCCCCGAATGGAAGTGCGTCCATTCGTCTTCGCTTTTGACGCTGCCTTCTTCTTCGGCGGTGCCGCGTTCCAGTTCTGCCTTGCGTCCGCTTGCGGTCGCGTAGTCGGGGAGGTGGCGCCATACGCCTTTGTCGGTTGCAATCCAGATGGCGCCCTTGTGGTCGACCGAGATGGAGTTCACGGTGTTGCCCGCGAACTGCACCTGCTCCCACTTGCGGAGAGTGAAGTGGCTGAGGCCGCCCTTGTGGGCCGCCCAAACGTGACCGGAACTATCGACGGCGAGTGCCGTCGGCTGCAAGTCCATGATGCCGTCTTCTTGGTTGAACAGACTCCAGCGGTCCTTGTCGTTCACGCTCTTTTTGGGGACAAGACGGGCGATGCCGGCGCCGTCGACGGCCACGTAAAGTTCCTTGCGGTTTTCGCTCCATACGAGTGCGTTAATCTTTTGGCTGGGGAGAACCTTGCCCTTTTGTTCGAACTGGCCGTTGCGGTAAACGAACAGACCGTTGTCGGTGCCGATCCACAGGGAGGCGCCTTGGCTCGCGAGGGAGGTGATGCGGTGCTCGCCCAGTTCGCTTTCGTAGTTCTTCCAGGCTTTGCCGTCAAAGCGGAACAGGCCCTTGGGCGTGCCGACCCACAGCTTTTCGGTGCGGTTGTCGTAGAGCACGGCGGTAATGGTGTCCTTCACCACCAGGTTCCAGGGCATCTTGACCTCGACCACGTGGGATTCGTCGTCGGCGTTCTGGATGTCGTTGAACTTTTTGACCTGGCGGGAGTATTCGTCGAGACCGCGTTCGGTTCCCACGTACACGCGCACGGCGTCCTTGACCTTGGCGTTGCCCTGGAGCGTCACGGAGTAGTAGTCCACCCACTGTTCGCCGTCAAACTTCAAAATGCCGTCGGCGGTGCCGGCCCACAGCTCGCTTTTTGAAAAGAACCCGTTCTTGGAACGGCTGGTCATGCTGGTGAAGTACGGGGCGGTCTTGCCGTCCTTGGCATAAGAAATGCGCCACTCGTCGGCGAGAGGACCAAAGGCGAGACCCGCCGGGTTGTAATACATGGCGGTAGCGTCGTCCGCCAGTGCTGCACCGGCTTCGCCCATGCCCAGCTGGCGTGCGCCTACAGGCATTTCGAGGGTGATGATGGCCGAACCGGCAGCAAAAGAAATGGCGGGCGCTAATAGAAGTGCAGATAATAGGGATTTACGCAAGTTGCCTCCAATCGGGGACGTCGTAAGTGCTTCCGTGTGTCGGAACAACCGCCTTCCAGCCGGACTTGCTGGGGTTTTCCCAGGGTTGCTTGGGCAGGAGCCTGCAGTCGCAGCCCAAAACGTAGGGCGGCAGAATTTCGGCGTGGTTGCGGATCTGTTCACGGGTAATGAAGTTTTCGTCGTTGACGAATTTGCAATAGTTCTTGCCCTTGGGGCCAATCTCAATGCGGTAGGTGACGGTGCCGTTCTTGTCGCCTTCGTCAATGGTCTTGATGGTTTCTTCGATGGTCGCGTTCCAGCGGGCGATGTATTCTTCGCGCTGTTCGGGGGTGAGCTGTTCCTGGGTCTCCAGCCAGGAGCGCAGCGAGGCTTCGCTCGGCTTTACGGCGGTGATCGATTCCCGTGCGGGCCGGACTACAACCGCGTACTGTCCCGAGACGTCAATGACGGGCTTTACCTCTTCCTTTTCGTCGGCGCTGTGGATGACCACGTAGGCCCCGATGCCCGCAAGAATAAGCGATAGCAAGACGATGGCAATGATGATAATGATCGACAGCATAATCTTTCCGTTTTTCTAATTAAAAACCTTACTCAATAAAACTAGCATTTTCTATCTTGTGGGATAGGAGTTTATATGCCGAAATTAAAGTTTTTTTTAGTCTTGTTGTTAGCTTGCAATATTTGGGCCGTGCCATATAGCATGGAAGTGGTCAAGGAAGGCTCCGGCGACACTATTCGTGCGGGCCAGTTGATCAAGGTTCACTATAAGGGATTTTTGCTCGCCGACTTGCTCGATACGGCCAAAGCTGCCGTGAAGGATTCTGCCGCCAAGGATTCCGCGAAGGTCGCTCCCGCTGCGACTGCCGATTCCGCCGCTGTGGATTCTGCCGCGGCCACGGGTCCGCAACCTTTTGCCAACTCCTACGATAGCGGCGAGCCTTTGGAATTCACCATTGGCATGGGCCAGGTGATCCCCGGTTGGGAAAAGGGCCTTATGGGCATGAAGGTGGGCGAGGTCCGCAAGCTTACCGTGCCTTACCAAATGGCCTATGGCGAGAATTCCCTCGAAGGCATTCCGGCATACTCCGACCTGTATTTTGAAGTGGAGCTGGTCCACGCCGACAAACCCATTGAACCCGATAAATTCCCGCAGAGTGTAGACAAACTAAATTGGAAGGACGTGGCGAAAGGTCTCAAGATTTACGACGAAAAGGTCGGTGGCGGCAAGCCCGCCGTGGCAGGCTCCGTGCTCAAGACGCATTACACGGGCTGGCTCCTCTCGGGCCGCAAGTTTGGCAGTTCCAAAGACATGGGCAAGCCGCTCTCGGTCGTGATGGGCGCAGGCAAAATGATCAAGGGCTGGGAAGTCGGCCTCGAGGGCATGAAGGAAGGCGGTGTACGCTGGTTCCGCATCGCCCCGTCCATGGGCTACGGCGCTACCGCCTACACCATGATTCCCGCCAACTCCACCCTCATTTTCCGCGTAGAGCTGGTCTCCTCCGAGGTGGACGAAGAAATCGCCGCCAAGATGGACTTTTTCCCCGACACATCGAGCCTCACGTTTGAGCACGGCTCCGAAGGGCTCCGCTACGCTATCGTCAAGCCGGGCGAGGGCGAACCCGCCAAGACGGGTTCCACCGTACGTGTGCATTACACGGGCTGGCTCACCAACGGCTACAAGTTCGACAGCTCCCGTGACCGCGGGCAAGAATTTGCCTTCCCGCTGGGCGGCGGCCGCGTGATTCGCGGTTGGGAATTGGGCGTTGCCGGCATGCTCCCGGGCGAAAAGCGCATTTTGATTGTGCCTCCTGGACTCGGCTATGGCAGCCGCGCTGCGGGTCCCATCCCCGGAGGTTCTACGCTGATATTTGCAGTGGAGTACCTCGGCGAATAATGCTCAAGACGCTCACCGAAAAATTCAAGGAGGCTTTTGCCTCAGTGTTGCCGGTGGCCGTCATTGTGCTGTTGCTTTCGTTTACGCCCCTTGTGGATTTCTCGGCAAAACAGATGGTTGTTTTTGCCGTCTGCTCTGTTTTTTTGGTGGTGGGTATAGGCCTTTTTAACCTGGGCGCGGACCTCGCCATGACCCCCATGGGCGAGCATGTGGGGTCGGGCCTCACCAAGTCCCGCAAGCTGTTGCTGCTGGTTTCGGTGTGCTTTATGATGGGCGTGTTCATCACCATTGCGGAACCCGACCTCTCGGTACTGGCGGAGCAGGTAAAGACCGCCATCGAGCCAGTACTGCTTATTGTAACCATAGGCATCGGGGTAGGGCTCTTCCTGGTGACGGCGATTGTGAAGATCGTTTGGAAAAAGGACCTGTCGTCCATCATCATTTTCTTTTACATGTCCCTCTTCATGCTGGGCATGCTCATGATCTCGATGGATAAGGAGACCTTTGTTGCACTGGCGTTTGATTCGGGCGGTGTGACGACGGGTCCCATTACGGTGCCGTTCATCATGGCACTGGGCGTGGGTGTGGCAGGCGCCATTGGCGGCAAGAACGCGAACGAGAACAGCTTCGGCCTCATTGCGCTTTGCTCGGTAGGGCCGATTCTTGCCCTCATGGGTCTCGTGATTTTTTCGAAGGGCGACCTCGTGTATTCCCTCGATGCGGCGAGCTATTCTATTGACGCTTCGCTGGGCAGTCACTTTTTGCCGGCGGTCGGCGCCGTTGTCAAAGAGGTGCTGGTGGCGTTGAGCCTCATCGTGGTGTTCTTTTTGGTTTTGCAGTTCGTGGCGCTCAGGCTCTCCAAGACCAAGCTGATGCAAATCGGTTTTGGCATTTGCTACACATTTGCGGGACTCGTGATTTTTTTGACGGCGGTGGCGGTGGGCTTTATGCCTATCGGTTTTGAGCTGGGTAGGGAACTCGCCAAAATGCCCCGCGTGCTCGTGGTGGCAGGCTTTGTCATTGGTATGGTGGTGGTGCTCGCCGAGCCCGCGGTGCACGTGCTCAATAAGCAGGTCGAAGAGATTACGGGAGGCCTTGTGACCAAGCGCTCCATGCTCATCGCCTTGAGCTTGGGTGTTGGCGTTTCCATAGGTCTCTCCATGATCCGCATCATCGTCGGGTTCCCCATCATCTATTACCTGATTCCGGGCTACTTTATTTCTTTGGGACTCTCTTTCTTTGTGCCCAAGCTCTACACGGCCATCGCCTTTGACTCTGGCGGCGTGGCGAGCGGTCCGTTGACCTCAAGCTTTATTTTGCCGCTCTCCATTGGCGCGTGCTCCGTGATTCACGATGGTGGCGATTCCGTTTTGAGCTATGCCTTTGGCATTGTGGCGATGGTCGCCATGACGCCCCTCATTACCATCCAGGTCATGGGCTTTAGGGCGATATTCACGGCGAAACTCAAGAACCGCATGATGATGCGCCGTATCCAGGATGCGGACGACGAACAGATTATCGATTTCACGTAGGCGGCACCATGGCAGATGTAAAGACGAACATTGTGAAGAAGCGTACACCGGGAGGTCGGCGTGCCCGCGTGTCCATGAACCGGCTCAAGATTCTAGTGACCATCGTGAACCGCGCCAAGGCCGACTTTTACATGGACCACATCCAGTCTTTCGGCGTGAACATGCAGATGGTCATTTACGGCAGGGGGACCGCTCCGCAAGAGATCATCGCCGCTATGGGCCTCACCGATTCGGACCGCGCCATCATCATGAGTGTCATTGGCGAGAACCAGCTGAAGGCCGCCCTCGAGAGCATTGAAGAAAAATTCCACACCATCCCGAATGGCAAGGGAATCGCCTATACCATCCCTATGACAAGCATCATCGGGAAGTCCATTTTCAACTTCCTAAGCGATAACCGCGATGTGGTAAGGAGGAACGAAAAATGAGTGCAAACAGCCACGAATTGATTTTGTGCATTGTGAACACCGGGTTCTCGGAAACGGTCATGGAGGCCGCCAAGGATGCGGGGGCACGCGGCGGCACTATTATTGGTGGGCGCGGCACTGCCAACAAGGAGGCGGAATCGTTCTTCCACATCGCCATCCAGCCCGAAAAGGAAGTCGTGATGATTTTGGTCGATTCCAAAATCAAGGATGCGGTGTTGCACGCCCTTTACCAAAAGGCGGGCCTCGATACCATGGGGCGGGGTATCGCCTTCTCGCTCCCCGTCGATGACGTCGTCGGCCTCACGCCGTGGCAAAAGGCTGTCGACAAAGACGGAAAGACTATCAAGATTCCTGCCGTGGCGAAGGAGTAACAATCCATGAATGTCCTTGTCTACTTCCTCTTTGCGCTCTCGGGTTTTGCCGGCCTCATTTACGAAGGTTCGTGGGCCCGCTACCTCAAACTCTTCCTCGGTCACGCCAGCTACGGCCAGGTGCTTACGCTCTGCATCTACATGGGTGGACTCGCCATAGGCAGCTTTGTGGCGGGCAAACTCGTGGAGAAGGTGAAACGCCCGCTGTTGGGTTACGCGGCGGTGGAACTCGCCATTGGCATTGGCGGCCTCGTTTACCATCCGCTCTACAACCTGCTCACGGGATTCTTTTTCGATAGCGACTTTGTGGCTGGCCTTGGCTTCAAGGGAGCCGAGGCCGTAAAGGTTCTTTTGGCCACGGGCTCCACGCTCCCCATCGCCATCGCGGTGGGCATGACGTTCCCCTTTATTGCGGCGGGTCTCATGCGCAAAAGCGGCGCCGAACTCTCGCTTCCCATGCTCTACTTTACCAACAGCCTCGGGAGCGCCATCGGCATTCTTTTTACAAGCTACCTGCTCATCCCGGAACTCGGCAACCACGCGACACTTTGCGTGGCGGCGTCCATCAACTTTTTGCTCGCGGCGGTGTTTGGCCTCATCGGCTTCATGACGCCTGCGACCAAGGCCGAAGCCGACGAAGAGGCGGGTATTGACCCCTCGACCGAGGAGCCGCTGAACGAAGATTACGTGGCCGAGCACAAGCTTCCCATGCCGCCCAAAAGCACCTGGCTCTGGATTGCGGCCATCACGGGCTTGACCTCGTTCGTTTACGAGATTGTGTGGATTCGTCTGCTTTCGCTTTTGATGGGCTCGTCGAGTCACAGCTTTGACCAGATGCTCTCGGCGTTTATCTTGGGCCTCGCGCTTGGCAGTGCCGTAAGCGGCAAGCTCCTCAAAAAGGACTCTCTGGTGGTGCTTTCGCTTGCGCAGATTTTCATGGCGTTTTTTGCGCTCTGCACGCTGTACTTCCACAAGCCCTTCTGGGGCATGATGAACGAGGCAAACCAGATTTTTAATGCGACCTCTGACGGCTACATTTGCTGGAGCGTTTTCAAGTACGCGCTCTCGGTGCTTTGGATGGTGCCCACGAGTTTCTTTGCGGGCATGACGCTCCCGCTCATCACGCTGATATTGACCCGCGCCTTCAAGAGCGAAGCTCCCATCGGCAAGGTCTACGGCTGGAACACCCTCGGCTCCATTGTGGGCAGTGCTGGTGGAGGCCTCTTGTTGCTCCCGTTCTTGCAGCTCAAGGGCGCCTTGGTGCTGGCTGCGGTTTTGGACTTTGCCATAGGCTTTGTTTTGCTGGTCGTGTACCGTAAAAAGTTCCGCTACAATGTGTTGTTCTACGTGATAGCGGCATTCATGGTGCTGCCCTCCATTTTTGTGAACTTCGACCCGCATCTCGTCACCTCGGGTGCGTTCCGTGCCTACAAGAACCTGCACCCCGACGAAAAGATTATCGTGCGCGACGGCAAGACGGCGACCATCAGCTTCCACGAATCTAACGTCCATTACTACATCAAGACGAACGGCAAGGCCGACGCCAGCATGAGCAAGGACCGCAGCCATCCTATCGAGGGCGACGAACTGACGCAGGCTGCTACGGCGTTCATGCCCATGGCTGTGAAGAACGAGCCCTACGATGCCGCCATGGTGGGCTTTGGCAGCGGCATGGGCGCCCATTACCTGCTGGCGGACCCTTTGCTGCGCGACTTTGACTGCGTCGAAATCGAGGACGAGATGATGACCTTGGCGAAGGGTTTCTATCCGTGGAACTCCCGCGGTTACGACGACCCCCGTATCCACATATACATCGATGATGCACAGACTTTCTTCCTCACGAACCGCCGCCAGTACGACCTTATGATTAGCGTGCCCAGTAACCCCTGGGTGAGTGGCGTCGCGAGCCTCTTTAGCCACGAGTTCTACGCCAAGATGCGCCGCTACATCAAACCGGGCGGACTTTGGGTGCAGTGGATTCAGACTTACGAGTTCAACGACCAGTTGTTCCTCAACATTCTCAAGGCTTTGGACGTGGTGTTCCCGCACGTGTCGCTCTACAAGGCGCCCGAGGAACCCGACATCATCATTATTGCGAGTGACCAGCCGGTAATACAAAAGAACATCGGCCGCTTTAGCACCGACCCCGTGCTGGTGAAGGAGTTCAAGCGCATCCACCGCGAGCCCGACTTCTTTGGCGAGCAGAACTTCTTGTTCACCTCCAAGATGGTGAAGTCCATGCTCGAGAACATCGAGCCCAACAGCATCTTTACGCCGATGGTCGACAACAAGGCGGAGGAGGCGCGCTTTGTTCACTCCGACGCCCACATAGTGCAGGTGTTCGATAGCTGCGAAATCTGCTGGCCCGAGTACCTCGACTCCGCCGACTACGCGCTCCGCCGCCCCGCCCGCGTGAAGGCGATGATGGAGCACATGGCGGACCCGTACAGGACGCTTGCCCTCGAGGCCTACCTCGCGAACATAGATTCCATGGCGGAACCCCGGGGTGACAGCGCTGCGGTCGCTCTCTCCGTTAACGAAAAATCCCCGTCCTGGAAAAAGTTCCGCGAGGAGTACATCGAGTGGATCCGCGGTGTGCCCATGGAAGTCCGCGATACCGTCGGCATTTATCGCAAGGTTCGCGCCCTTGTGAACGCGGGCGTGTTCCCAGCCTCGTTTGTGGACGAGTTCAATATCCTCGAGGTTGCCCGCGTCAAGGACTACCCGACCGCCGCTCGCCTGGTGGCCGACTTCTACGAAAAGTACGAGGTCAAGGACATGGACGAGTTCTTCCTCAGGAACGCGATCCTTATAGCCTTCCTCGCGCGTGAACCGGAACTGGCAAGTGTGCTCTACAAGGAGGCGATTCGCCCACACGAGAGCTTCTTTGCGGTCGAAAAACTCCTCATTTCCAAGGAAATCCCGAAGCTCCGACGCGCGAACCTCAAAAAGTAACCGCCCTCGCGAATGGGCTACAAGTAAAAAACGGCGCTCCGGGGAGTGCCGTTTTCTAATGTCTAAATCTTTAGAGCACTTGCTGTTTTAGAACAGGTAGGTCACGCCGGCCATTGTGTAGAACGAGAGTAGGTTCGCCTTTTGGAATCGGCTCTCGGGAGGGACCAGGGCCTTGTTCAGGCAGTTGGAAAGGCTCTGCACCACGCGGATGTCGATGTTGATGTAGCGGGTCAGCATGTAGCCAATGTCAAGGATGCCACCCACTTCAACGCTCGAGGTCACGAGGGCGTTGTTGTCGGTTACGGGTTCGCTGTCGCCAAAGTTCTGGTTGTATTCGGAGCTGCCTGTCAACTTGAGCGAAAGGTTCAGACCGAGTCCGGCAAAGAACCCCCAATCTTCAAAGGTGTAGCGCACAATCAGCGGGATTTCAAAAACCATCATGTTGATGACGGCGTCGTCGCTGCCGAACTCGGTGTCGGTTTCAAAGGAGTAGTGGCGGTAGTTGAAGTCCAGTTCCGGGGCAATGCTCAGGTTCTTGACGCCCAAGGGCATTTTGACCATGAGGCCGATGCCGCCAATGAAGCCCATTCCCCATCCGTCCGATTTGCTGCCAAAGAAGGTGTTGGTACCGCCCTGAACGCGGGCGCCCAGCTGGATGACTCGGGCAAAGCCTTCGGTGCGCTGGCGGTTGATTTCTGCCTTGGAGGTTTGCTCGTTCTTATAGCGAGCATAAGCGGCTGCATACTCTTCGTCGTTGGCGAATTCGCTGTCTGTTGATCCGTCGTAAGACGAGCTGTCAGAGGAGGCGGATGCCGACGGTGTAGAATCGAAATCGTCAAACTCGTCGGCTTGCGCAGAAATAGCCAGTGCAAGCACTGCCGAGGTCAATAGAGAGAGTGTTTTTGACTTCATACGATTTAATTATAATAATTGTGCTAAAAAATTGTCCCCATAAAAATATATCTATGTGTAAAAAGGGTGTAGAAAAAGAAAGTTTACTTAGTATGAAAAAAATACGGAACATAAGGTTCCGTATTTTTTTGTTAACAAAAGTTTTCCTATGAATTTGTTAGAGAATGAACGAAAGCCCGAGACCTGCATGGAACGGGTACAACTGTGAATTCATCACTTCAGATTCGGCGATGGCGGGTTCGTTCAGCAAGTTGGTAAAGTACTGCGATACGCGGACGTCTATGGACATCCAACGGGTGAATGCGTAGCCAATGGTCGCGACGCCGCCCATCAAGACTCCCGAGGTCGGGAGAGTGTTCTTGCGCTTGTCTTTTTCGATGCCCTTGTCGGAGTCAATTTCTTGGTGGTAAGAGGACTTGCTCGAAAGTTTGAGTCCAAGGTCAAAGCCTAACCCAAAGAAGAACCCTTCTTCGTCGGGGGCGTATTGCACTATGAAGGGGATCTCGAGGAGCATCATGTCGATGCGGGCGTCGTCATCGCTCTCGTAGCCTTCGCCGTAAATGGTGGAGGCCTCGTAAAGGTAACGGCTGTAGTTGAAGTCCAGGGAAACGGAGAACTGCACAGACTGCATGCCAAGGGGGAGCTTGGCGAAAAATCCAGCGACCCCTTCGTAACCGAGTTTCCAGTCGTCGGACTTTTTGCCAAAGAGCATGTTCATGCCGCCGCCCACGCGGGCGCCTAGGCGGATGCGGCGGGAAAAGCCTTCTTTGCGGGAGCGTGAAATTTCGGAGTCTTCGGTAATGTAGCGGTCGTACGTGTCGACGTCATCATCGTCGTTGTCAACTGCATTCGAGGCAGTCTCTTGGCATTCGGGCAAAAGCGAATCAGCGGGGGTACAGTCTTCTTCTTCGTCTGCGGCGGCAGACTTTGCCGTGTCCGTGGCGGATTCTGCTGTTTGAGTTTGTTCAGTTCCGTCGCAACCGTCGCCTATGCAGGCGGGGGCCGGCTCGTCTGTTTCGCCGTTATTCAGTTCGGTGCTGCCGCCGTTTTGCTTGGCGACCCATGCTGAATCCACGTCCGGTTCGTATTCCTGGGCAAAAGCTGCCGCGTTGAATAGGGCGATAAAAGAAATTGCCAGAATGAGTTTGCTGAATTTCATGGCCCAAATATAGTTTTTTTGGCGAGGAGAGTCTTGGCCAGCAAGGAGAACTGCTTACAAATTTACGTTGTAAATGAAACTTTACAAACTAGAGGGGGCTATAGAAAGGCAAAATTGTACATTACACGTTGGTGGGATAAAGGAGAAAAACTATGAATAAAATAACGACTTTGTTTTCTGCGGCTTCGATTGCGCTTGCCGCTTCTATGGCACTTGTCGCCTGCGGCGATGATTCCTCGTCTGCGAGTTCCGATGAAACGCCGACTTCGTCAAGTGAAGAAACTGGGCTAGAATCTTCTTCGTCGGTTGAGGAAGGTTCGTCTTCATCTGAAGGGACTGAGTTTTCGTGTAATGTTTCTTTGGGTTTGGTCGAAGGATGTGAATCCTTGGTCGAAGATGAATGCACCGCTCAAAACGAGGGCGAGGTCAAGGAGGTTTGGGTTGGGAACCCCAAGTACGGGCACAATACCTATAACCGATGCGAACGCGGTTCGTGGGTTCAAGGGGATATTAGTTTGACTTGCGATACTGCTGGCGTGCAGGTGGGTGACATATGCCGGAGATATGGATCGACGAACATATTCCAGGCAGGCATGAACCCCACATCGCCTGAATATGTGTTTGTTTATGCAGGCAATGGTGTTTGGGAAAACTTTGATGGTTTGGCCAAAATGACCAAGGAGTGTACTGCCGAAAACGAAGACGACATGGAAAAAATCGTTTATGGCCGTGATGACAACACATTGATTGTGTATTATAAGTGTACAGGCGGCGCGTGGACCGGAATAGACGAGCCTACTTTTTACAACTGTGCGGATTCCGCCTCTACCAGTGGAACCTGCTCGTTTGAAGTAGATGGAAAAATGGTGTACTATAAATACAATGATGAAGAATTCTGGATGAATGGCGCGATGGTGGATAGCGTGTGGGTGAAAGCCGGCTACGATCCTGAATTAGGTCTTTGTCCAATGTACTATTCTTTGTCTTCCTCATATAATCTGCCAAAATTGCTCGATTCCAGTTATTACTATTGCTGGGCCGGGCAATGGGAAAAAGTAAATCTTGTACCGAAACAATATACTGACCCTCGAAAAGAAGGCTTGACAGACGAGGAATACGATGTCCTGGATTTGCCCAAGGATGCCAAGGTAGGTGATCGTGCCGGTGGTTTGCTGGAAAAATGCGAGTATAATCAGGAATTATATACGGTAAATGGATGGGAAGTGTATGATTATTGCATATCTCAAAATTATTACCGCTATCATGAAGATGGTTCTTGGGCAAAAGAAACGGTGGATGAATTTTTTGAGGATATAAATTCTTCTAGTTTTGAATGTAACGCAGAAACAGAAGGCCAACAGTGGATTAGAATGCCGGACGAAGATCAGCCGGGTACAGTTCTTCAATGTGTTGCCGTTGATAATGAGACTATTGAATATGATGAAGTAATTGTTGAATACATCTTTAATCGGTTTGAAAAGAAATGAATTCCCCTCTTTTAAGGGCTTTGAACATCGGGATGGCTGACCGCCATCCCTTTTTCTTGCTATCTTTACCCCCGAAAATTTAAGGACATAAATCATGGCTAAGTACAATCCGCAAGAGATCGAAACCAAGTGGCAAGCCTACTGGGAAGAACATCAGACTTTCAAGACGGGCGAAGATAAGTCCAAGCCCAAGTATTACTGCCTGGACATGTTCCCGTACCCGAGTGGCGCAGGCCTGCATGTGGGCCACCCCGAAGGTTACACCGCTACCGATATCATCTGCCGCTACAAGCGCAGCCGCGGTTTCAACGTGTTGCACCCGATGGGTTGGGACGCTTTCGGCCTCCCCGCTGAACAGTACGCCATCCAGACCGGTACGCACCCGGCCATTACCACCAAGAAAAACTGCGACAATTTCCGCCGCCAGATCAAGCGTCTTGGCCTCTCCTACGACTGGAACAAGGAAGTCAACACCACCGACCCGAAGTATTACAAGTGGACGCAGTGGATTTTCAAGCGCCTTTACGGCACCTGGTTCGATGAAGACCAGCAGAAGGGCCGCCCCATCGAAGAA
>JAEEGF010467569.1_pt1 | contig 79199 bp, 52 predicted proteins | sample 9134171 | NCBI WGS metagenome assembly JAEEGF01 (sample SAMN16246542, study PRJNA631951) | gut metagenome | biome: gut microbiome; feature: rumen; material: AP-attached | host: Bos | place: Iran: Karaj | collected 2018-10 | reverse complement strand
CTTCACTTTAAATTTTTAAAGTTAAGTTTTTTAGCTCTTGAATTACTGTCTTTGCTCTTAGCTTGACACTCACTCATTAAGCTTATTTTTGCTTCGCTCAATGTACTAGCGAGTGCCCACACAGATTGTCTAGATTCGTTGTTAAAGAACTTTTTTGTTTTCGCTTTGCTTAGCGAACGATGTGCATTTTAAGGCTTATTTTTTTTTCGTCAACACTTTTTTTGATTTTTTTCACAATTCTCCATTTTTTGTATATCAAATAATCAATTTGTATTCTTTTTACCCATAATACGCACTGCTCTGTCATACTACTGGAATACCATACTCCTTTCCGCACAAAAATGCAGTTCAAAAACTGAAAAATGCATCAATTTATCCGCATGATAATCAGTAATTTTCATTTTCAGACAAAAAGAACCTGTCAGACAGGTTCTTTTTTGATAAGTACTTCAGTTATCCATCTGGAGGTTTAACCGCCTTTTTCCGGTCTCCCTACAGTTAACCAGTGGTAATTCTTATTGAAGTCGCCGGTTACCCGAAATGTTCACATCTCTGAAACCGGCTGTTTTCCTGCCTACTTAACTCTTATAGTCAGTTCATCATGTTCATCAAAATCGACCACATAGGTTCTATCCGGCAACAGTTCTCCTTTCAGCACATGCTGAGCCAAAGGATTTTCAATCACATCCTGAATTGCCCGGCGTAAAGGTCTGGCACCGAATACCGGATCATAGCCTATTTGAGCCACCCTATGAATAAGATGATCAGCAAATTCAATCTTGTAGCCGGCATCAGCCAGACGGGCAATCAGACTGTTAAGATGAATTACTGCAATCTTTCTAATACACTCTTCATCAAGCGGATGGAACATTACTGTTTCATCAATACGATTCAGAAACTCAGGTTTGAAATGGCTGCGCAACACCTGGAAAAGCTGCTCTTTAATTTCATCATAACTCTTATGACCGGTTTCCTCCTGTATAATTTCAGAACCGAGATTAGAAGTCATAATAATCACAGTGTTCTTAAAATCAACTGTTCTCCCCTGACCATCGGTCAAACGGCCGTCATCAAGTACCTGCAGCAGAATATTAAACACGTCAGGATGAGCCTTTTCAACTTCATCCAGCAGAATCACACTGTAAGGACGTCTTCTGACGGATTCTGTTAAATAACCGCCTTCGTCATATCCCACATATCCCGGAGGAGCACCCACCAGACGGCTCACAGTATGTTTCTCCATGAATTCACTCATATCGATACGCACCATGGCTTCCTTGGTATCAAACATAAATTCGGCAAGTGCCTTACAGAGTTCTGTTTTACCGACACCGGTTGGTCCCATAAACAGAAATGAACCAATCGGTCTGTTAGGATCGGATAGTCCGGCTCTGCTTCTTCTGATAGCGTTGGCTATAGCGTTAACAGCCTCATTCTGTCCGATAACCATGGTATGCAGGCTGTTTTCCATATTGAGTAGTTTTTCCTTTTCACCGGTCATCATCTTGGCTACCGGTATTCCCGTAGCTCTAGACACAACTTCAGCTATTTCGTTCTCTGTAACCTTATTCTTCAACAGCTTAGGAGCATCTTTGTCTGCAGCACATGCTATAAGATTTCCACCTTCAATCTGTTTTTCCAGATGTGGAATAACTTCGTATTTCAGTCTGCTGGCTTCAGCAAGATCACCTTTTCTCAGAGCAACACTTTCATCAAACTTGGCCTGTTCAAGCTGTTCCTTGATATGCTGTACTCCCTGAAGACTAGACTTCTCGCTCTTCCATATCTCCTCAAGCTTGCTGTATTCTCTTTCCTTGTCGGCAATATCCTCATCAAGCATTTCCAGACGTTTTTTACTTGATTCATCAGAATCCTTGGCTACAGCCTGTCTTTCCATTTTTAACTGGATAAGTTTACGCTCAAGTCTGTCCAATGGTTCAGGCTTTGAATCTATCTGCATTCTGATGCTGGCAGCCGCCTCATCAATAAGATCTATAGCCTTATCAGGAAGCTGTCTGTCTGTGATATATCTGTTCGAAAGAGTAACCGCAGCAATGATTGCAGGATCAGTAATCTCCACATGATGATGAAGTTCATATCTTTCCTGCAAACCTCTAAGTATTGCAATGGTATCCTCTACAGAAGGTTCTCCGACAAAAACTTTCTGGAAACGACGTTCCAAAGCTGCATCTTTTTCAATATACTTTCTGTATTCATCAAGGGTTGTGGCCCCCATACAGTGCAAATCACCACGGGCCAGCGCAGGTTTAAGCATATTACCGGCATCCATTGAACCTTCTGCCGAACCGGCTCCGACCATGGTATGAATTTCATCAATAAACAGTATTACCCTGCCTTCCTCTTTGGCAAGAGCATTAAGAACAGCCTTCAATCTTTCCTCAAATTCACCGCGGTACTTGGCACCGGCAATAAGAGCCCCCATATCAAGAGATAAAAGTCTCTTGTTTTTCAGTCCTTCAGGAACCTCTCCTTTTACAATACGCTGAGCCAGACCTTCAACAATAGCAGTCTTACCTACTCCGGGCTCACCTATAAGTACCGGATTATTCTTGGTACGGCGCTGCAGTACCTGAATGGCTCTGCGGATTTCCTCGTCACGCCCGATAACAGGATCAAGTTTACCTCTTTCAGCACGGGCAGTTAAATCAATGGTGTATTTATCAAGTGCTCTGCGGTTTGATTCGTCTTCGGCATCATTTACCTTTTCGCCTCCTCTAATCTTTTCAATAGCCTGACCAAGTTTCTGACCGTTGATACCACACTTAGTGAAAACTTTCTTGACTATCTGATCCTCTTCAAAAGCGGCTTTCACAAATATTTCAGAAGAAATAAACTTATCATCATTTTTCTTGGCAAGTCTTTCACTCTGATTCAATACATTCGCTGTCGCAGGAGAGAGCTGAATATTACCGCCGGCACCTTTGACTACCGGGAATTTTTTTATTTCTTCGTCTAAAAGCAGTTTAACAGCATTAGCGTCAGAACCGCACAGAGTGAGCAGAGCGGGAATTGAACTTCCCTGCATACTTATCAGCGCTTCAACGATATGAGCCGGTTCGATAAACTGCTGTTCATTCACAACTACAAGAGAATTGGCATCCTGCAATGCTTCCTGTAATTGATTTGTCAATGATTCCAATCTCATATTTATCACCTCTGAATTTTATATCCTTACAATTAAGACATAATATCTCTTTGGCATTATTCAAGTTTTTTTTATAAAACTTTTATACAGTTTTCTTAACAGATGACATTTGAACACATACTTTAAGACGAATCGGCATAAGGATGACCAGAATAAAAAAAAACAGGACAGCATCATTAAATACGATATTGTCCCGTTTATATAAAATATAGATATAATTAACAAAACATTATTTTTGTTTTTTGCTTTATCTTTTTACCTTATCCTCTTATTTCTTCTCTGCAATGAAGCTGATGCATCCATGACTTGTCAGTTTATATCAGAGTATTCTTATGAGACTAGCCATTCTTCCGGTATTTCTGTCACGGCGATAGCTGTAAAAATATTCCGGTGATGAATATGTACATTCACCTGAAAACAGTACACTGTTCACCCCCATCCTTTTTAACTCTTTCTCCGCCAGCTTCGGCAGATCCGCAATGTACCTGGCTGATGCCTCCGAAATACCGTCAGGACTTAGCAGAACTGAGCAATTTTTTTCCGGATCATACTGTTTTTCACAGATAACCGGATCGGGAACACATCTTACAAAGCAGTCATCGTTTTCGGAATTTACTGTAATAAATGCCTGTCGCACATCCTCTCCCACCTCAAAAACCCTGTTACCGATACATGGTCCGAGCCAGGCCAGAATTTCCGCCGGATTAACAGACATTCTGTTGACAGTGTTCCGCAAAACCCCTGCCGCAAGCCCCCGCCATCCACAGTGAGCCGCTCCGACAACCCTGCCGTCCAGAGAGGTCAGAAGCACAGGAAGGCAGTCGGCAGTCATAATAGCCAGAACAATATTTCTTCTGGTGGTTACCGTTGCATCAGCATCCGGAACAGTTGCCTGCTCCCCCGCACTGTCCGCATCAAAAACAATAGAAGAGTGAATCTGATTCAACCATATAATCTTCTCTGCTCCGGGAAGAGACTCAAGCAGTTTGCAACGGTTTTCATGCACATCTGCAGGATCATCACCCACATGAAGTCCGAGATTGAATGAATCATACGGTGAAGAACTGACACCTCCTAATCTTGTGGTGTATGCCATTTCAATGTTACGCACAGGTTGTTTTACAATTCTTAAATAATCTCTGAGCGAAACTGCTCCTTCCTGACAGTTTTTCAAAGAATTTCCATGATATTCCATGTTGTTATATCCCGAATAATACTTCCGATGTTATGACATATTCAAAACAGCCATCCCTTTGGCTCAGTCCTCCAGAATAACGGTAAGCCCTAACTTAAAAGGTATTGCTGAATAACAGAAATTCAGTCCTGCCGGAGGCCTTACAGTATTTTTCTGCCACAGTTAACAGATAAATAAATCCGGTTTATACATTAAACCGGACATTCAGATTATGCTACAGACGATATTACTCCGGCAATTCCGGATAATTCACTTTAACGGGAACAGTAGATACTGCACATGCACCCCGTACATAAATCATGACGTTCCCCAAACAATATCATCAGGATGCTGTTTGGTATCTTCTCTCAACACATCGACCAGTTCGAGCATATCTGACGGAACAGGGGCCTCAAAAGACAGCTCTTCACCGGTAAACGGATGAACGAACTCCAGTTTGACCGCATGCAGAGCCTGTCTCGGGAAGGTATTGATGTAGCGGGTAAACTCCTCTGATGCATTCGGTATAAATCTCGCTCTCTTACCGCCGTACAGAGGGTCACCGACCAGCGGGTGCTTTATATAGGACATATGAACACGAATCTGGTGAGTACGACCGGTTTCCAGTCGCAGACGCAATCTTGAGTGAGCTCTGAACTTTTCCATCACTCGATAATGTGTAACCGCCTCCTTTCCCAGACCGTCTGGAACAACAGCCATCATTATCCTGTTTGTCGGATGACGTCCTATTGGTTCATCAACCTCTCCGCCGGCAGTCATATGACCAATCACCACCGCCTCATATTCACGAACAACATCGTGACGGGAAATAGCCTTAACCAGCTTATGAACGGATCTTATTGTTTTAGCTATAACCATTAATCCGGAAGTATCCATATCTAGACGATGCACAATACCTGCTCGAGGAAGATTAATACTTTCAGGATAACGATAAAGAAGAGCATTCAGGACAGTTCCTGTTCTTCTTCCTGCTCCGGGATGAACAGAAAGACCTGCAGGTTTATTGATAACCAGTAAATCTTCATCCTCGTAGACTATATTAAGAGGAATATCTTCGGGAATAAAATGATCCTCATTATCAATCACGGCACTTACCGACACGCTGTCATTGGCATTAATTTTTTCTTTCGGAACAGTAACTACCTTACCGTTCACGGTAACCAGACCGTCAAGTATCCACCCCTTGAGACGGCTTCTGGAATAATCGGAAAACAGTTCGCTTAACGCCTGATCCAGTCGTATACCGTGCATGGACTCAGGAATAACCGATGTTAATTCAATATTTTCACTCATGTATAAAAACCTCAAAATTTTCTTCATTTTAGCATAAGCTAATTTATTCCACATAATTTAATTAATACACTTGACGGCCTCTCTCGTATCAAAGTGATTATAAGCAGGTACCTATTTCATACCTTTATCTTATATCTCCACATTTTTCCGTATCTGCGTGTCATCAGAGTATGATCCATCACCAATAGATGATAGCCTCCTTCGGAGTTTCCGGTCTTTTTCCTGATAACTGTTCAATAATCAATAATTGCATATGGTTAATGAAAAAAATGAATATTTTGTGTATTATTATCGTAATTTTGTTTAATCATCTTCAGCATCCCGGCAGATTTGTCTATGGGATTATTAAAAAAACAATGTTTAAACGCCCTTATCATGTATTCCGTCGCAGTTTAATAGGAACATGACTGAATAATTCAAGGCATTGAATGAGTGTGCGTATTTGACAGACATTCAGTCTGAATGAGGAATGAACAAACGTCATTTGAAATAAATTCAATTATAATATTGAGTAGCTGAATCCCGGTGTTTAGTATTATTTCATGGTACCGGATAACAGTTTAACAGTTATGGGACAAAGTAATGTCATTAAAATTTTATAAACTGGGAATAGCATTACTGTGTATGGTAATGTTTTGTGCCTGTTCTTCAAAAAATAAAGATATTGTTCCTGATAAAAAGCCGGAGGAATTGTACATAGAAGCGTATAAGGCTCTGGCTTCTGAAAGATACAATGACGCCAGAATCAACCTTGAGGCCATCGATAACCGCTACCCTTTCGGTCCGTATGCCCATCAGGTTCAGCTGGATTTGATTTATACATACTATAAGGATCGGGAAAACGAACTGGCACTTGCTGAAATTGACAAGTTCATTCGTCTGAATCCGTCTGATGAACACCTCGACTACGTATTGTATATGAGAGGATTAACCAATCTCCAAAAGGCTACAGACAGATTTCTTGATTTTATCCATGTAGATACCTACGATCGTGATACAGCATTCTATGAAGTGGCATATAAGGATTTCAAAAAACTTTACGAAACCTTCCCTCACAGTCTGTATGCAGCAGATGCCTACGCCCGCATGGTATCAATTCGCAGTACTCTGGCAAGACACGAGTTGGATATTATAAAGTTCTACCATAAAAAGCAGGCCTATATTTCCGCCGCAAGACACTGTCACAAGCTGCTCCTGAAATTCCATGACAGTGATGAGGTAAAAGACGCTCTAAAGATTCTCATAGACAGCTATAAGCATCTGAACCTGCATGAAGCAGCAGCCAACACGCAGAAACTCTATGATTTAAACTTTAATTAGAATACGGCCTTTATCAGGTTCTGACAGTAATCAGTAATTTAAAAATCTGACGCAATCAAGTTGTTTGTTACGTTATCTGAAACAATAAAAAACGGGCTCCGGAATAAATCAATCCGGAGTCCGTTCTTTTATTCAGTACTATGATGTCTGAAGCTCCGGGATTATACTTCCCTTACAATACCGTTAGGTAAAAGAATGAGTTTGCCTACGGCATGACCGCCACTCAGAACAGCGTGAGCCTTGGCTCCGTCTCTCAGAAAGAAACTTTCGGATATATGAACCTTCAGATCTCCGGAAACCACATATTCAAGCAACTTCTTCAGCTGATTGATATTCTGCTTGACCACCATACCGGCTACATTCACAGCCATATTAGTAGCGGCAAGCTTGACAGCCTGATAGGTTATGGTTGGCACTGAAACCATGGTTGAGTTAATTTTCAGCAGTGAAAGATTATTAATAGCACTCTGTCCGCCGACCAGATCGATGAACAGATCAGCCTCACTCTGCCATTTCAGACATTCCTCATTGTGATAATCAACCACGCAGTCTGCACCAAGACTTCTGACAAATTCATGATTCTCTTTCGAACAGATTCCCATAACCCTTGCACCGGCAATTTTTGCAAGCTGCACAGCCAGATGGCCTACACCTCCTGCAGCCGCGGAAATGATGACCGTCTGCCCCTCCTTTAATCTGCCGATATCAAAAAGCGCCTGATAAGCGGTCAGGCCGGCCAGAGGGAGAGCCCCTGCAGCTTTTATCTTGCATTCATCAGGAACCTTGACAAGTTCAGATGCCACAAAATTATTAACAGAACTGTATGCGCCTCCGCTTAACGGAAAACCTACCAGTCCGCATACCCTGTCACCTTTCTTGAATTCAGTACAGCCACGCGGAACCTTGACAACCTCGCCGCTCATATCATAACCGATGACCCAGGGGAATCGTTCCCCTCGGGTTTTGGCTGCAAAACTTGTTCCCTGCCTTATTTTGGTATCAATAACATTTACACCAGCAGTCAGAATTTTTACTTGAACTTCATTAGCTTCAGGAGGTTCAACAGAGTTATCTTCATTAAAAACCAGATTTTCAACTCCACCGTAGGCACAAAGCTCTAGTCTTGACATAAAACATCCTATTTTTAGTCTTTTATAACATTTTGGTACTGTCTGAATATTTCTCAGAATACTTTACGGCAACTACACCGAATTATATCTGACATCCTATCCTAGATTCTATACTTAATCAGATGCAGCATCATAAAAAATATTAACTGATATTTGATATTCCGCTGTTTTCATGAATGTCGCATATTTTATACAATTCAAAGAGAATAGTACATTTACATTATATTTTAAGACCAAAATAATTATAATTTTATTAAGATGTGTTATCTTGGTGGCAAAAAGCACCTCAGATTCCATAAATAATTCCATAAAAGATAAACAGAAATCGACTGCTGTTTCAAAAAATAATGGAATGATTACAGATTGCTGTGAATTCTATATAAAGCCTCCATTAACAAAAAAGTACCTTCCCCAGAAAATAATTCTGCCAGAACACTGACAGCTTACCTTATTCTCTATTATTCACACTTCCAACCGGCTTATCTCCGGATCCTGTGAGTCTTTTATTATTATCCCGAACATCCCGGTAAAAAATGATATAATCACTCTTTTAGATACCACAAAATTAAATACTTTGTTCAAAAATTTGTTCAAAAACAGCTTTTAAAATATTAAATTTTTATTAAAACATAATATACTTTACATATGAACACAAATAATTCAGATAATTCCACTTTCGTTTATAATCCGCCAATGGAACCTTTTCTGGAAATTCTCTACGAGGACGACAAAATTGTTGTCGTGAACAAACCCAGCGGCATTCTAAGTGTTCCCGGCAAGGCTGCAGAGCACAACGACAGTATTCTGAGCCGGGTCAGAAAAACAGCTCCTGATGCCGAAGCCGTACACCGGCTTGACATGAGCACATCCGGCATTATTGTTGTAGCAAAGAACAAAGAAGCAGCCGGACGACTGGGGAAGCAGTTTCAGGAAAGGCAGACCCGAAAGCTCTATTATGCCTGGGTATGGGGAGTAATGACCACGGAAAAGGGAAGAGTCAACAAGCCTCTTTGTGTCGACTGGCTGAACCGGCCGATGCAGAGAGTTGATTATGTAAACGGGCGTGAGGCAATAACTGACTATATATGCATTGCTAGAGAAAGTGACCGTTCTTTCGTCAGACTTCATCCGCATACCGGCAGATCTCATCAGCTGAGGGTGCACATGAAGGAACTCGGTCATCCGATTCTCGGCGATCATCTTTATGCACCCGCGGAAGCAAGAGATATTGTTCCTCATCTGCAACTACATGCCGGATATCTGGCTTTTCGCCATCCGAAAACCATGGAACTGATGGAGTTCAACCATCTTCCGCCGTTTAAAGTACCGGATAATTTTGATGTTATGTCCGACAAGGTAGATATCTGACAGCCGGAAAAAAGGTATGCCTCACCTTCCGGACGGAATTATTGTAAGTCAGGTATTTTAAATACCGAACAGCCTTACAGTAATGTCTCTTTTATTATTGTTAACGGACAGGGAGGGTATATGGCCAATTCTCAACATATCAACTTTGCCATTGCTTACGATTTTGACGGGACTCTCAGCAATCACAACATGCAGGAATATGATTTTATTCCGAAGCTCGGACTTACCCCGAAGGAATTCTGGAAAGAGGCTGAAGAACTGAGCAAAAAACACAATGCCGATCCCATTCTGGCCTACATGTTCTTAATGTTGAAAAAAGCCAAGGCTGCTGATCTGCCCATCCGCAGAGATGACTTTGTCAATGACGGCAGATCCATCACTCTGTTTCCGGGAGTAGATACTTGGTTTGAACGCATCAACAGGTATGGTGAACAATTAAACATCACTGTTGAACACTACATTATTTCATCAGGAATAAAGGAAATCATCGAAGGTTCCTCTATTTTCACCAAATTTAAACAGGTATTTGCCTCAAGCTTTATGTACGACGCCAACGGTGTTGCCTGCTGGCCGTCTCGCGCCATCAACTACACCACCAAAACCCAGTATCTGTTCAGAATCAATAAAGGAGCTTTTGATGAAAGTGAAAACCGTATGGTCAATGAATATATACCGGATGAAGATCGGAATATTCCGTTCAACAGGATGGTGTTCATAGGTGACGGATCCACAGATATCCCTTGCTTCAGAGTAATGAGAAATTTAGGAGGTTATTCCATTGCCGTATATGACGATAATATTCCGGGAGCCAAGGAAAGAGTAAAAAAAATCTGTGCCAACGGTAAAAGATCATCTCTGATCTTTAAAACTGATTATTCAGAAAACTCACCTATAGAACTGGCTGTTAAAGCAATTCTGAATAAATCAAGAGCCGAAGAAGAGCTTCTGCAGCTGCAGAAGGAAACCAGGGCTGAATTCGGCATCGAGGAACAGTAGTTTTCACTGCCGTCCCCTTATGCAACAGCACAGAAATCTCTACCTGAAAAAAAAACAGAAAAGGTATACCTCCTTAAACCTTAAAATCGGCATCAGTAATATTTGTTCTGCTTTTGCGGTTTACTCTACTCTTAAAATTTTCCATAAAAAAACTCCCGCGTTTATCATGATGAGATAAAAAGCGGGAGCTGTTGATTATCCGGTATAAACTACCTTTTCACATCAAAGTGTTTTTTCAGGATATCGTAGGCTCGCTGAATAGTCTTGGTCTTTTCTACATATACCTTAACCATATCCGAACTTATACCTCTTGCTTTAAGCCGGTCAGGATGATATTTTTTCATCAGCTTAATATAAGCGGAGTGCACATCCGCAAAATCAGACTTCTTATTAAGACCGAAAACCTCAAGAGAATTAGTCACTTCATCATGAGGAACATATCCGCGGTTATACTCCATGTTTGAACAAACCTTTGATTCCTCGTATTTCATCCTTGTCCCGAGTGTGCTGATAAAGTTTTCAAATTCACTGATGGCCTTGTTCTGTCTGATGTAACGTTCTAATTTAAATGACGGAATTGACAGCCGTTCTGCAATACGGCTCAGGCGGTTTTTTTCCTCAAAGGACATCACACCGTCAATAAAAACCACATATACCAGAAACTCCAGCAGACGGTGACGATACACATCGTCATCATTAATCACGGCTCTCAGTTTGATACAGGTATCAGTAGGATCAAAACCGACACTTCTACCGATATTAAACTGTTCCTCGTAAAAGGCCTTGTCCTCCTCACTGTCGGCAAGCCCTTCAATCTTTTCAAGAATCTTGGCCAGCTGTCCAGGTTTAGCCATAGCATTATTGGATATATACCCTGCCAGAATAAATTTTGATGCAGTATAGATACGGAGCTGCTCATCAGTATATTCCGGACGTCTGTTGGCAGGATTAATAGTCTTGTCTAGAATAGCCCCTACAGCCCAAGCCATACCTATCAGAATAATCGCCGGAGTAGGAGTATCTAGCAGATAAACGAGAGAAACAATAATTGCTACTACCGAAAAAATAATGGTATAGATTTTTTTTAATAACACGGAAACCTCCCATACCACTACTATATATTACGTAACTTTTTATCCAGATCAGCCAATCTCTCCGGGGTTCCTACATCACACCAGAATGCATTCAACTTTCTGGCAAGTAATTGTTTTCCCCGAATCCAACTGTCGAAATAAGGCTTTAATTTAGCCCTTTCATCAGGCATATCTCTAAATGCCTCCGGCCTGTATACGGAAATACCGCTAAAAGTATAATCCTTTCCGTTACATAGATAATCACCGTCAATACCGAAATCTCCTTCAGGATGAAAGTCTGGATTATCAGTTAAAAAAAGACAACCGAGTGCATCTCCCAAATCGATATTCAAAAGCTGACTGTAATCAAAATCAGTATAAACATCACCATTTACCACTATAAAAGGCTCTGTTCCAAGAAGATGAAGCGCATGCCTTATGCCGCCTGCGGTTTCAAGCCCGCCGGCAATCTCAGGAGAATACAAAATATGAACTCCGTAAGATGAACCGTCCCCCAAAGTTTTTTCGATCACTCCGCCAAGCCAGGCATGGTTTACAACCAGTTCAGTAATACCGATAGCCTTGAGTTTTTTAATATGATATTCAATCAGCGCCTGATCATTTACCTTTAACAACGGTTTAGGCGTTGTGTCCGTAAGGGGTCTCATTCTTTCCCCTCTGCCGGCTGCAAGTATCATTGCCTTCATTTTTATTACTTATCCGAAAAAAATTTTATTAATGCTGTTTACATAATTATGATATCTATCAAATCAGTCCAGTATTCATCACAGTACCTCAATTCCTATCTCCGTCTCTTTTCGCCACCAAAACGAGACTTTTTAGTGAAACAGTCATTAATAAAACAGGGCTGTGTACAGGACCCCCGGGTATAACACCGCAGGGATACAGCTCTTACTGCCAGAACTGACTTTTTCTTCAAGCTGCAGTATTACAGTTATAACGCATATATTGTAACGTAAATAATGTTGATATGAGTGTTTATTACCATAAAAAAAGTCAGTTTGCCGATCTTCTCCACATATAGAATTACTAAAAAAGCAAACTTAAAAATGATACAGCATGGAAAATAGTTAAACCTGTTTTTTTCTTACACCAAAGTCATTCCTGAGGGCGGAAGGCTATGCCGTGTCATGTCAAGATAAATAAACTATGGGCTTAAATCAGACAATGATTCTCATGACAACCGTAATCTAACGACTGACAGAAGATTAAAGATAAAAAAACAGCCCCGGAGCGGGCCGTTTTAAAGATGTTACTGGGGATATTTTCTGAAAAGGTCCCGCAAATCCCTAAAATCATCAAACATGGATGTTTCCCTGTCGATATATTTTAAGACCAAAGGAATATCCTTGAGATACCCCGGTTTGCCATCCCTTAAATGCAGACGGTTAAAAATCCCGGCACATTTGAAATGACGCTGCAAAGCAGTAATAAACAGCCAGCGTCTGAACTTTTCCAGAGACACTCCCGGAATTATTCCGCATGAACAGTACATTCCATAGGCTCTTTCTATATATCCGTCAAGTTCAGGAAGCGGCAGTTCATAATAACAGTCAAGAAGAAGTGATGCCAGGTCATAGGTTAAAGGCCCCCTTACGGTATCCTGAAAATCAACCAGAGCCAGGCCGTCATCCCCTGTAATCATAATATTACGGCTGTGGTAATCACGATGCATGGCTATCTGAGGCTGTTCTAGACTGTTGGCTATCATCAGTTCACCGGCCCGGGCAATTATCAGGCTTTCCGCTTCAGAAAGATTGACTTTTCTGGACTTGTTAAAATACCATTCAGTACAGATGCCGTTCTCTCTTAGAATAAACTCACCGTCATAGGCAGGAAGTCCTGATGCATCAACCCGGGTCATTCCTAGAAGAAAATCCACAGCCTGATTGTAGAGACTCACCCGGTTTTCATCAGTTCTTTTATTGGCAAAGGTTACACTGCCGAGATCCTCAACCAGAAGAAAACCATCCTCCAGGTTGAAAGCCTTTACCCTGGGAACCCGGACTCCGTTTTTTAAATAAAGACTGCTAAGCTCGATAAATTCCCTGTTTTTTTCAGTTGCAGGAGGAGCATCCATCAGGATCCCCTCTGGAACACGGTAAAACTTTCTGAATGAGGCATCACCACTCACCAGCTCCGGAATGGAGGTGTAATTAACGTTCAAACCGTGATACCACTTTTCCAGCGATTGTAATCTACTGTTCATAACAGTTACTTCTTCCTGAACATTAAATCCCATACCCCATGTCCCAGACGCTGACCTCTTAACTCAAACTTGGTAAGCGGTCTGAAATCGGGACGAGGCACATACGTTCCGTCAGCTGACATATTTTCCAGACGGGCATCACCGCTCAGTACTTCAAGCATCTGTTCAGCGTAATTTTCCCAGTCTGTAGCCATATGAATAACACCGCCCTGCTTTAACTTGGGAATAACCATATCCAGAAATTCCTGCTTTACAATACGTCTCTTATGATGACGTGCCTTATGCCAGGGATCAGGGAAATAAAGCTGCAGAGTATCTACGGAACCGTCCGGAATCATATTATTGAATACTTCTACAGCATCATGATGAACAATTCGCAGATTTGTTATTTCATGATCCCTTATATCCGCAAGACAGGCACCTATACCCGGGGTATGGACCTCAATACCGATAAAATTTCTTTCCGGTGCATTACCTGCCATTTCCACCAGAGACTTACCCATGCCAAAGCCAATCTCAACGGTAAGAGGAGCATTATCTCTGTTAAAAAGCACCGCAGGATTGATCAGTGCTTCCTGATACTCAACCCCCCAGACAGGCCACAGCTCTTTGATGGCTCTTTCCTGTCCGGTAGTTAAACGGCCTTCGCGCAACACATAGCTCTTAATTCTTCTAATGTGTGCTACTTCCTGGTTATTTTCCATAGTAAAACCTTAATACACAATATCCGGCTCCATAACTTCACCGCCTCCTCTATATCTTAAGACTGCGGTACTAAGCAGGAGAACTTCCGGGTAATGAACAAAAACAGATATAAAAAAAGTGGTTTCATGAACCACTTTTTTTATTAAACAATCAAGTTCAATATAACTTATCTCATTTCGGGCGCACCCTGGAACAATGACAGATTAAATCAAACCTAAATCCTTCATAGCACTCTGAATTTCAGACTTAGTCTGAGCTGAGAGAGGCATTACCGGCAAACGGCATTCTTCAGTGCATAAACCGAGTAATGAACAGGCGTACTTGGCACCGGCCGGGCTTGGTTCCTTAAACATCAGCTTGTGAAGACGCATTAAACGATCCTGCTTTTCACGTGCTTCAATATACTTACCGGCAAGGGTAAGGGCCTGAACCTCAGCAACCAGCTTAGGAGCGACGTTTGCAGTTACAGAAATTACACCTGTACCGCCGGCAACATTATAGCTCACTGCTGTAGCATCTTCACCTGAAAGCCATACGAAATCATTTCTCTTGATAAGCTGTCTTTCAACCCATGGTCTGGCCAAATCACCAGTAGCATCCTTAATACCTGCAATTCTTGGCAGTTCAGCGAGCTTGGCAACAGTTTCCGGAAGAATATTAACTACGGCTCTGCCTGGAATATTGTACAGAATAATAGGAATATTTGTAGCATCGTGAAGAGTCTTGAAATGAGCATACAGGCCGTCCTGATTCGGACGGTTGTAATAACCTGCAACATGGAGGGTGGCATCAGCACCGGCCTTTTCGGCTACCTTGGTATATTCAATAGCTTCTACCGGATTATTAGAACCTGCACCCGCAATGATACTCATTTTACCCTTGGCAATTTCAGCTGTAATCTCAATTACACGACAGTGTTCCTCAGGGGTAAGAGTAGGACATTCACCGGTAGTACCTACTGGAACAATACCGTTGGTACCCTGTTCAATGTGCCAATTTACGATATTGCGAAGAGCTTCCTCATCCAACCTGCCATCCTTGAATGGAGTGATGAGAGCAACGATTGATCCATGGATCATACTCATAAATTCCTTAGAAATGATTAATCAACATTAAATAACAAACCGAAGCTATTATACTCTAGACGACGACAATATTCGATGCAGATCTTTAATAATTTAAACTCCGGTTTAATATTGCTTTTACTTAATGTTACTTTTGTGGTCTTAATGTTGGGAATAAAATTACGTCTCTGATGGTATGACAGTTAGCAAACAGCATTACCAGTCTGTCAATACCGATACCTTCACCTGCAGTAGGAGGTAAACCGTGTTCCAGAGCTGTGATAAAGTCACCATCGTAATACATAGCTTCATCATCACCGGCTTCCTTCTGTTCCACCTGGGCTCTGAATCTTGCAGCCTGATCCTGAGCATCGTTCAATTCTGAGAATGCATTGCCAAGTTCACGGCCGGCGATGAAGAATTCAAAACGATCGGTGAAATCAGGGTTCTGATCGTTTCTTCTTGCCAGAGGGGAGATTTCAAACGGATATTCAGTAACAAAAGTCGGATGAATCAGATGATGTTCAGCAACTTCCTCAAAAATAGCAGAAATCAGGTGACCGAGCTTCCAGGCACTGAGAATTTCAATATGAAGCTTTTCGGCAATAGCATGGGCACGATCAAAATCCTCTAAATCTTCAGGCTTAATCCAGTCGGCATACTTTAAGATGGCTTCTTTCATGGTAAGTCTGTCAAAAGGCTGCCCGAAATCGATATCCAGACCGTCCTCACCTTCCTTGGCATAATGAATCTTAGTTGTACCAAGTACTTCAAGAGCTAAAGTCTTGAACAGATCTTCTGTGAAATCGATAAGATCATGGTAATCAGCGTAAGCCATATAGAATTCCATCATAGTAAATTCAGGATTATGTCTTACGTCAATACCTTCGTTACGGAAGTTACGGTTAATTTCGAATACACGTTCAAAACCGCCTACAACCAGTCTCTTTAAGAACAGTTCCGGTGCAATACGCAGATACATATCCATATCAAGAGCATTGTGATGAGTAATGAACGGTCTGGCTGAAGCACCGCCAGGAATGGTCTGCATCATCGGAGTTTCAACTTCCATAAAGCCGTGCTCGGTCATATACTTTCTGATACCGGCAATAACCTTTGAACGGATGACAAAAGTTCTTCTTGAATGTTCATTAGCGATCAAATCCAGATATCTCTGACGGCAGCGTGCCTCCTGATCAACCAGTCCTTTGAACTTTTCAGGTAAAGGACGGAGAGCCTTGGTAAGCAATCTGATGTTGGTTACGTGGACTGATAATTCACCGGTCTTGGTCTTGAATACAAAACCTTCACAACCTACGATATCACCCAGGTCATACTTCTTGAATTCCTCGTTATACTGATTTTCAGGAAGATCATCACGGGTAACATAAATCTGAATTCTACCGCCCATATCCTGAATAGTAGCGAAGGATGCCTTACCCATAATACGGCGGGTAACCATACGGCCGGCAATCTTTACATGAATCTTCTCGGATTCAAGTTCTTCTTGGGATTTTTCATCATAGAGACCGTGTAAATCAGATGAAATATGATCTCTGCGGAAATCGTTAGGAAAAGCGATACCGTGTTTTCTGATTTCATCTAATTTAGCGAGACGCTGCGCCATTTCATTGTTTAACTCAGTATTCTGAGCATCAATCTGATTTTCCATAATTATTCCTATAAAATCAAAGTCCTGCTTTTAAACTTTCCTTAATAAATTCTAAGATACCGCCATCTAACACTGAAACGGTATTACGATCTTCATACCCTGTACGCAGATCCTTTACACGGGAATCATCCAGTACATACGAGCGAATCTGACTTCCCCAGCCTATGTCTGATTTTGAATCCTCTAGACTCTGCTTTTCCTCCTGCTTCTTTCTCAGCTCAAGTTCATAGAGCTTGGCCTTGAGCTGTTTCATTGCCTGCTCTCTGTTCTGGTGCTGAGATCGTTCATTCTGACACTGAACAACAATGTTTGTCGGAATGTGGGTAATTCTTATTGCCGAATCTGTCTTATTGATATGCTGACCGCCGGCTCCGGATGCTCTGTACACGTCCACACGCAGATCGGCAGGATTGATTTCAATTTCAATCTTGTCATCAACCTCAGGGTAGACAAATGCAGAACAGAATGACGTATGTCTGCGGTTCCCTGAATCAAACGGGGATTTTCTTACGAGACGGTGAACGCCTGTTTCCGTGCGAAACCAACCATATGCAAACGGACCGGTGAATTTTATAGTAGCTGATTTAATTCCCGCCACTTCACCTTCGGATAATTCGATAATTTCACTCTTAAAACCGTTCTTATCGGCAAATTTCAGATACATACGCATAATCATGCTGGCCCAGTCCTGAGCCTCAGTACCACCGGAACCTGACTGAATGTCCATATAACAGTTCAGTTCGTCATTAGCTCCGTTGAACATCCGTTTAAATTCCAGATCAGAAAGCTGCCTGTCGACATTATCCAGAACTGCCAGCAGTTCATTATAGGCATCCTCATCCTGTTCTGATTTAACCATTTCCAAAAGCACTTCACTGTCCTCAAAGAATCCCTCGAGATTTGCAAACGTCTGGGTGCATGACTCAAGTGTGAGCTTTTCCTTACTCAACTGCTGATACTTTTCTTGATCTCCCCACACATCCGGATTAGCCAGCAATCCCTCCACTTCTTCCAGTCTTTCCTTTTTACCGGCAGGGTCAAAGATACCCCCTAAGACTTTCCGTGCGTGAGCGGTAATCATCCAGTCTGTTTTCAAGAGAAGTTAATTCCATCATAATTTCTAATTTTTTCTCTAATATTCAAACACGGCCGGAACTGCCGGAAATAAACTTCCAGTACCACGGCCGATTAAGCAATACTTTTAAGTTGTTCCGACTGAAAGAAATATTATCAGTCACCTCTCTTTCATTATCATCCACTGCCTTCCGGCGGGGAAAGATACTATCTCCGGGATTATGTTTAGCACCGGATTATATTCATAAAATAACAAATAATTTCAATAGACAACACTATAAAGTACATATAGCAGAAAACCACAATTCCGTTATATCACCATGTATCTTCAAAAAAATCATTTATTCATAAAATTCAGGAGGTGCCGTATTATACCTTTTTTTTATTATTTTTTCGACTTAAATCTCATTTATGGCAAAATGATTAAATAAAAATATGTGAGTTTTGTAAATCATTTATAAAATCCGATTTTGTACTGCGAGGAACCAGTCTGTTCCTGCACCGGAAGAATTCATGCCATTCCTTTCCATCCCGTCCTACCATACAGAGTACATCCCCCTGCTCATTCCTTTTACGTGAAGACATTCCGTTACCCAACACATCATATTGTCATCGGAATTAAAAAAATACGGTAATTGTTGTATAATTACGAAAATTTGATAATTACTACATCGGTTATCATAAAAGCAGGTACATGTAATGCACATGTGACGTGAGTGATTTTGACGGCTTCTTATAGTTACCTACCTGTAATAAGTCCCGTAAACGGCATATAAAGTGTATTACAACGTTTTAACTAAATGTCAGTTTCCCTCTCGGATGACATTCACAGGATTCTATATATGTTAAGTACAGATATTACCAATTCAGTTGCTCAGGCTCTTAGCGAAGATCTCGGGGGAAAACCGGATCCGGCCCTTGATATTACTGCTCAGTTGATTCCTGCAGACCGTATAAGTCAGGCAACAGTAATAACTCGTGAAGAAGGTGTTTTTTGCGGCAAGGCATGGGTTGAAGAGCTGTTTCATCAGCTTGGAGATCAGGTAAAAATCGAATGGCTCGTTAATGACGGTGACCGGGTTGCTCCTGGACAGGAATTATTCAAACTTGAAGGTAATGCCAGAATCATGCTCACAGGTGAACGTACTGCATTAAACTTTGTACAGACACTTTCAGGTGTTGCCACAGCAGTTTCAGCTTATGTCAAGGAAATGGAAGGCACCGGCTGCACCCTGCTTGATACCAGAAAGACAATTCCCGGCCTGCGTACTGCATTAAAACATGCTGTTGTTGCTGGAGGCGGTCATAATCACCGCATGGGACTTTTTGATGCCTACCTTATCAAGGAAAACCATATTATGGCCTGTGGCGGTATTAAGCAGGCCGTTGAAACAGCCAGAAAGCTCAATCCAGGCAAAATGGTGGAGGTTGAAGTGGAAAACCTTGACGAACTGCATCAGGCTCTTGATGCCGGCAGTGATATCATCATGCTGGACAATTTCGACATTCCTACCATGGAGGAGGCAGTCAAAATCAATAATCATCAGGCAAAACTGGAAATAAGCGGTAATGTAAATCTTACTACCATCGGCCGTTATGCCAAGATTGGTGTTGACTTCATATCCGTCGGTGCTCTCACTAAGAATGTTAAAGCAATGGATCTTTCAATGAGATTCAAGGATTAACCGGATTTTTCTTCAGGAATACTTCCGGAATAATAAAAAGAGGTCTGCAGTACAGACCTCTTTTTTTTCTACCTTTCACATCTACTTTTTTCATCAAAAAACGCCGCAGCTTCTTACGGATTGCGATATACCTTATATTTTTATCAAATAATTTATACTAAAATGTTGATTAAGCTCTATACTATTTTTTTAGAATACAATATAATATTCATACCTTGGTTTTAACATTTGTTTAAATAAAATTTAACATTTTGATTCGTAAAAGAAGGGAATAATCATATTATTTAACATTATTTTGTTTAAGATAATCACATTGTCCTTCTATATTTTTTCCAGATGTAAAACTTAGTTACCAGCTAGTGTATAATATACGTTGAATTTAGCTTAAATAATCATGGATGATTGTATACCTCAGCCGTTTCTTTTCTGAGATACATTCACATAAGCAAACATACTTAACTTAAAAGAAAAACATTAATACGTAAAACAGAGAGAAATACAGATGTTCTATAAAATACTTGGGTGGGGTATAGCTGTTATTGTGGCTATCGCTTTATTAGGTAAAGTTAACAGTAACTCTTCTTTGTACAGCGCCGAAAACAATGCAGTTGAATTCATTTTTCCGGTTTGGAACTGGGGACATCCTTGGCTCTACGTCAACATCGATTCATCAGGAGTTAGTTTCCAGAAACCTGATGATCTGCCTGTAAGATTTGCTCAGGATAAGTATGACACAATTAAAAACAGAGCTTTCCTCGTATGCAAGGAAAAGGGTGAATCAAGCCATGAATGCGAAGAAGAGGAAAACAACCTCGACGTAGCAGAAGAAGCTCTGGACATAGCAAAAGACGAATTACAGGCTTTAATTGAAGAAAAGGGAGATAACATCCGCTTATCAAAGGAATACAAAAAGGATGAATTCTCTTTCTAACCTTCTTGTCTGATTAAGATGTGTTATTTTTCTCTGAAAAATAGTGTCTGGTATTAATATTTTTAGCTGAACCACCTGAAGATGTCAGTCAGACGTCACCAACGGTGGTTTAATCAGGAACACAAAAATCCGGTTCATAACCGGATTTTTTAATCGTCATATTCTCCGCAGAATATCCGTGATACATAAACAAAACAGTCCTCAGTACACTTTGTGGCAACAGACTGTCTCAGAGCATTTTCAGTCAGAATAAATCAGCCAGTTTTTACAGTCATTCATTGAACCGGACATAAATACTGAAGAAACTTTATCAGTCTTCTGTATCTCCGGTGTAAGTATAACGAACCCTGTCAGAAAGATGGCATACCAGCTCGTACGGAATGGTGTTAACTGCTTCAGCTATCGTCTCGACTTTTACCAGATCAGTTCCCCACAGATAAACCCTGTCCCCTATTCTGTCGTTGCTATCCCTTCCTAAATCGACAAACATCATATCCATACACACATGACCTGCTGTCTTTACCACCCTGCCGTTAATTTCCACAGGTGTACCATTCGGGACAGCTCTCGGATAACCGTCAGCATAGCCTATAGCCACGATACCTAGTTTTGTAGGTTTCTTGCATACCCATGAAGCTCCGTAACCGACAGCATCACCAGGATGGAGTTCTCTTATGGCAACAAGTTCGGAACTCAAAGTCATTACCGGCTTCAATCCAAAATCACTGCCGCATTTTCCTAGAGTCGGAGAAATGCCGTACTGGGTTATACCTATACGAACATAATCGGTTGCATCTTCCGGAAAATAGGCACAGGCAGCTGAATTAAAAAGGCTCAATTCACCATCCCAGTCATCTGTCATTCTATGCCATGCAGCCAGCTGCAGACGGTTATACTCCTGAGTAGAGATATCATCAGCACAGCTTAAATGAGAAATAGCACCAACCGGTTTGGCAACACAGGAAATTTCATTAAGAGCCGCCAGAGCAGGTTTTATATCTTCATAATTAAACCCCAGTCGCTGCATACCGATATTCACTTGAAGCCATACCTTAATCTCATTATCTGCATGAAAATTACGTAAAGCCTCTATCTGCCAGTCAGAATGTACTGTGACCTCAATGCGGTATCTGGCAATAGTCTGCAGATCCTCACTGCGAAAAAAACCGCCAAGCATCAGTATAGGTTTGTCTATACCGGCCTCTCGCAGCTCAACGGCCTCTTCAAGTCTGGCCACTGCATAACCATAGGCAATATGTTTAAGAGCTCTGGCGCAGTGAACACTGTTATGACCATAGGCATCAGCCTTCAGTACTGCGTATATTCTGCTGTGTGCAGGAAGACTCCTGCCGATTAATTCCACATTGTATTTCAAGTTACTCAGGTTTATCTGAGCTTCTACCGTTTTCATTTAAAGTCCTGTTATTATATTATCGGCGATATAACATTATCGCTTCTGTTTATACGGTCTTTTCCAGACTGCTATCTTTAGTAATAGAAGTAAATCTGGCGTAATTCCCCTGGAAAAACATTTCTACTATTCCGGTAGGACCGTTTCTCTGCTTACCGATGATTATTTCCGCCTTTCCTTTCAATTCGGGATTGTCTTTCTGATATTGCTCTTCTCTATGCACGAACATAATTACGTCAGCATCCTGTTCAATAGAACCGGATTCACGCAGGTCAGCATTCATAGGTCTCTTATCCTTACGCCCTTTTTCAATATCTCTACCCACCTGAGCCAGCGCAATTACCGGAATCTGCAGCTCCTTCGCCAGTGACTTGAGAATCCATGATGCCTCACCTATCTGTTCGTGTCTAGCTCTACCATCATTCGGGAAGTTTATACGCTGCAGATAATCCACCATTATACCGCCAAGTCCGTTGTATTCTCTAGCCAGACGCTTGGTTATAGATCTGATTTCCTGAGCTGTAACCTGTCCGTCACAAATATAAATCGGCGGATATTTGTACTGATTTACTTTTGTGGCAATAGAAATCATACTCTTAAGATCTGTTTCATCGAGACGGTATTTCTTCAACCTGTCCATTTCAATATGAGCCATGGAGGAAATCAATCTGGTAACGATCTCCTTGGCATTCATTTCTATGGAAAAAACCAAAACAGGTTTAATTGAAGGATTGGATTTAAAAGCCATATTCTCCACAAGATTCATACCAAAGGTAGTTTTACCCATAGCCGGTCTTGCACCTACAATAATAAGCTCGCCACCGTGAAGCCCGGCAGTCATTTCATCCAGCCCCTTAAAACCGGTGGTAACACCGGTTACATCGATATTCTTATTATTGTTGATTCGGATATCATTAACAACATCAAGAATAACCTTCTGAATACTCTGCGGAGCGTTCTCATCAATCCCGGTCTGATCCTCACCGAGTTTATAAACAGCATTTTCCAGCTCGTCACGGATTGATGAAATAGATTCACCACCTGGAGAATGCAGCCTCTGTTCAATCGAATTAATGATATTCAGAATTTTTCTCGCCTGAGATTTATCACTGACAATATTGGCGTAACTGAGAATATCAACTGATTCTGGAGGTTTACGCTGTAGATTAAGGAGGTAAGGCTGACCACCGATTTCCTCAAGAAGTCCCTGCTGCTGTAAATCATCTGAAAGGTTAATAATGTCAATGGATTTTTCAGAAAGAGAAAGACGCAGAATAGACTGGTAGATGCGCCGATGATTTTCACTGAAAAAATCCTCCGGCTGCAGTTTTTGATTAACGAGTTCAAGTTTACTCGGTTTAAGCAGCAGAGAACCGATAACGGCCTGTTCAGCTTCGTAGTCATGGGGCATTCCCAACGGTTCACCCGGATTGGAATTTATTCTCTTATTGCCGACGGAATTTGCACCGTTTTGCCAATTATTAGCAGCCATCAGAACACCTAAATACATCGTTAATAAAAATTGAGTTTATTATACTCAAAAAAACATATCATGTGATTAATCGACTCTGCAAATAATCAAATAAGCGACAGGAAAAAAGTAAATACCGGAAAAACAAAGCACAAACATCCGTCCGGCAATAAAACGCCGACAGACAGATCAGCAACATACAAAGGGATTTATAAAAAAAGAAATGGCGCACCCTGAAGGATTCGAACCTTCGACCGCTCGGTTCGTAGCCGAGTACTCTATCCAGCTGAGCTAAGGGTGCGCAAAATTAGGAAATCATAAATTGTTAAATGGCGCACCCTGAAGGATTCGAACCTTCGACCGCTCGGTTCGTAGCCGAGTACTCTATCCAGCTGAGCTAAGGGTGCGCTACTTTTATTCCAAAACTGGCGGTGAGAGAGGGATTCGAACCCTCGATACCCTTTTGGGGTATGCTCCCTTAGCAGGGGAGTACCTTCGGCCTCTCGGTCATCTCACCATCGGTTTCGTTGTGAGGTGAATTTTACTCTGTTCTCAAATATTGTCAAGAAATAAGTTAAAAAAAAGTGTTTTTAGTGCTTTTTTTGGTTTAATTGCTAATTTTTTAGTCAATTTGAATAAAAATACAACTTTTATTAATAATAACTATTTTTTCAACTTTTCTGAACAGTAGTGCCTGCTGAATATCATTTTTTACTTTTTATCTGAATACTGATTTTATAAATAATCAGTACTCACATCATTCACCTGCCTATATAAATAATGCTACCGGCAGGAACAACCGTCGTGCCTGAATAATATATAATAAAAAAATGATTTATAACATTTGACTGAAATCAGAGATAACAAAACTTCAGCCCAGAAAACAGCAGCTTCAGAAATTATCGGAACATTGAATTAAAAACAGAAACGCAAAATAAAACCGGCAACATTACATCACGAATGCACCGTCTCTGCTTTAGACATAAAACTGACATCTCTTCCCTAAAGAAGAGAAGATTATAGAATAACTGTATAAAAGACCTTTTATTTTTCAGAGCTGTTATCTGAACTGCTGTCTTTAGACTTCTGTTCCTTGTCCATGGAAAGTTCAGAACGCTGAATACACACTTCCTTAGGCGCCTCGACACCTATACGGACCTGACTGCCCTTTATACTTAATACTGTAAGTTTGACGTTGTCTCCAATAGTTATAGACTCCCCCAAACGTCTGGTTAAAATTAACATCACTCACCTGCTGATTATTTCAACTTATAACATTTTAATTGTATATTACTGTCAGAATTTTATCCATAAAAAACTAATGCTGTTTTTAGTAAAAATAAAAAAAAATCCGGAAAATTCAAGTGATAGTTTAGTCCCTTATACCACAAGCCACTTCAATGTTTTTTAATGTAAAAAACATGTAAAAATATTGTTAATATTATCTAAAAAAAGAAGAGTTCCCATTCTCACGGAAACTCTTCCTCACTGCTATTTTCAGCTGTCAGATCAACGTTGCTTATGCAAGTCTTTCCTCAAGCCACAAAGCAACACTTTCCATAGCCTTAGGCAGATTTGCCACATTGGTACCGCCACCCTGAGCCATATCAGGTCTGCCGCCACCCTTACCGTCAATCTGCTTGGCAACAAGATTTACCAGATCTCCTGCCTTAACCTTGGCTGTTAAATCCTTGGTTACCCCGGAAATTAAGAATACCTTGTCTCCCACAACTGAGGCCAGTACGATAACCGCACTCTTCAAACGATTCTTAAGATCGTCAAGTGTAGTTCTCATTTCCTTAACCTCTACGCCTTCAAATGTAGCAGTTAAAGTCTTTACACCATTAATTTCTACAACCGAAGACATCAGACCTGAAACAGCTGAAAGAGCCAGCTTTTCCTTAAGAGCAGCATTTTCATGTTCCAGTTCTCTGTTATGTTCAAGATTCTGATGAACCTTTTCTGTCACTGTAAACATTTCACTCTTCAGAAGGTCAGCACTGTTTCTCAGTTCTGAACAAAGCTTCTGCACATAATCAAGAGCAGAAAGGCTTGCTACAGCTTCTATACGGCGTACACCGGCAGCAATACCGCTGTCAGACAGAATCTTAAAGAATCCTATATCACCGGTTCTGGATACATGTGTACCGCCACACAATTCACATGAAAAATCCCCCATGGATACAACGCGTACCTTCTGATCATATTTTTCACCGAATAATGCCATGGCCCCGGTCTTCTTAGCTTCCTCAAGATCCATTACCTTTGTATCAACACACAGGTTGGCAACAATTTCACTGTTAACCAGCTTTTCCACTTCTGCAAGCTGTTCAAGAGTTACAGGCTCATTATGAGAGAAGTCAAAACGCAGACGTTCGGAACTTACTGCAGATCCCTTCTGGTTTACATGATTACCAAGAACCTTGCGCAGAGCAGCCTGTAACAGATGTGTTGCACTGTGATGAGCACAGGTAAGTTTTCTGGACATACTATCAACTTCAGCTACAACCTTCATTCCCGGAACAAAAGAACCGAGCTCAACCTTACCGATATGAATGGTGGTATTACCTACCTTCTTGGTATCGGTAACCTTGAATATAAAACCGTCATCTACTGATCTGATAACACCTGTATCCCCTACCTGACCACCGCATTCAGCATAGAAAGGAGTCTTTTCAAGAACAATGATTCCGTCTTCATCGGTAGAAACGGCATCTACAGCATCCACACCCTTGAATACACTTTCAACAACTGTATCAGCAGTTAATGAATTATATCCGAGGAATTCAGTATTACTCTGAACCTTAAGCTGAGAGTTATAGTCAATATCAAAAGCACTGGCTTCCTTAGCTCTGGCTCTCTGCTTATTCATTTCTTCATCAAAACCTGCCTGATCGATGACATAACCGGCGTCTCTCACAACATCAGCTGTAAGGTCTACAGGGAAACCGTATGTATCATAAAGCTTGAATACTACATTTCCAGGAATGGTTTTGTTATCACCGAGTGCAGCGAGCTGTTCATTGAGGAGATTCAGACCTCTGTCGAGAGTCTTGATAAACTGTTCCTCCTCCTTTCTGAGGGTCTTCTCTATAAGATCGGTATGAGCAACCAGTTCAGGATAAGCTTCACCCATGAGAGCAGCAAGATGTTTAACCAGTTTGTAGAAAAATACCTCTGTTGCTCCTAACAGTCTGCCGTGTCTTACAGCTCTTCTGATAATACGTCTGAGAACATATCCTCTGCCTTCATTTGAAGGAAGAACCCCATCAGCAATCAGGAATGAGCATGAACGGATATGGTCGGCTATAACTCTCAATGATTTATTGCTCAAATCGGAAACTGACAGAACTTCAGCAGTCTTGGCAATCAAATCCCTGAACAAATCAATTTCATAATTTGAATGAACATTCTGCATTACTGCCGCAATACGCTCAAGCCCCATACCGGTGTCAACAGAAGGACGAGGAAGCTTATGGAACTCACCGTCGATAGTACGGTTGTACTGCATAAATACAATGTTCCAGACTTCAATGAATCTGTCTCCGTCTTCTTCAGCTGATCCTGGAGGACCACCCCAGATATCGGCACCGTGGTCGTAGAATATTTCAGTGCAAGGACCGCACGGACCTGTATCCCCCATCTGCCAGAAGTTATCTGAAGCATAAGGAGCCCCCTTATTGTCACCTATTCTGACAATGCGTTCTGCAGGAATACCGATTTCCTTATTCCAGATATCATAGGCTTCATCATCAGTCTGATAAACAGTAACTGTGAGTTTTTCCGCAGGTATCATCAGTACACCTGTCAGGAAGCCCCAGGCAAAATGAATAGCATCTTTTTTGAAATAGTCACCAAAGCTGAAGTTACCTAACATTTCAAAGAATGTATGATGACGAGCAGTGTAACCTACATTGTCTAAGTCGTTATGCTTACCGCCTGCACGGACACATCTCTGCGCAGTAGTAGCACGTGTATAACTTCTAAGCTCTTTACCCAGAAAAACGTCCTTAAACTGATTCATACCGGCATTGGTAAACAACAGTGTAGGATCATTATGAGGAACCAAAGAACTTGAACTTACCACCTCATGACCATGTGAATGGAAATATTCGAGAAACGCTTTGCGAATCTCTGAGGTTGTCATGTACATAAAAAGCCTTTTCTGATTTTTTTTAAGATATAAAATACTAAAAAGATTTAGTTTGTGAGAATTATATATTTTTTTGCTTTATGTCGCAAATTTATGATTAAAATCGGTTACGAAAAAATACCACAGTTTTCCATAATTTTTAACCGGTATTCTTTATTCTGCAGTACCCGTAAGGTTCGTTTTATAACCTAGACCATTTCAGGAATTCACACATAAATTCCGGTCTTCGACCGGTACTATTGAATAATGGTTGTACTGATTCATGGGTAAAGATAATTACTGTTATTTTTTAGTTTTCTCCTTTTTCCTGACCGGCAAGTAGCACAGCTTTTTTCAGTGCCTTTACCGCTTCATCCACGCTATATCCTCGTCGTACCAGAAACGCTATAATTTTCTTTTTTTCCTGATAATCCGCTTTATCAATTTCGGATACCCGTCTGAATATTAATTCCACAGCAACGCCGACCCAGTCCGGATTCATATCATCAAGTATATTATCAACAGTGGCTCTCGATAATTTTTTCTGACAGGCTTCAAAATAGATTTTCATTCTGCCGTAACCATTACCGAGATAATGACGAACCAGCATTTCCGCACAGCGTTCATCACTCTGATACCGGTTTTCCTGAAGCCTGAGAATAATTTCATCAGCATCAGACTGACTGCAGCGGGATTTTAATTTTTGTCTCAATTCGTATTCAGAATAATCCTTTCTGGTTAAAAGTTTTACCGCATACTCATAAGCCTTTGAGGCTGAATCACTGGCCATATCATCCCCTGAATACAAAAGCCGGCAAGCCGGCTTTTTACATAAATGTTTGTTTTTCCGCGACTGCTGCCCGGAACCGTGTCAGAATCTATCAGAGATCATCCGGAATTTCTGCTACTTCGAGTTCCGGAGGAAGTTCCACATTCTCAATCTCAGCAGCACTTTCATCAGACGGAGTCAGTGAAAACTCATTATGAGCCTGATAATATTCCCTGATCTTGGCAATAATCTCCTCCTTAACCTCAGGATTGGTCTCTAGATACTTAATGACATTATTCTTACCCTGACCAATCTTCTGTCCCTTATATGAGAACCATGCGCCGGATTTTTCAATAATGTCTGACTTAACTCCGAGATCCACAATTTCACTTTCCATGCTGATGCCCTTGCCGAACATAATCATGAATTCTGCTGTCTTGAACGGTGGAGCGACCTTGTTCTTTACAACCTTAACCTTGGTTTCGTTACCGATGATTTCCTCTCCGTTCTTTATCGGAGCTCCCTTTCGGATATCAAGTCTTACAGAAGCATAGTACTTAAGCGCATTACCGCCGGTGGTGGTTTCCGGATTACCGAACATCACGCCTATCTTCATACGAAGCTGATTGATAAACACACACATGCAGTTGGCCTGCTTGATGCTACCGGTAAGTTTTCTAAGCGCCTGAGACATCAGTCTTGCCTGAAGTCCCATATGGGAATCCCCCATATCGCCGTCAATTTCAGCCTTAGGAACCAGAGCTGCCACTGAGTCAACAATTATCAGATCAACACCTCCTGAACGAACCAGAGTATCACAGATATCCAAAGCCTGCTCACCATTGTCCGGTTGAGACACATACAGATTCTGAATATTTACTCCTAGCTTGGAGGCATATACAGGATCAAGTGCATGTTCCGCGTCGATAAAGGCACAGCTCTTGCCAAGTTTCTGAGCCTGTGCTATGAGTTCCAGTGTAAGAGTAGTCTTACCGGAGCTTTCAGGTCCGTATATTTCAATAATACGGCCGCATGGAAGACCACCTATGCCCAATGCTATGTCAAGTGATAGTGAGCCGGTCGGGATACTTTCAATATCCAGCTGCTTATTATCACCGAGACGCATAATTGAACCTTTACCAAACTGCTTATTGATCTGATCAATAGCCGCCTGCAATGCCTTCTGCTTGTTATCCTGTTCTATCTTAGTTCCTGCCATATATAATCACCATCTGTATTCTGATAATCACCCTTATAAGAAACAGGGCCTTATCAGTTTTAAAAGTCGCTAAATAAATAATTCCGGTATTTTGTCTTCAAACTATATGCCTAGTATAATGATTCATAGATTGAATTGTCAATATAAATTTTAATACAAAGACTATTTTTATTATTCTTATTTAAAAATTCCGTCCCGATCACGTTTCTCCGGAATGGGTTTTCTAGACAAATCTCCCGGTAAATAAAAATATTACAAAAACTTCTCAAGATCATCTATTACCGTCCAAACCTGCACTCAAAGTAGAGTTTCAGCACAAATAATCTGCTGAAAGGAAAGGATTAAGTATCAGGTTATACCGGCAGCCGGCTGAAGAAGTTTTTAAACCGGGATAATTAATCGAAAGCAGAACCAAGTTCGCTGATAAGTACCTGAAAGGCATGCCGTACTGTTTTAAGTCTTACTTCCTCACGGCTTCCGGAAAAAAGGCATTTTTCAGTTTTCACGGTTCCGTCAGGAAAATGCCAGGCCATCCATACCGTACCGACCGGTTTATCCGGAGTACCGCCTGTCGGACCGGCTATACCGCTTACAGCAACCCCTACCCCGGCATTTGATCTGCATACAGCCCCAGACACCATCTGCATCACCACCTCACCGCTCACTGCTCCGAATTCTGTCAGGGTTTTCTCTGACACCCCAAGCATTTCATGCTTTGCTTCATTAGTGTATGTGATGAAGGCCCGGTCAAACCACGCTGATGAACCGCTGATTTCGGTAACATAACCGCTGATAAGCCCGCCGGTACACGATTCAGCGGTACACATAACAAGTCCTTTTCTCTTTAAAATCTCTCCAAGTTCTGCGGATAAATCCAGAAGCTGTTTTCTCAATTCACTGCCACTCATCTTTCTGCCTGTTTTTAACTTTTAATCTCTACTCCGGCAATCCTCAACTTGAATACACATAAAAGGATATACCTGCATACCGGCAGGTTAAACCTGCTGAAAGTAATTATAGTACTGTTCTTCAGTTTTTATTAATCACAGACGGCTGAAATTTAACGAACAATATGAATTATGATAAACTAGACAACTGCTGATTTTCACATAATCACCGCTGCATCACCTTCAGAAAACAGGTATTGTCAGAACAAAAAAAACAGGAAAATAAAATGACAGCAACCAATCAGAATAATGCCACCCCGTTAATGCAACAGTATATGGCAGTAAAATGCCAGTATCCAGATACCATTCTGCTGTACCGCATGGGTGATTTCTACGAGACCTTTTTTGATGACGCCAAAAAAGCGGCAGAAATTCTGGATATCACTCTGACCAAACGGGGAACATATAAAGGTGAACCAATTCCAATGGCCGGGGTGCCCTTCCATTCTGTGGATAACTACCTTGCAAGACTGATTGAAAAAGGCGAAAGTGTGGCCATCTGTGAACAGATAGGGGATCCGGCGGCCAGTAAGGGCATTGTTGAACGAAAGGTCACCCGCATTATAACTCCGGGCACTGTTACGGATGATAATCTGCTTCACGAACGTCAGGACAACTGCATCGTCTGTGTGTGCAGCGACCAGTTAACCTACGCTGTCAGCTATATAAATCTGAGTAACGGTGATTTCTACTGTTATGAAACGGATTCCGCCAACGGATTCGAATCCATTATGCAGCGTCTTCATCCGGCTGAACTGCTCTATTCAGAAAATTTCAAATCACCTAATCTCATCTCATCCGCTCAGGGACTGCGCCGCCGGCCGATCTGGGACTTCGATTATGAAACCTGCTTTAAGCAGCTGTGCCAGCAGTTTAAAACAAAAGATTTATCCGGTTTTGGTCTTACCGGAATAACCATAGGCATATGCGCCGCCGGAGCTCTGCTTAATTACGTAAAAGAAACCCAGAAAACCGGACTTCTGCACATTACCTCCTTAAAAACAGAAACAGATAAATCCTATGTATATCTCGATGCCAATTCCCAGAAAAATCTTGAACTTGTACAGAATCTCCAGGGTGGACAGAACAATACCCTGACATCAGTACTGGATCGCTGTGTTACCCCTATGGGCTCCAGAGCTCTGAAAAGAAACCTGCTGCAGCCGCCAAAGGATCCGGGTATCACCGGTGAGAGACACAGTCTGATTGCCGAATTTCTCGAAAATGAATTAATCGACGATACCCGTAATCTGCTAAAGGAGGCTGGTGACCTCGAAAGAGCCACTGCAAGGCTTGCCCTGAAAAATCTGCGTCCAAGAGATTTGTGTAAAATCAGATCAGCTCTCATCATGCTGCCGGATCTTAAGAACCTGCTACTGACAGCTTCAGGATGTACACATCTCTACGGGGAAAATCTGCCACTTATTAATGAACTTGCTGATCTCCTTACCAGAGCCGTCAAGGAAAACCCGCCTATAGTCATCAGGGAAGGAGGGGTAATAGCGGAAGGATACAGTCCGGAGCTCGACAGACTGCGTAATCTCACCACAGGAGCCCTGGACATTCTGAAACAGATAGAGGAAAGAGAGAAGGCAAGAACAGGAATCAACAATCTCAAGGTTGACTACAACAGGGTTCACGGATACTACATTGAAATAACCAAAGCCAATGCCGATGCAGTTCCGGGGGATTATATCCGGCGCCAGACCTTAAAAAACGCCGAACGTTACATCACCCCGGAGCTCAAGGAGTACGAGGAACAGACACTCACAGCCCAGAGCAGAGCCCTTGCCCTGGAGAAAAAGCTCTACGAAGAACTTCTGGAAAAAATACTTCCTTATCTTAACACCCTGACTGATATCTCCCGTAAACTTGCCGGTCTCGACATGATCATCTCCTTTGCCACGGTTGCCAGGGAATATGACTATGTACGCCCTGAGTTCAGCAGAAACAGAGAACTCAATATTATCAATGGTCGACATCCGGTGATTGAACAGGTTCTCAGCACTCCTTTTATCGCCAACACTACCGACATGTCCCCGAAAAGCAATCTGCTTCTCATCACCGGCCCGAACATGGGCGGTAAATCCACCTATATGCGCCAGACCGCTCTTATTACCCTTATGGCCTATGCCGGCTCATTTGTCCCTGCAGAAAGAGCGGTAATCCCGGATATCGATAAAATATTTACCCGAATAGGTGCCAGTGATGATCTGGCCTCTGGAAGATCAACATTCATGGTGGAAATGACTGAGACCTCCAGCATCATTAATCAGGTTACAGACAACAGTCTTGTTTTAATGGACGAAATAGGCCGCGGCACCAGTACCATTGACGGAATGTCACTTGCGTGGGCAGTAGCCGAATTTCTGGCAAAAAAGAACTGTTATACCCTGTTCTCAACCCATTACTTTGAACTTACCGAACTGGAAAAGAATTTCAGCAATGTCCGGAATGTCCACTTCGGAGCCCAGAAAACAGGAGACACTATTATATTCCTGCACAATGTATCCGACGGCTGTGCCACAAGCTCATATGGTCTCGAGGTAGCTGCACTTGCAGGTATTCCGCAAAAAATAATCAATCTGGCAAGAAAACGCATGAGCATCTTCACCTCTCAGATAAGAAATGAGGATGTCTCCAGTCAGGCTGGCAGAAATCAGGAAATATCCGCTGAATCACATATACCTTCAGAAATAGAAGATATTATCACCACCATAAAGGAACTGCATCCGGATACTCTGTCGGCAAGAGACGCACTAAATATCATATACAGCCTGTGTGACCGGGTAAAGGATATTTAAACAGATAACTCTATAACAAAAACAAAGCGGTCATACAGATTAAGGATTAATCAGAATAACACCGTATCCGGATTAAAGATTAGGATTATAACAATATAATCGCTAAAAAACATATAATTAAAAAGCGACACCTTCCGGCTGTCGCTTTTCCCTTTGTTATTAAAAAAACTACTATTTTCTCTTAGGAAGATAATTAAGCGGATTCACTGATTCACCGTTATGTCTGATTTCAAAATGTAACCGGACCGATTTGGCATCGGTATCCCCCATTCTGGCAATAACCTGTCCTGATTCAACCATCTGTCCCTCGGTTACCAGAATGGCATCATTATGAGCATAAGCTGAAAGATAATCATCGTCATGGTTGATTATTATCAGATTACCATAACCTCTTAAAGCATCACCGGCGTATACAATTTTTCCTTTAGCAGCACTACGGACACTGTCCCCCTTTCTTCCGGAAATATCAATTCCGCGGTTGCTTGAACTGTATCCTTCAATAACAGAACCGCCTGTCGGCCAGTGCCACTTAACTTTACCATTTCTTTTAGCCAGCTGAGACTGGGAGACAGATGTGTTCTTGGATGCGGTAGTCTGCGGTTTTCTGTCTGCGCCCTGCCCTTTCCTGCCATTTCCGGCAATAACCTGCTCCTGCTGCTTTTTAGAGGTCTGCGACACTGATGTTTTACTGCCGTTACGTGTCGACGCGACGGAACCGGAACGGGTAACTGTTCCGGACTCAGAGGTTCTTGCGGAACCGCCGGTATTTTTACCGACAACCAGCATCTGACCTATTCTGATATTACAATTGCTACCCATGCTGTTCATTGTCATCAGAGCTGCCGGAGTAAGACCGTATCTCTTAGATATATTGTAAACAGTATCCCCCCTGGTAACTCTGTACAGCTTTTTGGTGGATTTACCGGTATCAGTCAGCAGACGCTGCCCGACATTAATGGTATACGGAGACTTAATACCATTAATCAACGCCAGTGTCTGATAATCCATGTTATGGACAAATGCCACAGAATAGAGAGTATCCCCAGGACGGACGGTATAATATCCGTTAACAGATACCATTTTTTTTCTGTTACTTCCTGAACTGCTCTTCACAGTCTGTTTTCCGGCATGGGCTCCGGTAAGCTCAGCAGGTGAATACGGATACGGAGAAGTAGCGCACCCCGTATTTAATACCAGGATAATACTGACAAATATCGATATCAAACCTGCATTTTTCATTATTTATAATCCTACAGAGCCATGTAACATACAATAATCACAAGAGAAACAGCAACCACCGTCCATCCAATTATATCAATATAACTGCGGATTTTATTAGCCATTTTTTCACCCCCGATTTTAATCAGAAACGCCTCCAAATAAAATCTGGCTCCCCGGCCGATAAGTGAAACAATTATAAATGACCATATATTCAGCTGCCATGTAGGAATATTCAGAGTATGATTAGCAGCTGCATAACCGCAGCAAATCGCAACTACTTTATATGGAACTGGTGTAAACGAACCGATAATTATAAAGAATATGCCGAAACGCTGCAGATATTCCTGTACTTTCTCCATTGTTTCCGCCCAGCCGAGGGTTTCAAATAAATCAACAAGGTACAGTTCATAAAGAAAAAAACCGAGATAATACCCGACTACCGCCCCGAGAACCGAAGTAATCGTTGCGATCATGGCGTAATAATAAGACTTATCCCTGTTGGCAAGACACATTGGAATAATCATCACATCCACAGGAATCGGCCAGAAAATTGATTCAGCAAAACTGTTGGCTGATAAAAAATATACGGCGTTCTTGTGATTGGCCCAGCTAACGCACTTATCATACATTTTCTGCATTATTTTCATAATTAATAGACCTTTTCAATCCATCCAGTCAAATCATCAAGTACCTGATATGCAGTCAGATCTATATGCAGAGGTGTTATAGATACATACCCTTCAGACACAGCGTAGATATCCGTATCCTCAGCCTTATCCAGAGCATCCGCCTGAGGGCCTATCCAGTATATTCTGTTTCCGCGTAGATCCTTTTCCTCAACCACGCTTTCGGAGCTCTGCCGTCTGCCGAGTCTGGTGACCCTGACCCCTTTGATCTTATCAACCGGGAGATCCGGAACATTGATATTCAAAATACGATCACTAGGAACAGGACATTCATGAATCCGGGATACTATTGTTCTTACTATCGCCGCCGCTGTATCGTAATGTCTGCTCCCGCAAAGAGAAACTGCTATTGCCGGAAGTCCGAGATTTCTGCCTTCCACAGCTGCAGCCACCGTACCTGAATATATAACATCATCACACAGATTGGCTCCGTTATTGATCCCCGAAATCACCATGTCTGGCTTTTCAGAAAGAAGACTGTTAACAGCAAGATAGACGCTGTCTGTTGGAGTTCCCTTAACTGCAATAAAATCCTCACGATTAATCTCCTGAGTTCTCAGGGGATATTCCAGAGTCAGAGAATGACTGGCTGCACTCTGATTTCTGTCCGGCGCCACAACGGTAACTCTGTGACCACATTCCTTCAGTGTACGGTAAAGGACATCAATACCTTCAGCATACACTCCGTCATCATTACTTATCAGGATGTTAAGCTGCTTCATTTTATTTTTCCAGCAGCGCCACGGCTTCTACAGCTATACCTTCCTTGCGTCCGACAAAGCCAAGCTTCTCGGTTGTAGTTGCTTTGACATTAACACAACCTGTATCCACTTCGAGATCACTGGCTATATTAAGGCACATTTTTTCCTGATGAACCGCAATCTTCGGAGCCTGAGCCAGAATGGTTATATCAACATTTACAATCCGGTAACCACATTCATGTACACGTTTTACTGTATCGCGAAGAAGAATACGGCTGTCAATACCGCTGAATCTGTCATCATTATCCGGATACAGACGGCCTATATCGCCAAGTGCCGCAGCCCCCAGAATCGCATCAGCCAGAGCATGTAAAACAACATCACCGTCAGAATGTGCAATCAGCCCTGCTTCGTAATCTATTTTTACGCCGCCAAGGGTAACAGGACCTTCACCGCCAAATTTATGCACATCAAAACCATGACCAATTCTAAACACTTTTACCACCTATTCTGTAACTTTAAAAAAAATTCCGCCAGCTGTATATCAAATGGCTCTGTAATCTTTATATTTGATGCCGCCCCCAGTACTGCCTTTGGCATATACCCGTCCTGTTCCATGGCAGATGCCTCATCTGTTAAAACAAGATTCTGAGCTATAGCTTTTTCATAGGCATGAATGAGTTTCTGACGATTGAATAACTGCGGGGTCAATGCATGGAACAGCTTATCTCTTGAAACGGTTTCCGTTATTCTACCGTCAGCATCCGTCCGCTTCATGGTATCGGCAACTCTTGAAACCAGTATTCCGCCGTGCTCATTGCAGGCTTCACTAATAAGTTTCTCTATATCGTCAGGCTGCACGCATGGTCTTGCCGCATCATGAACCAGAACATATTCAGAGGAGGCTGTTTTTAATCCGTTAAGAACACTGTTTAATCTCTCCTTTCCGCCATAACAAACTTTTACGCGGGGATTGGCAGTTAAATTGAGTTCGGAAAAATAGCCATCCTGCTCCCCTATTGCTATGATTATATCAGCTATACATGATTCCATTTGCAGAAACACATCAACTGTTCTTTCCAGAATTGTCATATTACCAAGCTTTAAATACTGCTTAGGAATATCCGCCCGCATTCTTTTACCGACTCCGGCAGCCGGAATCACTACATCAAGCTTTTTAAAATTATTATCCATTACGTTCTGCCCGGAACTTTATACTTCTCTTTTACGATATTATTTCTCATTATTGTCGATTACCTGATAAAAAATCTCTCCTTCCTTTATCAGGTTAAGATTTGAACGTGCCACATTTTCAAGAGTATCCAGATTATCCTCGTCTCTTAAATTGGCAATGTCCTTTTTGATAATATCATTCTTCTCTTCTAACATTTTGGTATGCATTCTTTCTTTTTCCAGTTTCTTCTGCATTTCCACATTAACGTGATAACCGTTAGGACCACATATGTATCCATATACTAAAAAAGCAATGACAATAGTTAATATTATTTCAATAAAACGCATATTATTTGTTACCGACAATACCGCAAACCTGATAATTATATAATATCAAATATAGCATGTGTATGAAATAAAATGAAAAACCTCCCGTAACCATAGGCCTTAGGAGGTTTCTTTTATATATTATATAAAGATAACTAGTATCTAAAAGGTTAAATTACTGACCCTTAACAGCCTTACGACCAGCATATGGAGCAGCGATACCCTTAGCAGTTAATTCTTCTTCGATACGGATTAACTGGTTGTACTTAGCCATACGGTCAGAACGGCTTAATGAACCGGTCTTGATCTGGCCAGCAGCGGTACCAACAGCGATATCAGCGATGGTGCAGTCTTCAGTTTCACCTGAACGGTGAGAAATAACTGCAGTATAACCAGCCTTGTGAGCCATCTGAATAGCATCAAGAGTTTCAGTTAAAGAACCGATCTGGTTAACCTTGATAAGGATTGAGTTAGCGATACCCTTTTCAATACCTTCCTTGAGGATTGATGGATTGGTAACGAAGAGGTCGTCACCAACGAGCTGGCACTTAGAACCGATCTTATCAGTTAAGTTCTTCCAACCGTCCCAGTCGCCTTCAGCCTGACCATCTTCGATAGAGATGATTGGGTACTGATTGCAGAGGTCAGCGAGGAAGTCTGCTAACTGAGCAGAAGTGAAATCCTTACCTTCAGCCTTCATTCTGTAGAGCTTAGCATCTTCATCATAGAATTCTGAAGATGCACAGTCCATAGCTAAAGTAATGTCTTCACCGAACTTGTAACCAGCCTTTTCAACAGCTTCCTTGATTGCAGCCATAGCCTTTGCAGTACCTGCTAACTTAGGAGCATAACCGCCTTCATCACCAACAGTGGTTGGCTGACCAAGAGCCTTGAGAACCTTAGCTAATTCGTGGAATACTTCAGCGCCCATACGGATAGCTTCTCTTACAGACTTAGCACCTACTGGCTGAATCATGAATTCCTGCATATCCATTGACCATGCAGCATGAGCACCACCGTTGATGATGTTCATCATTGGAAGTGGCATAGAATATACACCGTGAGTACCGTTTAAGTCAGAGATGTGTTCGTATAAAGGAACTTTCTTAGCAGCAGCTGCAGCCTTGGCAACAGCTAAAGAAATAGCGAGGATAGCGTTAGCACCGAGATTCTTCTTGAATGGAGTACCATCCTTGTCAAGCATAACCTTATCAACAGCACGCTGATCTGCTGGATCCATACCTACGATTGCTGGTCCGAGGATTTCATTAACATTCTTAACTGCAGTAAGAACACCCTTGCCACCGAAACGTGACTTGTCACCGTCACGGAGTTCGAGAGCTTCACGAACACCGGTAGAAGCTCCTGATGGAACAGCAGCACGGCCCATTGAACCGTCATCTAAGTAAACGTCAGCTTCTACAGTTGGATTACCACGAGAGTCGATGATTTCACGACCAATAACCTTAACAATCTTAGCCATTATTATTAAATCCTCATTGGATAAATTTACGTAAATTTTCTGTCTGACAAAACAGAATATAAAAAAACAGGTCTAATTTCCCGATAGACTTTAAATCTTCTGAAAATTTCCGGCATAATTATACTCAGCTTTATACCAAAACACAATACAGCACACTTAACACTTTTGCTCTATCGGTTCAAATTTGCATAAAAATCACAAATAATTAAGACTGTTTTCACTACACCGGACATATGGTTAGAAAAAAGAACCCCGGATGCATATTTCGACATGCGCACCCGGGGTTTAATTCAATTACAGATACTAGACTTACAGTCTGACACTCTCAGACTACTTTCTGTTCTGGTAATCCATTGCCGCCTTAATAAAACCGGCGAACAGAGCATGACCATCTCTCGGAGTTGAAGTAAATTCAGGATGGAACTGTACTGCTACAAACCATGGATGGTTAGGATTTTCAACGATTTCAACCAGCTTGTTATCAGCACTCCAGCCCGCAACCTTCAGACCGGCATCAGTAATCGCAGGCAGCAGGTTGTTGTTTACCTCGTAACGATGACGGTGGCGTTCGTAGATTTCCGGCTGACCATACATCTCTCTTACCTTGGAATTATCAACGAGATGACAGAGCTGCGCACCAAGACGCATAGTACCGCCGAGATCTGAATTTTCATCACGTTCGATCTTTTCACCTTCCTCGTTAATCCATTCAGTAATCAGACCGACTACAGGGTATGGGGTGTTCTTATCAAATTCAGTTGAATTAGCTCCGGTCATTCCGGCAACGTTGCGGGCATATTCTATAATGGCAACCTGCATACCGAGACAGATACCAAGGTATGGAATATTGTTTTCTCTAGCATATTTTGCCGCAATAATCTTTCCTTCAATACCTCTGTTACCGAAGCCGCCGGGAACTAGAATTGCATCAACGTCATTCAACAGCTCAAGCCCCTTGTTTTCCAAATCCTGAGAGTCAACGTACTTAATCTTCACATTAACATGGTTCTTCAGACCGCCATGCTTAAGAGCCTCGTTAACAGACTTGTATGCATCAGGCAGCTGAACATATTTACCTACCATGGCAACGGTTACTTCACCTTCACTGTTGGCCTGCTGGTATATTACCTTTTCCCATTCAGATAAATCAGCTTCCCTGCAGGTAATACCGAAGCGTTCACACACTGCTGCATCAAGCCCCTGATTCTTCAGCAGAGCCGGAATCTTGTAAATGGAGTCAACATCACGCAATGAAATAACACACTTTTCACTTACATTACAGAATAATGCAATCTTAGTCTTTTCAGCATTTGGAATATTTGTTTCGGAACGGCAGATAAGAATATCAGGCTGAATACCGATGCTCAGTAATTCCTTAACAGAGTGCTGTGTAGGCTTTGTCTTGATTTCACCTGAAGTCTTAAGATAAGGAACAAGAGTAAGATGCATGAACAGAGCATTCTGCTTGCCCAGCTTCACAGCAAGCTGTCTGATTGCCTCCAAGAACGGCAGTGATTCAATATCACCAACAGTACCGCCGATTTCAACAATAGCTATTTCATGGTCTGCGCCGCCGGCCAAAATCTTTTCCTGGATTTCGCTGGTGATATGAGGAACCACCTGAATTGTTGCTCCGAGATAATCACCTCTGCGTTCCTTTCTGATAACATCAGAATATATACGACCGGTAGTAAAGTTGTTGTTTTTAGTCATTCTAGTACGAATGAAACGTTCATAGTGGCCGAGGTCAAGATCTGTCTCAGCGCCGTCATCAGTCACAAACACTTCACCATGCTGAATAGGACTCATGGTACCCGGGTCAACATTGATATAAGGATCCAGCTTAAGCATGGTCACATCTAGACCACGGGCTTCCAACACAGCAGCTAATGAAGCTGCAGCAATTCCCTTTCCTAGTGAAGAAACGACACCACCAGTAACAAATATAAATTTAGTAGCCATATCAAACCATAATGCTTTAAAAACAAAAAAAACAGCACAAAAGTCAGCTAAAACTTTTATGTTGTTTTCACAAATAATTTAAAGGAAATTGTATCAAAGATTTGATGTAAATAACAACAAATTTTAAAAATCAGAGCAAATTTAATTGTCCTTACCTGAAACCACACCTGCTCATAAGGCATCACACCGGCTGTTTTTCAGAGATGCGACCATCTATTTTGGGACCTAAATACCGGACTGCAGTATCTTATCAGCATCAGATCAATAAGATAAAACTCCACGGTAAGCCGGTGAACTTTCAAAAGACCCCGGCACACCGCTGCATATCTTAAAGCCTTTTAGCGGAGAGTATCCCCGGCATGTTATTAAGTCTCGCCAGTGTTCTGTTTAAATCATTGATATTGAACACTTCCATATCAATGTCCATCTGGGCTGTCTGGGTCTTGGTATCAGAACGTGAACGCACGCCGAGAACATTTATTTTTTCATTGGCGATAATAGTTGTTATATCACGAAGCAGTCCGGCCCGGTCATTGGCTATAATTCCTACTGTTACCGAAAAACCGCTTGAGTAGTCACCACCCCACACAGCCTCCACCAGACGTTCAGGATGCTCGGCAGACAGATGGTTTATAGTATGACATCCCTTGCGGTGCACGGATACCCCGCGTCCCTTGGTAATAAAACCGACGATATCCTCGCCGGGGATAGGATGACAGCACTTGGCTACGTGTGTTACCAGATTACCGACACCATTCACAACAATTCTGCTGTTTGACTGATTGCGCTCCACCTTTGCCATCTTGTTCTGAGTATGCATCTCAATATTTCTGAGAATTTCATCATCAGGATTAGATGAAACGGCATAATCATTAACCTTGGCCTCAATGTAGTTCATCAGCTGATTGATACGAATATCTCCGGAGCCGACGTTAGCCAGAACATCATAATGATCACGGACATTGTAGTGATGCAGAACATCCTTTATAAGATCGGGCAGCTTCTCCTTGGTAATGGTTAAACCGTGACGTTCAATTTCCCTTTCCAGCATTTCCCTGCCTGCAGCTATATTCTTTTCCCTGTCCAGCTGTTTAAACCATGCTGAAACCTTGGCTCTTGCCTTGCTGGTACGAAGAAAACCGTTGTTAGGATTAAGCCAGTCTCTGCTCGGATTAGGTTCCTTCTGAGTTGCCAGCTCAACCTGCTCACCGGTCTGCAACTGATAGGTAAACGGCACAATTCTTCCATCAACCTTGGCTCCTATGCAGCGATGGCCAATCATGCTGTGAATCTGGTAGGCAAAATCCAGAGGGGTAGCCCCCTGAGGAAGATCGATAACATCTCCTTTAGGAGTGAATACATAGACACGATCCTCAAATACCTGTGTCTTGAACTCTTCCACAATTGAACCGGCCTCAACCATATCCTCCTGCCATTTAAGCAGTTTTCGCAGCCAGGCGATACGTTCCTCGTATGCTGCATCAAGATTACTGCCACCTTCCTTGTATTTCCAGTGAGCAGCCACACCGAGTTCGGCATCTTTGTGCATGTCGGCGGTACGAATCTGAATCTCTACTGTTTTCCCCTGAGGACCAATAACCACAGTATGAATTGACTTATATCCGTTTGGCTTCGGATTGGCAATGTAATCATCAAATTCCTTAGGAATATGATGGAAACAGGTATGAATAACACCGAGGGCACTGTAACAGTCCTGGAGCCTTTTAACTATTACCCGAACAGCTCTTACATCATACAGTTCAGTAAAGTTTAAGTGCTTTTTCTGCATCTTTCTCCAGATACTGTATATATGCTTAGGCCGGCCGTAGACCTCGGCATCCAGACCTTCAGACTTCAACTTCTCCTCAAGAATGGCCACGAAATCCACGATATATTTTTCACGATCTACTCTCTTCTCATCAAGAAGTTTGGCTATCTGTTTATATGTATCAGGATGGAGATATCTGAATGATAAATCCTCAAGTTCCCATTTCAGCTGACCTATTCCCAGGCGGTTGGCAAGAGGAGCATATATATTTGAAATTTCCTTTGCGACTGCCACTCTGGTCTCCTCATCGGCGTTTTTCACCTCTCGAAGAGTGGCTATACGTTCAGACAGCTTGATAATCACAGCTCTGACATCTTCAACCATGGCAAGAAGCATACGTCTTACCGTATCAATCTTGGCATTGGATATATCGCTGGTACTGGAGGCCATGTTCTGCAGAAAACGTATTGCCTCCATATCCTTCACTCCGCGGAGCAGCTTAGCCACTTGTTTGCCGAAATCTATCTCCGCCTGTTCAATGGTAAAATAATGCTCCTCTATATGCGGATACAGTATGGCTGCAAGATAGCTGTCTATATCCATATGCAAGGTCTGAAGAATACCTATAATTTCAATAGCTCTGTTGGTAAGACGAAGCATATTGTCATCAGTTTCCTGAATCTTGTTATGACAATACTCGAATACTTTCTGAATTTTAGTTCTTTCCTCCGGAGTCACATTCAATGAATTCCACCATGCCTCCAGATCTAATTTTCCTTTCACATGAGTATTGCGAATAGCTACCATATATAGAAACCTCTGTTACTGATGTGCGATACCGAACTGCTTCGTTTTCATCATTTTCCGCTTTATTCTCCCGGATGAATAAAATCCCTCTCAAATCCGCATACCGGTGTTTTATTCCCTATCCTTCTACCTAAAAACGGCATATTTTTCATATAATTATATATCGCACTGTTATTTATTCAATCATTCCACCTGTCTAATACTACGCCTTTATTAACAGAACTAATTTTGGCACAAAAGTCAGCATCTGATGATCACATATTCCAAATAATCTTATCAAACTCAAAATAATGCTGTCATTTAGTCTAAATTAAACACATTTATCATTATCCGCATTATTGATTTTCTCAAACAGATACTAAGATAACGTTTATTTTTATAAAAACCAAGCAAAAAACTATGAATTAAGTAAATTTTTCACTTTCCTGAATTATTTTCACTTTTTCCATCTGGTACCTGTAGCTGTTATTTCATAAAAAGCTGTATACAGTACATTACCATAAACGACCATCGATATACAAAATTACAAATCCCCCGCCTTGTCATAGAAATACCAGTGTAATCGACATGGGCAGACGGAATATTCCGAAAAAAAAACTTTTGGTTAATAAATCAAGCAAAAAATTTCCACCTAGAACCAAACAGTGACAAAACAGTATTCACTGCTCACTTGCCGGATAAACAGGTTACCCGCGGTTAGCTGATAAGGTATAATCACTCCGGATAACTGACATTAACCATATTACAATAACATTGACCGGAGAATTTCATGGCCGCGGATTTTGATAATTTCGTAGATATACTGACAAAAATATCCAAAGAACAGACGGGAGAACTAGATGACGACGATGCATCAGATTCTCCAGCAAACCGTGCGGGGGCAAACAGTCCAAGTGACAGTGACGGTCCGGGATTTTTTAAAGATGCCGTCAATAATGTCAAAAAAAATACTGTTGGATCTGCTGGAACCGGTGATAATTCCGATAACCTCACCATGTTCGACCTGGTAGCCAGAAAGAAAAAAACAGCCTCTCGCAGAAAAAGCACTGTAACCACCAGAACCACTACCACCAGAACCACTACCACTAGAACAACCACAACAAGAACCACATCCTCCGGAACAGCCAGAAGAAGACGCAGAAATGACGAACCGCTGTGTGAAAAAATATTCGGTTCAATAGTAGATTCCTTTCTGGGTACAAAGAAAACAACCAGAAAAAAAACCGGTGGACTCCTCGGTTCAATTGTTAACGGGATTTTCGGTTCATCAGGCTCCGCCAAATCCAAATCAACCCGTTCAAGAAAAACCAGCCAGAGCGAAACTCTCACCAATTCCATTGTCAAAGCTGTTTTTGGGACAAAAAGCGCCAGAAAAAGCTATCTGAATGTTTTCAAAAAGATTCTTAAAGCCATCATGAAATCAGGCAATAAAAAAGCTCTGGACACTCCTGCCGAATTCAAAAAATCAGCTCTTTCCCTGGGGTTCAATAATGACGAGGCTTCCGAGGCTACATCCATATTTGAGGGAATTACCTCCGGAGGTCTCTCTAAAAACAGTGTAGCCAGTCTGCTGCAGCAGTTTATGGACTCTGATGAAAATACCGGAGATACCCCCGATAAAGATACTGACGGAGAATAAAACAGGATTTTTTCAAAAAGCCTCCTGTCATGCTGACCGGAAGTGTCAGTTTTAAAAGTGGCAAATAACAAAAAACTCTGCCTTTATCTCATGAAAAAGGCTGCCCGTACACCACTGCTGACAGCCGTTCATCAATTACTCATCAAGAACCACTCTGAAATTAACAGTATCGGAATGTCCTGCTTCATCGAGAATACTTATACTGTAAAAACCCTCTCTTTCCGGATGAAAATAGTCATTCTCACTCTGAACATCTTCATAATTTAAATAAATCTTTCCTTCACCTCCGGTATATTTTATGAATATATTGCCGTTGTAGTCCGGCAGAACAGTGTCCCCGTTTTTAGGAAAAACAATCTGCAGTGACTTATCGTCAATAATTTTATTATCCTCGACTGTTTCCGCCAGTCCCTCAGGAGCCACACTGTCAAACAGTTCACTTGAAAGTTCTCTCTTTTCAAAATTCTTTACAGGAAGTTCGTTTAATATGGCAAAAAGCACCGGGGCGGCATCCTTCAAGCCGGAATACTTATAATATCCGGCCCTGTTATCCGGGAATCTCACAGCAACAGCCACTGTGTAATTTCCAAGACTTCCGGTGGCAAGGGCATCGACATATCTGCTAGAAGTTCCGGTTTTGTACGAAACATTCTCCATATTTATACCGTTCGGCGGACGGGGTGTATCCTTGAGTATTTCAAATACAGCTCTGGCACTTTCCGGAGACATCATTTTTACCGCCTCATCATTCCGTTTTTCCGGATCTACTGTCAGGGCATAGCTGTGCAGAACACCGTCTTCATTAAGCATGGCATATAATTCCGCCAGATCCACAAGATTTATATCCGCACTGCCGAGAACAATTGAATAATCAGCCGCATTATTGCGAACATACACTCTCTGCCTGTTTTTATTAAGTGTGCTTAGAAAATTATGCGGACCTATAAGATTAAGTACCTCAAGAGCCGGCAGATTCAGTGACAGAGTCAGTGCCTTATCAGCCGAAACCTTCCCCATAAATCTGTTGGTAAAATTACTCGGTTTCCAGGAGCCGTACAGTCTGGTATTATCATGAAGTATCGTCCGTGGATGCAGTTTTCCTTCATTAAATGCCATTCCATAGGCAAAAGGCTTTAATGAAGATCCTGGTGAACGACGATAGAAAGGGAGACACATCTGGGTAACCTGCAGATCAGAGGAGCCCAGCACCCCGGTTATCCGGTGACTGGAGGCATCCAGCACTACTGCGGAAAGTACCGCTCCATCCTGATGGTTTTCATGAAATATTCCGGCCTGATTCTGCAGGATTTCCTGTATTTTCGGATCGATGTAGCTGTATATTTCCCTGTCTGCCGTTCTTGAAAAAAGGTATGCCGCCAGAGTGCTCTCACTTTTAACTATAGGATGCAGTCTGTCCGGAATCTCATCCTTAAGAGATGCCTTCCACACGTCATCACTGAAAACCATCTTGCCGTATGAATTTTTCAGCACCTCATTTTTATAATACAGTGTAGCCTTATGATTTCTGTCCGGACGTATATATTCCGGAGCCCTCGGCAGAGCAGTAAGCAGCGCCGCCTCGGACGGGGTCATTTTATCAGGAAGATGATTAAACCACCTCAGTGAAGCGGCCTTCACCCCTTCGATGTTAGAACCGTACGGAGCAATAGTCAGATACCATTCAAGAACCTTTTCCCTGCCGAACTTTTTAGTTATGTAGATAGCCTGAATAATCTCTTTAAGCTTGTTGAAGTAGGTTCTTTCATGACCGGTTAACTTTTTAACCACCTGCATGGCAATAGTAGAACCTCCGGAGGTAATTCTGCCACTGCGCAGATTACTGAACGTAGCTCTTATAAGCGATAAAAAATCCACCCCGCAGTGATGATAAAAATTTTTATCCTCATTCACCAGAAGCATCTGAATATACAGAGGACTTACCTCATCCACTCTGGTATAAAAACGGTAGGCATCACTGTCCTCTGATAACGAATAGCCTATAACGGAGCCGTCTGCGGCATAGAGTACCCGCGATCTTTTATCCAACAGCGAATAATCGAGCTCGTTTATGCTGATATAACACAAAGCAGCCATGATGATTACCATCATGGCTGTTAATGTCATCAGCAGCTTTAATTTAAAAAACTGCTTCATGCAAATGTATGATATTACTTAACAATAACTGACTGGGAACCATTGTATGCATTATACATTTTATAGCCGAGTCTGTTGATATAACCGCTGCTCATTAACGGAGATGAAACACCTTTATGAGCCCCCTTAATCAGATAACCTACAGAAACGGCATTCTGATTATAGACATCCTGAGTTGATACAAAACCGACGTCACTCTTGTTTACATTTGCGTAACCGAATTCCTTGGCATTCAACCTAGGATACAGTTTCTCAATCTTTCTGCTGTCAAGAATATCAACAAGCACAGTATTGGCAGGAATCTTGTTTTCCATCACCACCTTGCCGTTGAACGGGTTCTTAAACTTGAAGGTATTAACCACCAGTACATCCTCATTAACCTTCAGGTTAACCGGACCGACTATTTCCTTCCCCTTGGAATCATAGAAACGCTGAGTCAGACGAACATTGCCGTCATACAGGTTTTCCTTGGTTACATAATCATTAACACTGAGAGTCACCACTGCAGGTTCAGATGAGGAATTGCTTACCGTTACGGTATTATTCTTCAGTGAATACTTGGCTGATGATCTTGGAGTTTTGTTATTGGTGGAGATATCAATAATCAGGTAGTTATTGGCATCACTGTAAGATTCATTACTGCTAAGATAATTGAACAGTTTATCCAGATTATCTGATGACTTGGCTTTAAATGAAGCTCTAATCAGAGCCAGTGCTTCATGACTTACATTATTGATACCGTATGGGAAATGCAGCAGCACACTCTTGAAGTAATTAATATCATCATAGAGTCTGACCTTGTTTGAAGCAATGTTATACTTTTCATAAACTTCATTCAAAGTCTTAATACCCATAGCCAGAGCCTGTTTCTGTCTTGCGGTATCACCGTACATACCGAATATATCGGCATAGTAGCTGAATGCCTCTATTTCACGCTTATCCTTGTTGAAGGTTTCATCAAACTTGTAGATAGCGTTGCTCTTGACATTCACGCCCATTTTAGCCAGCACATACATGGACAGAGCAGCAATGTTATCACTGTCATCAGTTTCATGTTCAATCATACTGTCTTTAAGCAGATGAAGCACGGACTTGTTAACATTGAAACCGGCCTTGTCAGCTTCTACAAGGAAGAGTGCGGCATAAGCTGTCGCATAATAGTTTTCCTTGTAATATGAGAAACTGTCATAACTGATATAGCCTGATGAATCAATGTGTGACTGAACCCATGACACATTATCGTTAATGAACTTCTTCATCTCGTTAATACGTTTCGGATCCACAGTCTTACTTGTCTCTGAAGCCAGAAGAACATCAAGAATAGAAAGCCCCTGAGATGACTTTTTATAGATACTGGTGAAGATGCTTTCATCGTCAAGAATTGCGTTTGTCAGTCTGGTAATATCGGATAACGGGAATTTACCGAACTGGGCAGAAACCTGCGCACCGTCCTCATATATGTTGTTGAAATTAACATTAACGGACTTGTTTGCATCGATAAATTTAATCTTGCTCTCCAGGACCTTGGATAACGGACTGATAACAGATATTTCCCTTCTGGTATTAAAGCTGTATTCGCCGGACTTAACAGCAATATCCACATATCCGCCGCCGACCTGAAGCGCATCGACCTTCACCGGAACCTTTGAAAGAGCGCCGTCATTCACCTGGACATTACCGGAAGCCTGACACTTCAAGGTACCGCCGCAGCTTACGGTATAATTATAGGTACCGGCCCTGCCGCTTAGATTATTAACGGAAAGATCAGCATCTATCACATCACCGCGATGCATATAATAAGGCATGTTAAGTCTGGTTACAGCACTGTCCTTAACAGGAACATCCTTACTGAATGAACCTAACTTGTTAGGAGACCAGGCACTTACCATAAATGAAGCAGTACTGCTTACATCACCTAAGTCATAGTGAATTGTAGCATAACCGTTTTCCACCTTGACCTTGTGAGTGTAGTATGACATCAGATTCTTGGTAATGTTAGCCAGAGAAGGAGCACCAAGAGCCAGATCATCTCCTTCATCACCATAACCCTGACCAGTACGGTAAACACTCTTCATGATAAATGAATACGGATCATAAATTCTGGCACTGAAATCCTTCTTGTTGAATATATACTTATCAGGAGAAGGAGCCTTCTGATTATTGATGCTCAGTATTCCCTTGTCAATCAGCGCAGCAGTAATGTACGTGTCATTTTCCGCATTATCAACCTTAACCTTTATATCCACTCCGGAGTTCGGCTTAACACTGTCTGGAATTTCAGCACTTACCTTTAATATGCTGTCACTCTTGTCCATTTCAATAAATGCCACGCCTATTGCTCTGCGTGAACCTAGATACTTATGCTCATTTGCAGAATATGTTGAAAGAATTGCATAACATCCGTTACTGATGCCGCTTATCTTTAAAGGCAGCTTATTATGTCCTTTCTTGACTGCAAAATGATAGAGGTTATTGGTGGAATCTGTATCCAGCATCAAATCTGCAAAACCGTCATAACCACTGTCAAACTCGAAATATGCAGTATCATTTTCCTTATACGTCTTCTTGTCGGTATACAGGTCAAATCTGTCCGGGTACTTTGTATCGATGTATGAAATTGAACCGACATCAAAATCCATTGATGTGGTCTGATCACCTACAGTCGCCTTTACTACATATCTACCGTCATCAAACTTGTGTGATATTCTAGCCCCAGTATCTGCATTAACCTTGAGACTTCCTGAGGTAATCGGTGTCAGATATTCGTTTCTCATGTAATTCCATGAACCGTTTTCGTACACAAAATGATAAGTGATGTTTCTCTTGAAAATAGCATAATTTACATCACCTTTGTACAGTTTGCCGCTCTGATCGGCAATAATTACCCCCATATCGGATGAATAAGGATCATCTTTCTTAAAGCCGCTCTTCAAACCGACCATCTGCTGAGCATACTGCAGCTTGAATTCCTTTCTTTTTGAAAGAATCTTGGAATTAGGATCAGTAACATTAATATTCAGGGTGACTTTTCTAGGGAAATCCTCTGGTTTGATATCACTTAAACTGATAAAGGCATTACCACTGTTGTCTGTACGTACTCCGTCAAGAGAATTATAGAAGTTAAGATTCTGGGCATCCTTCTGATTCGGACCGAAGTAGTAGTCGCTGTACTTTTCCACAGGATAATTGTCAGGAACAACTTCGTAGTAGCCGGAAACGTCAATATCCGGTGCCGGAGCATCATAGATAAACTTTGTATGAACCTTGACATCATCATTTATACTCATGAACTTTTTACCGAGTACAATTTCCGGTTCGATACTTGACGGAATAAAATTGTCCACCAAGACCTTGGTGGAACTCAAAGTCTTTTTCTTATCGTAACCCAGTACAAATCTCCATGAACCTAAAGGAGCATTTTCATCAAAAGAGAATTCATAGTCAAAACCTCCGCTGACAGGCTTGTTTAATGAAACCTCTTTAAACAGAAGACCGTCAGGTCTGTAGATCATCAGCTTTAAGGTCTTCAGATCCGCCGCCTTCAACGTTTTAGCATTACGAACAATTGCCTCGTAATAAACTTTTTCACCGGGACGAACCATAGTTCTATTGGTATACGCATATACCTTAAAATCTGAAGCAGGCTGTGAATAATCGGTTTCTATATTCTCGATGGTCAGAGAATTCAAACGTAAATCCTGACTGTAAAAATCAGCTCCGTTGCTAACATTGATTAAAACCGGCTGTTGTGAATTTACACCGCCTGTAACTTCTTTACTGAAATGGGCATAACCGTTGGCATCAGTGGTAACTGTTGCCAGCACCTCATTGCTGGCGCTCACCAGAACAGCTTTGGCATTGGCAATAGGCTGAGCGGAACTCAAGGATCTTACCGCTATATCAATACCTTTCTTTTTCTCATAAGTAGTCAGACCGATATCAGAAATCACTACAGATTTCACTAATGCAATACTTTTATAGTCATCTAATAACTTGGTAATACATTCATTTGACGCATCACACTTCTCAGTATCAACTGAAGTTATCATCAGCGCATATATACCTGAACCGATGCTGTTTGCAAAATCCTTTAGATCTATCATCGTAAGCTGCTTACTATTAGGTTTTCCCTTAACAGTATATTCTTTGGTACCGACAAACTTACCATGAGATTTGATATATTCCAAACTGTCCCACTTATATTCAAATTCTTCTGTTGCTCTGCTTGTATAGTTGTTTAAATCAGCAGTTGAAATTTTATAAAGGGTAACCTGAAACTTGTCCATATTAATGCTTTCAACTGCCACCTTCTTGTCAGGTGTATTGGCAGACATGATATTACCGGACAGGAAGCTCACTGTTTCCTTATGATCTATGGTAGTGATATTTACAGTTCTGTCAGACAACAGTCTGTTGTTACTGTCGGATCTAATACCTTTCTTTAAAGTGATTTCATATTTAGTACCGAAATCCAGGCCTGCAATACAAAGAGATCTTCCATCAGCAGTAACATCTATATCCTGTTTTTTACCCGTATCTAAATTCAAAGCAGTAACATAAGGCAGAAGGGTCTTTGACGTATTGCTCTGATCCATGCTGTCTGTCATTATGAGACAGGTGGTTGCTGAACCGGTCTGATTCTGATCTATAGTTCTCAGTACATCCAACTGACCGCCGGTGGCTGCATAAACAGCCTCACCGGAGGTAACAGTCAGTAACGCCAATGCTAGCTTTGATAATTTCATTCCTGTAGTCCTCAAGTATACTAACTTAACTTTTTTAAATAAAATAACAGCTTTAATGAATCTCAGTTAACGATGCCTGAATTTATAATTACGGCGACATCTCTACATATACACATGCCATACACTCTATTTTTCAGAAATGTCACCCCAAAAAACACCATAAACAAGGAAATGACTAAACTGTCTTTTTCTTCCGATTTCGTCTATATTTAGCACAATTAACCAATTTTCTACATAGTATATAATTATTACGTTTATACTGACTGATATAGTTGCTTTTTGCTGTTAAAACTCAGACTGACTATACAATTATTGCGTAAAAGATATTCAAAAGGTTCTCTGCAGACGTATTTACCGGAGCGTTGTCCGCTCCTTCCATTACGGAATATTATCCCAATAAGAGATTTCCGTTTTAAACATATAAGCATAAAGAAATATCCTGTTTTACTGTATTCAGCAAAACAGGAATAAAAAAATTGATCACCTCTCAGTTCTTTGTGCGCTCAGCACATAAAAAAACCGCCACCAATCCCAAGATCAGTAGCGGTAGCAGTATCCTAATAAAAAATACTATTAGATTAAATCCTATGAATCGTAGAAATTCTGACCTTTTTCAGTTACTAGTCTGGTAGTTTTCGGATATTCATACATTTCCGGATTGTCAGCATTCGAAACAAGATATTCCACAAATCTTTCCGCATACCATTTTGCCATGGCGAGATTATGCATAAGATAATTGCCGCAGTTCACAGCTGATGCTCCCGGAACATTTTCAGCATCGGCTACCGATTTAAATGCCCTTAATATCAGATCATAAATATCCTTAGGAGGGAGATTACCTTTCAGAATAAGATAAAATCCTGTAAGACATCCCATCGGTCCCCAGTATATAATTTCATCCTTCCAGTCAGGATCATTTCTGAGGAAGGTTGCAATAACGTGCTCAAGGGAATGCATTGCTGCCACATCTACAGCAGGTTCTTTATTTGGTCTGAGCATTCTGATGTCATATGTGGTTACTTTATTACCTCCGACATCATCCACCCTGCTGGTAAATATTCCCGGCACTATACGATTATGGTCAACTGAAAAACTCGGTATCAGTCCGTCCATTGAAGCATCTCCTTCTCATTATGAACAATCTGTCCCTGAAGATTATGAATTTCTCTTCAGAACACAGCAATGATCTCTACACCTTACAGAAACAGAGTTGTGAATTCAAACCACAGCTCTGTATTTTCATTCCTTAAAAATCACAGTAATTCCATAACATCACATCAGGGAAAATCACCATGAAAAAGTTTCGTTATTATAACATGATAACAGATCGGTTAATAAACACCTTTTACGTGCAGTCACATTCCTGTCTGAAAAAAACTGTAACTGTTACTAACTCAATTCTCACCAACTTCTGCAAAGTCTGTATTAAACAGATCACGCCGCATGAACGCTGTTATATCTGTCACTAGTTAAGACTACAGAACTTCGTTCAGCCGTGAAAGAGTAAGATTATAAAGTGCTAAGTATATGATAATTTTAAGACGTATCATCTGAATAAATATATTTATCATAAATCCTGTTTTATAATGATTTAAAGACATGTTGATGTATGGGACAATTGGAGGAAAATCCATATGAAAGAACAAATTAAAAAGATGATCATAGACAGTATAGAAAATTGGATCGACGAAGACATTTATGCTGTTTCTCTTTATGTTTATGATTACAATGACAATCCTTGTAAACCAACAGTAACTCTTGGTTATAATACCGAAAGTCAGGTGAAATCCGAGACAAAAAATGCATACGATGAAGATGAAGCCAGATGGAACTATGCCTTCTGGCTCCAAAATCAAGAATTTATTTTTGGTGAAAACGAAACGGCAAATACAGTTAAAGAGTGGGTGGAATCAAAAGGCCTGCCGTATTACGAAGACGATGATTTTGATTTAGATTGGAATGATGATAAATTGTACGAACCTCTTGAAAAGATAACCCAGTCTTTTGTTTCAATGCTAATTGAAATAGTTCAGGAAATACATGCAGACGGGATTTTATCCAGAAAATACGGTAAAGAGTTGCCTATACTGATTCACGAATTAGAATATTATGATGAAATTGTGCAACAAAATATTCAGGCAAATGGACCGGAACTTGTAAAAAAATTTGTTGAATGGTGTGATTCTTTATGGCAATAAATTGAATTACAATTTTTTTGGATCAATAAGCGTACAAGCTGAAGGTACAGGCCAATGAACTAGCTATCCTGTCTTGATGAAACCAGCACAAGGATAGCTAGGTACATTAGATAATTTTTTCAAAATAGGCTTAACAGGTTTTACACGGAATCGCGTTCACTATCGCTCTCTTTTTCTCCTAAATTCCATTGGAAAATTGAATACTCTCAAAGTCGTTTTAACAGCACTGTTCCAGAAACTTTACACATCAGCTACCGGAAACAGCTTAAGCAGAAAATCCTTATCCAGCTTCTTTTTCTTCTTAAACTCCCGCACCATCTTTTCACTTCTTGGATCTTTATACCTACCCAGGTCAGACATTATCTTATCAAATGACAAAGCATCAATACCATTTTTCTGAACCAATAATATATGTTTATAGAAAACATCTATATTATCCCTGAACACCTTGTGATAGTTCTGATCCCCGTTATAATCCTTTTTGAGTCTTTCTATGTATTTCTCAATATCATAATTGGAATAATGTTCCACAACCTCTTTAACCGCAAGCTTGTACATAGAGATGGCAACCTCCATCCCCTCAAATGTGGTGGCAATAGTCTTACTTTTGGCAGTAACGTCCTTATCGTAGTTTGGATTATCTTTTTTGCCCACAGCATAAATAAATGCTAATTCGCGCCCTCCTCTGAAGAACCGATACCAGCTCTCTTTTATGGAATTTACTTTATAAGCATCTGCTCTGAGTGTATTCATAAGGAATTCTTCACGTTCCCGGTTTTGAGCATCTTCAAAATCCTTGGCCATGTCCTTGAGAACTCTCAAATTGCTTTTCATAAAAGGGGTATTAGCCACTTTATAAAGTCTGGCGATATCTTCGTGCAAAGCTCCCTGCCCTACTACAATTCTGTTCGAGGATTCATCAATTTTTCCATCTTCAGAAGCCGAGTCAGCTGACTGCACCTTTACATCTTTAATCTTAGCAATTTGCTCCAGATGCCTAGCCTTTTTTTCACTCTGAACATTTATAGAAGTGAGAACAAAACGAGTTCCGACATATCTCGCTGAAAAAGGCTTATAGCCATCTTTCCCTGATCCAGCAAACATTTTAATTTCATTGCGTCTGCCAGGCTTGAGATCACTCACATTGGATGAAAGATAGCTTCCCCCCTTGATGACAAGTCCTCCTTCAGAACCATGCAGACGTACCATAACAGAACCGTTTATAATATCCGGTACTGTAAATCTGAATCCGTCTCCGATTATTTCCTCTACATTCCCGCTGGTGTCATAAATGAATAGTTTATTCGGATTAAGAGAACCTATCGCTTTAGGGGTGCCGGTATTTGTATTAAATACAGCAAATTTCTTAACATCATCACTGTCAGGAAAATTAAAATCGTTAGAAATCTCTTCCTCCGCTGCCATGTTTCCTCCTCTGGCAGCATATTCCCATTCGGCCTCAGTCGGCAATCTTAAATACATTGGAGATCCATCAATAACGGGGAAATGATTACTGTCAAAATTCTGCGACATTAACCAAGCATTGTATTTTTGCAAAAAAGCCTGAATGTCATACCATGAAATATTTGTCTTTGGAAAGTTTGGCTGACAAAAAGCTTTATCATTCTCCGAGCACTCTTTTTTCTCAGAGCCGTCCCCCATTACACTGTCCCACTGTCCATTTGTCAGTTCATACTTTTCGATAAAGTAATAACAATAATTATTATCCCCAGAACCAACCATGCTTTGCCAGCTCTTAGGCAAATCATTATACATTATTGAAGAGCTTATATAAGAATTATATGTTTTTTCATATATAGCACGTCCCTCATCGCCTTCTGCACCCTTTTCACCATCTCCACTATCTAAGTTTTTTACCCCAAGCAGAATTTTCTTGTCGTAATAATAATCGCCACAATCTATGGGAACTGCTCTCATAACCATTTTCATGCCGTTGGGCATAGGTAGCTCAATATCCCCCTTATCCTCTCTTGGGTTATACGCAGACTTCGGATCAGCGGAATTATCTTTCTTCAAAGCAGCATCAGCTTCTATTGTCAAAGTTGCCATGACAAGGCATACAGCCAGCGATAAAATTTTTTTCTTATACATAAAACCACCTCTACATAAAAGCACTTTGAAAACACTATGTCTCTCTGATGACGATACTGGGATCAATCACTGAAGCTTTAAGAGCAACCTTCAATGACGAAACTACAACTATCACTTGAACAACACAAAAAACAATAAGGAAATCCACTGCCGGAACAAAGCAGATTTCCAAATTATGCCCCTCTGCCGAAAACAAACTGTCTATAAGATAAGAAACCGCAGTGTACAGAACAAATGCTAAAAAAACTCCCAGAATACCGGTAACCAAAGCCTGAATAATCGGATACATAAGCATGCTGAACCGGGAATATCCCAAAAGTCGCAACATACCTAGCATCTTCCATTTTCTTCTAACACTGGCATGAATAGTACTCATCATAAAAGCAAAGAAACCGGCACAGGAAGTTCCCGATATCACAATAATAATGGTGGAAAGCGTCTTATCGATCTTTCTGATATTTGCTATCTCGCGTGAGCGTGTTTTTACTTCAACATGCTGAGACTTAAACCATTTTTCTAAGGATTCTACACTGTCAAGATCCCGAACATAAGCACGAAATGATTCAAAGAATATTCTGTCAGCAGGCTCATCTTCGCCGGTTACATTAAACAGTCCCACGCTTAGACCGTCTCTGTAATTCTGGATAGCCACTAGAAAATCCAAATCAACAAAACCGGCGGTCATGCTGACAGCCCCGGCAGGGAGTACGTCCCTTACCACAATATCCAGGGCCTTGCGCTCAAATTTTCCGGAGAGCATACGCCTCCCCAGACTGGTACTAACCACATCTCCGGGATTAAGATCTAGCCTTCTTGCCACCTCATGGGTAACAATCATTTCAAAATTCCCGTCCTCAGAATGAGGAAAAGCAGTGATGCCATTCCGTAGCATCATAGGATCACCGTCAGATGTAGCTTCTAGGGAAATTACCAGATTCTTTCCAGACTGCGAGGTAATCTGAAGTTCAGCTGCCACATCCCTGGTTCTCCCTATGGCATACTCGCATTCATTACGGGAACGTATCTCATCAATGAAAGCCTCCGAAAATCCAGCCCCCTTGTTTCCGGTAGGAATTACCACAAGAACAGCAGGATCCTGCATAAGACGCTGACGCATCTGTTCTATCACCCCGGTATGAACACCATGCAATACCAGAATAGGCGCCAGAATGCTTGCCAGCGCCAGCACGGCGCATATCGACATGGAAAATTCATGTAGCCAGTCCTTTACCGACAGATTCAGAATTGAACAGGACATAACCAGCACCACCTTAAACAGAATCCGTAAAAATCATTCTGCAAGACCATCATCCACCACCGACATCATTGAATTATCCCCCGGTTCAAGAGCAACCTTAATTTCCCTGAAGTTAAATTCATGTACCAGATTTACGTCATGAGAAACCATTACAATAGTTGTATCTGTAATCCTGGCTGCAGCCAAAAAAAGTTTCATAACTGTCCTAGAAAGCGCTGGGTCTAAAGCTGCAGTCGGTTCATCAGCAAGAAGAAGCTTTGGAGAATGGGCCAAGGCTCTGGCAATAGCGGCCCTCTGCCTTTCTCCTACCGATATCTCATTTGGCATGGATCTGGCCAAGTGGGCAATGTTAAGGGAGTCCATAAGCCCAGATACCCTTTCAGAAAAATTATTTCTGCAAGCCAGACTGGCCGTAAGCTCAATATTCTCCCGCAAATTCAGAAACGGCAGAAGTTCCCCTGTCTGAAGCACATAACCAATGTGCAGTTTTCTCAGCGCTGCAAGATCATCATGTCTGTTCTGTCTCCATAAGGCTCCGACATCTGTTAACGTATCAGAAAAGCCATATTCGAAAGAACCAATGCTGTCAGGCTTTAAAATCATCCCCAGAAGATCCAGGGAAGTGCTTTTTCCACAGCCACTGGGACCTGTTATTGCTACATATTCGCCATGACCAAGAATCAGAGATTTTATAACCAGCGCAAAACCATTATCCCTTTCTCTTTTCAGGGACAGATTTTTCAATTTAGCAAGAATCATGGAAGAACGCTCAGTGGAACTCGGTAAACCCATTCATTGGGATCCTTTGAACCGAAACTTTCCCAATGCTGTCTGTCCTTATCATATTCTTCATACCGTTCTACCAACCCTTTTAATCTCTTGATAAACTCTCTCTGCTGACCAACACTCATGTTAGTCCAGTCATCACGCTGGAACCGCAGTATCTGACTCTTGTATGGCAACCCTTCCAGTATCTCGGAAAGTCCCTTAGCCATCAGCTTTTTATCAGGAGAATCAGTAAAGGCTGTGGGATCTGCAGACATCCTTGCCGTGGCAGAAACCAGTTCGTCATAAAAATTGTAACTGGCATCATCATCAGAACGCAGGAAAGCCTCTTCAGCTGTGTCCAGAATGATTTTAACCTGCTTTCTGAGCATACTCAGCTGAGATTTCGTCAGCAGCACAGCAGGCTCAACTACCGGAACCGGGGCATCATTCGGATTCTGCTCCAGAAGAGACAGATCAGCGTCTGCTATCCAGGCTTTCACAACATGAGGAGCTGTTATACCGTCACGATCTCCGGCAAACTGCAGCTGCATGGCATAGCCGATTTTTTCAGAAATATTCTCAGCCTGTGATTCAAGTGTGTCATTATCAGAACTGGATACAGGCTTCTTAGAACTCTGTCCAAGTGCCTGCTTTTCCGCAATTTTGCAAAAAACATCGGCTACAGCATCTCCGACCTTTTTAAAGTTGGCAGCACCTACCTCTGGAGTTCTGGCATCAATAGGTATATAGCTTGACCGACCATCGGACATCATAGAAAGATCCCGGTAGTTCTTTTCGGCATAAGAATGATTCTTCGATACTTTTGGAGATTTAACATGGAGGGCGGTTAGATAAATTTTGTTAGTTCTAAGATAATCAGCCATACCTTCGGAACTCATTCCGGTTTTGGCAGTCTCGTCAATTAGAGGGCCGGCGTCGGTAACAAGAAGAATAATTTTTCCATCCACCTTCTCCCAGCTGAGCTTATCAACAGCATCCTTTACTCCAGCCAGAGAATCTTCATTGATATCATGAGTACTTGCAGTTGCCTCCTGAAGCTGATCCAAAAGAGACTCCAGCTTCTGACGATCCTCTACAGTGCAAAAATCACTGATAATCTTGGTGTTGTATTGAGTTTTCGGAGCCATCTCTACGTTGCTCCGGAACGCCACCACAGAAATGGCAATCTTGTCACGTGCCTTAGAATTCTGAAGCCTATCATAAATTTTTCTGATGGTATCTTTAGAAGCATCTATATAGGGCTTCATTGAAATAGTAGTGTCCACCACAAACACAATACCTGTAATCATCCCCTGGGAATCAGAATTACCGGCATTGCTTTTCCGGGAATTCTGTGGCTTTGAAATACCGGGATCTAAACTTGCTACCTCAATGAGTTGGGTACCGCTGTCATTAAACTGCGTATCCATATTCAGTACGGGAAGCAGATAGAAATCCTGTTGAGAAACCTGAGTTCCATTAGGCTCCATAGCAATTACCGGACTATTTGCAGGAAGAGAGGTATTCTTCCTACTCAGCAAACCTACATACTTATCTACAAAGGCTTTTATACTGTCTGCCGTACACAACTGTATCAAATCCTCCTTGCTTCTAAAAAACAGCACCGGCTGACGTTCCGTCTGATCTGTAAAAAGCATTGTAATTGCCTGAGGCCAGTCCGTTACATCCTCACTGCGAATCCAGCCATCAGAACCGTTGGCTGAGACACCGACTCTTACCATCCCGCCTTTTCTTTCATAAACATAAAAGGAAGTGAATGTCCGTGGCGTACGGATTTTACTCTGCCCTCCCACATCCTTGTAAAGAGAGGCATTAGGATTAGAAACCACTCGCTGAAAAACTGACGTTTTGCCTTCCTGAAGCATGGGATGCTCGGCAAAAGCCGCGTTTGAAATTAAACCAGCTAACACAAATACAGAAATTTTCTTTAAGCTGAACATTTATACATTCCCTACTTAAGTTTTTTTAACCATTTTTTGGCCTGAGAATTACCATTATTGGCTTCCCTTTCAACCCAGTCCTTCATGTTCTGCCGCATGGAAATACCGTCAGAACTTTTACCATAATATTCCCAGGCTTCCACCGGATCCTTTTCAATACTTCCCCATGCTGGCTTAGAGGGATCAAGGCACTCGGCATATCTGAGAGAGCCCTTTTCATTGTCACGCATGGCTGCAAAATAATAGAGCTTAAAGATCAGGTCCTGATCATGCGCCGTTTGAGGTTCCAGATCCTCTGCCAACTCCATAGCTGATTCTGAGTCCTTTGTTTCAGATTTTAGAAACTCGGCAACCCTGCTTTTCACATTACCCTTTGCATCTTTTCTTGCTGCTTCAGCCGTGGCAGCCTCCTCGGCGGCCTTTCTTTCAGCTTCAGCCTTCTGTGCTTCCTCTGAAGCTTTTCTTTCAGCCTCAGCTCTCTCGACTTCCTCAACAGCTTTTCTTTCAGCCTCAGCTCTCTCGGCTTCCTCAGCAGCTTTTCTTTCAGCCTCAGCTCTCTCGGCTTCTTCTGCCGCCTTTCGTTCAGCTTCCCCCCTAGCTGCTTCCTCAGCCGCATTGGTAGCATCATCATTGACAGATGGGGTCTTTGTCTGTTCAGAAATAACATCTGCAGATGACTGATTCAGGAAATACCAGGTCGCTCCAGCAATACCGGTCAGTAGAATTACGCCTAGAATAATGAAAAGAACCGGAGATTTCGCGTGCTCCCGATCCCTCTCTGTTTCCGCACCGGCATGAGATCCGGAAAAGAAGTCAACTGTGTCACCATCAGAAAGAGATGACGCCCCCTCTTCTGACGAATTCATTTCATCGGGATCTGACACTAAAGCTGTGTCAGTCATCGATTTTTCGGTATCAGCTTCTCCTTTTTCAAGCTCTTTTCTTTCATGTTCCTTTCTCTCCAGCTCCTGTCTTTCCTGTATTTTTTGGGCTTCATCTGCCTTTCGTTTCTGATACGCATCAAAGCGAGGCTTCATATTTTCTGCTCTTTTCAGAACATCAGAAAATAATGCTTCCAGATTTTGCACCTTAGCTTCGTACTCCTCCACCATAGCTTTGGCTTTGGGGAATATCTCCGAATCACTTGCAATTTTGGAATTATTAATGCCTTGGCGCACTCCTGCTGACAGCTTATCAAGCTCCTCCTTTTTCTTTTTCAGTGGAGCTAAGGCTTCGGCTAGAGCTGTATAATCATGCTCAATAGTGACACCGTTTCCTGAAGAAAAAACATCACTTAGAGTCAACAACGCATTATTTGTCTTATTTATCTGCAAATTGATCTCATCAATTTTTGCCGTAGAATCACTGACTAACCGACTGACATTTTCAAAAGCTTCTCTGGCCTCATCACGTGGTCCCGCACCAGTCTCCTCAGAAAGACCAAAACCCTCCGAAAGAATCTGGGATTTTCTGACACCATTTATAAAAACGTCACCGGAATAGTCCGTTTCATTTCCGTCTTTGTCAAAAAGATAAACACTATAACCACCCTTATTTATGTTGTTAACATAATAAGGTTCAAGTTTGAACAAAAGCCGGCCGTTTTCGAGCTTTCCGGCAACCTTCAAAATCTCCTTTTTTCCGGTCCATACTCCTTTATCTGCCCCCAAATACTCTTCACCGGTGGCAATAACTCTGGAAATCACAATCCCCTCACCGCCGAAAAAATGCTCATTATCCTCCGGCTCTATAGTGATAAGGGCATAACCATCATCAAGATTCTTTTGCGAAAAAGTTACATACATTTACTTACTCCGGTTTGATAGTTTTCAGAATTTCACCAAGTATCGCGTTCTGACGAACATCAATCTTACCGGTATCATCTGAAATGGCATTGTCTATGAGCAAACCATAAAAGGTTATCAACCAGTCCATAAACCACTGTTTGGAATTAGCCTGAGGATCGTACTTATAAGGAAGCTCCGGGAAACCTGATTCCTGCTCCTTTTCCTTAAAAACCGTAATGCTCTTACCATTAAAATCCACAACACGATCCGCCTCATCCGTTTCTGCTGGATTTTTACCCATCCAGCTGACAAAGCTGTTCAAAACACTGATAGCATAACTGGCCTGTCTTCTGTTCTTCTGATACTCCTCACCGGTAAATCTGGAGATCTCTCTAAGCTTACCTTCGATTTTCTTTCTCAGATTCATCCTGGTCATTGCAGAATCAAATTCATCCAGCATGGAGATATATGACTGCTGTGGGAACATGTAATACCCTGTCAGTGCCGCATCATCCGCCTTGGAACGGCAATGGCTGTTCCATATTTCAATAATGCGATCAACATAGAAGGTTATAAAATCCTTTTCCATGTTATCTTCTTTACCGGCCCCGGACGAATAACTGTCGTCTCCGCCTCCTGATGAACCATTGGACAGGAACGAATCCGGATCGTCAAAATTCATAAACATATCAGTATTTATATCCTGAACAAGATTTTCATTAACCTCTTTTGATTCCTGAGCCACAATGGAATTAAACTTCTCCTTGTATTCATCAAACCGCCGTTCAGCATCATCCCTAAGATAAACAACCTGATCCAGAGGAAGCGCAAAGCTGTTGATAAGTTCCGGAAAACGTGCCCGGAACTTCTGATTGGCACTTAAGTTTTTGATTTTAAGAAAAAGCATCTGCTTCTTCTTAATTTCCTCTGCCTGATTTCCTGAATGATAAAAAGGATACAGAATGGAATACAGCTTATCCCTGGCCCGCAGCATGGCATTATGGATTTGATCAAGCTTAAGGTTCGGATCGCATAGTGGTTCCAGACAGCGTTTAATATGCTCAATGCCTCCGTCATTAAGCTTCATAAGCTCATCAAAGGCCGTTTCCGGAGAGCGGAAATGCTTTTTTACCAGTTCTGAATTTATAAAGGCTGTACGCATTTTTCCTGCATGCTCGACGTCTTCAATCTCAAGCTCTTTGCCTTTTTCGAGCTTCATCATTCCCTTCCAGGAAATGTTAACATTTCTGAGCATGAACATATTGTTAAATGGCTGTGTCGGTATCCAGCGTTCCACCCAATGGGTAGTCTGGCTGAAGGTATTGGAAAAATGTGCTAGAAACTTCCCCTGAATAGTACTGTCCCAGACACTTTCATATTTCTTCCCAGGCCCCCAGTCAAAATTGGTATCGGATTTAGTCAGGATATAGAACAGGGCATTCTTGACATTGACACGATCCTCTGGATTCTTACCATGAGTCGAAATAATCCAGTCCTCCACTGCTTTAGGAAGTCCGGGAATATTATCAGTGGTTGAATTACACAGAAGAAGGCTTGTAAGCTCATGTTCGGAGTTATATCTCTGAAAGAGATAGGCTACCTTACCACGTCTAAAAAACTGTTCCACAGCACTGTCGGACTTCCCTGATTTCAGATAGTCTCTTAAATCAGTGGCTTCAAGTCTGGCCTTGTACCCTGGAAAATCCAGAAGATCTGTATGATCAAAGTAATTGGCAGGTTTGTTAACCATTACCAGTGTCAGTTCTGCAACTATGGCAGTAAGATTCTTCCTTAGAATCGATACCGTCTTCCCAGCCGGATTTCTGACCTCTACAGTAGGCTGAATACTTTTACTGAACATACTTGTTGAAAAGTCCGTTTTTCCCAGAGTTTCAACATCTATAATACTGGCCTCTCGGGGAATGAGTGCTTTCATAGAACAGAATGCTTCTTCGGAAAAATCGATTTTTTCCAAATCCACCAATAGCTCCCTCAGCATATCCGAAAACTCTTCAACGCCATCCCAGATTATACTGTAGAGAGTGACCCTGTCATCTCTCGAAAGTCTGGGAGCCAGTTCTATGGCCTTGCTCCAGTAAACCTCATCCAGAGCAGCCGGCCGGGCTTTATCACCAAAGGAATTACTGACATACTCATGAAGTTCTTCCATAACATCGATATTAATATGGGATGCCGGAGTGGAAACGGTTCTGCTTTCCAAAGGCATGAGAGCATTTCTAATGGCTTCCTTATCAACCTTTTCACGATGAATAGCATCGCAAAAATAGGTATTGGCAAAAATCTTGACCAGCTCGGTTTCAGACAGCAGTCTGACATGCACCGGATACCCGCTGGGATAATTCGCAGGAACCGTCATGGTAAATCTGGTAACAAGACCGGTGGATTCCTTTCCACCTTCGGGATTAATCTCCCGCAGAAAGTCATGCTGCTCGCCGTTAAAACTGCAGTAAACATTGCCGTCGCTATCCCGGGCCAGGGAAGAAAGAAGATATGACTTACCTGCCTGACTAGGGCCGAATACCCCGGCACACATTTTTCTGGCTGCCGCGCGACCAAGCATCTTAAACAATCGGGCCTGATGTCTCAGCTCAGATAAAACCGAAGATTGAGATTTTCCGCAGGAACGTACTCTTTCATCGTTAATTTCAACCCACTTCTCTGCATCAAGACATGCTCTAGTCAGCGTTTCTGAATCTCTGATAATTTGCTCTTTTTCCATCATGTAAATCCTTCATACATTATTAGCGGTACAGAATGCCAGTATCCATCCAGCAACCTCTCTCATCAGATCTGCTGATGGTGCTCAGTCGGATTCTGAGAGCACTACGTTTAACCGGAATCTCACCATCACGCTGAGTTATAGCATCAGGATCTTCACTTATGCTCGGCTGATTCAGCTTATCAATATAGAAAGACCTTTCATTGTAATTAGTCTCATCGGGATCCGGAAGCTTGAACAGTACCTTTACCTTATATGGAGTCTTGCCAACGGAATACTCACGATCCTCATCACTGGCGAAATCCATAATCCAGCACTTCTTGGTAGTCCACCTGTCCGCGCTGAGCTGACGATATCCGATTGAAATCGGAGCACTGAAGTCCACAATATGCTCATATTCCGTTTTCTTGCTGTTTCCGGAAAGGTCAAACCAGACCTTCTCCTTGATGAGAGCCCCCTGATTATTGAGCTCTCCGATAAATCTTGCAGTATCCTTAAATCTCAGGATGTTTGAGTTAAACACAAAGCCTTCAAGACAGTTCTCTGCCAACTGACACAAAACAGCCCCCATGATAACGGTAGTCTTAGGATCAGTAATGTTTCCTGATTCATTGGCAAATCTGTACCAGGAACCGACCTTATAGTTTCTCATAGGGATAATGCGATCAGGTGAAATGCATATCATGGAGAATATCTTTCTTACCACTGCATTCCAGCATGACGGTCTTCCCGTCAGAATAAGAACATCACACCCGTAGGCATAGACAAGTTCGCCAAGGCTATCCAGCGTAGACTCCAAAGATGAGGTAATAACCTTGTCAACATCGGTGCAAGGAATAGAAAGATTCAAATCCAGAATATCCAGACTGATACCAAAACGTTTCATTATCTCATCAGAAAAGAAATTCAGAACCTCTTTTGACGGATGAGGAACACGCTTAAGCGGAGATGAAACAGCTTCGCCTTCAAACAGATCCCTAAACTCAAAGGAAAATACCCCTGTATCATCATAACGAGCTTTTGCTTCATACATACGGAGAATGGTATATACAGCAGGCAGGAGTACTTGTCTGATAAACTGCACCCGAAGATTCTGTATCCGGTGATCCGATGATTTCTGCCCGAACATGGCTCTCATGGACTCTTCCACCCTATGCTGGGGAATGCTGGAATTACTCTTCTTTACTATATAAGCCGAAATAGCTTTCAAAAGCAGCGATGTCACCATATCCTGAATAACGTCATCACCGCCTTGGCTAAAACCGTCAATTATCTCCTGCTTCGGCCATATACGGTTTGTTGCCGACTTATCGTTTGCCAGTACAAAAGTGGTAATGGAAATGTCCGAAGTGCCTCCACCGATATCAATGGTTGCCACCCTGAGGGTAGGCTTTATCTCTGTACCTACATTTGAGTTATCTCCATATGCCGGAACCTTTCTTTTGCGCCCCATTGCCTCAAAAAACAGGTGGGCGTCATAAGCATAATTGTGCTTGATCTCATTATAGATGTACACTAGTTGCGAACAGGTGGCTTCATCCCAAAGACATTTGACATCCGGACAACAACGGAAATCATCTATCGGTTTACGTGGCTCCTTCTTGGAAACTTTCTTCGCATAATCCTGATAGAACCTGCTCCATCCCATTACATTCCAGACAACCTCAACAGCAATCTTGCCCCAAGTGTTGTAAATGTTCTTTTCCACAACAGGAACTCCAGGCGGAACGGTAAAAATGAGACTGCGCAGACGCCGCGGCCGGTCAGGATAGCTTCGGGTATCACGAATGGCAGGAGAGTTAATTGCAAGAAGAGCCTGCTGAATCAGTTCAATAAACAAGAACATCATTAGAGACGATCTGGAAAAACGGGGCTGCAGAGCGAATCTGGTATTCTGATTTTTTATATCCTTCCCGAAAATATTCTGAAGATCTATGGCTATGGAGCTAAGCTTAGGCTTCTCCTGTCCCTCCGGCACCGGCTGAGCCGCTGCCTTAAGCTCCTTCAGATTTGCTAAAGGAATCCCGGCATTATTAACATAACGACACAGTGTAAGAGAGGACACCAGCTCTTCACTATCGGTGTCATGCTCCTTATTAAAAAACCACAAATCTCTCTCGTCTAGATCCCAAAGATACCGCTTAGGGCTGCTCATCCCCGAGGCCCCTTCAGAATTCACCGACATGCTGGCCAGACGATTGGCCTCAGGACCAGTTCTTATCGGAGAGACAAAGGAAAATGCATTCTCCCGCCCGGAACGATCACTGAATTCAGAAAGTCCAAGTTCCGTTTTTACAAATTCGATCCTGGTTTCAAATGGCTCCGTATAACACTTATAAGGGAGCGACATATCTCTTAGCTCCAGTCGATAGCTGTCTAGCAGCACCGAGTCGGGATTGTCATCAGAAACATGTTCAACCAAAATTCCGGTACTACGGGAATTACCAATATCCAGTACCAGATCCACATTGATAAAGCTTCCCTCTCCGGAGCCTTCATCAACCTTGGCAATTCTTACTTTTTTTCCACCGATGATTTTATCTATCAACGCAAGATAAACGAGGTATGAGGCCAAGTGAGCAAGATGCATCTCTCCGTTATCCTCTTCATCTTCGCCGTCCACATTACGTTTCGGTATTTCCCTAGCTTTTTTCTCATCAGCAAAATAAGCGTTCCATTCTGCCTTGAGCCATTCGCTTACCCAGCCTTCCATAAGGAACTGGGCATTATCTCTCTTCATATGCGCAAGAGAACACACTGCAGAATCAGATACATCAGAAACACTGAGTGCACAGTGCCGAGACTCATCATTATCATTATCCACCTGCATATCAAAGCAAAGGACCAGACGCCAGCTGGATGGTTCACTTTCATTTTCCTTGGCAGTTCTGGTAAGATAAGCTCGAGCCCAGTTGGTAGGCCCGTACTGATAAATAGGCTTGTTATCATCATGACAATTGTCCGTTTCTCTGAAAAAAGGAATCGGAATCCACTTGTCAAACCACGGCCCTATATGTTTTTCTGAATTTATCGAACAGCAATCACTGTCATCAACCGGCTCCCCTGTGCTTGAGATAACCCATTCATCATCTTCATTTTTTTCTACCTTATGAAGCTTGACATTCTTTACCAGTATCAGGTTATCAACCACCTGTCCATCATCCATCTCCTCCATGAATGTCATATTAATTTTCTTTATAGACTGAAAGGAGGCCTCAAAATCAAGATACTGTGGTAACCCATATGGTATGAGACTGATAACATCTTTATATTTCGGCATTACACTCATAACTGCTAATTCTCCTGTCAAATCATTTAACTCTTTCAAAAGTTGTATTATTCCATCTGGTATTACTATGAATATTTCTGCCGGAACAAAGAGCACGCCCCTTCACAGACTTACAAACTATTGCCTGACCTTCATAGTTCTTATTCGTCTTCTTGTTATAGAAGTCTGACGTATTAACCACCAGATTGTGGTGTCTGTCATAGCTTGCTTTAACCGTCGAATAATAAAGTCCTTTTTCATCCCTCACTATTCCGGTACCTTTTCCGTTACTGTCAAAACTGAATTCAAATACTATCGGAGTATCAGAATCATTAATCAAGCCACTATTGCACAGCCACCGTCCTTTAAGAAACTCGAAAGTATTTTTATTTTTTGGAATGGAAAGATACTCACTGGATTTTTTGCCTGAAGCACTCTGACCAAAGGAAGATCCAGAAGCCCGTTTGCCGGATGAAGCTGATGAGTTCTGTTTACCTGAAGAACGGGAGGCACTGGCGGAGGATGCTCCTGAAGAACGGGAAGCATTGGCGGAGGATGCTCCTGAAGAACGGGAGGCATTAGCGGAGGATGCTCCTGAAGAACGGGAAGCATTGGCGGAGGATGCTGATGAATTCTGTCCTTCAGAAGAACCTGAAGCTCCGAAAGAGGAATTACTTCCTGCCGCACTTCCTGACTCAGACAAATTAGCCAGCATATCCTCTGTGGAAAGACCTTCTGAATCGCTGTTAGATGCCTGTCCCCCGGCATCCAAATCAGATAAACCAGCAAGCAGATCATCCGTAGATTGCTCATTTCCGGAAGATGCGGTGGAATCTGAGGAGGCTGAAGGGACAGAAGCAGAACCATCATCCTGCTGTTGACTGTTTTCCTGATTAGAGCTCTGTTCCCCTCCCTCAGAAACACCCAAATCCTCCGATTGTTGCAAATCCTCAGATTGTTGCATTACAATCTCCTCATATTCTGACTCACTCTTATTAAGAGACTCCAATGATACCAACTGACCGTTTTCCAAATGAACCCAGCCGTTTGACACATTACAGTTCAGCTCCTTTTTGGCATTCGGTTTACACTGCATGAAGGTTGGATAGTAGAGCTTATTGCCTTTGTATGAATCTGTCTTCACACGATAGCTGCCGTCCTTCATCACAGCCATACTGGCATTTGCTTTGGAATCGCCGTATACACTGTCCTTAATAACTGAATAACCATTACCTTCTTTGTCAAAATGGAACTCCAAACCGATGTTAGCGCCATCCCCCTTACGCACAAGGTTTTGGCTGAAACGCCAACCGCCCTCCAAAGGATTTGATTTGTTGTTCTTGTTCACAGAAGCCTTCTGAGTATTTTCAGTAAGCATCGCGGGGAGCTCTACCCCCTCTCCAAGCTCGGCCAGCGCATTTGCAGCCTCTGCCCCAGTATCACTTGACTCTTCAGTGATATCAGCAGAATCATCCTGGCTTGCATACTCTCCATTACCATCATCATTACCATCACCCTGTTCTGCAGAATCGTCATTCTTTTCTGATGCAGCATACTGGTCGTTAAGCTCTTCAGTTCGCCGGATTGAATCAAAAGCCCTGTCATCAACCGCTATCAGTTGTTCATTTCCCCAGTTATGCCAGCCGTCGCTTCCATCACATACAAGAGAGTCTTTAACCTTTTTGCATTCGATATAAAGCGGAGAATATGCTTTTTTACCTTCAGCATTATTAATTGATCCGGTACGGATTTTTAAAACATCACCTTCCATTTCAGCCTTTGTGCGTCCCTCAAATCCTTCATTTTTGGAATTTTTGAGGTAAATGCGACCGGCACCGTCGGCTTCAAACTCGAATTCTGCCTTTACTTTGTTACCTTTCTCGTCAGTAAAATCCTTGTCAAATTGCCAGCGTCCTTCTAGAAAATCATAATCACCGTTATTTTCATATGAAAGCGGCATAATCATGGACTGATCGTCTTTTGCAAGTTTGGTCGGAGGAGTATTAATCAGACTAAGAGAATTAATGGTGTCGAATTCAGCACTGTCATCAAGCTCTTTATTATCAATAACATCATTACTCTTTTTAGGAGAATCATTGCCGGCAGTATAAGAACCTTCACTTTGCTGCTCGACGTCATTTGCTGTATCTGAACCTTTGTTATCAGCATTCTGTCCGGCATCAGTATTTTGCATGACCTCTGCAGAATCTGTATCATAAGACGGCAAAGAATGTGAGTTACCGGCATTCAGATCTCTCTGATTATCATTAGACGGGGCAGATGGCATGCTTTCAGGCTGAGGAATACTTTGCTGCTTCGGTCTTACCAGACGAAGAGTATCAGACATACAGTCCGAAGCCCAGAGAAGAGAAAGCATGGAAGAAACGATCAAAAAAAGCTTTTTGTGTGAATACATATTTTGCCTCGGCTACTTTTCTATAACTGGAGAAATTTCCCAGGATGTACCATCACCGATAGTTCCAAGACAACTGGTTCTTTCATTGTTGCAAAGCATGTCAAAACTGTCGAAGTTATCATTGTCCGGACATGCCAGCTGACTCAGATTAAATCTTACCATGTTGTCTCCGGCCAAAGTTGCATGAACCGAACCCCGGCATGTCTTAGATGATGTCTGAATAATTGATTCTCCGATTCCGGAGTCATCTTTGAAAATCAGCTTCATATCGACCAGCTGACCTTTCTCGTTTTCCAACACATCCTTTACTCTTAACGTCCCCTTAAGGAAAGAAAAATCATCCTTTTCTGTATTGGGCTCACGCATTAAAAGCCACCATAAAAGCAGCAGAAAAAGGAGCAGAAGTAACAATATCAGGAGATACAGCCACCATTTGCTCTTTTTCGTCTCTCCCTGTTTGTTACCTGCTTCAGACATATCAACAGAAGTCGACTGAGTACCAGACCCTACTCCGCCGGCAGGAATCGGATCTACCCCATCATTTTCACCGCCGGAAAACGCCTGAGTATCTGTCCCGCTAGTGGGAATCGGATCTACCTCATCATTTTTACCACCGGAAAATGACTGAGTACCCGTCTCTTCCCCGCCAGCGGGAATCTGGTCTATCCCGTCATTTTCGCCACCGGAAAATGACTGAGTATCCTCATTTCCGCCTGTGGAAATCGGAGCTGTACCATCATTTAATTGTTTATGGGAATTGCCGGAATTTTTTACCTCAATCGTATCTGAAACTTCACTTACAGGTTTTGTATCCAATGACTTATTTACAGCCCCGCTTAGCTCGGGATCTTGTTCGTTATGCAATTGGTCGAGTACACTTCCTGTAAGATCATACCCCTGAGCCAATGTTCCGTCTGACTTAGAGAATCCCCAGCAGGTAATCACAGGATGATTACCTACAAGGTAGATATAATTCCGATCCGGTATCTTTAGGGCACTTTTTACAAGATCAGCACTGCTGCGCTCGCCGGAGTTTGATAGTTTCTCCGAGTATTCATTTAATGAATTTCCAATCTCTCTAATTTGGGCCAAAACCTCATTTGCCTGTTCGTCAGACAAGCTGTCAAAGGTTTTTACAGTTCCATTTAAATCTGAATACCAGTCAATGGATTTTTCACTTGGAACATCTTTTGGCCGTGCAAAATAATCCTGATAATCATATCCACTTTCACCAATGAGATCCAAAAGCTGATAATACAGAGTATCAAGTTTGTTTCTGTCAACTCGGGCTACACTTAAACCGCTTCTTTTAATACTAGCTATTTTCTGACCCATGTCTTTATCTTCACCGGAAAAATTTACATTACAAATACTGGATGATTATGAGGCTTAACTCACTTAACAATCTTTATTTAGTATCAAATACTGCAACACAATTGATGCTAATAATAATTATTCATTCTTTGTTAAACACGTCTAAATATAACGCAAAAAAAAAATCATGCAGTCATTCAAGCAGGTGATTTAATTATCACCTGCACACGTACTTCACAATTATTATCTATTAGCTGTTAGACCATAATAATTAAGCGAAGTATTATTCATAGTCATACCGTCATCACCACTTGCATAATCATGAGCAAGTGCTGCCCAATTACCATCTACTTTGTTCCCGATTGCTTCAACCTCCTCTTTACCATTCTTTATTTTTTTCATGGCACGCTCTCTATTCTTCGTCTGCCTCCTCACAGTTTCCCTATGTTTTCTTGCCTCCTCAGCCCTTATCTTCTTTGCCTCTTCTTCTGCTTTAATTCTTGCCTCTTCCTCTTCCAGGAATTTCTCACCGTCAGCCATCTGAGAATCTATGTTAGTTGAGGCATCCGCCCAGTATATTTTGATATTATCAAGTCCCTGCTTAATCTCGTTCATGCGATCAAGAAATTCCTCCTTGGAGATCTGCTTATTAATAACAAGATCCCTTAAAATGTTAATCTGTTCATCGTAACATTTATAAGCGGTTTCAACAGATGCCTTCTCAAGATCCCATTGGTCAGAGACTTCCCCTAAAATAGTCTGGTACTCAGCCAGTCTCTGCTCTCTATCCTCAATTTTTTCAAGACGGGCCTTGAAGAATCCCACAGAAGCTCCAACAGCAGCACCTGCCAAAGCGCCAATAAGAGCCCCTTTCTTCTTGTCCTTAGAAGCAAGACCGCCAATAACAGCACCGCCAACCGCACCGAAAATACCACCGACAACAGAGCTCTTTACTTCATTGGAATTATCCTGATCCTTACAAAGCTTAGCTATAGGGTCATAGCACTGCGGATAATACTTAGCCTCAATTTGAGGAACCTTGCTAGTAGAACAGCCAAACAATCCTATTGCCAAAGTCATGGCAGAAAGCAAAAACAAACGACTCTTCATAACCACCTCAAAACTTTCATTAATTAAACATAAAGAACAAATTCAAAGTTATATTTAATAGTTTTAGAAAAAGAAAATCACTCTACTAATAAAAAGTTTACAGTTGTTTTTTTTTTTGACCAGTTTTCATTAAAAGTTCGCATTTTATTTGTGATCAGTATATAAAATAACCGAATTTTTAGACTTATATCACACCTAACGTACGCACCAGTTTCAATATAGTCTGCACACTTTCTAACAACTCAAACACATTCTCGAAAATCCACCTCAAAATAGCCATTCATCTCCAGTAGATAGTAAGAGGCAACGTTTTATAAGTACGCAGAACACCGATTTTTTTCACACCAATACTGATGAAATACTGAACAATATCCGGTACTCGAAGGCGCGACTACTTGCTGAACTCATGCTTCCACGTGGACTTTTTCCCCATGCCGAGTTCCATGCTATAACAAACATCAATCGTGATGCCCTAAGCCCGCTGTTCATGGAAATACTTCCCAATAATGGTTGCTATAAACAGTCTTCAGAGTAATTTAGTCGAGTTTCCCACACCTAAAATTAAACTTGAGCTCTAAATCTAAGGGATTGTATGAGAAAAAGAATTTAAACGATTGAAATCGCAAAAATAGAAAACAATATCAAATGTTCAAAAGAGTGTTATAAATCAAAGTTTAGAACCTTGCTTTTATGATAATTTTTATTTATTAAATTATAAACAGAATAAAAACAAGGCAAGTAAAAAGATACAGGAAGACAACATCAAACATAAGGACTATTCTCATTTTTTGGGCTTTTCTCACAGATTAAGATCTCCAATATCACGAAGAAGCTGAGATTTTATAAGTAGAAGGGGATTCAGTCAGTATCTGTGATGCTATGGTTTCTTACGTTCATGCTGACAACCGCATCATTACTCAAGTTCATAGCCATAGGCGGAACTTCAAACAATAAATGAAAGGTATTTCAGAAGTGTATTGTATCGTTTCTTTAAAACCTTTATACGACGGCGGGCCTTGTAAATAAAATCACTACAAAACGTCAATTTATCGTTTTGGTGAAAATTCTCGTTTATATTAACGGAGGGTGACTGTTCGGCGGAATTTATGACGGACGCCTGTTGGTAAAGCCCATACTGGTTGCCAGGTGGCTTTTGTGCCTGATGCCGCCATGGAGGAGCCGTACTAGAGAGCTAAAAAAATGCTTGCTGTAGCAACAAGCATTAAGGATTGCGATCTTCTGGTCGGACTGGTAACCTACATGTACGATGAACTCCTGGGACACAACTCCGGAAAAAGAAACAGTAATGCTGTCAATGCAAATTATTTTCACATTTGTCATTAAATATTACCGGCTTGTTTTATCATACTTTTAGCTATGAACTTGGGAGCGGCATTTTCCGGAAGAAAGGAAATCGTTTCGCGTAAACTGGAATGTTTTTGAATACAGGGAGAGAGTATGAACAGAATTGCAAAAATCATGGTTGTCGGCGCTGCCAGTCTCTGTCTAGCCGCTTCAGTGGGGGTCCAGGCTGCTCCGTCGCCATCTAAAAATTCTAACTGTAGTAAAGGACATCACTGCCCAGCGCTTCACCCGCAAAAACATAATAATCGCAAGGAATCCAATGACTGTTCTTCAGGAACCGGCAATCAAAATATCAAATGTATTAAAAAACGACATGATGATCTTATCAAGCAGTTGAATTTGTTTTATAGTGATTATGATGATAAAGATATGATATAGGTCTTTAGGTAAAATAAACTGATCCTATAAATCGGGTAGCGTAGCAAAGTCTGACAGGTCGAAGTCGTACCAATGCTTTCTACCCAAACATGTTTATGGATCAGATATATGAATAAAGCATTGACTCAATAGCAGATAAAAATCCTTAGATAGAGACCTCAGGTTAGGAAAAAGTGGACTGTGTTTTTCAAAATAATTTCTTAACCAACTGAAGGAACAGTGTTTGATTTGAACTGTATCCATTGTCATAGACATTTTAAATTTCATTTACCCATATTTTGGACAACTAAACATGTTTCTAAGCCCTACTAAAACTCTTGGTAATTTCACCTAGAAACGATCATCAGTAATTCTGCTTTCTGTACCAAACAAAGTCTAAGATAATGCCACGATGCAGTACCGCTTTCAATAGTTACAGTTTTATCCATAGAACTGGGCGGACAATATTAAAATCACTTTAGACGTAGCCACCATCAATACTTAATGCACCTAAATGCGCTGCGCTACCAATGCGACGCTTTGCTAAAAATCTTCTGGTGTTCGCAGCTACCACCAGCAGTAGCCATCACTGTTGTCAACGAATGTCCTCTGATTACAGGCATGCTCCATTGGCTGACACCGTATTTCATAGTCATTCTTAAAATACCATTCTGCCTCCAAGACAGAGACAGAAAAACCCAAATCCTGAGTATTATTTCCGCCGAGGGGGTCATATTTCGGATTATCATCATTCACAACCTTTGAAAGCTCAATTATCTACTGCTCGTCCTTTGGAAAGGCAGCCATCAGAAAATCATTGTTAAGCCACTTCCAAAGGTCTCAGTCCTCTCAGGTTATGTCTGCATAGTCATGATAATACGGCTGACGAGAAAAGCATCATAGCCTTTAACATCTAGTGCCAACCACTCTATGGTTTCTTTGACATCACTATATATTCTGCGGGCAACTCCCGAACTTGACGTAATCACCTTCTTTAATCGTTCATCCCCTTCAGAGCATTGATATCAAAGTCGTCTATCATAAAGTAACTTGTAAAAAGTAAATGGTATCTACAACCTAAAAAATATCAAAATAGTAGCCACAACTATGCTGTATCTCTCCGCCTTGATATGTTTTCACATACAGTCAAAATCGCTCTTTACAGTCATGCTTAAAAAAGCATCAAACTCCGCAACCCCTTTTATTTCAAGGGATTTCCGAGCCGTTCTATTTTGCCCTCGATAGTAAAACTACGGTCTCGACGTGCAAGGACAAGTGCATAGAGGTGTCTAGCCAATGCTTCCGGTTTATAAACCCGAATATAGGAAAACATATTAGCCAGTGTAAGGTGGTTCTCCGCTGACGGAGAAACGTTCCAAGTCTAATACTAGCATAATCATCACCTTATCCCTTCCGTTATAAGCATTCTTTTTGCAGTATACATCACAAAATTATATCAAAAGTATTGAATTTTAATGGGGGGGTAGAATCGATCGAAAGAGTGTAGTAGCTCGACTTTAAATAATAAGGACAATGTATGAAAGTTTTAGAAAATGCCATAAAGAGGATTAGTTCAAGCAACTCAACAACTGCATGCTGGACTAAGTGGTCAAAATCTTAATTAAGTTAACGGAGTCAAAAGTGAACGTATTAGCTAATGCTGTAAATAGAATTAAAAGCAATTCTGGCAACGTGTCAAGTTGGTCAAGATGGTCAAAAGTTTAAGTTAATTTAAACCGGTTTAAGTTTTCATAAAGCACCTTTTGAGGTGCTTTTTTTAATATGTCATCATGGAATTAAATTACATCATAAAAATAACCACTGCTTGCAATATGGGCTGTAAATATTGCTACTACCGCCATAATAGTATCAACTCAAGCAAGCATAAAATGGATCTGGAAATTACCAAAAAGGTCATTGAAAACTCAATTAAAAACAACACTGACCACGCCTCATTCATATGGCATGGTGGCGAGCCACTGCTTGTCGGGATAGATTATTTCAAGGAAATAGTGAGCTATCAGAATGAATTACTCCAGAAAAAGAATCCGGATTTCATAATAGAAAATAACATTCAAACAAACGCATTGCTCCTAAATGAAGATTGGATAAACTTTTTCAAAAACAACAATTTCCGGGTAAGCATCAGTGTAGATGGCTTTTACGAAATACAATCAAAAAACAGAGGAACAACTCTTGGCCACTACCAGAGAATTATCCACAACATAGAGTTGATGCGTAAACTGCAGATGGACTTCTCTGTGCTCACGGTTGTTACGAACGATAGTTTAGGAAAAGAAGAGGCTTTATTTGATTTCTTTGCGGAAACAGGAATATCGTCTTTTGGTTTTCTGCCTATGAACTATGGCAATCTATCAGACTGTCTAAAGCCGGATGACTACGGTAATTTTCTGTGTAATTTCTTTGACGTGTGGTTAAGCAAGGGGAAAGAAGGAATTTCGATAAGAGAATTTGACGACTACATCAGATGGCATCTTGGTCAGCAGCCGATACAATGTGAACACTGTAATATTTGCCACCAATACTTTACCGTACTACCTAACGGTGATTTGTACCCATGCGACTGCTTTGGTCAAAAAGGAATTTTGAAATTAGGCACCGTGTTTGACGATGTAAATGTAACAATTGAAAACAACAAAAGGCTTTATACCGGAGCAGAAGTGGTTCCAAATGAATGCTGCGAGTGCCAGTTCGCGGATCTATGCAAAGGTGGCTGCAAATATTTCCGCTATATTCAGAATAATTCTTTCGTAAACAAACAATACTACTGTTCTTCATACAAGCAGTTATACACAAAAATGAAACAGGCCTTAGAACTGTTCCAGAGCAGTGGAAGATAGCAATTTTTAATTGAGTGAAAATTCAGCCGGTTATTCCGGCTGTATAACTTACCCTTTAACCCCAATCTCCAACCCAGATTTGAACTCTACAGTGAAGTGGTCATCATGGACGGTGATGCGCTCTATCAGTCTTCTGACAAGAGCTTCATCGTACTCGACAACCTTGGTTTCCTGCTCATCAAGAAAGGCCTTAAGGTCTGAAATCTTCTGTCGAACTCCGTCCTTTTTGGCATCATCAAGCTGCAACTGATATTTCCTTTCATGAAGTTCAGTAATCTCCTGACCGAGCTTATCGCAGTCCTGCCGCTGTTTTATTCGCTTGAGAAGATCCTTCTGCAATGATGCAATTCTGGAATCAATCTCGGCTACTTCATCCGTGTTCGTGGAACTCAGCACCTTTTCGATATTGATCTTAAGCTGAGACATATAACTGTCCTGTTTGGCAAAAACCTCGTTAATCGCCTTAACTGCCACACTCTGAAGTTCCGATTCCTTAACAGTACGGGAGTGGCATTCAACCTCCGAGTATTTCTGCTTGAGCCGTGAAAGGCACCGCCACACAATGCTTTTTCTGCCGTGAATGTTCCAGTGAGTTCTTTGGTAAAACCCTCCGCAGTGACAGCAGGCAACAAGGTTGGAAAGAGCAAACTTACCGCTGTACTGTCTGCGTTTCCCCGTTGTGGTTTTTAGGTTTGAACGTTTCGCCATTTTCTCCTGAACCCGCATAAAGAGCTCTTTCGGAATGATGGCTTCATGGTTGTTCTCCACATAATACTGCGGAACTATTCCCCGGTTGGCTACACGCTTTTTGCTCAGAAAATCCGTGGTGACGGTCTTCTGAAGAAGTGCATCCCCCATGTACTTCTCATTCGTCAGGATAAGTTTAATGGAGGAGTTCAGCCAATGTTCACTTCCAGCGGCAGTCTTAATACCGTCAACCTAGGATCATAAATTATGACGTTCCAGAAGAACTTATGGGCGATGAATGCAATGAATTTTCAGGGATGAACGAAGCTGAAAGTGAGATGGTTTATGATGAGATTATTGCAGCCATGCGCAGGAAAGATCCACTTATAGCAGAGGTGTTTACTAGGTATCACACCTACGACTACGATGCTCCGGAAATTGCGGCTGAACTCGGGATAGATAAGCGGAAGGTGTATTATCTGAAACAGCAAGCTGAGCAAATCAGAGATAAGATGATGAACCTGTAGATGTTTTCTGTAAAATAGTGTCTTCATTTTAAAGCGGTGTCTGGGATTAACTCCAGCACTGCTTTTTTATTAACTTGCTATACCTTCCACATAGAGCGTAAATGTTAACAGCAAAACAATAGAGGATTACGCGCTATGTTCTACATTGA
>JAEEGF012150379.1_pt1 | contig 79203 bp, 68 predicted proteins | sample 9134171 | NCBI WGS metagenome assembly JAEEGF01 (sample SAMN16246542, study PRJNA631951) | gut metagenome | biome: gut microbiome; feature: rumen; material: AP-attached | host: Bos | place: Iran: Karaj | collected 2018-10 | reverse complement strand
TTCAGATTGCAGACATATTGAAAGACTTAAGCGTGAGGTCATAGCGCTCAGCACACCTCATATTAATAAAACTCACAGAAGGACTCTCTGTTCAGAAAGTCAGCTTCTTGAGATTCCTCTTGACGGACCTTTCCTTGTTGTCGGTGAAAGGATCAATCCAACCGGAAAGAAGGCTCTTCAAGCCGAACTCCGCGAGGGCAGACTTGATATGGTGGCTGACATGGCTGTTTCCCAGGATAAGAATGGTGCGGCTGTTCTTGATATCAACATGGGTGTTAACGGCATAAACGAAGAGGAGATGATGCTTAAGGCTATTTACGAGGTGACAAGCCTTACACCGCTTCCTCTCTGCATAGATTCTAGCTACATAAACGTAATTGAGGCGGCTCTTCGTATCTATCCGGGCCGGGCTCTCATCAATTCCGTTTCACTTGAAGAGAAAAAGTGCAGACCGCTTTTTAAGATTGCCAAGAAATACGGTGCTATGTGCATCCTCCTTCCGCTTTCGGATGCCGGACTTCCTGAAACAGCAGAGGAGAAGAAGGAGAATGTCAGGAAACTTGTTAGTATTGCGCTTGAAGAAGGTCTTACCATGAATGACCTCGTGGTTGACGGACTTGTTTCAACAGTTGGCGCTCTTAAAGAAGCTGCTCTCATGACACTTGATACCATCAGATTCTGCCATGATGAGCTGAAGCTTCCGACCATCTGCGGACTGTCAAATATTTCCTTCGGACTTCCGGAAAGAATTAACGTAAATACAGCCTTCCTTACCATGGCCATAGCTGAAGGACTTACAATGGCGATAGCCAATCCGGGGCAGGACCAGCTGCTGAATGCAGCCTATGCTTCAGACCTCTTGCTAAATAAGCCTGAGGCAGATAATATTTACGTTACAAATGTTAGACATATTGATACTACAGGAACCGGAGCAAAGCCTGCAGGTGCCCCGGCAGGAGGAGCCGGCAGCAGCGAAAAAGCACCTGACAACGTTTCACCTGTATTTAACTGTGTTATCAATGGAAATAAGAGACAGATAGTTGATGAAGTTAAGAAGATGATCGCTGCAGGATCAACTCCGAAGGATATCATCGATAACGACCTGATTCCTGCCATCAACAGGGTCGGCGTTCTGTTTGAGGAAAAGAAGTTTTTCCTGCCGCAGCTAATTTCCGGCGCGAATGCAATGGACGCTGCCATAGAATATATCACTCCTTTACTTAAAACTGAGGACAGTAAGGAGGATAAGGGCACGGTTGTATTTGCTTCTGTTGAAGGAGACATCCATGAGATCGGTAAGAATCTATGCGTTCTGATGCTGAAGAATTACGGCTATAATGTGATCGACCTCGGCAAGGATGTTCCGGCCGATGTGATCGTGAAGGCGGCAGAGGATAATAATGCAGATATCATCGGTCTGTCGGCACTAATGACTACAACTATGATGAAGATGAAAGAGGTAATCGACTTAGCTCATAATAAGGGCTGCAAGGCTAAGGTCATAATCGGAGGAGCGGTCATTACAGAGAGCTTTGCCAAGGAAATCAATGCCGACGGCTACTCAAAGGACGCAAACGAGTGTGTAAGACTTGTGCAGAACCTGATCGGTTAATAAATAATCATTATTTTGGGCGTGATTATTGACATTAAGAGCCTAAATCAATATAATATTTTGTGTGATTAAGCAGTTTCGCCGAACCTCATGTTCCGGCTTCTGTGAGATCAAAACTTGAAAGGTGGAATGACGATATGAAGACGAAGGTTTTATCTCTGCTGGTTGATAATACTTCAGGTGTTCTCAGCAGGGTTTCCGGTATGTTCAGCAGACGTGGATATAATATTGACAGCTTATCTGTAGGAGTGACAGAGAATCCTAAATACTCTCGTATGACGGTTGCCGTCAGCGGTGATGACAGGATCCTCAGCCAGATCAAGAAGCAGCTCAACAAGCTCGAGGATGTCGTTGAGATAACAGAGCTTGAGGATGGCACATCAGTTTGTCGTGAGCTTGTGCTTGTGAAGGTTAAAGCTGATATAGCTGAGAGACAGCAGATAATCGCTGTGGCAAATGTATTCAGAGCGAGCATAGTTGATGTTTCACCTGAGTCTCTCATGATAGAGCTTACCGGTAATACAAGTAAGATAGAAGCATTTATAAATCTTCTGAACGGCTTTACTATTCAGGAGTTTGTCAGAACGGGTCTTACCGGGCTGGTACGCGGAAATTAGTTATCTATTAAATGCAGTGCAGCTTGATCTGCGCTGCATTTTTTGCAAGTGATAAGGTTTTAGGAGGGTTACGGCATGATAAGATATTCGAATGTATTTGATAATAAGAATATGCTCCTTATCGAGCAGGGCGGTTCGTATTTTGTTTACGAGCATCAGATGGACAGGTCAAATTCCAGTGTTTCTGCTGCAAACGCATACTTCATGAGAGAGATGAATGTTAAGAAGCGTCAGGTTCTCTGCCAGCTTAACAACACCTCGATGCGTATGCAGGCAGGCGCCATGCAGTGGATGACCGGTGATATTCATATGAAGACCGGCCTGAATGTTGGAAATATAATCGGCAAGGCCATAAAGGCCAAGGTTACAGGCGAATCTCTTGCAAAGCCTATCTATGAAGGACAGGGCTGTATCATGCTTGAGCCGACCTATAATCATATCCTAATAGAGAATGTTGCAAACTGGGGTGCAAACGGCGTCGTTCTTGATGACGGGCTTTTCCTCGCTTGTGACTCAACCATCGAAGAGAAGGTTGTTGCAAGGTCAAATTTATCTTCGGCTGTATTTGGCGGTGAAGGACTTTTCAACCTGAGTCTTAGAGGGCAGGGCTTCTTCGTGCTTGAATCACCGGTTCCACGTGAAGAGCTTTTTGTATTTGATCTGGAAAATGACGTTCTTAAGATTGATGGAAATATGGCTGTTGCCTGGTCTTCAACACTTCAGTTTTCTGTTGAGAAGACTTCAAAATCACTTATCGGTTCGGCAATCAGTAAGGAAGGCCTCGTAAATGTTTACAGAGGAACAGGAAGAGTCATGATGGCTCCGACACTTCCGGGAACACTTAATAAATTCGAAAATAACGGTCCGGAACAGAAATCATCGAACTCACATCCGATGTCTTCTTTGGGTGACTGATGTATTTAATGTGATATTTTGATCTGCCCTAAAATAACGACGGGCGGTCAGGGGGAAGCAGCTTGAATCATCTTGAAGCACAATCGTATATCATGCCGTTCATAGAGGACAAGATTCCTGAGAGTAAACAGGAGGATTTTGTGCTCCACATGAACAGTTGTCCAAAATGCCGTGAAGAGCTGGAAATATACTATACGCTTATGGTCGGAATGATGCAGATTGACTCGAAGCAGGAGATAGCAACCGACTTTAGTGCAGATCTTTCCATGAAACTGAAGCAGCTTGAGCATAAGTTCAAGGGACGCAGGAGACGTAAGTTTTCGGCGTTCTCTGCGATTATCGTTGGTATGATCATTGCTATTATTGTATTTTACGGCAGGGCCCTTTCCAAGGTTTATCTGTTTGAGCAGGATAAGAAGCTTAAGTCTCAGGGAAATAACTATTTTTCCAGGGAGCTTGGCGATACCCTGCTTATTTCTGATAGAGACAGAGTTCAGGACAGTGAGAAGCTCTCTTATGTGCCTGAGGCAAGTATTTTCAAGCGGCTTGATATTTATACAGAAATACGAAGACATATGTTTGATATCATAAAGATTGGCAATTCAATCTACGACAACAGAGAGGAAGAGAAGAAGGATGACACAAACGAAGAAACTGCTCCTGATTGATGGAAACAGCATAATGAACAGAGGCTATTACGGTCTGCCTGAGATGACCAATCACGAAGGCCTTCATACAAATGCTGTGCTCGGCTTTCTGAATATCATCTTCAAGGTTATTGATGAGGAACAGCCGGGAGCGATTGCTGTTGCCTTCGATCTTCATGCTCCGACCTTCAGGCATAAAATGTATGAAGCCTACAAGGGAACAAGAAAATCAATGGATCCGGAGCTTCGTGAACAGTTCCCTGTCATTAAGGAGCTGCTCCACGCTATGGGTATAACTATAATCGAGAAGGAAGGACTTGAGGCCGACGATATAATCGGAACTATGTCCGTTAAGGGCGAGGCTGCCGGCTATAAGGTGACTGTGCTTTCCGGAGACAGAGATCTTCTTCAGCTTGCGACCGACAGTGTACTTATAAGGATTCCAAAGACCAAGGGTGGCAAGACGACAGTTGAGGATTATTATGCAGCTGACGTTCTTGAAACCTATAAGGTGACTCCAAAGGAATTTATCGACCTGAAGGGACTTATGGGCGATACCTCTGATAATATTCCGGGCGTTCCGAAGGTTGGTCCTAAAACCGCAGAAGGCTTTATTACAAAGTATCATTCAATTGAAAACCTTTACGAGCATATTGATGAAGTAAAGGCGGGAGCTACAAAGAATAATCTTATCGAGTTTAAGGACCAGGCCTTCCTGTCGAAGGTTCTTGCGACTATTAAGCTTGACTGCGAGCTTTCTGTAGGAGCTGATGATACGGTTGTATCGGAGGATAAGATATTCTCGGCTGAAGCCTATGAAATATTAAATAAGCTGGAACTGAAGAGCTTCCTGAACAGATTTGATTTCAACAAAAAGTCAGCCAAAACAGAGGAGATTAAGAATGTAACTCTTACGACCGAAGGACTTGATGACTTCCTTAAGGCTGCCTCAGAGTCCGGGCATGTAGGAATTTTCCCTGTAACTGATGAAGCAGGTGCTTTGATCGGTTCATCGGCAGCTATCGGTGATACAGTTTATTTTATTAAGGATATTGGCGGCTTAACAACCGACGGTATTTATAAGACGCTTCAGGGGTCGAACGTCACAGTAAGCTTTATCAGTATTAAAGAGAATATAAAGCTTCTTGGAATCGAGCCGGAGGATGAAGCCTTTGATATCAGTATTGCGGCATATTTGCTGAATCCTATCAGAAACGGTTATGAATACAGTGATATAGCAAGAGATTATCTTGATAAAACCTTCGAGGATAAAAAGGAACTTCTGGGCAAGACTGCGCTGAATATTTTTACTCTGGATGAAGAGAATGTCAGAAAATATATGACCTACGGTGCGTATACCGCATTCCATGCCTACGACAGGCTTTCTGAAAAAATATTTTCTGATGAGAGGCTTGGTGACCTCTATACAAGAATCGAATATCCGCTTATTTTCGTACTTCTTTCTATGGAAGAATACGGAATAGCTGTTAACAGAAATGAACTTATCAGCTTCGGCGATAATCTCAAGATTAGGATAGAAGAGCTTAAGACTTTTATCTATAACCTTGCAGGCGAAGAGTTTAATATCAATTCAACCAAGAAGCTTGGCGAGATACTCTTCGAGAAGCTTGGACTTCCAAGCGGCAAGAAGACTAAAACCGGCTATTCAACAAATGCAGATGTTCTTCTTAAGCTTAAGGGTGAGCACGAGATCATTCCGGCAATTCTTGAATACCGCCAACTGACAAAGCTTCTTTCAACCTATGTTGAAGGTCTTCTGACATGCATCGCTTCCGATGGAAGGATACACAGTCATTTCAATCAGACTGTAACGGCCACCGGAAGGATCAGCAGTACAGATCCTAACCTTCAGAATATTCCTATGAGAACGGGTATCGGTAGAGAACTCAGGAAGGTATTTATCCCTCGCGAGGATTACGTATTTGTTGATGCCGATTATTCTCAGATTGAGCTTAGATGTATGGCACATCTTTCGGGCGATGAAAAGCTGATAGGTGCGTTCCTTCGCGGAGATGATATTCATACAATGACGGCTTCCGAAGTTTTTGGAGTTCCTCAGGATAAGGTTGATTCTGATATGAGAAGGAAGGCTAAAGCTGTAAACTTCGGTATCATCTACGGTATCAGCTCCTTCGGCCTCGGCCAGGATCTTGATATTTCAAGAAAGGAAGCTCAGGAATACATCGATAAGTATTTCATGACCTATCCTAAGGTTAGAAAATACCTTGATGAGCAGGTGTCCTCTGCAAAGGAAACAGGCTATGTTGCAACCTATTTCGGAAGGATCAGACCGGTTCCTGAGATTAATTCATCAAACTTCATGCAGCGCGGCTTCGGTGAAAGGATCGCCATGAACTCACCTGTTCAAGGAACCGCCGCAGATATAATAAAACTTGCAATGACAGCAGTTACCGAAGAGCTTAAGAAGCGCAACCTTCGCTCAAGACTCATCCTTCAGATACACGATGAGCTTCTTATAGAAGCCCAAAAGGACGAAGCTGCCGAAGTAGAGGCGCTCCTGAAGGAAGCGATGGAGGGTGTCGTCGCTCTGGAAGTACCTCTAATTGTCGATGTACATTCAGGACTTAGTCTATATGACACTAAATAGTTTTCATGTTATCTCAGTGTAGATTATGCGCGCTTATATAATACTATGAAAATAATAGGTATAACCGGTGGCATCGGTTCCGGAAAAAGCGCCGTTCTTAAGTATTTATCAGAAAAAGAAGGCGCCTACATAATCGAAGCCGATCGCCTGGCCGAAGAATTAATGAATAAAGGAAAAAGTATATATACTGCCGTCGTCAAAGCCTTTGGTGAGGAAGTCCTCGATGAAGAGGGCTCTATTGACCGTACAAAGCTTGCCGGGATTGTATTTAATGATCCTGAAAGTTTAAAACTTCTAAACAGTTTGACTCATCCTGCAGTGAAGGATGAAATTCTAAGCAGAATCGCTCTGGCTGAAGATGGCTTTCTGAAGAATGACAGAAGAGAAGAGATAAAGCTTTTCTTTATCGAAGCAGCACTTTTGATTGAAGACGGCTATAAAAATATCTGCGATATCATGTGTTACATATTCGCTGAAAGAGATGTTCGTATTAAAAGGCTTATTGCGGGCCGCGGCTACTCTAAGGAGAAGTGTCTCGCTGTTATGAAAAATCAGAAGGAAGACAGCTTTTATGCTGATAATTCAGATGTAGTGATTGATAATTCATACGATTTTTCGATCACAGAACGCGTCATAGAAGACGTATGCGAAAAATATTTTTATGATTGATTATTTATCATTTTATGATAAAATTATATTGTTAGTTTAGTTATTTTTACTAGATTATTTTGCTTGAATATCAGGGGGGTAACGAATTTTGCCAAGGGATTTTGTTGAGTCTACTACAAGTAGATTTACATTTTTGAATGTAATCATATTTGTTTGTCTGACCATCTATACGATTCTTATTAATACTGCCGGACTGTCCGCTAACAAGGGGCAGGCTGCGGTTTATTTGGGTGTCGTCTACAGTGTATGTCTGCTGGTCAATATTCTTTTCAAGATTAAGGACAATCTATTCAGAAACAAATTTCAGTCTATCAAGTGCATATTGCAGCTTGGCGCTCTTAGTGCGGGCTGTTTCTTTATCAAGATAAACACCTTAGAGTTTATAGGCATTATTATTGCTTATTTCTTTATTTATCTTGAGTTCATTCTGTTTGATCTTAACTTTGATAATATGATTCTTCTTTATAAGAAGATAATTGGCGGTATCCTTGTTGGCCTTGGAGTTATCAAGACGATTGCGAGTGATATGGATACATATAATGTTATCATGTCACTTCTTGCATCTGCTGCAATAATCGCAATCATATTTGTATTTTCCGATTTTTATAACGGTACTGTCAGCCATTATGACAAGACTATCGGAAGCATCAATTCAAATAACGAAAGCCTGGTGAAGGAGAATGCAAATCTCAGAACCTATCAGGATAAGCTTAATCAGGTAAATAACCTCATTAATTATCAGAAGATTGATCTTGCCAAGGCTAATAATGACCTGAAGGCTCTTAATGCCGACATCAGAACCCTTGTCGAGATCATGAAGGATGTTTCCATGACGAATGAGGTTCCTGAATGTATGAACATCGTCCTTGATAATATCATGAGAGACCGCAAGCCTGATATCTGCGGCTTCTACATCGAGGAAAATATGTTCATCGACAATGAGCCTTATATTGCGATCAGAACAGCTAGAGAAGGAAGCAACGATGCGCCTGCATCTAATAAGGCTGCTGAGAAGCTTCTGGGACTTCACTTCAAAGATATATTTAATACAGCTGCGAAGAGGAGAAATAGTTCTGAAATATATGAGATAACCATCGACGGCAGCAATAAGAATGACGCTGAAGATTTTGATCTCAGCATGTCGAATCTGGTTGTATTTCCGGCTATCATGGATAATAAGCTTTACGGTATTCTTCTTGTGGGAGACAGAAGCCAGAGTTTCTTCGAGGGCGGTTATTCCTTCTTCGAGTCTGCGGTTGTAAACCTTTCCGTTTCTCTTAAAAATACACTTCTGTATCTCCAGATGCAGGATATGGCAAGAAGAGACGGTCTTACAGGCATCTATAACAGAGCATACTTCAATGAGATATTCTATGACATCTCTATGAAGGCTTCCGATAATGACAAGAATCTTTCGGTTGCAATGCTCGATATTGATAAATTTAAAAATGTTAACGACACCTATGGACATCTTGCCGGTGACGCGGTTATTAAGATGGTTGCAAATGTTGTGAATTCATTTGCAAAACAGCATAAGGGTGTTGCCTGTAGATATGGTGGTGAGGAGTTTCTCCTTATACTTCCGGGCAAGACAGTTGATGAAGCATATTCAACAGTCTGCGAGATGCATGATACCATTAGAAGTTCTGAGGTTGATTTTGAACAGTATAAGATTCATGTCAATTCAAGTATCGGTATTGCATCGTACCCTGAGACCACCAAAACCGTTCACGAGCTTCTCAGCAAGTCTGATGAGGCTATGTACTATGGTAAGGAGCACGGCAGAGGCGTCGTTATCATTGATGGCAGAGAGGAAGAAACATTGGAGAAGCGTAAATAATGCGTTTCAAAGAATAATATTTTATAGTACTATCGGGCAGGCTGACTGCCCGATAAAATTGTAAAGGAGAGATTTATTATGAAGATACTTGTTATCAATGCCGGTTCAACAACGCTTAAGTATCAGCTTATCAATTCGGATGATGAGTCAGTTATCGCAAAAGGTCTATGCGAGAGAATAGGCGGAACAGGAGTTATTAACTACAACAAAAGAGACGGAAGCAAGGCGAGTGAGACAGTAGAGATGCCTGATCACAGTGTTGCCCTTGGCCTTGTTATCGAAAAGCTTACTGATCCTGAGTTTGGGCTTGTTAAGGATCTTTCTGAAATCGATGCAGTTGGTCACAGAGTTGTTCACGGTGGAGAGAGCTTCTCAAAATCGGTTGTTGTTGACGATCAGATACTTGAAGAGATCAGAGCCTGCAGCGATCTTGCGCCTCTTCACAACCCGGCAAATATCCTTGGTATCAATGCCTGCAGGAAGCTGATGCCAAACGTTCCAAATGTAGCAGTATTTGATACTGCTTTTCACCAGACCATGCCTGAGAAGGCTTATATCTACGGACTTCCATATTCATATTATGAGAAATACAAGGTTAGAAGATACGGTTTCCACGGTACAAGCCACAGCTTCGTAAGTAAGAGAGCTATCGAGCTCCTCGGTAAGCCGGTCGAGGATACCAAGGTTATCGTTTGTCACCTCGGCGGCGGTGCAAGTATTACAGCTGTTCAGGGCGGAAAGTCAATTGATACTTCCATGGGCATGACACCACTTGAAGGAATCATCATGGGAACCAGATCGGGAAGTATCGATCCCGCTATAATTGAATACATCGCTCATAAGGAAGAGTGCGGAATAGACGATATCATGAATACACTCAACAAGAAATCTGGTATATTCGGTATCTCAGGAATATCAAGCGATATGAGAGATATTGATGCAGGTTATGAGAAGGGTGATGCCAAGGCAACCATCGCATTCAAGGTTTTCTGCTATCAGGCAGCAAAGCTTATCGGCGGCTATGTAGCTGCTATGAACGGCGTGGATTCTATCGTATTTACAGCAGGTATCGGTGAGCATGACCATCTTGTAAGAGAAGAGATCCTTTCATATTTTGGATATCTCGGTGTTACACTTGATAAGGAAGCTAATGATAACTGCCATGATGAGGCTCTTATCAGCGGTGCTGATTCAAAGGTTAAGGTTTACGCTATTCCTACAAACGAAGAGCTTGCAATAGCAAGAGAAACTGCAGCATTGGTATAATCAAAGCGAGAAAATAACTTCACATAATATTTGCATGATAATTTACAAATTACCTATTGACAAGAGAACAGGTCGTTTGTATAATGTAGCAAGTGTGATTTTGCAAGGGAGGTGTTTCCAACATGTCAATTTGTCCAAAGAACAAGACTTCTAAGGCTAGAAGAGATAAAAGAAGAGCAAACTGGAAGATGACAGCTCCAAATCTTGTTAAGTGCAGCAAGTGTGGCTCACTCATGGTTCCTCATAGAGTATGCCAGAACTGTGGATCTTACAACAAGAAGGAGATCGTTTCAGTTGACTAAGCTTGGTTAATAGACTTGAAAAAGAGATCGGTATTTCCGGTCTTTTTTTCTTGCATAAAAGAGGGTTATGGGCTAAAATAGTAAAAGCGTTTTTGTGCCGATTTTTAATTTGGAGGTGCGCTTTGAGCGATAAGAGAAAGGTCAACATAGCCATTGATACCAACGGAGGCGATAATGGTGCTGAGGTTGTTGTCAGAGGCGCTGTTAAAGGAATAGAAGAAAATGACAATGTCACTGTATATCTTACAGGACATAAGAATGAGCTGGAGTCACTCCTTAGTGAATATACATATGATAAGGACAGGATCAAGGTTGTTGATGCAACAGAGGAGATCACCTGTCATGATGCGCCTGTTGAAGCGGTCAGAACCAAGAAGGATTCTTCACTTGTTGTAGCTCTCAACCTTGTTAAGGACGGAACCTGTGATGCTTTTATTTCAGCCGGATCATCAGGAGCAATCCTTGCAGGCGGACAGTTTGTAGTTGGTCGTGCCAAGGGTGTCAGAAGAACGCCTCTGGGAGTAATGGTTCCAACCTCAGGAAAGCCATCATTTCTTCTTGATTGCGGAGCAAATGTAGATGCAAGACCTGAGGTACTCGTTCAGTTCGCGAGAATGGGTTCCATCTACATGGAAAATATTGAAGGCAGAAAGAATCCTACAGTTGCAATAGTAAATATCGGTACCGAGGAAGAAAAGGGCAATGCTCTCGTTAAGGAGACATTTCCTCTTCTTAAGGCTTGTAAGGATATCAACTTTATCGGAAGTATAGAATCAAGAGAGATTCCTGCCGGTAAAGCAGATGTTATTCTGACAGAAGCCTTTGTCGGTAATGTAATAATCAAACTCTATGAAGGTCTTGGCAAGACACTTCTTTCCGAGATCAAGACCTCAATGCTCAGCAGCTTCAAGAGTAAGATGGGTGCACTTCTGGTGAAGAAACCTATGAAGAAGACCTTATCCAAATTCAGTGCAAGTAACAAGGGTGGTGCGCCGCTTCTCGGCCTTAAGGGTCTTGTTGTTAAGATCCATGGCAATGCCAAGGAGAGCGAGGTAATCAGTGCTATCAGACAGTGTAATGATTTTGTTATTCGTGATGTAAGCGGCAAGATAATCGAAGGACTGTCTAAAGAAAAGCCGGAAGAAGCTGAGGCATAGGACTTCTAACAGAATATTCAGATATAAATATCTGGATTTATACTGACATAAAGTAAAGGGAAAATAATGACTTACGGTACGCAGGATTATTCCGAGCTTGAAGAAAAACTTGGATATCACTTCAAGAATAGAAGCTATCTTGATATGGCTTTTACCCACAAATCCTTTACAAATGAATACAGAAACAAGGATGTTTCAACATATGAGCGTCTTGAGTTCCTGGGAGATTCACTTCTTGAATTCGTTTCCAGCAAGATTCTCTATGATAAATACCCTGAAAAGTCTGAAGGTGAACTGACAAGGCTTCGGGCAAGTCTGGTCTGTGAATATACGCTTTCCCAAATAAGTGAAGCGTTGGGTTACGGAAAGTATCTGTACCTCAGCCGTGGCGAGAACAGTACGGGCGGCAGAGAGAGAAGTTCAATTCTCTGCGACCTCTTCGAATCGGTTCTCGGTGCCATATATCTCGACGGCGGACTTAAACCTGCTGCTGAATATGTAAAGCGTCACCTTATGACAGACATAGAGAATAAAGCTCTGTTCCATGATTCCAAGTCGATACTTCAGGAGTATTCTCAGAAGTATGGATATAATATTTTCTACAAGGAAGTGTCCGTAACAGGACCTGATCATGCACATACCTATACGTTTCAAGCGTGCATGGGACTTCCGGGTGAAGAGAAGGAATATGAGACCGGAGTTTCAAATACAAAAAAAGGTGCAGAGCAGATAGCTGCACATAAAACCCTTATCAAGCTTGGGGTTACAGGCAGAGACATATAAGTATTTCAGCCTAAAATAAAGACTAAAGCAGGATTAATTATGTATCTTAAGAGTATTGAGGTAAATGGTTTCAAATCATTTGCCAACAAGATTGATTTCAAATTCAATGACGGTATTACAGCCATAGTCGGACCAAACGGTTCAGGTAAAAGTAATGTTGCAGACGCAGTAAGATGGGTTCTCGGCGAGCAGAGTGCCAGCAAACTGAGAGGCTCAAAGATGGAGGATGTTATCTTCGCAGGAACTGAGCTGAGAAAGCCTCAGGGCTCTGCCTATGTAGCTATAACCCTTGATAACAGCGATCATAAGCTCCCAGTCGATTATAACGAGGTAACTGTTGCCAGACGTGTTTATCGTTCGGGTGAAAGTGAATATCTCATCAATGGTACGGTCACAAGACTTAAGGATGTTAACAAGATGTTCTTCGATACCGGTATCGGTAAGGAGGGCTATTCCATCATCGGACAAGGTAAGATCGAGCAGATCCTCAGCGGTAAGCCGGATGAGAAGAGAGAACTCTTCGATGAGGCTGCCGGTATAGTAAAATACAAGAAAAATAAAGCGGCTACAGAGAAGGCGCTTCTTTCAGAGCACCAGAACCTCAGCCGAGTTAATGACATATTGAATGAACTTTCGGGTCGTGTCGGCCCTCTTGCAAGGCAGTCAGAGAAAGCTAAGAAGTATCTGTCTCTTAGGGAAAGTCTCAAATCTCTCGAGGTTAGTTCATTCCTTATTGAGATAAATGAGATCAATCAGCTGCTTAAGAAGCATGAGGAAGAGCTGAAGATCATGACTGATGACTCAAAGCGTCTGTCGGATGAATTCGAGCTCACCAGAACAAAATACGACGAACTTGAGCAGACTCTCGAAGAAAAGAGCCAGGAAATTGATGATATAAAATCCTTCATCAATGATAAAAAGCTGGAAAGCGAAAAATCAGACGGTGAGATACGAGTTCTCAACGAGCAGATTTCTTCAGAAAATAAGAATAAAGAGCTTATCCTTGGTGAGATAAATAAAGCCGAGGCTGAGATTGAAAGACTTAAGAATGAGCTTGCCGGTTACAGAGATCAGAAGAAAGATATAAATGCAACCGTTAAGGCAGCAGATAAAGAGGCTGAAGACAAGAAGAAGGAATGCGACAGTCTCGAAGCTAGAATAACTGCCAAGGAAGAAGAGATAGAGAACGCCAAGAGTGAGATCATCGATTTCATCAATGAAGGCGGTACTCTCAAGGCAAAGGTTGGCCGTTATGATACCATGCGGAAAAATATCTCCCTCAGGAAGACAGAACCCCAGCAGAAGTATTTGTCTCTTAAGAGCGATGAGGCTAAATTTACAGAGGAAAAGAAGAACTTTACCGCATCTCTTGCAAGTGCATCCGAACTTCTCAGAGATAATCAGGATAAACATAAGCAGGCAGAAAACGGTATAAGAAATAATACAGAGGAAGCCGCAAAGGTTAAATCAGATATTCAGAAATATAATCAGCTCGTTATCAGCCTTCGTTCAAGACACGATGCGCTCCTTAACCTTACCGAAAGATATGAGGGCTACGGAAGCAGTATCAAGCGTGTAATGGAACAGAAGGACAGAAATCCGGGAATCATCGGTGTTGTAGCCGATATCATCAAGGTTGATGCAGAGCGTGAAATAGCTATAGAAACAGCACTTGGCGGAAGTATCCAGAATATTGTTACGGATACCGAAGAAACAGCTAAGAAGATGATCCGTTTCCTGAAGGAAAATAAAGCCGGAAGAGCTACCTTCCTTCCTGCATCATCGATAGTTGCCAGAGGAAGCGTTGATCCGGATGCTCTTAAGGAAAAAGGTGTTATCGGCATCGCTTCAAAGCTTGTCAAGGTTGATAGCAAATACCAGAATATCATAGAGAGCCTTCTCGGAAGAAGCATCGTTGTTGATAATATCGACAACGCAACAAGGCTCGCTTCGAAATATAAGCAGTCTCTCAGACTAGTAACTCTTGAAGGGGAACTCATCAATCCGGGTGGATCAATGACCGGTGGTACCTTCAAGAACCAGAGCAACCTTCTCGGACGTAAGAGAGAGCTTGACCAGCTCATCGAAGATATCAAGAAGGCAAGCACCTCGCTTCAGAAAGCAAAGCAGAAGGAAACTGAGCTCCTTATGAAGAGAGAATCTCTTAAGGAAGAGAGAGACAGACTCAATCAGGTTATCCAGAGACAGGGTATCGAGGAAAATACACTTCGTATCAGTCTCGAAAATGCAACAAGAAGCCTGGACGAAACCCTCCGGCTTTTCGAAGCAGTTAAGAAGGAAAACCTTGAACTTGATGAACAGATCAAGGATATTAATAAGAATAAGGATGAACTTTTCGACGAAGGTAAGCAGAAGGAAAGTGCAATCGAGAATAGAAAGAGCAGTATTTCCGGCTTTGAGAAGGAGCTTGATGAGATTAAGAATGAGAAGAAGCTCCGTGATGAGGAATATGCATCACTTACTCTCAAGGCAGGAAGCATCAGACAGCAGTACAGCTTCATCGATCAGAATATGGAGCGTGTTGGAGCTGATATAGAGAGGGCTACCGAAGAGGCTGAGTCTTACAGAAGACGTCTCGAAGAGGCCGGCTCAAATGCTGAAAACTTCACAAAGCGTATCAAAGAGCTTACCGATACAAAGAAAAACAACGAAAAACTTATCGTTAAGAAGAATGTAGAGCTCCAGAAGCTGCTTGAGGAAAAGGACGACATCAACAAGAAGCATAAGGAATTCCTAAACAGACGTGAAGAGCTTTCTCAGGAGATCAACCGACTGGACAAAGCTATATTTACCCTTAGCGGAACTATCGAGAAGATCACCGAGAAGAAGGATGCCCAGATCAACTATATGTGGGAGGAATACGAGCTCACATATCAGTCTGCACAGGCGCTTCCAAAGAGCAGTGAAGAGAGAAGCAGAACCCAGCTTAAGAAAGACATCTCGGCCATCAAGACTGAGATCAGAAGTCTGGGTGATGTAAACGTAAATGCTATCGAAGAATATAAAGAGGTTGCCGAAAGATATGAATTCCTTACAGCCCAAAGAGATGATATCGTTAAGGCTGAGGAGAACCTCAGAAATATTATCGCAGAGCTTGAAAAAGCGATGAAGGAGACCTTCACCGAGAAGTTTAAGGACATCATGGAGATGTTTAACAAAGTATTCAGAGAGCTTTTCGGAGGCGGAAAGGCTACACTTTCACTGGTTGATGAGGACGACATACTTGAGTCAGGTATCATCATCAACGCACAGCCGCCCGGAAAGAAGCTCCAGAATATGATGCAGCTTTCCGGTGGTGAGAAGAGTCTTACAGCTATTGCGCTTCTTTTCGCTATTCAGAGTCTTAAGCCGTCGCCATTCTGTCTCCTTGACGAGATCGAGGCTGCGCTTGATGATTCAAATGTTAAGAGATTTGCAAAATATCTCGACAGACTTTCAAAGGATACACAGTTCATCGTTATCACTCACAGAAGAGGTACTATGGAGTCCGCTGACATACTTTACGGTATCACAATGCAGGAAAAGGGTGTTTCAACCCTCGTATCCGTAAACCTCATCGAAGATAAGCTTGATAACTGATTGGAGGATTAATATATGGGATTTTTTCAAAAACTGAAGGAAGGCCTTTCAAAAACAAGAAACAGCATATCTAAGAGCTTCAGCAATCTTTTCAAGGCAAATGAGATTGATGACGACTTCTATGATCAGCTTGAAGAGACACTTGTTATGGCCGATATGGGCTATGAAACATCAGAAAAGGTTATAGATGACGTAAAAGCTAAGGTTAAGGAGCTTAAGATCAAGGATGCTGCTCAGTGTAAGGAGCTCATCATCAACAGTCTCCGCGACCAGATGAATGTTGAAGAAAGCGAATATGATTTCGAGGAGAAGAAGTCGGTTATATTTGTTATCGGCGTAAACGGTGTTGGTAAAACAACCTCTATCGGAAAGCTTGCAGCACAGTATCATAAGAGGGGCAAGAAGGTTCTCATCGCTGCAGCTGATACCTTCAGGGCAGCAGCCATCGACCAGCTTAAGACCTGGGCTGACCGCGCAGAGGTAGATATTATCGCACAGAGCGAAGGATCAGATCCTTCAGCTGTTGTTTATGACGCAGTTTCAGCCGCAAAGGCAAGAAATACAGATATCCTTCTCGTGGATACCGCAGGACGTCTTCACAACAAGAAGGGTCTTATGGATGAGCTTGCCAAGATGCGCAGGATCATCGGTAAGGAATATCCAGAAGCTGTTGTTGAGACACTTATCGTACTCGACGGTACAACAGGTCAGAATGCTCTCGAGCAGGCCAGACAGTTCTCAACCGTATCTGAGATTGACGGTATCATCATCACAAAGCTTGACGGAACAGCTAAGGGCGGTATTGCGATCGCAATTCAGTCAGAGCTTTCAGTTCCTGTAAAATACATCGGAATCGGCGAGAAGATCGACGATCTTCAGAAGTTCGATCCAAGTCAGTTCATCACAGCTCTTTTCGCTGACTTTTCTGTTGAAACAGAGATGTCAGACGTTGAGCGTCTTGTTGAAGCCGACGAAGGCCTCACAAGGGATGACGATCTATTCGATATTAATTGAATAAATGAAGTGAATCACATAGGTATGCCCACGAAGGCGTATTTTGTTACAACTGAGTGGGTATACCTATGTGATGGATATAGAATTAGGGGAGTCATATTATGATGGATAAAATAACACTCGAGAAGTGTGAAGAGGCATATAACATAGTTTCAAAGGTTGCGCGAAATACCGGTCTGATCGAAAGCGAGTATTTCAGCAAAATGACCGGCAACAAGGTATTTCTTAAACCGGAAAATATGCAGCTTACGGGCGCATACAAGATAAGAGGCGCATATTACAAGACCAGCCAGCTTACCGATACTGAGAGAAGCAGAGGTCTTATCACTGCATCAGCCGGCAATCATGCGCAGGGCGTTGCTTATGCAGCAAGAGCTTACGGTTGCAAGGCGGTTATCGTAATGCCTACATCTACACCTCTTATCAAGGTTAATAGAACAAAATCTCTGGGTGCAGAGGTTATACTTAAGGGCGACGTTTACGACGAGTCCTGCGAATATGCACTTACTCTCGCCAAGGAAGAGGGCTACACCTTCGTTCATCCTTTCGATGATCTTGAGGTAGCTACCGGCCAGAGTACAGTTGGAATGGAGATCCTTAAAGACCTTCCGTTTGTAGACATCATCCTTGTTCCAATCGGAGGCGGCGGACTTGCAACCGGAGTTTCAACTCTTGCCAAGATGCTGAATCCTAACATCAAGGTCATCGGTGTTGAGCCGGCAGGCGCAAGCTGCATGAAGGCTTCACTCGAGAAGGGCGAGGTAACAACCCTCCCTGTTGTAAATACAATCGCAGATGGTACAGCCGTTAAGACACCGGGAAGCGTGATCTTCCCATACATCCAGGAAAATATCGATGAGATCATCACTGTTCCTGACAGCGAGCTTATCGTTGCCTTCCTTGATATGATTGAAAATCACAAGATGATAGTAGAGAACAGCGGACTTCTTACAGTTGCTGCTCTTAAGCATCTTCCTGCAGAGGATAAGAAGATCGTCAGCATCCTTTCCGGCGGAAATATGGATGTCATCACACTTTCATCAGTTGTTCAGCACGGACTCTTCGCAAGAAGCAGAATATTTACGGTTTCTGTTCTTCTTCCGGATAAGCCGGGTGAGCTTGTGAAGGTTTCAAGCATCATCGCTGAGGAGCAGGGAAATATCATCAAGCTCGATCATAACCAGTTTATCTCACTTAACAGAAATTCAGCTGTTGAGCTTGTTATCACTATGGAAGCATTTGGACCTGAGCATAAGGAAAAGATCATGAAGAGGCTTGAGGCTTTAGGCTACAGACCTCTTGAGAAAACACCAAAGGCAATATTTTAAATGAGTAATAAGATATCTGCTGCCATCGATGTAGGTACTACAACGGTGGCAGTTTCCTTAATTGATGACGAAAACAGAATACTTTTCAAGGATGGTTTTCTGAATCCGCAGATGCGTTACGGCTCGGATGTTATTTCCAGGATAACTCTGTCCGAAAGATCTGATAACCTTCTGAAGATGCAGGAATGCATAATTAAGGCTGTGGAAGAGTCTGTTGAAAAGGGCTGCAGCAGTATTGGTATCAAACCTGCTGATGTTAAAAACGCAGTTATCAGTGCAAATACTGCCATGGCGTCAATTATCCTTGGTAAGAGTATAGCAAGCCTGGGTAAAGCACCATTTAATGTTCCCTTTGATAAAGCAGAGGAAATAACTCTTAATGGCTTTATTCCATGCACAATTCTTCCGGGAGCATCAGCCTTTATCGGTGCTGACTCGACACTGGGAGCATTCTGTATTCATGATATAATCAAAAGCTCCGTGAATAGTGCGAATAACATTGTTGAGGAGCATTATATTGAAGAGCATAATGATTCTTATGGACAACCTCTCGAAAAAGGTGAGCTTCTGATAGACCTCGGAACCAACGGAGAGATGATCTTAAACACAGGAGATAAGGTTCTGGCTCTTTCGGCGGCCTGCGGTCCTGCATTTGAAAATAGTACAAGAGCATCAAAGATTTATGGTAAGACCACCCTGGGAGCGTTGTCTTTGCTAATTAAAAGAGGCGAGCTTAGGCGTGATCTGGTCTTGGATGATGATTTTATAGAAAACGGCCGGGATATTATTCTTTCCGGCGTAAAACTTCATCTTACCGCTAAGATAGTCCGCGAGATCCAGCTTGCGGTTGCGGCGATATATTCATCGGCTGTATTTCTTATTGAGGAAGCAAAACTTAAGCTTTCGGATATAATAAAGCTTTATATCGCGGGTGGATTCGGATTCTTCCTGTCACTAGCAGACGCAGAAAATATTGGACTTCTTCCGGCTGAGCTTCTCGGTAAAGCTGTAATTGCCGGAAATACCTCACTTCAGGCAGCTGAAAGAATGGCAGTGAGCGGTAATTTAAGCGAATATGATGCCTACAGAAAGAGCATCATCACTCTGCAGCCGGGCGGGAACAGCAGATATGAAGAGCTTTTCAGCGGCAGCATGGTATTTGAAAGAAGATAGAAAAGAGATATATAAATGAAACTAATGAATATTGCCAGCGGAAGCAGTGGTAATGTCACCTTTGTCGGTACTGAAAACACTTCCGTTCTGATTGATGCCGGAATAAGCATGAAGAAGATTGAAGAGGGAATGAACAGTATCGGAATGAGCGCCCGCGACCTTGATGCGATAATGATCACCCACGAGCATAGCGACCACATCAAGGGACTTGGCGTTCTTTCGAGGAAATACGGCATGCCGATCTACGCCACCCAGGGAACCATAAAAGGCATCGGCGAAAATACTTCAGTTGGCAGGATTGACAATGAACTGTATAATGTAATAAGCACGGATATTTCCTTTCAGGTAGGAGACCTGACTATCGAGCCGCATTCTATATGGCATGATGCCTACGAACCGGTTTGTTATTCGATAAGCGACGACAAGAGTAAGGCAGCTATCGCAACGGATCTTGGCGACTTCAACGATTATCTGGTCAAATGCTTATCAGACAGTGATATGCTCCTGATAGAGGCGAATCATGATATAAGAATGCTGGAAGCAGGGCCATATCCTTACGATCTGAAGAGACGTATCCTCGGGCAGAAGGGGCATCTTTCAAACGAAGCCTCAGGACGTTTTATAAGGAAACTCTTGAATGACCATATAAAAACGATCATCCTTGGGCATCTCAGTAAGGATAATAATATCCCGGAACTTGCCTACGAAGCCGTAAAACTCGAGCTTAAAGACAATGGCTTCACAGATAATATAGAAGATTTTAATCTTCACACAGCCATGAGGGATATGCCGGACAGGCTATACGAGACTTGATTCAAAGCGAGATAACAGTTATACTGTATTCCGTATTAAATATTTACACAATGGAGGTTTTACCATGAACAGAACGATCATTACAGTTATAGGAAAGGATACTGTCGGTATCATTGCAAAGGTTTGCACCTATCTTGCAAATAACAATATAAATATACTCGATATTACACAGACCACCATGCAGGGGTATTTCAATATGATGATGCTTGTGGACGCATCAGGTTCTATTAAGTCACATGACGAGCTTGCATCAGAGCTTGCTTCAGTAGGTCATGAGATCGGCGTTGAGATCAAGGCTCAGAAGGAAGAAATATTTGATATGATGCACCGCATCTAGTATTTATATAATCAGATCAGCGCATATATGCCCGTGAGGGCGTATTTTGCTGCAACTGAACGGATATATATGTGTTGATCTATATTAAAGTATAAGAGGAATGAAAATATGATCACTTTAAATGAAGTAATGGAAACAAATACCATGGTCAGCAAGATGAACCTTGATGTAAGGACTATCACCATGGGAATAAGTTTACTGGACTGTGTAGGTAAGGATGTTCAGGAAACCTGCGATAATATTTACAAGAAGATTACCGAAAGCGCAAAGGACCTCGTAAAAACAGGTCAGGAGATTACTAAGCTTTACGGTATTCCAATCATTCATAAAAGAATTTCTGTAACTCCGATTGCGCTTGTAGGTGGTTCTGTATGCAAGTCTACAGATGATTTCGTTATGATCGCCAAGACTCTTGATAAGGCGGCTGCTGAAGTTGGCGTTAACTTCATCGGCGGTTATTCAGCACTTGTAAGTAAGGGAATGACACCTGCTGACAAGCTTCTTATCGAGTCTATCCCGCAGGCTCTTTCAGAGACAAATGTAGTCTGCAGTTCGGTTAACTGCGGTTCTACAAAGACCGGTATAAATATGGATGCAGTCAGACTTATCGGCGAGAAGATCAAGGAAGCTGCTGAAATGACCAAGGATCAGGGTTCTATTGCCTGCGCAAAGTTCGTTGTATTCTGCAATGCTCCTGATGATAATCCTTTCATGGCAGGTGCTTTCCACGGTGTAACTGAGGCTGACAGGATCATAAATGTCGGCGTTTCAGGACCGGGAGTTGTAAAGCAGGCACTTGAAGAGGTTAGAGGAGAGAGCTTTGAGGTACTCTGCGAGACTATCAAGAAGACTGCATTTAAGATTACAAGAGTTGGTCAGCTTGTTGCTAAGGAGGCTTCAAAGAGACTTGGAGTTCCTTTTGGAATCGTAGATCTTTCACTTGCTCCGACACCGGCTATAGGTGATTCGGTTGCAGATATCCTTCATGAGATCGGTGTAGAATACGCCGGTGCTCCGGGAACAACGGCTGCACTTGCACTCCTTAATGACCAGGTTAAGAAGGGTGGTATCATGGCTTCTTCTTACGTTGGCGGACTTTCAGGTGCATTTATTCCTGTAAGTGAGGATCAGGGAATGATCGATGCTGCAGAGAAGGGCTGCCTCACAATAGAGAAGCTTGAGGCTATGACCTGCGTATGTTCTGTAGGTCTTGATATGATCGCTATACCTGGCGAAACCAAAGCAACAACTATTTCCGGTATCATCGCTGATGAGATGGCTATCGGTATGATAAATCAGAAGACAACTGCTGTCAGAATTATCCCTGTAATCGGCAAGAAGGAAGGCGAGTCGGTTGAATTCGGCGGACTTCTTGGTTATGCACCGATCATGAAGGTAAATAATTTTGATTGTGCTGACTTCGTAAACAGAACAGGACGTATTCCTGCGCCTGTTCACAGCTTTAAAAATTAAAAGAAATTCACGATGCATGTACCTGTTTCTATGCACAAAAATTCTGCTATGCAGAATTTTTAGAGGTTACTGTGTAACCTCTGGCATGATACCATGCCGTGTCCTCACTACGTTCGGATACATATCAGCGAAACTGATATGTACTTAGTTGTAGAGAAATACGCCCTCACAGGCACATGCATCCGTGAATTGTGTTGTTAAAATATTCTACAGGTGAACAGGTGCATGAATACTAGATTAGCGCTTTCGGATGAAATTTTGATGGCGGTGGAGAAGCCGTCACGTTATATAGGTCATGAAGTAAACATGGTAGAGAAGGATGTCGATTCTGTCGATATCCGTTTTGCCATGTGTTTTCCTGATGTTTATGAGATAGGTATGTCTTATCTTGGAATTCAGATACTTTATGATATGTTCAACCGTCGTGATGATACTTATTGCGAGAGGGTTTACAGTCCGTGGCCTGATCTTGATAAGATAATGAGAGAGAAAAATATCCCTCTCTTTACACTTGAAACACAAAGTCCTGTAAAGGATTTTGATTTTCTTGGCATAACTCTTCAATATGAGATGTGCTATACAAATATACTCCAGGTCATCGACCTGTCAGGCTTTCCGATCTATGCATCTGAAAGGAAGAAAGGTGATCCGATAGTTATCGGAGGCGGACCATGCGTATTTAACCCTGAACCGGTTGCGGATTTCTTCGACATATTCTATATCGGTGAGGGCGAGGTCAGCTACGATGAGCTGTTTAAGCTTTATAAAGAATACAAGCACGGTCCGATGATCAGAGAAGAGTTTCTGCACGAGGCTTCAAAGATCAAGGGGATCTATGTTCCTTCAATGTATGAGGCAAGCTACAATGAAGACGGTACAGTTAAGGCTGTTATGCCAAAATATGATGATGTTCCGAAGAGTGTTAAAAAGGTGGTCGTGACAGACTTCAATGAGGCGCCTTATCCTATGAAGCCTGTTATTCCTTACCTCAGAGCGACTCAGGACAGAGTTGTTCTCGAGGTTATGAGAGGCTGTATCAGAGGCTGCAGATTCTGCCAGGCCGGTATGATATATCGTCCGACCAGACAGAAGAGCGTTGAACTCCTTAAGAAATATGCTGACACAATGCTCAGCAATACCGGATATGAAGAGGTTTCGCTTGCCTCTCTTTCAACCAGTGATTATCTGTCACTCAAGGAGCTTCTTGACTATCTGATGGACGAAATGGATAAGAAGCATATCAATGTTTCGCTTCCTTCTCTTAGAATTGACGCTTTTTCGCTGGATGTTATGAAGAAGGTTCAGGATATCAAGAAGGTTTCGCTTACCTTTGCACCTGAAGCCGGTACTCAGAGACTTAGAGATGTTATAAATAAAGGTATTACCGAGGATAATATTATTAACGGCTCGAAGGATGCTTTTAAAGGCGGCTGGAATAAGGTTAAGCTGTATTTCATGCTTGGACTTCCTACAGAGACTGACGAAGATGCTGAAGGAATAGCGCTTCTTTCAGAAAGAATTTCAGAGGAATATTTCGAAACTGTTCCGAAGGAAGAGCGAGTTGGTTCTCTTCAGATCACAGCATCGGCTTCGTATTTTGTGCCGAAGCCTTTCACTCCTTTCCAGTGGGCACCTATGCTTCCTAGAGATGAATACATCAGAAGAGCAAGACACGTAAAGGATACCTTTAATCAGCAGCTTAATAAGAAAAGACTGAAGTTTACCTATCATGATGAGGATATTTCTGTGCTCGAGGCTGTATTTGCCAGAGGCGACAGAAGGCTTTCGAAGGTTATATATGACGCCTATAAGGCAGGTGCGATCTTCGATGCATGGACAGAATTCTTCTCCATGGAAAGGTATTATAAAGTATTTGAAGAAAACAATGTTGATATAAAATTCTACACCGAAAGAGAGAGGGATATTGATGAGGTCTTTCCTTGGGATCATATCGATGCTGGAGTCACCAAGGCTTTCCTGAAGAAGGAATGGCTGACGGCCAAGGAAGGCAAGGTTACACTTAACTGCCGCGATAAGTGTCAGGGCTGCGGCGGTGCAGCATTTGGAAGCGGTGTATGCTTCGGTAACTAATAATTAATGGTAAATACGTAATGAAAGTCAGAATTAAGTACAGCAAAACAGGACCTGTTAAGTTCATAAGTCATCTTGATGTGATGAGGTATTTTCAGAAGGCTATCAGAAGGGCTGAGCTTGATATAAGCTACAGTACCGGAATGAGCCCTCATCAGATCATTTCTTTTGCTGCGCCGATGCCGCTTATGATGGAGTCGGTAGGCGAATATTGTGATGCTGAATTTGAATCTGTCACAAGCAGTCAGGATATTATCGACAGATTTAATAAGGTGGGTTCGCCATACATTAAAATGATCGATATAGTTACGCTTCCTGATAACGCTGTCAATTCCATGGCTGCAGTTACAGCTTCCGATTATATGATTACTCTTACCGAAAAAGGCAGAAGTACCTTCGGTCTGTCGACAGATGATGATCTTACAAGCTTTTCTAATATTATTGATAAGCTGATGGCAGGTCCTTCTATCGAGGTTTTGAAGAAGACCAAGAAGTCAGAGGCTGTTACGGATATTAAGCCTTATATATTTGATATCGCAGTTAACGATAATTATAAAGATGCTTCGGTTCTTTCCGATGCGCCGGCTGATTCTGTTACAGAGGGTTCTGAGAACGACAAAGGCATCTATATGCTTATCGCTACAGGAAGTCATGATAACATTAAGCCTGAGAATGTACTCACTGCAATCTGTGATAAACTTGGTGTTGAATATAACAGGTTTGATTATAATATACTCAGACTTGAAACTTATTACGGTGATCAGGCGAGTGGTTTCAAACCGCTCAGTGATGCCGGCGAGCATTTTTGAAGATATTTATAACAAAAATTACTTCTTAAGTATTGTGTTTTACTGTGTAGGTAACGATTTGGGGGATTATAATGGACGGGCGTATAGTATTAACTAAAGCAAGCTGCGGGGCGGTAGCATTTATCTATGAGGATGAGGTTCTTTCGGAGGTTCATCCTTTTTGTAATGAATCTGAAACCGGCGGTATTTATGTCGCCGTAGTCGATAATATCGTTGAAAACCTTAAAGCTGCCTTCCTTCGGATAGAAGGTGGAGAAATACTATATTACTCACTTGATGAGAATGAAGGAAAACACATCTTTGTAAAACACGGAAATAAATCTACTGTTAAAAAGGGTGACTGGCTCCTGGTTCAGAAGACTAAGGCGGCCACCGGAAATAAAAGGGCGCAGGCGACAGCTGATATTTCCCTTCGCGGACGTTATGCTATTGCGAACTGTTCCGGAAGACTTGGTATCTCCAAGAAGATCACGAGCAATGAAGAGAGAGAAAGGCTTAACAGTATTTACGAAAAGATCAAGAATGATCACAGCGAGGATTTCAGAGATAGTTCAGGCGTAATCTTCAGATCAGCGATTACCTCTGTTTTATCTGAGAATGTAGATCTGATCGTAGAAGATACTGTAAATACACTTAAAAGTCTTAACGATGTTATTGCCGCAGGACTAAGAAGTACAGCAGGATGCTGCATCTATAGAAGAGAAGAGGATCCTGCAGAATATTTAAGGGATCTCAGATTTAAAAAGACCTATAATAAACTGACTGTAGTCACGGATATAAAGGATCTTTATGATGAGCTTTCCAACGAGGGCTTTGATCAATCAGAGCTTATCCTTCATAACGATAAGATGCAGTCACTCAGGGCTCTCTACAATATTGATCGTAACCTTAAGGTTATGTTTGGCAGAAAGATATACCTTCCTTCGGGCGGTTATCTGATCGTTGACCTGACAGAAGCCCTTACAGTAATCGACGTAAATACAGGTAAGGATATAAAGGGCAGCGATTTTGAAGAGCATATTGTTAAAACAAACAAAGAAGCTGCCGAGATGATCTCGAAGGTTTTAAGAGTAAGAAATCTGTCGGGAATCATCATAGTCGATCTGATAAATATGAGAGAAGCTTCATCTCAGGAAAGAGTCTTATCGAGATTGAAGGAATTCATCTCAAGAGACCACAAAAAATGCTTCTTCGTCGACATGACATCACTTGGTCTGGCAGAGCTTACCAGACAGCGAACAGGCAGTACATATTCTATCGAAAAACTGCTGGATGAAAGCAAATAATAAATGACAAAATAGTCCGTTAGTTGTATAATCAAGTGGGGTAATACAGCTGAAAGGGCTATTTTTTTCAGTGCAAAAAAACTATAGGAAAAGTGGGACAAAGTATGGAATTAGAGAAGGAAAAGTTCAGGGTTGCATCAGCTATTTTTATTTTTGTTTCATTGGTCGATATTGTCAGTCTTATAATGTTCAGTCCCGGCAAACAAAAGGGAATCAATATCTATGACGGATTTTCAAAGGTTCTGATGATATCGTTCGCGGTTATAGCGATAGCTCTCGCTATTCTAAGATATAACAGACTTATAATAAGCAGTATCGCCTTGTACGTTCTTATAAAGAGCGTAACGGCACTTGCAAGACTCGATAAGTATGTAAATATCTTCAAAAATTCAGTAAAAAGCGGTGTCAAAAAGAAAACCAATTTCAGTATAAAAGCATATAAGCTATTTAGTCCGATTTCGGGCTTTACTCTTTTGATATGTACCGTGCTCCTGATCGCATTTGCTGTGATCGTTATATTTACGATGTACAGGAAGCCGGTCATTCCTCTTATGGTTATTTATTTCTTCTACATGGTTGCAACACTTGTTGCCGAAGGACTGTATATAATAAATACCATGAAGGACAAAGAGGTCTACAAGGATTATTGGAAGCAGAATATCGTATATATTATCTGGACTGTATTTGAATGCGCTATGGTTTGTTATGCTTTGCTTTTAACAAGGGAACCTTTTAAGAAAGAACGCGCTGCATCAAATTTCAATCCGGACGAAGATGATTTTCGCCGTGAGATAGAAGAATATGGTGAGATAAGAGAAATAGACAGTAAGAACAGACTTTGATCACTATGCTGTCAAATGACAGTTGATGATATTTTTAAGTATTCAGGAGGTACAACTATGAATCAGGGGAAAGTGTACAAAAACGGGGCATTGATGGGCGCGATAGCTGCTTTATTCAGCTTTGGCTTATCAATATATATTATATCAAAAAGCTTTAAGTATATGACATCCTTCAGTAAGGTTATGGAAATTGGATGCATAGTATGTATGTTATTTGTTTCGATTTTTGCATTTACTAAGCTTGAGAAGGTTTCCTTCGGATTCCTTTTGGGTTTATTTCTGTTTTCATCAATCGAATTTATTAAATATCTTAAAGATTACAATAATATGATAAAAATCGGTTTTGACAGCGGAAAATATAAGCTTAAAGTAAGTGAAACACTTTATTATTTATGTAATGGTTTTTCTCCTTATGTCGTCTTTGCAGAAGCGGTTCTTGGTATAATACTGTTTATACTTATATTTACAACGCCTGACAGAAAAGGCCTTGTAACAGGGTTAATAGTATTTGGTGTAATAAGTACTACACTTGTTATTACGGCTTTTGTATGCTACATAGTAAATACAGCTGAATTTGCTGAACGTATCAAGAATTACTGGCTCGATAATACAGTTCAAATTTCAAAGGGCATTACAGACCTTCTTATGATTATCGGAATATCAAAATCAGTAGCTCAGGACGATGTCAGGATGTACGGTCAGAGTAGAATTACACCTAATAACGGAATGTATGGCATCCCTTATTCACAGAGACCTCAGCAGTCTTCACAGTTTGGTTTCGGTACAGGAATGAATGTATATAATACTCCTCAGAATCCGGCATATGATCAGAGAGGTAGTTTTAATCAGAGAGCAACCTTTGGTGGGCAGCCTAATATGAACGGCTTTGGTCAGCCAAATATGGGCGGCTACAATCAGAATATGAATTATAATCAGCCACAGAACATGGGTAACTTTGGTCAGCCTAATATGAATGGCTTTGGTCAGCCACAGAACATGGGTAACTTCGGTCAGCCAAATATGAATAGCTTTGGTCAGCCTCAAATGGGCGGCTATAATCAGACAGTTGGCGGTTTCAATCCAAATATGAATTATAACCAGCCACAGAATACAGCTGATTTCGGCGGTTTCGGTCAGCCGGACAATTCATTTGGTTCACAGACTGTTGATAAACCAACCATGATAGAAGAGCCTGCAGCTCCGAAGTCTGAGCCAAAAGAAGCAGAGCTGGTTTCACAAGTTCAGGACACTTCAATCTACGATAAGCCTGACAACAGTGTAGAATTCGAACAGCCACAGTCATTTACATCTACTGATTTATAAAGCGATTTATAATAAAATATCACTTGACATAAGTATTTACAGATGCTATATTGTCAAGGTGTGCCGCACAACGAGGCTAAAAGTGTGTCCAAATGAGACGCCGCCAAAGTTGGCGAGTAATAATGATAGGAGGAAACCATATGTACGCAATTATAGCTACAGGCGGAAAGCAGTACAAGGTATCTGAAGGAGATGTCATTAAGGTAGAGAAGCTTAATGCAGAGAAAGATGCAACTGTTACATTTGATGTTGTTGTTGTAAGCAAGGATTCAGATGTTATCTGTGGAGATGCTGCAAAGAGCGCTACTGTTAAGGCAACAGTACTTGGCGAGGGCAAGGCTAAGAAGGTTGTTGTTTACAAGTACAAGCCAAAGACAGGATATCACAAGAAGAATGGTCACAGACAGCCATATACACTTGTAAAGATTGATTCAATCAATGCATAAGGCTTATGATCAAAGCAGTATTTTACAAAAAAAATGATGAATTTTTCGGATTTTCAGTAAGAGGTCATGCCGGATCGGGTAAATACGGAAGAGATCTTGTCTGCTGTGCAGTAAGTACTCTGGTATTTAATACCATTAATTCGATAGAACTTCTGACCGATGACAGATTCGTCGGTGAAACAGCTGAGAGAGGCGACATCAAGTTCAAAGTCGTATCCGAAGTAAGCGGCGACAGTAAGCTGCTGATAAATTCTCTCTATAAAGGAATATCCGATATAGCAGAGGAGAATGGACGAAATTTTGTGAAAGTTTACATCAGGGAGGTGTAAAACAGATGTTTAGAATGGATTTACAGTTCTTTGCTCACAAGAAGGGAGTTGGTTCTACTAAGAACGGACGTGATTCTGAGGCAAAGAGACTTGGCGCCAAGAGAGCAGATGGACAGTTTGTAAAAGCTGGAAATATACTTTACAGACAGCGCGGAACAAAGATTCATCCGGGACTTAATGTAGGACGTGGCGGAGACGATACACTTTTTGCATTAGTTGATGGTGTTGTAAGATTTGAGAGACTCGGAAGAGACAAGAAGCAGGTTTCAGTACATCCTGCTGAGTAATTTCGCAGTACAGAGGTTAAGGGAGCTGTTTTAATCAGCTCCCTTTCTTTACAGAGAAAATAAGTTGATCAAGACCTGCAATAGTATTTGCAGGTAACATGTATTTGTTTGATTTTGAAATAGAGAGGTAGTTTAATGTTTGTCGACAGAGCGAAAATATTTATAAGATCCGGCAAGGGAGGAGATGGCCATGTTTCCTTCCGTAGAGAACTGTACGTTCCAAACGGTGGCCCGGACGGTGGCGACGGAGGAAATGGCGGAAGCGTTATCTTTGTCGTGGACAAGGGCTTAAATACTCTTGTCGACTACAGAAACGCTAAAAAATACAAGGCTGAGGACGGCCAGGAGGGTGGTAAGAGAAACTGCCACGGTGCAAATGGTAAAGATATCATATTGAAGGTTCCTCAGGGAACGGTCATCAAGGATTTTGAGACCGGCAAGGTTATAGTTGATATGTCTGATAAGACCGAGCCTGTAGTTCTCCTTAAGGGAGGTCACGGCGGCAAGGGTAATCAGCATTATGTTACGAGCGTCATGCAGGCACCAAAATACGCCCAGCCGGGTCAGCCTGCAATAGAAATGTGCGTTTTACTTGAGCTTAAGATGATCGCAGATGTAGGTCTTGTTGGCTTCCCAAGCGTAGGTAAATCAAGCCTCCTAGCAAGGGTTTCAAACGCACGTCCGAAGATCGCAGAATACCATTTCACAACACTTACACCAAATCTCGGCGTTGTATCGGTTAAGAACGGTTCAGGTTTTGTTATGGCTGATATTCCGGGTATCATAGAAGGTGCCTCTGAAGGAAAGGGGCTCGGACTCAACTTCCTGAGACATATCGAAAGAACCAAGGTTCTTATCCATGTTGTTGATGCATCGGGTACTTCGGGAAGAGATATGGTTGACGATATTAAAAAGATCAACGAAGAGCTTGCTTCCTACAGCCGAAATATTCTGGACAGACCGACTGTTCTTGCAGCAAATAAGATGGATATTCTTACTCCGGATGAAAGAGAGATAGCTATTTCTCTTATCGAGGATGAATTCCCGGATTATAAGATATTTCCGATTTCAGCCGCAACCGGTGAAGGCATAAATGAGATGCTTTTGTACGTTGATAAGCTTGTTAAGGAAGCTCCTGACGATCTTATCATATTTGAGCCGGAGATTGACATAGAAGAGCTTTATGATAATCCTGACCTTCCATTCGAGGTTAAGAAGGATGAAAAGGATGATCATGTTTATATTATAGAAGGACCTAGAATCGAGAAGATGCTTGGCTATACCAACCTTGAAGCTGAGAAGGGCTTCCTGTTCTTCCAGAACTTCCTTAAGAAGAACGGTATCCTTAAGATGCTTGAGGATCTTGGTATAGAGGACGGCGACACCGTAAGGATGTACGGCCATGAATTTGATTATTACCACGAGTAATGGAAAGGAATAAATATGACAAGTAAGGAAAGATCTTATCTTAAAGGTCTTGCAATGAATATGGACTGTATTCTCAGCCTTGGCAAGGCAAGTCTTACACCTGAGTTCACTGAGTCAGTTGCTGAGGCCATCAAGAAGAGAGAGCTTATCAAGATAAATGTACTCAAGAACTGCCTTGACGATCCTCGTGAGATCGCAGCAACACTTGCTGAGAGAACACACAGCGAGGTTGTTCAGGTAATTGGCAGAAAGATAGTATTATATAAGAGAAATAACGAGAAGCCGGGAATTGAGTTTCCCAGATAGACCGTAATATATTATTGAGTTTCTGAAAAAATCTGATTATCACAATGGCCGATTGATATGACTATCAAGGAGTAATTATGCAGAAAATAGGTATACTCGGAGGTTCCTTCAATCCGATACATAACGGACATATACTGCTTGCAAGGACTGCTCTAACTGAATATAAGCTTGATAAGGTTCTTATCATGCCTAACTGTGATACCTATTATAAAAAGGATGCTGCCATATCAGACGATGACAGGCTGCAGATGATAAAGCTTGCAATTAAGGATATCGAAGGACTTGAGCCGTCTGATATTGAGCTTAAGAGAGGCGGTATCACCTATACCATCGATACCATACGAGAGCTGAAGCAGGCAGATAGAGAGAATCATGTCAGAAACAAATACTTCTTTATAATCGGCGGCGATTCACTAAAGAATCTATATTATTGGCGTGAGATAAAGAAGCTTTTCAGCAGTATGACTTTTCTTGCTGCGGTAAGAGACGATATCGATATGACTGAGCTGCAGGCGATAAAAGAGAGCTATATTAAAAAATATAAGGATGTTAAGATAGATTTCCTCAGCTGCAATGCCGGAAATATTTCATCCTCAGCTATTCGTAAGGATGTAAATAGCAACGTTGATATTTCGGACAGAGTTCCTGCGGCCGTAGATGAATATATTAGAGATAAAGGACTGTATTTACAGGGAGCGGATATATAATGGACAGAAAAGATATGATCGATAAACTTAAGGGGAAGCTTACGGATAAGAGACTTATCCATTCCTTTGGCGTTGAATATACTGCTGCCTGTATGGCTATGAGATACGGTGCAGATATCCAGAAGGCGCGTATTGCAGGACTTCTTCACGATAACGCCAAGTGCCTCCCAACGGATGACAAGCTTAAGAAGTGTGAAAAATTCAAGCTTCCTATAAGTGAAAGTGAAAGGGCCAATCCGGATCTTCTTCATGGAAAGCTCGGTGCCTACTACGCACGTGAAAAATACGGCGTTAAGGACGAGGAAATACTAAATGCCATAACCTATCATACGACAGGTCGTCCGGCAATGACTCTTATGGATAAGATAATCTTTATTGCAGATTATATCGAGCCGAACAGAAAGATGATCTTCGAACTGCCTGAAATAAGACAGGAAGCCTTCACAGATATTGACACGGCTGTACTGCATATTCTGAAAAATACACTTGAATATCTCGACGGCAAAACAGATATCATTGACGAGATGACCGAAGAGACCTACAAGTATTATCTGAGGCAGCGTAACAAGCAGTGATCACGGTGCTAATAACAATAGTATTAAGCAACAGTAATTTTAATTAATTAAACATTTAAAACGTATTTATGATAAAGGGGACTATAATGAAACTAATCGAAAAAATAAAACTGATCAATAAGGCGATTGAAGACAGAAAGGGTTACAATATAAAGAATCTTGATGTCAGCAATGTTTCTCCGATGTGTGATGCCTTTGTTATCGCAAGCGGTTCAAATAAGAATCAGCTTCAGGCTATCTGTGACGCTGTTGAAGAAATCTGCAGCGATAATGGAATAGATATGAGGGATAGAGAGGGAAGAGCCGAGGGCGGCTGGATACTTCTTGACTACAGCGATATCATCGTCCATATCTTCTCAAGTGAGATGAGAGAATTCTACAATCTCGATCATACATGGCGTGATGCAAAGCTTCTGACTGATTAAAAAACAGTCAGGGGCTTTTTATTCGTTTATCATGAGTTTATGTTCATAGAATCTTAATTAAAAATATATATTATGATAATTCATTTTCAGAGATAAAAATGTTAAAATGTTTCTTGATGATGATCTGTCAGGATCAGTGCGAAAGGAGAGTATTTAAAAATGAAGAAGGGAAAGCTTATCGTTATTTTTATTGTACTGGCTATTTTGATTGCGGCCGGTATATTTTTTGTTAAGCGGTTTATGAAAAAAGACAAAACGGAGGACGGGCGACTGGTATATGTAGAGTCTGTCGCGTCTATTTCCGGGTACGGAACGGGGCTTTCCAATAGATATATGGGAATAGTTGAGTCTCAGGAAACCAAGAAGGTTGAGAAGGACAGCACCAAGAAGGTTAAGGAAATCTTCGTAAATGTTGGTGATAAGGTTAAAGAAGGCGACCAGCTCTTTTCTTATGACACTGAAAATATGAAGCTTGACCTTCAGGAGATGGAGCTTGAGCTTGATAATATCAAGAACTCTATTTCAAGTGATTATCAGCGTATAGAGGATCTTGTTGAACAGCGCGATAAGGCACCTGACGATGATAAACTTGGTTACACAAGCCAGATCAATAATATACAGGCTGAGATAAAGCAGGAAGAATATGAAAAGTCCACAAAAGAGCTTGAGATTGAGAGACAGAAGGAATCGATAGAGTCCGCAGTCGTTTACTCTCCTATGAGCGGTACTATCAAAAAGATCAATAAGGACGGTGGTTCTGACAGCTATAACGATATGGGCAGCGATAATTCATTTATCACTATCATGGCTGACGGAGATTTCAGAGTTAAGGGAACTATCAGCGAGACAAATATTTACGATATTACTACAGGTATGTCCGTTATCATACGATCAAGAGTTGATGAAAATCAGACCTGGAAGGGTACTATCGGCAAGATTGACCTCGAACCTCAGCAGAATAACAGTGAGCCATATTACTACGACGGAGGAATGAGTGGAGAAAGCGCTTCAAAATACACCTTCTATGTAAAGCTTGATTCCTTTGACGGTCTAATGCTCGGACAGCATCTCTACATCGAGATGGACTATGGCCAGGGCGAGGTTAAGGAAGGCCTGAATATTCCTGAGTACTATTTTGTTATCGAGGGCAGCGATTATTATCTCTGGGTTCGTAACAAAGATAAGAAGATCGAGAAGAGAAAGGTTTCTGTTGGTGAATACGACGAGAACCTCTTCACATATGAAGTAACAAGCGGTCTTACTGAGGATGACTACATCGCATTCCCTGAGGGCGATATCAAGGAAGGTTCTAAGACCACGACTAACTATGATGATATCATCGAGCAGATGGGCGACGATATGTATGACGGTATGGTGACAGAGGAAGGTATGTATCCTGAGGACGGAATGTATCCGGAAGATGGTATGTATCCTGAAGACGGTATGTACCCTGATGGCGGTGTTGACGATCAGGGCGGTATTATGTTGCCTGACGGAAGTATCGTTGACGAGATTCCTGAAGGGCAGGAAGGTGGAGACGTTATCTACGACGGCGCCAATGTTTCCGACGGCGCTGATGATAATACCAATGACGGTTCCTCTGATCTTCCTGTAGACGGTGCTGACAACACGAATGGAGGTGAGTAAATGCTCCTTCATTTGGAAAATATAAACAAAAGCTATATTCAGGGCAAGATGGACGTTCCTGTACTCCATGATATCAATCTTGATATCGAAGAGGGCGAATACGTTGCAATCATGGGACCTTCAGGTTCCGGTAAATCAACCCTGATGAATATAATAGGCTGCCTCGATAAGCCTACCCAAGGAAGCTATATCCTTGATGATGTTGAGGTTGCCGGTATGAAAGATAAAGAGCTTTCCAAAGTAAGAAATAAGAGCATAGGCTTTGTATTTCAGAATTTTAACCTCCTGCCAAGACAGACAGCTCTTCAGAATGTTGAGCTTCCCCTTCAATATGCGAAGGTTCCGAGAAGGATACGCAAGGATAAGTGTAAGGAAGCTTTGGCAAACGTGGATCTTTCCGACAGAATATCCTTTAAGCCTACTCAGCTTTCCGGTGGTCAGAAGCAGAGAGTTGCCATAGCAAGAGCCATGGTGAATTCTCCTAAGATACTTCTTGCCGACGAGCCTACAGGTGCCCTTGATTCAAAGTCAGGTCTGCAGGTTATGGGACTTTTCGAGAGGCTGCATAATGACGGCGTAACTATCATAATGATCACTCATGCAAAGGAGATCGCAGAATACGCCGACAGGATCATAACAATATTTGACGGTCGAATTACAAGTGATGAATCTAACGAAAATAAGCGTATCGTTAAACCTGAAGATATTGTTGATAATACGGCTGAGAATATCAAGATGGCTGAGCCTGTGGAATATAATACAGACGAGCTTGACGATAAGACAATAGATGAAGAGATTGCAGAGGCTGTCGCAGAAGATGGAGGTGATGAGTAATGAAGAAACTGATCATCACCCTGGTAGTTCTTGCGATACTTGTTGCAGGAACCATCGTAGGCGTTAAGATTTATAAGAATCACAGAAAGAATTCAAACCCTGTAAAGTGTACCAATGTTGCAATTCTCAACACAGGTTATTGGGAATACGGCGATACTCTTGACGGAACCATCTCCGAAGCAGGCGATCAGAAGGTATATCTTGATCTTGACAGCATCGTTGCTGAGGTTAATGTAGAGCCGGGCCAGCATGTAAATGTGGGAGATAAGCTTCTTACCTACGATATGACCGGGCAGGAGCTTCAGATTGAAAAGATGAAGGCACAGCTTGAGGTTTATAAGACCGACCTGCTTGTTGCCGAGCGAGAGCTTGAGAAGCTGAAGAATATGACTCCTCTTGAGGATCTTACGACAGAAGAGCTTACAACAGAAGCTACGACTGAGCTTACAACAACTGAGGCTACAACAGAGCAGACAACCGAGAAAGGTACACCCGGAGATGCTGAGAAGATATTTAAAGAGCATCCGGACTGGGTAATGTATCCGGACGGCAGCTTCGGACCGCCTCCGGGAAATAATGATAATATGGATCCAAACGGAGATATTGATCCGAATGGTAATATGGATCCGAATGGAAACATAGACCCGAACGGAAACAATGATTCGGGCAATTCAGATGATCCGTTTGATCCTGACGATCCGAACAATCAGCTTGAGCCTATTTATGACAGAGAGACTCTTAAGGAGCTGATCAGGTCAAAAGAAGATTCGATCAAGAATCAGAAGAACAGTATTGAAATCTATGAGATCAAGATCCAGAAACAGGAAAAGAAGCTAGAGGAAGGCTATGTTTTCGCTCAGACCAACGGTATTGTCAGAACAGTTGATCTTTCCGAGGAGGCAATAACAACAGGCCAGCCTGTTATCGTTGTTTCATCAAATACAGGTTATAAGACCGATGTCTATATTAATGAATGGAAGCTTGATAAGGTGAATATCGGTGATCCTGTAACTATCTATTCCTATGAATCAGGTAATTCCTACACCGGTAAGGTTGCTTCCATCGAGAAGACACCTACCGAACAATACGGATATTATGGAGGTGCGACTGCTTCAACCTATCCGATGACCATAATTATCGATGAACCTTGTGACGATCTTAATCCGGGATACTGGGTAGAGGTTACTATGGGCGATGGAGGCGGAGCTTCCAAGTTTGATCCATATGCAAATGACGACAAGATCTACCTGCCTCTCCCTTACGTAAGAGAAGAGAACGGTAACAGCTATGTTATGGTCAACGATAACGGACGTCTCAAGAAGAGATATGTCAAGACCGGTAAAACTGTTTACAACTATGCAATCGAGATAAAGAGCGGTCTCTCTATGGAAGATTATATTGCTTTCCCTTATGGCAAGGATGTTGCTGAAGGAAAGAAATGTATCAATGTAGAAGGCTATGCCGATATGGATTATTAGGAGGAAGGATAAATGTTTGAAAATATTAGACTATCATTTCAGGGCATTTTCGGACACAAGCTCCGTTCACTCCTGACCATGCTCGGTATCATTATCGGTATTGCAGCTATCATTGCGATTGTTTCGACCATAAAGGGTACAAATGAGCAGATCAAAGAGAACCTTGTCGGTTCAGGAAATAACCTTATAGACGTCAAGCTCAGTATGGGTGGCATATATATCAATCCTGAAGAGGGAGTCGATGTGGATGGCGTCCCGATAATCGACGGCGATATGCTGAACGAGATGAAGGAGCTTGATCATGTAAAGGATGTTGCTATCTACCATGAAGCGAACTCGTACAATGCAGTTTACTACAAGGATGTAACTATGGACGGCGCCAGATTCATGGGCTGCGACAACTCTTATCTGGATATTTATGGCTATCTTCTGACATCCGGAAGAAAATTTATTCCAAGTGATTTTAGCGGTCATAAGAATGTCTGCATCATTGATTCAACAGCTGCCAAGAGTTTGTTTGAGGGCGAGGATCCGATCAACAAAACCCTGGAAATCTCAGGAAATCCATTTGTTGTAGTCGGCGTTGTTGACCAAAGCGACGATTTTGAACCTGTGATCAACTCAATTGAAGAATGGTATACCTATCACGAAGAAGATACCGCAGGCATAATAATTGTCCCTGATACAATTTGGCCGGTTATTTTCTCCTATGATAAGCCTTACCAGGTTATCGTGAAGGCTGATTCCACTGAGGGAATGTCTAAAGCCGGTAAGAACGTTGAGGAATATCTTAACAACCGCATAACAAGCAAAAAGAGCGGCAGCGATGAGTCTTCAGTTAAATACAAAAAGGAAAATACTATGGAGAAGGTTAAAGCTCTCCAGGACCTTTCAAATACAACAAGCCAGCAGCTTATCTGGATCGCCAGCATCTCTCTTATCGTAGGTGGTATCGGCGTTATGAATATCATGCTCGTTTCAGTTACTGAAAGAACGAGAGAGATAGGTCTGAAGAAGGCTCTCGGTGCAAGAAAGAGGGCAGTTCTCGGTCAGTTCCTGACTGAGGCAGCCGTACTTACAAGCCTTGGCGGTATCATCGGTGTCGGCGCAGGTATCGGTCTTGCATACTTTATCAGCAAGGTCGCACTTGTTCCGGTTGCCATAAGCATTCCGGCAATCATTATTTCGGTTGTATTTTCAATGCTGATTGGTATCATTTTCGGACTTATTCCATCGATCAAGGCTGCAAACTTAAGTCCTATCGATGCCCTCAGATATGAGTAAAATGGCACTTGCAGTTAAAATAACATTTTGTTATAATCCTTATTTGGAAATAATGTGTATAGAGCCTTGATATTCATGGCTTTGACATAATAAAAAATATGGGAGATTAAGAAATGAGTTTACTTAAGGATTGGCGTGATCATGCCTACGGATTGGATGACAGAACTCCGGAGGGAAAGGAATTCTGGCTTAAGTATTTTAACAAGGAAAAGAGTATCTATGAGGAGCTTCTTGGTAACCCTGATGAGATCGTCAGCGCTACTGTTAAGGAGCTTGCTGAGAAATACGATACAGACATCGAGACCATGATTGGTTTCCTTGATGGTATCGACGACAGCCTTACACTGAGCAACAACCTTGACGAGGTAACAGAGGATTCTGTTGTAAACCTTGGCTATGACAAGGAAAAGCTCTACATGAATATGGTTGGATGCAATGCTCAGTGGCTTTACGAACTTCCACAGTGGGATAATCTTCTTTCTGAGGAGAAGAGAAGCGAGCTTTACAAGCTTGAGAAGTCTTCTCACACAGTTATCAAGCCACCAAAGGTTGGAAGAAACGATCCGTGTCCATGCGGAAGCGGAAAGAAATATAAGAAGTGCTGCGGAGCGTAGTACCTCGCTAACTAAAATGTCATCGCAAGATGGCATTTTAGTTTATATGAAAGGTTCCCCTATGCAAAAGTATTGCTGCGGGAATACTTGGATGATTAAGGAGAACAATGGTTAAAAACTTCGATAAGGATCAGGAAAAGGCAATTAAATGGAATAAGGGACCGCTGCTTGTTCTCGGTACGCCGGGTTCTGGCAAGACAACGGTCATCGTTGAGAGGCTCATCAACCTTACTGAAACCCTGGAAGTCCCTGAGTCCAGAATACTTGTCATCACCTTTACAAGAGCCGCTGCCGAATCAATGAAAGAACGTTTCAGGAAGAGAAGCAGCTCTGAAAATATCGAAGTCAGATTCGGAACCTTTCATTCTTTCTTTTTCTGGATACTTAAGACAGCTTACGGATATGATAACAGCTGCATATTATCCGAAGAAGCAAGAAGAAATATGATCCAGGAGTTCCTTAAATCAACCAATAAGGAGCAGGAATATAACGAAGAGCTTATCACCAGCGTTATCCATCAGATAGAGCTTGTCGACTGCGATATGATAGATATCGAGAATTATTACAGTCACGATCTGCCTGATTCGCAGTTTAGAGAGATATACTCACGTTTCAAGTCTGAGAAGGAACGCCGTGGACTTATCGATTTTGATGATATGATGAGCCAGACCTATAAGCTTCTTACAGAAAGGCCTGATATCCTTGAACGTATCCGCTATATGTATCCTTACATCATGATAGACGAGTTTCAGGATACTAATATGCTCCAGTACGAGATAGTGAAGCTGCTTGCGGCTCCTCTAAATAATCTCTTCGTCGTGGGAGATGACGATCAGTCTATCTACGGCTTCAGAGGTGCAAGGCCTGACATCATGCTTTCCTTCAGGAAGCAGTACGAAGGCGCTGAGATTGTTACTCTCAGAACCAATTACAGATGTCCTTCGGATGTTACAAAGCTTTCAAGCAAGCTTATAAGTAATAATAAAAAAAGATATGATAAGGAGCTTAGAAGTGCTTCTGCAGATGCCGGGACGGTTCTGATCCAGGAGGTTAAGAATACAAACACCGAGAATCTCCTTATCGTTAAAAGGATACAGGAGGCTATGAGTAACGGCCTCGGTCCTGATGATATTGCGGTTCTTTACAGGACCAACAGAAGTCCGAGAAGACTTATTTATAAGCTGATCGAATATAATATTCCTTATGTCGCAAGGGACAGTGTGCCGGATATTTTCGAGAGTCAGATGGTAAAGGTCATTATGGATTATCTCTACTTTGCATCAGGCGATACCAGCAGGAAGAGATTTCTTTCTTTCATGAATAAGCCTGTGCGTTATGTACCGAGGAACCTTCTTACCTCGGAAACGGTAAATATCCATGAGCTGATAAGGCAGACCCGTGACAGGGATTATCTTCAGACCAATCTGATGCTTCTTCGGAATCAGCTTGAATCTATAAAGAAGCTTGAGCCTTACGCTGCAGTTAATTATATCAGAAAGCTTGTGGGTTTTGATGAATATGTCATCAAATACTGCGAAGAACGAAATCTTGAAAGAGATGAGATGTTTGATATAATTGATGAGTTTCAGAGCATCACGAAGAATTTTGAAACACACGCAGAGCTGTTCGGTTATGCCGAGGAAGAGAGAAAGCTCCTTCTTGAAGAAAAGAAGAGAAGAGAGAACGATCTTTCGACGCCGGCAGTTCAGCTTATGACCATGCACAGCGCAAAGGGCCTCGAATATGAAGAGGTTCATATAATAGACTGTGTAGAGGGCGAGATCCCTCACAGAAGAAGTAAGACGCCTTCCGCTCTTGAAGAAGAAAGAAGGATGTTTTACGTTGCGATGACAAGAACAAAAGACAAGCTTTACATATATGCACCTGCCAAGATATCCGACAAACCGGTCAGGGTATCAAGGTTCATTAAGGAAGCTGTCAAATAATAAACAGAGGAAATACATGCTTTTTTCAAGTATCACATTTTTATATGCCTTTCTTCCTGTAGTGCTTTTACTGTATTTTGCAGTGCCTAGGAAGTTCAGGAACTTTATACTACTACTCGTCAGCCTCGTATTTTACGGCTGGGGAGAACCCAAATACATAATAGTCATGGTGGTGTCTATCTTCGCAGGCTATATCTGCGGACTCCTTATAGGAGCCTTCAAGAAGAAGGAGAAGATGGGACGAGCCAAGCTGTTTGTTATCCTTTCGGTGGTTATCGACCTTGGAATACTGATATTTTTCAAATACAGCAACTTCTTTATATCAAACTTCAGCAAGCTGACCGGAACCACGGCAAAGCTTCTTGATATAGCTCTGCCACTTGGAATATCCTTCTATACCTTCCAGATACTTTCATATACCATCGATGTGTATAGAGGCGATGTTGAGCCACAGAGGAATCTCATTGACCTTGCGGCCTATATAACACTTTTCCCGCAGCTTATTGCAGGTCCTATCGTTAGATACAGCACCATCGAAAAGCAGCTTAAGGAGAGAAAAGAAACCACAGAGCTTTTTGCTTCCGGTGTTATCAGATTCACCGCCGGACTCGGAAAGAAGGTTCTTATAGCAAATACAGTCGGAGAGATCTACGAAACACTTATGGCTGTTCCTAAGAATGAAGCAACTGTTGTCATGTACTGGCTTGCGTCCTTCGCTTTTTCTTTCCAGATATATTTTGACTTTTCCGGTTATTCCGATATGGCTATCGGCCTCGGAAGGATGTTCGGCTTTAAGTTCCTTGAGAACTTCGATCATCCGTATATCTCAAGAAGTATAACCGAATTCTGGAGAAGGTGGCATATGTCACTTTCAACCTGGTTCAAGGATTATGTTTATATACCTCTCGGAGGCAACAGATGTAAGAAGGGCAGAATGTTCTTCAACCTCTTTATAGTCTGGCTTCTGACCGGTTTCTGGCACGGTGCCGAGTGGAACTTCATCATATGGGGACTGTATTACTTTATAATACTTATCATCGAGAAGAGCTTCCTCCTGAAGGTTCTCGAGAAGCTGCCGAAATTCCTGCAGCATATTTACAGTCTGTTCCTGATCAATCTGGGATGGGTCATCTTTGCTAACGACAGCCTGCCTAAGCTTGGAAGAGTACTGTCAAGGATGTTCGGTCTTAGCGGCCTCTCCGCATGGAGCAGCGAAACAAGCTTCTATCTGTTATCATACCTGGCTGTATTTATCATTGCAGCTGTAGGTTCGACCTTACTTGTTAAGAATCTCAGGGATAAGCTGATTTATTGGAATTACAATGCATTCTATACAGTGCTTACCGTAATGTTCATACTTGCCGTAATGACACTTGCTACGGCAGGACTTGCAAGCGATTCTTTTAATCCGTTCCTTTATTTCAGGTTCTGATGACTTTTAAGACGTAAATATAGTTATGTTATTTTAATTGTAACCATTGATTTTATTTAGGATAGTATAATGAGAAATAAACTGATAATAATCGTATTTATTGCATATATCGCCGTTATTTCAGTCGGAAGCATCATCCTTAAGGACAGAGAGTTTTCCGATATGGAGAACCGCACCCTGAAGGCTTTTCCGGACCTCAGCTTTAAGACTGTTTTGAACGGTAAGTTCATGGATGAATTCGAGGAATACATGTCCGATCAGATCATCTTCAAGGATGATTATGTACGGCTTGATACCTCAGTTTCGTACCTTCTCGGTCAGAGACTGATAAATGGCGTTTATATCACAGATGACAGGATCATTCAGGATTTCCAATATAACGAGAAGATCCTCGGTGATAACATCAGATACATTAATGAATTCAAGGAGGCTCATCCTGAGCTCCCTGTAAATATGTTTATCACAGCCACTGCGTCATATATTTATAATGACGAGCTGCCAACCGGTGCACCGATTGACGATCAGGGACAGGCACTTGACTACATTCATGAAAATCTTTCGGACGATATCGTTCTGACGGATGCAACAAATGTCCTCAGACAGTGGAAGGATCAATATATATTCTTCAAAACTGATCATCACTGGACCTATCAGGGAGCAGGACTTGGCTATCAATGTCTGGCTTATGATCTTGGTATAACTATTCCGGGGTATTTGACCTATCAGCCTGTATATTCGGGAGAATACCGCTTCTACGGAACCCTTTATTCAAAGGCTCCAAAGTTTGGTATCGAAGGTGATTACATCGAAGCATCAGAGGACACTTATTTAAATTATCATGTAGAATACCTTGACGAGGGCTGGGAAGAGGATACGATGTTCCATAAGGAAAACCTGGAGATCAAGGATAAATACACTGTATTTCTTGACGGAAATCATTCCATCATCCATATTACAAGCGATGCAAGGGTGAATCCGGGAGATGAAAATGATAAGCCTATTCTTATCGTGAAGGATTCCTATGCCCATGCGATGATCCCTTATCTTGCAGCTACCTACAGGGATATTTATGTTGTAGATCTCAGGTATTATCACGAGAGTGTAAGCAAGCTTATTGAGGAGAAGGGTATTGTCAGAATGATACTCATAAATAATATTGATTTCCTGAATACCGATACAAATTATAAAATGTTATATTGATAAATGATGTATTTGTTAGTATTATCATTATTTGATTGATATATTAATTTGCAGCAAGGAGAATGAAATGAATCTGACAGAAGCAAGATGCGAGATCGATAAGATCGATTCGGAACTGAAGAAACTCTTTATCAAAAGGATGGCTGTTTCCAAGGAGATAGCTATGATCAAGGCCCAGACCGGTGATAATATCTATAAGCCTGATCGTGAGAAGGAGGTTGTTGAAAAGCTTACAGCCTATATCGATCCTGATATCAAAGAGGAATATACGGTATTTATCAAGAAAATACTGGAGATCAGCCGCGATTATCAGCACAGAAAGATACAGGAATCAAAGAAAAACGCGTAGTAGCACCTTCATAATAGCTTTCCCAAATTATTTATGTAAATTTTGGTTAAAGTGGGTATTGATTTGATAAAAATACATGATATAATTATATAAGAATATTTTGTATGGAGGGCATAGTAGTTATGATTCAACCAATCGATATAAAAACAACTTCTTTCAAGAAGGGTCTCTTCGGATATAACAAAATTGATGTTGATTCATTCAAGGACAGTGTTTACAAAGCATATGATGAGGCTGTTTCAGAGAACAACAGATTATCAGAGGAGAACGAGAAACTTAAGAAAACGATTGAAGATTCACGACTTAAGATATTCGATCTTGAGAAAAAGGCTAACGCAGGAGGATCAGGTGAAGCTAGTGCCGCTGATCAGGCTAAGGCCCAGAAAATTATAGAGGAAGCTCAGAAATCAGCAGCTGACATTATTGCCAGAGCTAAAGCCGAGAGCGAGAGAATCGTTAAGGGTGAAGCAGCAGCCGATGTAAAGCCTGAAGTAAAGGCAGAGCCAAAGGCTGAGAAGAAGGCAGAGCCTGCTAAGGAAGAGAAGTCTTCTGCAACATCTAAGTTCTTCAAGGAAGCAGAAGAGAAGGCTGCAGATGTATTAGGTGGCGACGATGATGAAGTATTTGTTGGCGAGATTGAAGATAACAGAAAGCCAAACAAGGTTATGATCGGCGACGGCGAAGAAGAGGAAGATGCAGATTTCGAATTCCTGTAAAATCAGTTCGCTTATTAAAGGGTGCTGCAGCTTGCGGCACCTTTTTAAATATCAGAGGTTTATATGATTTCATATATCAAGGGTATTTTATCCGATATAACAAGTGAAAGTATTACAATAGAAAACGGCAGCGGGATCGGTTTTGAGATCATCTGCTCGGATAATTTTCTAAGGAAGCTTCCGGAAAAAGGAAGCGAGATGAAGGTATTTACCTACCTTTATGTCAGGGAAGATATCATGACTCTGTTTGGCTTTATCGATAAGCGTGAAAGAGAGGCTTTTAAGAGCCTGATCGGTATAAGCGGTATCGGTCCTAAGGGCGCTGTGGCTATCCTTTCCGAGCTTACCGTTGATGAGCTTTATATGGCTATCCTGTCACAGGATGCGAAGGCTATCAGCCGCGCAAACGGTATAGGCGGCAAGACTGCGCAGAGAGTCATAATCGATCTGAAGGATAAGATCGATCTCGGCGATATGGGCGTCGATGAAGGTTACACTGACATAAAGCAGGATGAAAATATCACTACAGAAGCAGCTATGGCTCTTACGGCTCTTGGTTACTCAAATATGGATGCGCTCCGTGCCATCAAGAAGGTTGAAGGACGGGATGACATGTCTGTTGAAGAGCTTATCAAGGCTGCACTGAAGAAGATGTAATTAATAGTTAAAATCAATTGTATTTTAGAAATGGAAAAAAGACGTATCATTACAACTGAGGTCATGCCCGAGGAAGAAAAGTTAGAGAAAGGGCTTCGACCTACAAGCTTAAATGAATATATCGGTCAGGAAAAGGTGAAGCAGAACCTGAAGGTATTTATCGAGGCGGCAAAGAAGAGAAAAGAAAGCCTTGATCATATACTTCTATACGGACCTCCGGGACTTGGTAAGACCACCCTTGCAAATATAGTTGCAGAAGAAATGGGAGTCAGCATCAAGATAACCTCAGGACCGGCTATTGAGAAGCCTGGCGAGCTTGCGGCAATACTCAATAACCTTTCCGAGAATGACGTGCTCTTTATAGACGAGATACATCGTCTCAACAGGCAGGTTGAAGAGGTTCTCTATCCGGCGATGGAGGATTTCGCAATAGATATTGTAATCGGTAAAGGACAGGGAGCCAAGTCAATAAGGCTTGATCTACCAAAGTTCACTCTTATCGGTGCCACAACAAGAGCCGGAATGCTTACCGCACCTCTCAGAGACCGCTTCGGAGTAATCAGCAGACTTGAGTTTTATAACGTCAGCGAGCTTATGATGATCATCAAAAGATCAGCCGGAGTACTGGGTATGGACATCGACGAAGAGGGTGCTCTCGAGCTTGCCAAAAGGTCAAGAGGAACGCCGCGAATCGCAAACCGTCTGCTCAGAAGAGTCAGGGATTTCGCCGAGGTTGAAAGAAAGAAGCTTATCGACTATAATATGGCCAAGGAAGCGCTTGACCGTCTCGATGTAGACTCGGCAGGACTTGATGATACAGACAGAAATATCATAAATACCATCATATACAAATTCAACGGAGGACCTGTGGGACTTGATACGCTTGCTGCGGCAATCGGTGAAGATGCAGGTACGATAGAAGAGGTTTATGAGCCATATCTTATCAAGAACGGCTTCATAAACAGGACCGGAAGAGGACGAGTTGTAACAGAGCTTTGCTACAAGCATTTTAATCTGACTCATCTTCTTGGAAACAATGATTAAATAGGTGAAGGAGAAGGAAAATGGCACAGAAGATCGATATTCCTGTTGTAATAAACGGCAAGGTATATACACTCAGCGGATATGAAGGAGAGGATTACCTTCAGAATGTCGCAAACTATATCAATGGCAAGATATCCGAATGTAAGACCTCAGAGCAGTACAGAAGGATGAATACGGAATATCAGGGAGTTCTCCTTGCATTAAATATAGCAGATGATTATTTTAAAGCTAAGAAGATTGCTGACGAGGCTGTAAGAGATGATTCCGATAAGGAGAAGCAGCTTTACGATCTGAGACACGAAGTGATCGAGGCTCAGATCAAGCACGAGGCATCTCTTAAGCTTGTTGAAGAATATAAAGAACAGATCACAGCTCTCCAAAGAAAGATTGTTCAGCTTGAGGCTGAAAGGGACAGAAAAGAATGACAAAAAGTATCGAAGTACTTGCTCCATGCGGAAGTATGGCATCCTTTGAGGCAGCCGTAAATGCAGGCGCTGATGCTGTTTATCTTGCAGGTAACAGATTCGGAGCAAGAGCCTATGCAGAGAATTTTGACGAAAAAACTCTCTGCAATGTAATTGATAAAGCTCATTTAAAGGGTGTTAAGGTTTATCTGACTGTTAACACCCTTTTTAAAAATGCTGAGATAAGCGAACTTCCTATGTATCTTAGACCGTTTTACGAGACCGGTCTGGACGCTGTTATTGTTCAGGATCTCGGCGTTTTTGATGTGATAAAGACAAGTTTTCCGGATCTTCCTATACATGCAAGCACTCAGATGAATATCTGCTGCGCTGAAGGGGCTCAGCTGCTTAAGGATCTCGGCGCTGAAAGAATAATTCCGGCCAGGGAACTAACTCTTGATGAGGTCATAAATATCAAGAAGAAGGTCGATACCGAAGTTGAGGTATTTGTTCATGGTGCCATGTGTTATTGCTACAGCGGACGCTGTCTGATGAGCAGCATGATAGGTGATAGAAGCGGTAACAGAGGACGCTGTGCCCAGCCTTGCCGCAGACTTTATAATGACAAATACCTTATGTCCATGAAGGATATGTGCGCCCTGCCTTACGTTCCCCGTCTTATTGATGCCGGAATCGATTCTCTTAAGATTGAGGGCAGGATGAAAGGTGCCTATTATACAGCCGCAGTCGTTGATGCCTACAGGCAGATGGCTGACGATCATATTTCCGGCTGTTTTTCCATGGATAAATGTGAGAAATACATTGAAAGACTTTCCGAGACCTTCAGTAGAGGCGGATTCTGCAAGGGATATTTTGAGAAGGCTTATTCTGATGAAATGATAGATAAAAACTATAATGGTCATAAGGGACTCAAGGTTGGTACAGTTGTTTCGGCAGGTCATGGTAAGGTCGAGATAGATGTTACTAAGAATATTGGCGTGAGAGATATACTCACTATGGATATTGCCGGTAATGAGACTGTTGAAGTGACCTCTAATTCTGTTATAGCCGCCGGAAACAGAGCTTCCTTCAATGCAGCATCTTCAGGCAAGATTAAGAAGGGTACTGTTGTTTATAGAAAGATAAATAACAGCCTTATGGAAGAGATTGAGTCTTCTCTTATCAAGAAGGAAAAGCTAATGCCTATTGATATTATACTTAAGCTTCATAACGGTGAAAAGCTGAGTATAAGTCTTGGCTCAGGCAGTAAAACTGTTAGTGTAGAGGGAAATGTGGTTTCTCCGGCCGAGAAGAGAATAGTAACAGATGATCAGATCATGGATAAGCTCAGAGGACTTGGTGAATCCGGCTATTATCTTAATAAGCTGACTATAAATAACGATAATTCAAGCTTCATCAGTTTTGGTGAGATCAAGCAGCTTAGAAGAGAAGCATTGCAGAAGCTGGATGAGGAAATCCTTTCCGGATATAGAAGAGTTTCAATGTATGAAAATGCAGCAAAGCTGGATATTTCAGATAATATAGCTGTCAGAAATAAGAAGCAGCTGTTTATTATGCCCGAAACAACGGAATCGGCTGAGGGATTAAAGCAGGCTCTTGAAGCAAACAAAGAGCTTGTCGATGAACTATGCAAAAAATATGATCTTGAATTTGGACTTAATACTGATATGGTTACCATAAATAAATTATGTGAACTTGATGGTGTGCTTTCAAAATATGGCAGGACAGCCGCTGCATTTCCTTACATACATAGAGAAGAGGATGAAGCATATTTTTCATCACTTTATAATTTGATACATTCTAATACTTCATTAAATAATAATTCATTTGACGCTTTATATATCAGAAATATCGACGATCTTTCAATGATTCTTAACAGATCGGACAGCTTCGACAAGGATATAATTCTTGCATCGTCGCTTTATGCCTATAATAACAGATGCATCAGCTTTTTATATGATCTCGTAAAGGACCGATTCAGAGCGGTCAGCTTTGAATACTCTCATGAACTCACTGCAAATGAGCTTCGTGAGCTCAGTTTCCCTATGAGAGCTGGCAGAGGCATCTATATTTACGGACAGGAAAGCCTTATGGTAACCGCACAAAAATCTAAAGGTTTTATTAAAGATGAGCGAAATAACGCCTTCAAGTATGTTCAAAGCAATACTTTATGCTATAATAGGCTTCTCGATGGAAGGCTAACCACACTTGACTTCGACAGGCTTGCTGAAGACAGAATCGACTATGATACCCTTATCATCAGTCTTCATAATGAAAGCCCGGCTGATATTGCAGAAATACTTAGATGTATTTGCACGGGTTCCTTCGGTCCTATAACAAAAGGCCGTAAAACAACAGATGGCCATTTTGAGAGACCTATTTTATAGATTTAATCTGACTAATTATAAATAACCGTAAAGCTTAGACACGGTCAGAGACTTATTTAATATGCTTAGACTTTTTACTGTAATAACCAAATATATGATTCTTATATGTATGGCGCTTTATACCCTGAAGTGCTATACCTTTTTTGTTGCCAAAAACAAGGAGAAGCGCAGCAGCAACCTGAATAAACAGGTGTTTTATATCTTCATGATACATTTTCTGTGCTATCTAAAGCTTGTTCTCTGGAAGCATGATGTAAAAATCATCCTTCTGTATCTTGGCGAAGTCACGGTCAGCATCCTTTATATGGCAATATTCCACAGCGTCTATAAGAAGGTTTCAAGGCTGATCACCAATAACGTGATCTTCCTTCTGACCATCGGATATATCATGCTTACAAGACTTGATATGAAGCTTGCTCTCAGGCAGTTTGTGATGGGAACCTTTGCGCTTTTTCTCACATCCTTCATCCCGGCCATCATGAAATCCCTAAAAAAGATGAAAAAATGGAATGTCATGTACGGTGTCACAGGTATTTTCTTCCTGCTGACTGTATTCGTTCCGGGACTCGGTCAGAGTATCTACGGTTCAAGAAACTGGATCAGTATCGGCGGTTTCTCACTTCAGCCGATGGAGTTTGTTAAAATACTTTTCATCCTGTTCGTTGCCAGCAGTCTGGTCAAGGCCAGCACACTTTCCGACATAATCATAAATGCCGTTATCTCGGTCATTTTCATGCTGATACTTATCGCAGAAAAAGACTTCGGTGCCATGATAATCTTTTATATCTGCTATATTTCGATGGTATATCTTGCGACCTCGCGGCCTATTTTCTTCTTTGGTGGAATATTTGGAGCCGCGGCAGTGATAGCCCTCGGCTATCTGGCACTGAAAAATACAGCCTTCTTCAGCCATATCATGGTCAGAGTTGATGCCTGGAAGGATCCTTTTGCAGACATCTATGGGGGCGGCTACCAGCTGAGCGAGTCACTATTTGCGATCGGTACCGGCGGCTTTATCGGAACCGGCCTCGGCGAAGGCCTTCCGGGACTGATACCTGTAGCCGAAAGTGATTTCATATTCTCAGCAATATGTGAAGAGCTTGGAACTCTTTTCGGACTTGCTCTGATACTTATCTATCTCAGTAGCTTTATCGCCATGTGCAATATCGCCATGAAGTGCAGAAGTCCGTTCCATAAATACATGACCTTCGGTATCTCTGTATGTTTTATCATACAGGTACTCCTGAATATCGGCGGTGTTACAAAATTCATTCCGTCCACAGGCGTCACGATGCCACTCATAAGCCACGGTATCAGCTCGGTATTCAGTACGCTCATAATGTTTGCAATGGTTCAATATACATATATTTTAGTCAGTGAAGAGGCAGAAAATGTCGAAAAAGAAATCGAACGACTCCAGCAGCCAGCCTATGATGATTCCGGAGAATACGGAGCTGGAGCATTTCCTCAAGCGTGAAGAGGAGATCAAAGAAAAACTTAAGATTAAGAATAAGCCTATTATCACCATGACCTATCTTATGGTGCTGGTATTTCTCGCTCTTTTTGCACATCTTATCTACTTCATGGTGCATGATTCAAAGAAGCTTATCGCAGACTCCCATAACAGCAGGCAGGATTATTATGCAAAATACATCCGTAGAGGCGATATAGTTTCAGCGGACGGCAAGGTTCTTGCAACCACAACCGTTGATGAAGATGGCAATGAAACCCGTGAATATCCGTATAAAGAGGTATTTGCTCATGTTATCGGCTACAACGAATACGGTCGTTCAGGTATCGAGCTGCAGTATAACTTCCAGCTCCTGACCTCAAACGTAAATGTTATTAAACAGCTGAAGAATGACGTGAAGAATAATAAGAATCCGGGTGATACCGTATGTACGACTCTGGACAGTAGATTACAGCAAGCGGCTTACGATGCTCTCGGCGATGCCCAGGGTGCAGTTGTCGTGCTTGATCCATCTACCGGCAAAATACTTGCATTTGTTTCGAAGCCTTCCTACGATCCTAATAATATCGAGGAGGTCTGGGACTATATTCACAGCGAAGAGGGAAGCGAGAGTACTATCATGCTTAACAGGGCTTCCCAGGGTCTTTATGCACCGGGTTCAACCTTTAAGATTGTTACGGCTCTTGAATATATCCGAGAGAATCCGAATTATAAGAATTACAGCTACGAATGCGAAGGCACGGACATCTTCAAGGGTGTTGAGATCAGCTGCGCAAACGACCACGTTCACGGCACAATCGACCTGAAGGATTCTGTCGCTTATTCCTGCAATACAAGCTTCGCAAATATTGGACTTACACTTGATAAGGAGAGCTACCGTAAGACAGCAGAAGACCTTCTATACAACAAGGATCTTCCGGTAGATATCGATCACAGCAATTCTTCTTTTAAAATTGATAAAAACAGCGATGATTCGATAATACCTCAGACCGCGATTGGTCAGGGTGATACAGCGATAACACCGCTACACAACGCCATGATCATGAGTGCTATTGCAAACGGAGGTGTACTGAAGAAGCCTTATCTTGTTGATTCTATCAAGAATTCCGACGGTGTGACCGTTGAGAAGATGAAGAGTCCGGGCACAATGACTCTTATGAGCGCCAAGGAATCAGCCATACTTATCGAGATGCTTGAAGCAGTCTGCGATTACGGAACAGCTGAGTCGTATTTTGAATATAAGGACTACGACGTGGCCGGCAAAACAGGTACTGCCGAGTATGATAATAACGGCAACTGCAACTCGTGGTTCGTAGGCTTCTCAGGCGGTGAGGATCCTGACATCGTTGTCAGTGTTATAGTCGAGGATTATACCGAAAATCAGACCTCCGGAAGCTATGTCGCAATGTGCGTATTTGACGCTTATTATGACAAATAAGCCTTGAATTATCCCCTGTTTACTGTTATACTGTCAGTAGTTTTATGGACACACTCATCGGACTAAAAGTCCAGGCTGGGAGGATTTGCAATGATTGAAGCAACAAGCTGTGGTGGTGTGGTAATCTTTAGAGGAAAAATATTATTACTGTACAAAAATTACAGGAACAAGTATGAAGGCTGGGTACTTCCCAAGGGTACGGTCGAAAAGGATGAAAGTTACAGCGAGACGGCACTCAGAGAGGTAAAAGAAGAAACAGGCGTCAGCGCCCAGATAATTAAATATGTAGGCAAAAGTAATTATACATTTAATACTTCATATGACGTAGTGAACAAGGATGTTCACTGGTATCTGATGCAGGCTGACAGCTACTTTAGCAAGCCTCAGAGAGAAGAGTATTTTTTGGACTCAGGTTACTACAAGTATCATGAGGCATATCATCTATTAAAGTTTCCAAACGAGAAACAGATCCTTGAACAGGCATATAGCGAATACACCGCACTGAAGCAGGCTAATCTCTGGGGAAGCAAAAAGTATTTTTAAACAGGGACCTCAACAGGTCCCTGATTTACTGCAATCAGGCAGTTTTTATGGAAGAGGGCTATGAAAGATAATAAGAACAAATATAATCTTAAAGAAGCGGATTCAGGCATCAATAAACCGGTTAAGAGGGGTATTGATGATTCGGTAAAGAAGGATCCTGCGAAGAAGAATGTTGATCCGGATAGCAGGATTGACGCAGAGATCAAGAATAACTTGTCGGACGATACTGTTTCGGCCAGCGAGATCAATGCTAAGCTGGCGAAAAAATACACCGAGGACGCAAAGAAGAAGAAAAAGAAAGATAAGAATAAGGTTTATAATATCCTTATCGTAATATTTGCAGGTATCTTTCTTTTCTCTGCAGGATATCTGGGACTGTATTACTACAGAAATTATAAAAGTGAGAAGCAGTACGATAAACTGAGAGATATGGTTGTCGATGATCCGGACAATATTGAAGATCTGACAGCCGACAGTTCCGAGGAGGTTATCATCGAGACAGTTGATGATAATAATGAACCTCTGACCAAGCCTAAGGCTTTTGTTTATATCGACGGTCATAAGGTGCAGTTCAAATATAAGGATATTTACAGAGCCAATCATGATTTTATCGGCTGGCTGAAGATAGATGGAACGACCATTGATTATCCTGTTATGCTGACACCGGATGACGAGGAGTATTATCTGAGGAAGGATTTCTACGGCGAATACAGCCTTGCAGGAACACTGTTCGCCGATACCGACTCGAACGTTGTAAGGCCTTCCGACAACATCCTGATCTACGGACATCATATGAAAACTTCAACTATGTTCCACGATCTTATGAATTACGAGGAAGAGGACTTCTACGAGAAGCATAAATATATCGTATTTAATACGGTTTACGGCGACAACAAATACGAGGTTATAGCAGCCTTCAGAACAAATATCAAGGAGAAGGATGATTCAAGTTTTAAGTATTACACCTTCTTTGATGCGGCTGATGAAGAGGAATTCGATAACTATGTTTCCAACTGCAAGAGCCTCACATCTTATGATATTCCTACAACTGCAAAATACGGCGACAAGCTTCTGACGCTTTCGACCTGTTCATATCATACTGATAACGGACGTTTCGTAGTTGTGGCTAAGAGGATAGAGCATAATTAGATTTTTATAGTTGCTGCTAAGAAAATTGAGCATAATTAGATTTAGTAGCCAGCTTTAAGAAACTTTATTTGAAAGGAGAGTACCGGATATGAAGAAAAAATCACTTATATTGACACTTGGTTTTATATTTGCTGTTATTTTTATTGTTCCTATCAAAGACATTAATGCACAGACAACAGGTAACTCGTTTATCCGCAGCTACAGCTTCGAGACAAATACAGGCGTATTTAAGGCTGATTATACCAAGGACGGCAGGACGGAATATTGCTGGTGCTACCTTGTGAACGGTAAGGTTCAATATAACTATACAGGCTTTGCCGAGAACCAGAACGGCTGGTGGTATATTGTAAACGGCAAGGTTGATTTCAATAAAAATGACGTTATGAAGGCGACGGTCAACGGTGATTACGGCTGGTGGAACGTTCGTGGCGGTAAGGTTCAGTTTTATGATACTGTTGCAAAAAACAGCAATGGCTGGTGGTATTGCAGAAACGGTAAGGTTGATTTTAACTTCAACGGTTTTGCATGGAATCAGAACGGCTGCTGGTATTGCAGAGGCGGCAAGGTTGATTTTAATAAGACCGATGTCATGAAGGGCACAGTTGACGGTGTTAACGCCTGGTGGTATGTAAAGGGCGGCAAGGTTCAGTTTGTTGACTCAGTTGAGAAGAACAGTAATGGCTGGTGGGCTATATTTGACGGTAAGGTTGATTTTAGCTTTACAGGTGTTGCAACCAACAGATACGGCAACTGGTTCATCGTAAGAGGCAAGGTTGACTTCAACAAGAACGGTGTTGTAAAGGATGACGATGGCAATTGCTACTACGTAAAAGGTGGCAAGGCTACAAGCGGTCCAAACGTTATAAATATTGATGGCAAGTGGAGATACGTTAATTACTACGGCATGCTTGACAACAGCTACTGTGGGCCTGCATCCAACGAAAACGGTCTGTGGTATATCAATTACGGTGTTGTTTCCTTTGAGAAGACAGGTCTTCGCAAGATGTCCGATGGTAATTGGTACAACTTCAAAGATGGCAAGCTTATCCCTAATACACTTGCTCAGAATTCAGCGGGTCTCTGGTACATTGATTATAACGGAAGAGTTAATTTTAACTATAACGGTCTTGCTTATGCTGATGATGAGCAGTGGTACGTAAAGGGCGGCAAGGTTGATAAGAGCGCTAATGGTCTTGTTTATGTAGACTGGTACGACAATTACCTTCTCTTTGAGAACGGTAAGTTTAAGAGAATAAATACTGTTGTCAAGTTTAACGGCAGCTGGGTATATATTAATCAGGGCGAGCTTGATCCATATTATACAGGTTCAGGAAAGAACGAGAACGGAACCTGGTACATCAAGGACGGCAAGGTTGATTTCAACTATAACGGCACCTATGGTCCGAATACCGTTAAGGGCGGTAAGTTCACAACAAACTATACCAACCTCTACGAAAGCTATTATGACAAATACGAACGCATCTTCGGCAACAAGGCTGTAGTTTCAAGAGGTTACGCAGCCTATGACAGTCAGGAAGAAGCCGACAGAAATATGGTTGATATCACCATCAAGGCATGGGATTTCAAGAACGGCACCTCCGGTGAAAAATACACCAGAACCTTTACCATAAAAGTTAACAAGGCGGTTGCTCCTTCACTTCAGAAGGCGTTTGATGAAATCTATGCATTGCCTGAGCAGTTCCCTATCCATGCTATCGGCGGCTATGATGGAGATTATCTCAGCGGCCAGCACGGAATAGGCCTTGCAGTTGATATAAACCCTAACGAGAATTATGAAGCATATTATAACAGCGACGGAAGTATCAGGATCACCTGCGGTTCACTTTACGAGCCGGGCAAGAATCCTTACTCAATAGCAACTGACGGAAACGTAGCAAATATCCTTGCAAAATACGGTTTCACTCAGGGTGCCTGGGGCAATAAGGTCGACTATATGCATTTCTCATATTTTGGAAATTAAGGCACAAAAAAAGACCTGAAAGCTATCAGGTCATAAAAGAGTGCCGGCAGTGGGACTTGAACCCACACGCGGTTACCCGCAACAGATTTTGAGTCTGCATCGTCTGCCATTCCGACATGCCGGCTGAACACTATGAAATCTTAACATAGCCCACGTGCTGTGTCAAATCAAAAAACAAGATATATTTTATTCATCAGGAGGAAACATTTCATGAAGATTCTTGTATCAGGAGGAACAGGTTATATCGGCTCACATACAGTAGTTGAGCTTCTTAAAAACGGACATGAGGTAGTTATTTTTGATAACCTTTACAATTCTAAGCTTGAGGTGCTTGATAAGATCAAGGAGATCACCGGCAAGGAGCCTAAGTTCTACAAGGCAGATATGCTTGATCCGGATTCAATGAGAGTTATATTTGAAGAGAACAGCTTTGATGCTGTTATCCACTTTGCAGGTCTTAAGGCTGTAGGAGAGTCTGTTAAGAAGCCTCTTATGTACTACGAGAACAATATCGGTGGTACACTTAACCTCTGCAAGCTTATGAACGAATACGGATGCAAGAGGATCATCTTTTCATCATCTGCAACAGTTTACGGCAATCCTGCATTTATTCCTATCACTGAAGAATGTCCTAAGGGAATCTGCACCAACCCATACGGCTGGACAAAACACATGATCGAGCAGATCCTGACTGATTTCTATACAGCAGATAATGAGTGGAGTATTATCCTTCTCAGATATTTCAACCCGATCGGTGCTCACGAGAGCGGACTTCTCGGAGAGGTTCCAAACGGTATTCCAAACAATCTTATGCCATATATCATGCAGGTTGCTTCAGGAAAGCTTCCTGAGCTTGGTGTATTTGGTGATGATTATGATACACCTGACGGAACAGGCGTCAGAGATTACATCCATGTAGTTGATCTTGCAAAAGGTCACGTAAACTCTGTAGATAAGGTTATGAGCGGTACAGGCGTAAATGTATATAATCTTGGAACAGGCATCGGCTACAGCGTTCTCGACATCGTAAATGCCTTCAAGGAAGTAAATAAGGTTGATGTTCCTTACAGCATCAAGCCGAGACGTGAGGGCGATATAGCTATGTGCTATGCGGATCCTAAGAAGGCTTATGAGGAGCTTGGCTGGAAGGCCGAATACGACCTCACAAGAATGTGCAAGGATTCATGGAACTTTGCGAAGACATATTATTCACAGGATAATTAATTTGGGTTGATCAGGTAGTCATGAGTTACAGAAAAGAACGTAAGAAAAAACTTGCTTTAATAATCGTTTTAACAACGCTGGCGATACTTATATTTACAGCTGTATTTGTTGCGCTCCTTCTTTCGGATAAGGAGAAGTTGCGTAAAGAGGGCATCAAGGAATACAAGGCCGGCCATTACGAGGAGGCTATCAAGCTCTTTAAGGAATCACTTGCCGAGAATCAGCTGTTTTCCGAGAAGATGGACCTTGATACAAGGATGTATCTTGGCACCGCACAGCTGAAGCTTCATCAGTATAACGAGGCTGAGAAGACCTTTATCAGAGTTCACAAGGACAATGACGGTACTCTTGATGATAATAAGATCGATACCTTTCTCGGTATAGCTCAGTCCATGAAGGGCTATGGCGATTATCAGCCTGAAACCATCATTCCGGATCTTCAGCGTGCGGTAGACGGCGGCAATTACAGTGCACTTATCTATCTGGCTTCATGCTACTACGCTACAGGTGATAACGAAGAGATGATCAAGGCTTACGAAGAAGCCATTACTCACCTTGGCATGAGTACATATATCGCATATCAGCTGTCCTCGTATTATCTGAGAGTCGATGACCTTGATACAGCTATTGCATATATTAATGACGGTCTTAACTGTGACGATGATATGTTTACAGACAAGCTTTTATATAATCAGGTTGTTTATTACGAGAAGATTCTTGATTATAAGAAAGCCTTCGAGCTTATGAACGAGCTCTATAAATCAGATGAATCTAACGAGGAATTCAGGGCGGAATATGATTATCTCTACACAAGAGTTAATATCAATCCGAATCCTGTTCATGTTATCGAAGAAGAGGAAGAAGAGGAAAAATAGCAGTGGCCGAGTTACCACAGGCTTTTGCCGATAGAATGATCTCCATGCTTGGAGAAGAAGAATACGAGTTATATAAGGCTGCTCTGCAGAAGGGCTTAAGACACGCTCTCAGGGTAAATACATCCAAGATAAGCGTGGAGGATTTTATCTCAATCTGTCCTGCAGAGCTTACTCCTGTTCCATGGTGTAAGAATGGGTTTTATTACGATGAAGAGAAGTTTGCTGCTTCGAAGCATCCGTTTTATTACGCCGGATTGTATTACCTGCAGGAGCCAAGTGCCATGCTTCCGGCATCAGTTCTTCCTGTAGAAGAGGGTGACAAGGTTCTTGATATCTGCGCGGCGCCCGGAGGTAAGTCAACCGAGCTTATGCAGCATATCGGCAAAACCGGTTATCTGGTTTCGAATGATATAAGTGCATCAAGAGCGAAGGCCCTGCTTAAGAACCTCGAGGTCTTTGGTGCCAAAAATATACTTATAACCTGCGAAAGTCCGGATAGGATCAGCAGTGCTTTCCCGGGGTATTTCGATAAGATACTTATTGATGCTCCTTGTTCAGGTGAGGGCATGTTCAGAAAGTCCTCATCGATGATAAGCTCATGGAGCGATGACAGAATTAAGGAATTCTCAGATATTCAGAGAAGCATACTTAAGGAGATTGTCAAAGCTCTGAAGCCGGGTGGTATGATACTTTATTCGACCTGTACCTTCAATGCATACGAGGATGAGCAGAGTGTTGAATACCTCCTGTCACTTGATGATAGTCTTAGACTAGCTGATTTTCCTTCCTACGAAGGCTTTGTTCCCGGCAATAACAGCTGGGGCGAAACTAATGTAAAAGATGTCGAGAAGACTAAACATCTCTTTCCTCACATGATAGAAGGAGAAGGTCATTTTGTTTCGCTTATTAAGAGCGAAGCCGAGGCGGACAAAGCTTCGGGAGTACCGAGCTTCTTCCCTAAAAAGGTCAAGCTTACTGAGGAGATCACGGATTTTCTTAGTTTAATTCATAAAAAATACGACCCGGGCCGTTTTGAACTGCTCGGAGAAAGGCTTTTCTACGTACCTGAGGGTTGTCCTGAAGCTTCAGGTCTAAGAATCTTAAGACGCGGACTTCTCTTTGGAGAGCAGAAGAAAAAGCGTTTCGAACCAAGTCAGGCTCTTGCCATGACACTTGGTCCTGGCAGCTTTAAGAACTGTCTTGATCTTTCGGTCGATGATGTAAGAGTCAGTAAATACCTGCGTGGCGAAACCATAGATATCACTGATGAAGAAGCTGCAGGTAAGTCAAACGGATATATACTCATCTGTGTTGGCGGCTATTCACTTGGTTTTGGTAAGCTTTCACAGGGCGTTATTAAGAATAAATATCTTCCGGGATGGAGAATGATGTAATCCGAATATACATCAATCACCCGGAGTGATATAAACCGGATCAACATTAAACCGGATCAACATTAAACCGGATCAACATTAATTCGATTGAATAATTTCTATAAAAATAATGATAGGATATAACTATGGCAGCAACAAAAGAAAAAAAGAAAAAGCCGCAGAAGGGCGAGTACGGCTATGCAAAAAGATATAAGAACAGAAAGATAATGATCACATTTATCTGCTTTTGCTGCATACTTGTGGACGTGCTTATCGGTCTTATAATGTTTCAGACCAGAGCAACACTTTTCACGATCATGGCCTGCGTAATGTCGCTTCCTTTTGCTAAGAATCTTATCGGTTATATCATGGTTGTTAAGTTTAAACCGCTTACAGATGCTGAATATGAAAAGGCAGTTAAGATAGGTGAGAATGCACAGGCTCTGATGAGCTACGATGTTTCGATCTCTGATACGGAGAAAATATATTTTTATCCGTGTGTTGCAATCTATGGCAATAATGTTATCGGGCTTGCCCAGGCTATGAAGGGTGACTCGGTAGATCATTATGAGTTAGAGAAGAATGCTGCTTCAAGTAAGGATATTCATCATATCGAACACCTTAAAAACTTTGAGAAAACTCTTGCCATGATAAATGATAACAGTAAGATCAAAGCCCGAACTGTTGTATGCAGTACGTTGCAGGATATGGAGAAGGAGCTGTTTAAGGTTTCTTCCGGAAGTGATGAAAAGTCCGATTCGAAGAAGAGTAATGAGAAGATACTTAAAAACAGACTTCTTGAGCTGGGATTGTAGTGTATGATTATTCTATTCACCTAATTGATTGAGTAGTGATATTTATGTGTGTTTTTCATAAGTTTTGAGAGGTAATTATTTTGCGTGAGATATTGATAAATGATCTGGATGAGGGACAGAAGCTCAGAAAGCTTTGTTTCCGAATACTAAAGGACGCTCCGTCATCCTTTGTATATAAAATGCTCCGCAAGAAGAATATCACTCTCAACGATAAGAAAGCTTCCGGAGAAGAGACCCTTAGATCCGGTGATTCGGTAAAGTTCTTTCTTTCCAATGAAACCTTTTCTAAGTTCTCTGGTAATGAGATAACTGATGGCATATTATCCGAACCTCAAAATAATGACAGCACATCCGGAAGAAATAATTCATCCAACAGGATTGATAATTCTTCAAATAATAATATTATTAATAATAATTCAATCGCTAAATCATCAGATAAGCATAATAAATCAGCTGTTTTAGCAGAAAATGATATAGTATATATTGATAATAATATTTTGCTCATAAATAAGCCCTACGGTGTTCTTTCACAGAAGGCAAAACCGGATGATGTCTCAATAAACGAGATGATGCTTAATTACCTCGAAGAAAAGGGAATACAAAACGCCGGTACCTTTAAACCTTCTGTATGTAACAGGCTTGACAGAAATACGACCGGTATCATACTTGCCGGTATTTCCATAAAAGGACTTCAATTTCTGACTGAAGCTGTAAGAGATCGCAAGATAGATAAATACTACCTGACCATATGCATCGGTTACTTTAAGGTAGAAAAGAAGATTAATTCATATCTGTCAAAGGATGAAAAGGATAATAAGGTTGATATTTTAACTGAGGCTGAGTATAAGAAGAAGGGTTCGCCGGAAGGATACAGCAGAATATCTACCGAATTCAGACCGGTTTCATATTCCCCTGATAACAGCTATACACTTCTTGAAGTGAAGCTTATCACCGGAAAGACTCATCAGATCAGAGCCCAGCTTGCAAGTCTTGGTCATCCTATAGTAGGTGACAGGAAGTATGACAGTGTATTTACTGGTAACAGGGCGAACATTCTTCATAAATATGATAATTCAGCTCTAAATGGGCCGAGAAATAATCACCATAATAATCGTGAAATAATACAAAAGCAAGAAAGAAACTCACTAAGGTTAAAATCACAGTTACTGCACGCATACAGGGTAGTATTTAATGATGATTGCAAGGAGTACTCCGGACGTGAATTCATAATTGATGTTCCTGAATACTTCCAAAGCGTAATGAATAAACTAAACATCACATATTTAGTAAATAATATATAATATCATTGATCAGCTAAATGTTTGATATCAGTTTTTGTAATACACTGATCAGCTGAAATATTGATTTCTTTATTTGAGCATAATAATATGTAGAACAATCTACGCATACAGGATAGATATATGGCAACGTGGAATTCGAGAGGCCTCAGAGGCTCAACTCTTGAAGAGTTTATAAATTCAACAAATGAATTTTACAGAAAGAAAAAGCTGGCACTTGTTCAGAAGATTCCGACTCCGATAACACCTGTGGAGATAGACCATGATACCAGAAGGATCACAAAGGCTTATTTTGAGAAGGATTCAACCGTCGACTATATCGGGGTTGTTCAGGAGGTGCCGGTATGTTTTGATGCCAAGGAATGTAAGACAGATACCTTTCCTCTTCAGAATATTCACGAGCACCAATACGAGTTTATGAAGGAATTCGAAGAACAGGGTGGCGTATCCTTCCTTATCATTCACTTTACGGTTAGAAATGATTTTTATTACATGCCTTTCAGAGAGCTTTCAGTATATGTTGAAAGAGTCAATGACGGACATGCAAAGAATTTTAAATACAGCGAACTTAATGACGATTATTTCCTGAAGAGAGAGGGCGGAGCGATCGTCCATTATCTTAAAGGACTTGAGAGAGATTTAAACGAAAGGGGTTAAAGCTATGCATGATTTTTACAGGGTCAGTACTGCGGTACCTGACGTCAGTGTTGGAAATGTAAATTATAATTACGAAAAGATCATCGAGAAGATTGAGAAGGCTGAGAGGTATGAGTCTCAGATAATTGCTTTTCCTGAGCTTGCAATTACAGGTTATTCCTGCCAGGATCTTTTTTTCCAGAACAGCCTGATTAAGAAAACCGAAGAAACTGTTAAAAACCTTGTTGCTTATTCAGAAAGAGTAAGACAGGTAATAGTTGTAGGTGGACCTTTCAGACTTGACAGCAGACTTTATAACGCAGCTTATGTTATATTCGGCGGCTGCCTCTGTGGTATAACACTTAAGACCTATCTGCCGAATTATGCAGAGTTTTATGAGAAGAGATGGTTTGACTCGGCTGCAGACCTTCCTGATAAATCAGCAATAGTTAATTATAACGGTGAAAATGTTCCTGTCGGAAACAATATCATCTACGACCTTAACGGAATGAAATTCGCCGTAGAGATCTGTGAAGACCTCTGGGCTCCGATAAGTCCGGGAACTCTGTACTGCCTTGGAGGTGCCGAGCTTATCATTAACATCTCTGCAAGTAACGAGATCATAGCCAAGAGAGATCACAGAAGAAATCTTATCATAGAGACCTCTGCAAAGAATGTATGTGACTATCTCTATGTTTCTGCAGGTTCATCTGAATCAACTCAGGATCTTATATTCTCAGGTCACAGCATGCTTGCAGAAAACGGCACTATGATCAATGAGAATGCCGATTTTATCGCAAACGACTATCTTATGATGGCTGATATCGATCTCGGCAAGATAAGAAGCGACCGTACAAGAAACAAGTCCTTTACAGATTCAGCTTCACTCTGCAAGGGCTATGTAAACAGAATGACAGTAGTAGACCTGGCACGCAAGAACAGCCGCAAGGTTGCCGAGTGTGACGGTAAGTATTATATAATCAATAAGCATCCTTTCATCCCTTCTGCAAAGACCAAGAGACTTAAGAGATGCGAGGAAATATTTGATATGCAGGTTGGCGGACTTGCAAGAAGACTTAAGCTTACAGGCTGCAAGCCGGTAGTTGGTGTTTCCGGTGGTATGGATTCAACCCTTGCGCTTCTAGTTGCAGCAAAGGCTCTTAACAAGCTTGGAAGACCTGCTTCAGACCTTGTTGCAATAACTATGCCAGCTTTCGGTACTACCGACAGAACCTACAACAACTCACTTAAACTTATAAAAGGTCTTGGATCAGAACCCGTGGTTATCAATATAAAGGAAGCCTGCGAATTACATCTTAGGGACCTTGGGCATGATCTTGAGACCAAGGATATTACCTACGAGAATACACAGGCTCGCGAGAGAACACAGATCCTTATGGACTATGCAAATATGATCAACGGTCTTGTTGTAGGAACAGGAGACCTTTCAGAGCTTGCTCTTGGCTGGTGCACCTATAACGGTGACCAGATGTCGATGTACAACGTTAACGGTTCCATCCCTAAGACACTTGTAAAGTGGATGATCGACAGTGTTGCTGAAAACGGTGTCTTCCCTGAATGTACAGAGACACTTAAGGATATCATCGATACTCCTATAAGTCCTGAGCTTCTTCCGCCTGATGAGAACGGTAACATCACTCAGAAGACAGAAGATAAGGTGGGTCCTTATGAGCTTCATGATTTCTTCCTGTACTATGTCATGAGGTATGGCTATTCTCCGGCAAAGGTATTTTATCTTGCAGGAAGGGCTTTTGAGGGAGATTATCCAAAGGAAGAGATCCTCAGCTGGCTCAGGGTATTCTATAAGAGATTCTTCAATCAGCAGTTCAAGAGAAGCTGCATGCCTGATGGCGTAAAGGTAGGAAGCGTTGCACTTTCTCCAAGAGGAGATCTCAGGATGCCAAGCGATGCAAGCTGTGAGATCTGGATGAAGGAGCTCGACAGAGTGAGATTATAATTTAAGGTCGAACCCCGAACATCCGTAATCAGAAAAACCCTTTATCAAAAAAAACTAATAATCATTTATACTGTGGTATCACGATCGAACAGCCGTATTCAATCTGGTCGCCGTGAAGGTCATTGATCTGTTTAACCTCATCAATGAAATCATTGTAAGAACCTGATTCAGGTGCAGCATACTTCTCAGCGATGGTCCAGAGAGAATCACCATCCTCGATACTGATGCTTGTATAATATTTATGTTTTGTGGTTGATGCGCTTGCCTTCTTGTCTGAAGAAGCCTTGCTGAAAAGTATTACTGAAACAAACGCGATCGTAATGATTGCTGCCAGGAATATAGTTTTTTTATTCATATCATTTTCTCCTTATCGAACATATCGAACAATTGTTTGGTTGCTATGAGATGATGATACAGCACGTTTGTTCGATTGTCAATCACAAAAATCGAAAATATGTTCTATTTTGCTATTGGAGTGTAAAAAAATGTACTCAAACGATATTTCAAAAAATCTGACTGATCTTATGGACTATCCGCCAACGGATGAACCTATGAGACAGATGTATTTTATAGAAGCCTTAAAGAAGATTGTTACTGCGAAGGAAGAGGCTCTCGGAAGACCTCTCAGCTTCTCCGTAGTTACCTTCGGCTGCCAGATGAACGCTCATGATTCAGAAAAGCTTGAAGGAATCCTGGAGAAAGCCGGCCTTACCGCGGGTGACGAGGACAGCTCTGACATTGTCATCTACAACACCTGCACGGTCAGAGAGAATGCCAATATGAAGCTGTTCGGTCATCTTGGCCAGCTTAAGGCAAAGAAGAAGGCCAATCCCGAGATGCTGATCGGTCTCTGCGGCTGTATGATGCAGCAGCCTGAGATCATCGACACTATCAAGGAGAAGTTCAGATTTGTCGACATCGTATTTGGTACCTTCAACATATTTATGCTTGCAGAGCTTCTCTGCAGAAAATACAGCGGAGAGAAGCAGGTTATCGAAGTTCTCCAGAATCCGGTAGGCAACCCTGAGAATTCACTCCCTGAAAAGAGAAAATACAAGTTCAAGTCCGGCGTGAATATCATGTACGGCTGTAATAATTTCTGCACCTTCTGTATCGTTCCTTATGTAAGAGGCCGCGAGAGGAGCAGGACGCCTGAGGATATACTCGCCGAAGTTAAGCGCCTTGCTGACGACGGTGTATCAGAGGTTATGCTGCTGGGACAGAATGTTAATTCATACGGCGTCAACTTCATGGAAGAGAGCGAGATCATAAAGAATAATCCTGATTACAGCTTTCCTGAACTTCTCGCCGATGTATGCAAGATTGACGGAATCAGAAGAGTACGTTTCATGACAAGCCATCCGAAGGATCTATCCGACAGACTTATCGAGGTCATTCGTGACAATCCTAAGGTCTGCAGGCAGATACACCTTCCGGTTCAGTCCGGCTCAACACGTCTTCTTGCCAAGATGAACAGACGCTATTCAAAGGAGCATTATCTCGGACTTATAGATAAGATCAGAAAGGAAATACCTGAGGTTTCCATCTCAACCGATATCATGGTCGGCTTCCCGGGAGAAACTGAGGAGGACTTCCTTGAAACTATGGATCTTGTGGACAAGGTTGGCTTCGATCAGGTATTTACCTTTGAGTATTCTATCAGAACAGGTACTCCTGCAGCCAAGATGGAACAGGTTCCGGCTGATGTCGTTAAGGAGCGTTTTGACAGGCTCCTTAAACTTGTAAATACCAAGGCCAGAGCCAAGGTCGGCCGCTTCAAGGACGAGGTTGTTGAGGTTCTTGTTGAGGATATCGACAGCCATGACGAAACTATGGTCAGCGGCAGGATGAACAACAATACAACAGTTCATTTTAAGGGCTGCAAGGAGCTTATCGGACAATATGTCATGGTTAAGCTCACTACCGAAAAAGGCTTTTATTATATAGGAGAAATGGTTGGGTAAAAATATGGCTGATAAGCTTTCTCCGATGATGGAGCATTATTTAAAGACCAAGGAAGAATATAAGGACAGCATACTTTTCTACAGACTCGGCGACTTTTATGAGATGTTCTTCGACGATGCGCTTCTTGTTTCCAAGGAGCTCGAGCTGACTCTCACCGGCAAGGACTGTGGATTATCTGAAAGGGCTCCCATGTGCGGAGTTCCTTTTCATGCTGCAGACATCTATATCACAAAGCTCGTCGAGAACGGCCACAAGGTTGCTATCTGTGAGCAGGTGCAGGACCCTAAGCTTGCGAAAGGGCTTGTAGAAAGAAAAGTCATAAGGATAGTTACTCCGGGTACAAATATGGCCCAGGAGACACTCAGTGACGACAAGAACAATTATCTTATGTGCATATCATATTCCGGCTCTGAATACGGTCTTGCTGTGACCGATATTTCCACCGGAAGCTTCGTGACAACCAGTGTCACAAGCGGCAGCAAGATAATTGATGAAATAAACAAATTCGAACCTTCTGAGATTATCTATCAGGAGGCTTTTGCGATGTCCGGAACAGATATTAAGGCGGTTTCCGAGAAGCTCGGCATATCTGTCAGCGAAGCACCGGACCATTATTTTAAATACAACGACTGCATCGACACAATCATGAGGCAGCTTGGTGTTACCTCCATAGAGGGGCTGGGACTGAAGGATTTCGATGCATGTATCATTTCTTCAGGAGCACTCCTCAAATACCTCTACGATACTCAGATGAGTATGCTTGGGCAGATCAACGAGATTAAGCTTTATTTTTCAGAAGATTTCATGCTGATCGATTCTGCTACAAGAAGGAATCTGGAGCTTACGGAAACTCTCCGTGATAAGAGAAGGCAGGGATCTCTCCTCTGGGTGCTTGATAAGACCAAGACGGCCATGGGTGCGAGAAAGCTCAGACACTATGTAGAGCAGCCTCTTCTCAGAAAGTCCGATATAGAGGCGCGACTTGACAGCATTGAAGCTCTTAACAGCGACCTTATGAGCCGCGATGAGATGAGAGAGTATCTCAGTTCGGTTTACGATCTGGAAAGGCTGATGACACGTATTTCCATCAAAACAGCCAATCCAAGAGACCTTCTTTCACTAAAGAGCTCTCTGAAGCTGCTTCCTTTCATTAAGGATCTGATCAAGTGTTTTGATAGCGATCTACTTAAGGAGATGTACGAAAGGTTTGATACTCTGGATGATATATACGAGCTGCTTGAGGCATCCATCGATCCGGATGCGCCACTTACCATAAAAGAAGGCGGCATCTTCAAAGCCGGCTATTCCGAGCTGATTGATGAATATAAAAATATCAGAGCCAATGCCAAATCCTTCCTTGCAGGACTTGAAGATAAGGAGCGTGAAGCAACCGGCATCAAGAACCTTAGGATAAAATACAACAAAGTATTCGGCTATTACCTCGAGGTAACGAATTCCTTCAAGGATAAGGTTCCTGATTATTTCATAAGAAAGCAGACACTTTCAAACGCTGAACGCTACACAACCGACGAGCTGAACGTCCTGTCCGACAAGATACTCGGTGCAGAGGATAAGCTTTATGGACTTGAATATGATGAATATACAGCTCTCCGCGACAGACTTGCTCTTGAAGTAAGAAGAGTTCAGCAGACTGCTGAGGATATAGCTGTTCTGGACGCACTGGCTTCCCTTTCCTACGTATCGGGAAGAAATAAATACGTCCGCCCAGCCATTAACGAGAATGGCGTTATCAACATCAAGGGCGGCAGACATCCGGTTGTTGAAAGGATGACTGATGACGATTCCTTCATACCGAATGACACCTTCTTAGACAATCTCGGTAACAGGATCTCTATAATCACAGGACCAAATATGGCCGGTAAATCAACCTATATGAGGCAGAGTGCCATCATCGTCCTGATGGCTCAGATTGGTTCTTTTGTGCCTGCCGACAGCGCAGATATATGCATCTGTGACAGGATATTTACAAGAGTCGGTGCAAGCGATGATCTTGCTTCCGGCCAGTCAACCTTCATGGTTGAAATGAGTGAGGTTGCAAATATACTCCGCAACGCCACCAAGGATTCTCTTATAATCCTCGACGAGATAGGCCGCGGAACCTCAACCTTTGACGGACTTGCAATAGCCTGGGCTGTGGTGGAATACATTGCTGACAGTGATATTCTCGGTGCAAAGACGCTCTTTGCAACGCATTATCACGAGCTTACCGAGCTTGAGGGCAAGCTTTCTTCCGTAAATAATTACTGCATAGCCATAAAGCAGCAGGGCGAATCGATCGTATTCTTACGCAAGATAATAAGAGGCGGTGCCGACCGTTCCTACGGTGTTGAGGTTGCCAAGCTTGCCGGTGTTCCTTCTGCAGTAATCGACAGAGCCCGTGAGATATCGGACTACCTTGCCGAAGAGGATGTGACCGGAAAGGTGAAGGACCTTAAGGTAGAAAAGAAGACTAAACCAAAAAGCAAGAAGGACGACGATATGCAGCTTTCGCTCTTCGCAAATGCCGAAGAGATGAGTATAACTGCTGAACTTAAAAATATGGACTTAAACAATATGACACCGATCAAAGCCATGCTTTATCTTGAAGAGCTGAAGAAGAGGCTTTGCGGTGGCAACTAATATGAGGAACCAGAGATGATCAGAGTACTTGACCAGAATACCATAGACAAGATTGCTGCCGGTGAGGTTATTGAAAGACCTATGTCGATAGTGAAGGAGCTTGTGGAGAACTCAATAGATGCCGGTGCTACCAGCGTAACCGTTGAGATTAAAGACGGCGGAATATCTTATATTCGCGTTACCGATAACGGCTGCGGTATAGACCCTTCAGAGGTCAGAACCTCCTGCCTGAGACACGCTACAAGCAAGCTCGAGACCGCCGACGATCTGTGTGGAATCATGACTCTCGGCTTCAGAGGCGAGGCTCTTTCGACGATTTCAGCAGTTACCGAGACCGAGATGATCACCAAAACTCCGGACAATCTGACCGGAGTAAAATACATCATAAGCGGCGGAAGAGAGGTTGAATTCTCAGAGACCGGTGCCCCTGATGGTACTACGATCATATCTAAAAATATATTTTTTAATACGCCTGCGAGACTGAAATTCCTGAAGACCAGCATGACAGAGGGCTCGTATATTAACGACCTTATTACGAGGATTGCACTTTCGCATCCGGCAGTCAGCATGAGACTTATCAGTAACGGTAAGACTATCCTAAATACTTCCGGAAATGACAGCCTGAAGGATACTATCTACGCGGTTTACGGCAAGGATATCACAAGAAATCTGCTGCCGGTTGACTATACAGAGGGAAATATCAGAATCAGCGGTTTTGTCGGCAAGCCTTTTATTGCCAAGGGAAACCGCAGCTTCGAGAACTATTTTGTTAACGGCAGATATATCACAAATGCCGCTATCTACAAGGCGATTGAAGAGGCATACAAAACCTATATCATGCAGCACCGTTTTCCTTTTACCGTGCTGTTCCTTTCGCTTGATCCAAAGCTCTGTGATGTAAATATCCATCCTGCTAAGAGAGAGTTCAAATACGGCAACGAGAAGGAGCTTTTCTCTGCGGTTTATCATGCTGTTGCAGATGCCTTAAAGGAGAGAGAATTCATCCCTGAGTGGAAAGAAGAGAGCAAGAATACTCAGAATGCAAATCTCCATAACGAGAATTTAACACAGCAGAGTTCTGATAATATTAATAATCAAAACTTGAGTACTTCACAGAATAATATTGATTATAAGAATCAGAATATATCCCAGAACCAAAGTGCTTTGCAAAATAAGAATGCTTTACAAAGCCAGAGTGTTTCGCAGAATCAAAACATTTCTCAAAAACAGACTAGCACTCAATTTATGAATGCCTCAGGAAATTCCGATTCATTACAAAACACTAATAAATCATATGATTCGGCTAAACTTCAGAGTACTGGTGATTCTAAGAATAAGCCGCAGTCATATAATAAACCGGCGCCGGATCTCAGTTCTATTGGGCGTCCGACACATGGCTCCTACAGTATACTTGAGAAGCTGCTACCGCCGGAATACAGAAACGAACTTAACGAGCAGGCGGCGTACAATGCGAAGAAGCCTGAACCGAATAAAAATGATGAGGGTAAGATATTTGAAGGTATTCATCAGGAGACTGAGCAGGAGAAGATAATCGCAGATGAGCAGAAGAATCTTTTCAACGATGACTATCTCTCGAAGGAAGCTCTTTCTCATCACAGAGTGATCGGTCTGGCATTTGATACCTACTGGATAACGCAGTACAACGATACCCTGTATCTGATGGATCAGCATGCCGCACACGAAAAGGTTAATTATGAAAGATTCCTCAAGGCCTTCAAGGAAAATAATATAGCTTCACAGAGGCTTTTCCCGCCTGAGATCATTTCTCTCACTGCAGTTGAGATGAATGCAGTCCGTGAAAATATCGACCGTTTCGCCGCTGCGGGCTTCGAGATAGATGAATTCGGCGGCAACGAGGTTAAGATAAATGCCATGCCTGTAAATATGGCCGGCATCAATGGAAGAGATATCTTCCTTGAATTTGTGACATATCTTACAGATAATAAGTCCGGTGTGACCGAGGATATATTTGTCCATAAGCTTGCTACAATGGGCTGCAAAGCCGCAGTAAAGGGCGGTCAGCATATCAGCCAGCAGGAGGCTCAGCACCTTATCGAGGAGCTGCTTACGCTGGACAATCCATATACCTGTCCACACGGCAGGCCGACTATTATAAAATACACAAAACAGGAGCTGGATAAGAAGTTCAAGCGTATAGTCGGCAGTGACTAATCTTAAGCTTAAAAAAGATCAAGCGCCTGACAAACAGCAGGCTTGACCACCTTAATAAACAATGAAATATAACAATGATAAAACCATAAATAAATCAAATAAACCGCCTCTCGTGATCATCACAGGGCCAACCGCTGCAGGCAAGACCGACCTTTCAATCTTCCTTGCGAAGGAGCTTGACGGTGAAATAATCTCGGCCGATTCCATGCAGGTCTATCAGACCATGGACATAGGAACTGCCAAGATTAAGCCGGAAGAGATGCAGGGTGTTAGACATCATCTGATAGATATATTTCCACCGGAGCATGGCATGAATGTGGCTGAGTTTAAGGATCTTGCGAAGGCTGCCATAGAGGATATCACAAGCCGCGGCAAGCTGCCGATCATAGTCGGCGGTACGGGCTTTTACATCCAGGCTGTGCTTTATGATATCGACTTCACAGCCGAGGAGGATAACACCTATAGAGATGAGCTGAGTGCTCTCGGAGAGACCGAGGAAGGAAGGCAGAAGCTTTACGAGATGCTTAAGACTGAAGATCCGAAGGCTGCCGAAGAGATTCATCCAAACAACGTCCGCCGCGTCATCAGGGCCCTTGAATTTAAGAAAAATACAGGCAAGCCTATCTCGGAGCATAACGCTCAGGAGAGAGCCAAGGAGTCGCCTTATGACTTCATGTATTTTGTGATAAACATGAACAGAGATACTCTGTATAAGCGCATAGATAAACGTGTTGACATCATGCTTAAGGAAGGACTGATCGATGAAGTTCATGGCCTTCTTAGTAGAGGTCTTAACGAAGAGCATGTTTCCATGCAGGGAATAGGCTATAAGGAAATATGCCAGTATCTACGCGGAGAGCTTACAAAGGAAGAGTCAATAGAACTTCTGAAACAGAATACAAGGCATTTTGCGAAGCGTCAGCTGACCTGGTTCAGACGTGAAAGAGATGTTATCTGGGTTGATAAGGACAGCTTTGACAGTGAAGATGCTTTCCAAATAAATATCCTAAACAGGATCAAGGATCATTACGATATAAATATAGTATAAAAACAATAAAAAACAGATAGGAAATTAAAAATGCAGAACCTCAAGGATTATTTTCTTTCCCTCGGGATTGATGAAAAGATTTACAACTACGTAACCACTGTTGAAGAGTCCCTGGCGGACCGTTTCAGCAAGATTGACAAGGTTGCGGAATATAACAGTATTAAGGTCATTAAAGCCATGCAGGATGCTCATCTTGCTGAGAACCATCTCTACGGTTCAACCGGCTACGGTTATAATGACAGCGGAAGAGATACGCTTGAAAGAATATATGCAAATGTATTTAAGACAGAGGATGCTCTTGTACGTCAGCAGATCACCTGCGGAACTCATGCGCTGACACTTGCCCTTGCAGGAAACCTGCGTCCCGGTGACAAGATGCTTTCAATAGCAGGCAAGGTTTACGACACGCTTCAGGGCGTTATCGGTGTAAGGGAAGAAAAGGGCTCCCTTGCCGAATACGGTATCACCTATGATCAGGTTGACCTTCTTCCTGACGGAAGCTGGGACTTTGAAGGCATTAAAGCCATGCTCACTTCCGATGTAAGACTGGTTGAAATACAGCGTTCAAAGGGCTACGACACAAGGAAATCCCTCAGCGTTTCAGAGATTGCCGAGGCTATAGCCTTCGTTAAGAAGCTCCGTCCTGACGTAATAGTCATGATCGACAACTGCTACGGTGAATTTGTTGAGACCACAGAACCTTCAGAATACGGTGCTGATATGGTCGTAGGTTCACTTATTAAGAATCCGGGCGGCGGACTTGCCGAAACCGGAGGATATATCTGCGGAACCAAGGAATGCGTTGAAAATGCAGCAATCCGCCTTACCACACCGGGGCTTGCCAAGGAGGTTGGTGCCAGCATCACTGCAACAAGAAGCTTCACTCAGGGTCTGTTCCTTGCACCGACTGTTACAGCCGCTGCACTTAAGGGTGCGATCCTTGCTGCAAACCTGTATGAGGGTCTCGGCTTTACAGCTGTTCCGACAGCCGCTGAGGATAGAGCTGATATCATCCAGGCAGTTACACTTCGCAGCGCTGATGCGGTTAGAGCCTTCTGTGAAGGAATTCAGGCCGCTGCACCAGTTGACAGCTTTGTAACGCCTGTACCTTGGGCTATGCCGGGCTATGACTGTGACGTTATCATGGCTGCCGGAGCCTTTGTATCAGGTTCATCCATCGAGCTTTCGGCCGATGCTCCGATCAAGGACCCATATGCAGTGTATTTCCAGGGTGGACTTACCTATCCTCATGCAAAATACGGTATGATGATGTCGCTGCAGAAAATGGTAGAAAAAAAGCTGATAGTATTGTAAGATAGTCTGTATCTTCTGAATCGTACTTTTGGAGAGGCGAATTATAGGAGATACAATATGAATGATAAAAATGAAGCGCTGAAGATCAGCAATATGGATCACAGCGAAAGGCCGCGTGAGAAGGCCATCAATATGGGTATTGAAACCCTTTCCGATTCGGAGCTTCTGAGCATCATCCTCGGAAGCGGCAACAGTGACGAGAATGTCATTACACTCGCCCAGAGAGTTCTCAATTCCCATGAAGTCCACAAGGGACTGCTGGGACTGAATTACATGTCCTACCACGACCTCATGAATATCAGAGGTATAGGGCGGGCAAAGGCCTGCCAGCTTATGGCTGTAGCCGAGCTTTCTAAAAGAATGTCTATGGTCAGAAAGAACAGTGAGATCAATCTGTCATCGCCTGAGGATATTGCGAAGCATTTTATGCAGTATTGCCGCTTTCTTACGAGGGAGAACGTAATAGTCATATTTGTTTCAGCTTCGAATGATCTTATCAGATGGGAAACCTTGTCCGAAGGGACCGTAAACAGATCTCTTATTTCACCGCGGGAGATATTTATCGAAGCGCTCCGCTGCGATGCCGTAAATATAATACTTATCCATAATCATCCCTCCGGCAATCCGGAGCCGAGCGAGATGGATATAGTGGTAACAAGACGAATTATAGAAGCAGGCAGGATGCTGGGCATCGGTCTGCTCGATCATATAGTGATGGGCGACGGAACCTACGTCAGCCTGAATGAAAGAGGATATATTAAATGAAACAGACGAGAAATAGGAGAGATATAAGTCCAAGATATCTTTTTCTTGCGCTGACAATAATATGTGTCATATTTCTTGTATTTTCCATATTCTTTAAGGATCAGACAAAAAAGCTGAGATCATATCTGTCTCAGTTCATAGTACCGCTTCAGGAAGGTGCAGATAAGGCCGGACAGGGCCTCTCAAACGGCCTTTCTTATTTTGGTAACGTAAAAGATCTCCGTGATGAGAACGAAAAGCTTAAAGCTGAGCTTAAGGCTTACGAGAACGACGCCGCAAAATACCAGGCTGAGCTTTCGGAGCTTGAAGAACTCAGAAATCTCTATGATCTCGATAAAAAATACCCTGACTACAATATGACGGTTGCGAGAGTTTTCTCAACAGATTCAAGCAGCTGGTTCAATGAACTCTATATTGATAAAGGTCTGAATGACGGTATATACGAGGGCTGTAACGTGCTCTGCGACAACGGCCTCCTTGGTATCGTTGTTGAGTCCTATGATAATTATGCAAAGGTCAGAGCGATAATCGATGACAGATCGAATGTAACCGCCGAGGTTGGTAAGGATAACGCGCTCTGCAACGTCGAGGGCAGCTTGAAAAATATGGAAGAAGGCTTCCTCTACGTTACCGATATCAATAAGGACGCAAGTGTAGAGATAGGCGACAGGGTTATAACCTCAAACGTTTCCGACAGGTATTTCTTCGGAATAACAATAGGCTACGTGACCGAGATCACCTACGACCCGAACAATCTTACCAAAACGGCTAAGATAACGATGGCAGTTGATTTTAAGGATGTTAAGGACGTCCTTATCATAACAGACAGAAAGCAGGTTGTTGATTACTGATGAGAAGAGTTATCGTAATTGCACTCCTTATAATAACATCCTTCGTGCTTCAGACGACGGTGTTTAATTTTCATGACCTGACAGGCGTTTCGCCGGATCTTCTCATGATAATCACCATGTCCTTCGGTATCATGCGAGGCAGACGTGAGGGTATGCTTACAGGCTTCTTCTGCGGTATGCTTTATGATATCTTCTACGGAACCCTGATGGGACCATATATGTTCCTTTACATGGTGATCGGATATGTTAACGGTTTCTTCCACAGGAATTATCTGATGGAAGACGTAATGTTTCCTGTATTTATCATAACCGTCGATGAATTCGTTAAAGAATTTATAGTTTATATATTCGCCTTTCTCCTCAGAAATCGTCTGGAGACAGGGTACTATATCCTGCATTTTATACTTCCGAAGACCTTCTACACAGTCCTTATGACTGTTATCATCTACAGGATATATGTTCGTATCAATAAATATTTAAAGAAAAAGGTAAGTGAAGCTAAATAATGAATCCCTTAAAAATGGTCAAGGAATTTCTTGAGCATCTGAAGAATATCCTCGTTGATTATCTTAAGAGCAGGATCTTCCCCGTGACCCTTGTTATGATCTTCCTATTTGCAGTTCTTGGAAGAAGGCTTTTCATATTACAGATTAAAAATGGCGACAGCTATCAGCTGGATTTCACCGTAAGTACTGAGAAAACGCTTACGGTTGATTCTGTGCGCGGAAATATTTACGATGTCAACGGCAAGCTCCTTGCCTATAATAAGCTGACCTACGACCTGACCTTTGCAAATGACGAATATACCGCTGCAAGGGCAGAGCAGCTGGGAATCTCCCAGAACAGGATGAAGAACCAGGTCATCTACAGCATCATGAACCTCTTGTCTCAGTATAACGACAGGATCACCGCAGAGTTCCCTATAATCTATAAAAATGGTAAATACTATTATACTGAGTCCGGCAATTCGCTCCTCAGTTTTCTTCGTGATGCATATTCAAGGAATAATATAAACGAGCTGACAGATGAGGAAAAAGAAATTAGCGCCGAAGATATGGTTTACTATATGCGTTTCGGCGGCCATGAGGATATTCCTAACTTTGAGATCACTACCGATTACAGCAATGAGGATGCCATGACCATCCTTGCCTGCCGTTTCAGTCTCTGGCTGAACAGATATCAGCAGTATGTGCCTGTAACCATCGCTACCGATATTTCTGCGGACAGCAGAGCCGTAATCCTTGAGCATAAGGACGAGCTTATCGGTATGGATATCGTTGTCAGATCCGAAAGAGTCTACAATGACGCCGAGTATTTTGCACAGATCATCGGCTACGTCGGAAAGATAAGTCAGGAGGAGATGGACCACTATAATAAAGACGAAACCATCCGTCCTTATAAGAGTAATGAGGTTGTAGGTAAGACCGGGATTGAGCAGTACTGCGAGTCTTATCTTCGCGGAGAAGAGGGCCGTCAGGTGCTCCGAGTTGATAATCTCGGAAAGGTTATCGATGTTATAAGCGAGACCCCTGCGAAGGCCGGAAATGACATCTATCTGACTATAGACAGCGACCTTCAGAAATACTGCTATGATACTCTCGAGAAGGAGATTGCAAGTATACTTCTGACAAATATCACTCCGAACGCTTATGCGCCGGAGAATAATAAAGATAACGTTATTCCGATAACGGATGTGTATTTTGCACTGTTTAACAATAATCAATTAAAGCTTTCCAAGATGCAGGAGAGCGGTGCGTCGATACTTGAGAAGTCAGTATATTCAACCTTCAGCGACAAGAAGACCGCAACACTCGGTAGGATCAGGGAGCTTCTTACAACTGCCCCGCAGATAAATAACTCGCTCTCAAAGGAATACCAGGATTATATGGAATTTGTATTTGAGAAGCTTTCTTCAGAAGATATTTATCTTTCCGGCAAGGTTGATAAGGAAAGCTCTGAGTTTAATGCTTATACTAACGGCAACCTTTCGGCAGCGGACTTTATCACATATCTCCTGAATAACTACGATATCGATACAAGTAAGATAATAGATGAAAATAAGTATTATGATTCTGAGGAAATATATGCTTCACTTATCGACAATATAATCGAGCTCCTTAGGGCTGACACTGAATTCGATAAGAAGATGATTCATGTACTTATCCAGGAAGGCTATATCTCAGGCGACGATATAGTTAATCTCATCTACCTTCAGGGCGTTCTTCCGACCGAAAATGATGAGGATTATGCAGCCTTTAAGAATGACGCCTTCGGATCATATGAATTCATCACAAGAAAGATAAGAAAGCTTGAGATCACACCTGCCATGCTTGCTCTTGATCCGTGTTCAGGAGCCGTTATCGTTACAGATGTTCACACCGGCGAAGTAAGAGCCATGGTAAGCTATCCAAGCTATGATAATAATTATCTGACAAACTACGTTGACGGTGATTATTACAACAAGCTTCTTAACGATAAAACAACTCCGCTTTATAACCGTGCCAGCATGATGCGTACGGCTCCCGGTTCCACCTTCAAGGTTATTTCCACCATAGCCGGAGTTGAGGAGGGCGTTCTCGACATCGATGAACAGATCACGGACCTTGGTACCTTCGATAAGGTTTACACTCAGCCAACCTGCTGGATCTACAGAAGTCTCCGTATGACTCACGGAACTATCGGAATAGAAGAAGCGCTCGATATTTCCTGCAACTATTTCTATTACGAGGTAGGCTACAGACTTGCGGACGAGAACGGTTACTACAACGACGGAATGGGTCTTTCAAGACTTAATAAATACGCTGCCAAGTTCGGCTTTGACGGACTTTCCGGTATCGAGCTTGATGAAAACAACCCGCACATGTCCGACAACGACGCAGTTACAAGTGCTATCGGACAGGGTACAAACAGTTATACACCTGCGCAGATGGCGAAGTATATTACAACAATCGCTAACAAGGGAACCTGCTATGATCTTACGCTTATCGATAAGGTTAAGGACCTTGAAGGAAATGTTGTCAAGGAAAGCGAGCATACCGTACACTCAACCGTTGACATCAGCAGCAGGCTGTGGGAGAAGATATATGACGGTATGAGACTCGTTGTTACGGACGACCTCAGCGGAAATGAGCTTCTGAATTCCATAAAGGTAAGCGTGTCCGGCAAGACCGGTACCGCTCAGGAGGATACCTCGAGACCTGCACACGCGCTCTTTGTTTCCTTCGCACCGAGCGAGGATCCGGAGGTTGCTGTTACCTGCGTTATCCAGAACGGTTATTCCTCTGCGAACTCCGCAGAGCTTGCTTCCTTCATCTATGCATATATGTATGATAAGGAATCACTTACAGATGCAAGCTTCGGACAGAATACCGGAGCAACAGATTAAAGCTTTTTGACAGGATCCCATAGGATTCCCGGGAGTAGATATGTTTGGTAAGATAAAGCTTAAAAACTATAATTATCTTCTTATACTGCTTGTATTTGCGGCAATGGCCGCAGGTGTGCCGATCATCAAGAGCGTTGATGAATGGTCAGCTTCAAGGCAGATAATCGGTGTAGTCATCGCGGCGGTCATTATGATCATCGTGGCTCTCTTTGATTACCATTTTATCTGCAAATTCTACGTCGTATTTTACTTTATAAATATCGGACTTCTGCTTGCGGTTCTTATGTTCGGTGATAGTGAGAACAATGCGAAGAGATGGTTCACCTTTGCGGGAATCACCTTCCAGCCATCCGAGCTTACCAAGATATTTATGATAATCTTCATGGCGAAGATGCTCAGCAACGCCGAGGAGAAGGAGAAGCTCAGCAGCTTCAGAACAATAATAAAGTTCGGCGTAACACTCGGTATTCCGATACTTCTGATATTCATGCAGCCGGACCTTTCAACCAGTCTCTGTATCATACTTGTCATGATAACCCTGTATTATATGGCAGGGCTCAGCTATAAGGCTATCGGAATCATTCTGCTGATCTTTATACCGCTCATAAGCGTATTTATCTGGTATATCCAGAAACCTGACCAGAAGCTCCTCTATGAGCATCAGGTTAACCGTATCATGTCCTTCATATATCCGTCCGAATATCAGGAGGACAACTCACAGCAGAATAACTCGGTAATGGCCATAGGTTCGGGCAAGCTTACAGGCAAGGGGCTCGGCAATGACAGTGGTGATACAGTTAAGTCTGCCAAGCTTATTTCAGAGCAGCAGACCGACTTTATTTTCTCCGTTGTAGGAGAGGAACTTGGCTTCGCCGGATGTATTATTTTAATTGCATTAATACTCCTCATAGTGCTACAATGTATTAGAGTGGCCAGGCGAGCGAAGGATACTCTGGGCATGCTTATCGCCTCGAGTGTCGGGTGTCTGATAGGATACCAGTCATTTATAAATATCGGCGTTGCGACGGCGCTTCTTCCAAATACAGGAATCCCGCTGCCGTTCATCAGCTACGGAATGAGTTCACTCCTCAGTCTGTCCATCGGACTGGGACTTACATTAAATATCAGTATGCAGCACAAAAGACATTATTAGATTTTATATGATTTCCATTAATCTTAGGGAGGGAAGGTATGAACATTGTACTTATAGCACACGATT